>OBYM01000110.1_pt1 | contig 55114 bp, 45 predicted proteins | sample 1538191 | NCBI WGS metagenome assembly OBYM01 (sample SAMEA2580165, study PRJEB22360) | human gut metagenome | biome: human gut; feature: human-associated habitat; material: faeces | place: Denmark | collected 2008/2010 | reverse complement strand
CTTTGAAGGGGAACAGCATACAGGTCAGCCCGTCATGCCGGAAGGTATAGGCTTCTTCGAAGCCAGCGCCCTTTTTGAGAATGCACTCCTGGGCAAGAATCTCATTGATGCCATCCAGCCACTCCTGTGGGTCGCCGCCGCAGCCTTGAAGAATCAGACCTTCCTGATCTCCCATACGGCGGAGCTGACCCGTCGAGATTGTCCGTATACTCACAGCTTCATCTCCTCCATCCCCTGTTCCTGGGCGATCTCCTGCTGGGTCAGCCTGCGATAGCTGTCCACGCCGGGAACCAGCGACAGGCTGCGCCCATTGTCCCAGGCAACGCCGAGCTGACCGCAATCGTCCACGTACCGCACAGTACCACGGGTTCCGGATTCTACCGGGGAGTATGGGTCATTCATGTTGTTCAGCATAACACGTGTGCCGGGCGGATAATTCTTTCGAATAAACTCCACCTGCTCACGGCTTGGAAACGGCATATTCATTTGCTTTTTTCCTCCCTATCAGATAATTTCATCAATCGCGTGCGCATACACTCCCCGTCCCCGCCTTGGCACAAAAAACCATGGCTTGGGAACGGACACCCTTCACACAAGGGAGTTTCCGTGCATACAGGCTTTTCTGCGAAACCGGGAGGGCCAGTATGAGAACGGTATTCCGGAACAGTTCTCATAGATTTGGAACTCATTTGATCCTTCACTTTATACCTCCATATTCTCCGGCGCCCTTTTTTCAGACGCAGGTAATTTACTCCGAAAACGAAAAAAGCCGCCCTTCCCGCTTAAGGAAGAACGACTGATAATCAGGAGCTGGAAGCCAGCGCCCTTTTTGAAAATGAAAAAAGCCGGGATTCTTATGGCTTCACACCACAAAAATCCCGGCAGGTTTCCAAATGATAAATTTCTGAAAACTCTATAAAAAAGCAGCGCCCTTTTTTCAAATTTCTTCCGAAATCAGAAAGGGCGCTGCTCAATCTCTGACTGCATATGGCTGATACAGTTCAAAAGATGCATCACAGCATGTTTGCATCTATGGAACTATAAAAAATCGTGTTCACATTTTACCTTTGATTTTCAAACTAATCTCAGTCTATTTCTCTTGAATTTGCCATAAAAAGCGCTTTAGATGCAACTTATTTCAAGTTGCATCTAAAGTGTTGAATAAACATGTGTCTGTTCAACACTTTAGATGCAGATGTTTTGGGCTACTTCTGCCTATAAATCCTCGAAAAAACATACAACTTTTGTTCGCAAGTTTCGACATTATATCCTTTGGTTATTTTTGCTGGTTCCATTTTTGAATTAAGGAATACAGTTTTTCAATTTGCTTTTTTAAATCCAGAATATCCTTAGAATTCTCAGAAGTTATGTGTTCCACGATTCCTTTGGAAAATGATACTTTTTTCGACGAAAAGCCCCTAAACTTAGAATCAATATATTCAGGGAACAAATCATACTGACCAAGTGCCGGCAAGCTCTCACCATACATTGCCCGTAATGCTTGTGTGGGAATATAGTTCTCTATTTCCTTGCCTTTCGTTATCCAGCAGAAACCGCCAATAGCATCAAACTCTTTTCGGATTCTAGCCTTTGTTGAGTTAATTCTGGCATTTTCTTGCCTCTTGTCGGAATCTATAACAATAGCCGCATTTTTATTGGTTTTCAGAATACTTATTAGGTCATCCAATTTATCATCTACCGTAAAATGAGATAACGTCTTACCGCCATAGTACAAAAACTGATAATGTGACCCTTCAATGTATTCTGAATCGCAAAAAACTTTCAACCATCTATTGATATACACTCTATCAGAGGGGCCCTCCACCCAAATAATCCCGTTAGATTGAAACAAGTCACTAGCACGCACATCCAGATCAGACAACACATCCAACCGGGCAGTTCTGTCTTTTATAGGGGTAATGCTGGATTCACCATTGCTTTTCTGTACATGGTAGAGTACCGTATTCTCTTTCTCAAAATACGTATTAATAGCAATGTGCGAATGAGTTGTAATAAAAATGTGCACTTTCTTTTTTACTGCATAGTCGTAAATGTACTCAAACACTTTTCTTTGCAAAGCAGGGTGAAGATTATTTTCTAGCTCTTCAAACGCATAAATAATCTCTCTATCTTTGTATTTCTTGGTTTCTGGAATGATATATAAGTTGACAAGCATGAGAATAATTGTTTTTAGGCCACTTCCTGATTTTGAAAGTGCAAATCTTCTGCCATCGCCTTCTTCCAAAAAAACCTCCCATTTTGTTGACTCTCCATCATCAATCTGTTGAACTCTAATACTCTGAAAATGTGCATCAGGTGCCATTATTTTATTGAGTTCACCAAGCAGACATTCTTCAACTAACTTTTCATCATATAGACTATAGTTAATATACTTACGCAACAAGTTCGTAGCTCCCTCACCGTTGAAGCGCACCCATTCGTTAGAAGATTCAGCTTCAGGCACAATATCTCTATCTGCATTAATACGGCGGAACTCAATTTCTAATTGAAAGTCATTATATGCTCGAACTACTGTCTCCCACTCCTTTTGCCCTTCTGGTAGTTTAAGATCAGGTTGTTTTCTATTTAAAGTCAGTGTCGTATAACAATCTCTTCCCGATGTAGTCACAGTCATATCTGTAACAATCTTTTTCCCGATAAATTGGCTTCCATATGTATAATGGTTAGATCCTATTGTGTCAGGAACATCGCCGCCACCCCTATGCTCACTGAATCCATAGCCCACTCTGTCTTTATCTAGCACAAAAGAGGGAGAGACTCTTGTAAATAGCTTGCCTTCAGTCAAATAGTAATGCGGTTCAAAAACACATTCGAGTGCATCTAAACAGCTTGACTTTCCACAATTGTTTTTTCCTATAAGCACAGAAACATATGGCGATATCTCCACTTCATTCTCAATGCCTGAAGGAAAGCTTTTATACCCTTCGAATTGAATAGAATAGACCTTTGCTCCGACCACAAAAAACATCTCCATCCCGTCTTTATGTATATTTAAGCACATTAGTGGCAAAAAAGCAATATCATTGGTAATGCATTTTCCCACCTACACTTAATAGATTAGGGGTAAGCAATATAATAACGCTGCTTTTCCTTCATCGTATTTTCTGTGATTCGTGACACCTCAGATGGATTCTACTGCATAGTGCACCATCGTCGTCTGCCTTCTTTCCATATTAACCGCTATTGTCCAATCTTACAAATGGGCTTCACGTCTCATTATTCACTGCCGCAATTTTAGTTCGCTATTTTGCGAAGTTTTCCCTAACACGCTAGTAACAACCTGTCCCCACATAAAAAGCGCCCCCTTTTTGATATGGTATGTACCAAGTCTTCTGGGCACTGTCATTTAGCCCCACGGCAATCTGCCCTCGATAGTGGAATAATCCGCTAATCAATTGCATAGCTTCTCCTTATCCTGACCGCATTTATTAGTGACTTTGCTGTTGACGTGCCACATACTATCCAACATGCGCTCTCAATAATTGCCAAACCCGTTCCGAACAAAATAAATGTTAAAACAACCATAGCACCTAGAACCACAAGTGTTCAGCGTACTATGGTCGTTTCATGCTTCTTGGAATTAGCAATTTTTGAACTGTGCTTTCCTTTGCTTATTGCAAATTCCGTTCATTAATAAATGCTACCACCCAAGGCGGGTCATATCTGTAACATAGCCGTTACCCTTTGCTAGGAAAGCAGTCACTATATACTACCATGCTGTATCATATTCCCTAGGATTTGGTCATCCTTCAAATGATAACATCCACTCCAACGACTCCACTGTTGCCTGTAATCGGCCGGGAAATACTGCTTCTCTCCAACACACGCCCAGAACATCATAAGGTTGTTTGATAGTAGAAAATGCTTAATCAATTCACCCCGAATCAAAAGCCCGTCAAAAATTCCTTCTATGCTACCATCAAAGCAAGCCAGCATTCCGTCTTCCGTGTAGTAATAACCATCGTGCTCTTTTTGATGTAAATGAAGATCTTCGATTAGTTTTCTGCAAGGAATATAGAACGCTGTGGTCTCTCTCTGTGAGGCATCATACTCCGATTCCCAGAGCACACGGGAATATGATGGCATAATCGGAATAGAAATAACATCCCCCGGGACTTGCCGCTCATATGATTTTTCAACAAACTTAAGCTGCACATTGCCTTCATCATATTCAATATTTTCGAAGTCTGGCACCTCATAGATTTCTGTTACCGTTTGATATTCTCCCACCTCAATCTCATGCTTAAGCCACAACTCCCTAAACACGCTTTTAACCCCGGGCGACCAAGCATATTCCCGGTTGAACAGTTGATACACATCGCTCCCTTCCGGGAAATCTTGTGACGAAAAATCTGGCGATTCAATGTGCTCCTTCATAAACTGAAAATGGACTGGCCTCATAAAGTAAGCCTGAGCTTTGTACCAAATCTCTTGTGTCCCACTAGGTATTCCAAAACAATCATCAGCCTTTTCTGGATTTTTCTTAGCACATTCATAAATTATTAATGCAATCCAATCACTCCCAGATGTGTCCTGAATTTTCAATCTTGCAGGAATTTCGTCAAAAGACTCTGGTACAGCTTCTTTCCATCGATTAATATCCATTTCGCTTGGAAATGGATCTAAAAAAGTTACATCTTCAGAAATAAGCTCAAATGCAGGAACGTTCGGGCATTGTAAGAAATGCACATTCAGCGTCGGATCAAAATCTCTGATGTAAGGTTCCCACGGCCCCTCAAATGAATAGGGTTCACCTTCCCAGCTCTTGACGAGGTGCGTATCTGACACTCTGGCAAGTATGTTGTACAATGCAATCCATTGATACTTCTTTCCAATGCGTTCAACTTTTCTGGTATCATGCCGACTATATCCATGATACTGAGACAAGCCATCGCAATTGCTGAGTTTCTCATCATACCCCAGCTCATCAAATATATATTGCATAGCATAGTGATGCAGATTTACGATATCCACTCCATCAAAACGCTCAAGAGCAGATTGAAAAATGTATCTGCCAAAATCACCATACATGCCAGGACAATCCGCATGATTGACCTGCATAGAAAAATACAACCTACTGAACCCGCCACCAAGTGATTCATCGTTTTTGTATATTTGCTTTTCAACAGCAGGAATTACTTCAGATTTATAGGGTGGTTTTATTCTATCCGCCAAAATACAGCTGCTGTCATCCGGCCTCTCATAAAGCCACCGTTCCACGATTAATCTGGCATAATCTCGAAGCAGAATATCTGGATAGACATACTCCTTGTCAAAGATATGTGAGTATACATATTCCGCAAGCTCTTTGAAAACCTCTGGCTGTGGTTCTGTTCTCTTAACACACGCACCAAATACGATTCCATACAGGCGCTGTAGAACATAAGGATCGTTAACCGCCTCAAACATCTGCAAAATTGACTTACAAAGCCCAAAGTTTCGCTTAAGCAACTCAATTGCTGCCTTTGATGCCCTATCCCTTAAGACTCGATTCGATGATGTGAGCAGCCACGCCAGCACGATCAAAATGAGCTTGATATTATCAGTAGACAATCCATCAAGCAGATGTCCTTCATCGAAATAAGTAATCAACTGGAATAACCGTTCTTCATCATCAACAAGATCATTTATAAATGTGGTCCACAGGTAATCACGGTCTGCCAGCGTTCTGTTAATCAGAAGCTTATGTAGAAAGAGTGCATTTAAGGGGTGATGCTCCTTCGTGCTGTTCTCAATCAACACGCGGTATACAACATCTTGTCTAACAACATGATTACTGATGAAATGCTGAAAGTCATCCTCATTAACTGAAGACGCTTTTCTCCATAAGAACGATTTAAGATATCTGTCGTCAAGATCACATCTATCATTATCATCAGTAATATTCAATTCAATATCCTCGAAACACTCCTCACGATTTGTATCGGCATAAAGGCTGCATACAATGACCGCGATATCAATATTGCTATAGCAGGTAATGGAGCCGTTTCCGGCCTGTAGCAATTCATTACACAGATATGGTATAAGATCTTCCTTCCGTAAGTATTTTCGCAAAATAAATTTTGCGCACACAAAGTCTTCCAGCAGATTGTAACTGAGAGAATACCACTCCGTACCTTCAAACGGTGTCACAATTAAAAAGCCTGATCGGATCAAGGAGGCAACGTATTTTAACTTTTTATCTGCCAATCCATACCTATTCCAAAAGCCAAGGTCGAATAGATCAGCTTGCGAGATCTGAATTGAATTACTTGTCAGACGAATACCTGCCATTTCGTCAATCAAATACTGCAAGAGCGGAATAGAATCATCAATTTCTACTGCTTCTTGCGCTTCTCTATCAGCCTTATCAATCACACGTTCAAATAGAGAATACATATCGAAGTTTTCACCTGTGTAGTTTTTGCAGTACAAGGATAAAAACAATGGGTTTGTCATCTCCGCCTGAAGAAAATAGGATGGCAAAAATGGAATACCATAGTAATTGAGAAAAGTCAGTGTAGCATTAATCGACTCCTCCCTAAAGCCATGGTGTACAATGTTACCAATTTCCCCGTTATTCATACCCTCTTTCACCGAATCATTGAGTACGGCTTTTTCGTAACCCGTTCGAATGGATACTACCAGCTTGGTATGCGGAAAATTTTTCATCTTGGCAATCAACGCCGGAAGCCCAGGTTTCCAAATGTTCTTATATATGCTCTCATTTATTGCATCAATAAAAATGTACGAATATGTTTTATTCTGAATTGCAAGTGCTTCAAGCTTGTAAAGCAACGCTTCCAATGACAAATTAATGCCAAGGATTTCTGGAGTCTGTGCCTGAATTGTGTTGTTACCTAGATAATCCATTCCCAAGAGCAATATTGCGCCATAACCACAGCCGACGAGCTTTTCAGCAGCCACGGCAAACATTTGAGATTTACCGACGCCTGCATCTCCGCGTACGACTAACACCTGACAATTCATCAAATCGCAGGGAAAGCTCGCAGGTATGATGCGTTCTGGCGTACGTAGCAACGTCTGACATTCATAAATTTCCTTCGTTACTTTGCCGCTCGCTTCAAAGTTATTCTCATTATGGGCTAATGCTCTTTCTTTTTCCTTAGCCTTAACCAATTCCGAAATAGCTTCAAACTCCGCAGCGCAGGCAGCTTTTATCATGTCCGGCCAAGTAAAGCAATCATGTATATTGTCCAAAGAAATATCTGAAATGGTTTCGATGGTTGAAATTAATTTCTTTCGCAATGACTGGCAGTCTGCATAAACCCAATAACTCTTCTTAAGTGACCATAATTGTTCATTTTTGATACGATTAATTTCCGACACAGCATCTGCATTGCAAAGGAAATAATTCAGGTACTTCTCCGTACTTGTTTGAACGTTGAATTCACCGTTATATCTTGGGCCTAGGGATACCAGGCTTTCCTCAAGACGACTCTTTAACCACTCATGAGAAAGAGCGAAATAATCGAAGAAGTGCCATGCAATCGTTTCATTCTTCATTACCTGCGTAAGAATCTCCTGATTCGTAATAGGCACAATTTCGATTCCATGGGGATTCAAAATACCCTCAATTGCTTTATATCCTTGGCTGCTGATTGTCATATCTTTGTTGCAGTAAAGATAAATAACATCCAGTTGCCCCGCATAATGGCTGACCGCAGTTCTTGCAGAATGCTTAATTTGTTCATAATCCATTGCAGAGAAATATTTTGCCTGAAAGCTAATCCGCTTCTCGCTCTCCGAATGACGCACGGGTACTACCTCAACACCTGGATTGTTCGGGTCTGAGTGCAACAGCGCCTTTCCGTCAAAAAAGAACTCATTGAACAACCAGCGACACATATTCTCAAATGCAGTTTGTGGGTTTTCATTGCATAGTTCGAATTGCGTCCAAGAAATATCAAACTGTTTTCCTGGCAACATAATGCGGTACTCCCCTTTCTCTCTTTAATGCACATATTTGAAAAAATCTTGTCCCGGCAGATACAGATTCCTCCAAAAGTATACTACATTTCCATCTTCTATACAACCCATCTCTTTTCATTAAACGGAGTGTAAATATAAATTGAGCCTTGATTTACTCTTTAATATTCTCTACTGATTGCGTTGCGGTAGAGATTATCCTCGTCTTTTTCGGGAAAAGCAGCATCTTTTGCGCAGTATCTTGTTCCTCTATTAGCGTGTCTTTTCTATTCATAGCCACACCCGAGGTGATCTTCGCATATCCACATGCCATCACCATGTCACGTACGCTCTGGGTGACATGTCATATATTCTTTCTTCCGCACAAACAATTCTCTCTGACAGGATATTTCATTCTCCCACGCAGCTAAACACTCAGGCCGTCCATCTACTCGCAATCGTACTATTCTTCCTCTCCCTCGCCTCCTGCGCCCAGCTCGTAGGGCAATTGCAATTCCCCGCATAACGTACTCCACGCAGGGAATTGCCACACTGTTGCCCAGAGCTTTGTAACGGGCGGAATCTGATGACCCTGGGATGTTTGTCCAGCCATCTGGGAAACCCTGCAAACGCTCGCACTCAAGGGGCGTCAGGCGGCGGATAAGGAGTCCCACTTTGGCAGTCGGCGGATTAACGATACACTTGTTTTGGCTGACGTATTGATTGCCGGCCCCTTTCTCATCTCCCCTGCACAGCGCCCCCACTGTTTCTTGATACAGCTCCGCGATTGCATGATGGTCAGTAGCTGTCAGGGTGTAGGCAATGTTCTCCTGATAACCGCAGCCGTTACCACCGTTCTGAGGCTGACGGTCAATGGCATTGCCAACGATACAGTAAACGGATGTATCCTGCTCCACAAGAGGAACAATGTTTCCTCCAGTGCCATACCGTGCGGACATGGTAGGCGCCACCCTGTGAGGGCCGGTATAACGGGCATCAATGCCGTGGTTCTCGTAGACCAGCGGCTGGTGTCCATGCTCTTGAGCACGGAGCGTCCCACTCACGTCTTCGGAACACCCCATAACGCTGCCGTCCTGATCATTTAGGCATAGGATGCTTGGCACCATATTTGTGCCGCTATCGGACGCCTTCAGGGTTGGTGCGCATTCCTCCTGATAGCCAACGCCCCCGGCTTTGCTCCCCTGCCCCGCGGAAAAGCCAGCAGCAATAAATGTCTGCTACTTCATACCCGGCTGTGCGCCCAGCGCCCCGGCCACATTGTGCAAATCCCGGACTTCATCTCTTTGGTTCGCTGGCGAACGCAATGGGCTGAATTGCTCCGTCGCAGCCTTCATTCTCCTTTCCATCCGGCTGGGTGACAAAGGGCTGCATCTGCATATTGCTGGTCGCCATCAACGCTCCGGATACGCCGTGAAGGTCGATCCCCTCGTCTCTCTGGTTGATATGGTAGGCTTCCAGTTTCGTGGGCCTGCCATCCGGCAGAACGAGACCGGCTTGGATCTCCAGCGCCCGCTTCAACTTTTCCGGAAGTTCCTTTCCCCGTTCAGCAGCTCTACGCAGGATACCCAAGCAGGCTTTCCTGGTCAAATAGTATCTTTTCGGCGGATCGTCCTGCAAAATCCGCGACAAGGAAGATCCGTTTTCTTCTCTGGGGGACACCCCAGTATTGAGCGTCGAGGCATCTCCACGCCAGGGAGAAATCAGCTCCCAGTACGATTCGCCCAGCAGGTTGCCATGGCCAGGGGTAAGGTCGAGGGATTGAAATACCACTGACTTTAATTCGGACGATCTCCTCTAGGACACACCGGAAGTCTTCTCCCTTTGGTGTGCCACTGGAGAAGGCTCCGGGAACGTTCTCCCACGCCATGAATCGAGGTCGTATATCGAGAGCTGTTCTGCCTCGCAATTCGTCTGCATTTCTCATCTCCTTTGTAAGTCTGACCTGTTCCATAAAAAGGCCGGAACGCGCACCGGCCAGACCGGCTCTGGCTCCGGCCACCGAGAGATCCTGACAAGGGCTGCCCCCACATATGATATTTACTGGTGGCAGCCCCGCACCATTGAGTTTTGTGATATCCCCGACATGAACCATATTGGGGAAGCGCAACTTGGTCACCTCGATAGGAAAGGATTCAATTTCGCTTGCCCACACCGGTCGGATGCCATTTCGCACCGCCGCCAGAGGAAAGCCGCCGATCCCATCGAATAAACTGCCCATGGTTAATTCGTTTATTTCCTGATTCGGTACACACCTCCAAAAACAAAAAAGCCAGCCGTAAAAACAGCTGGCTATCGAAAATATGTTTTGACTTCTATGTCACATTTTGGTAGAATGAATATGGTTCTTTCGAGAACCGGGCGTTGCCATAACACGGTAGGCGGTTATCCCCCTCTTTCAGGGGGTGATCCTTCTTTACCCCCTGTCCTGACTGGAAGGGGGTGGTAGGTGTGAATGTTGTTACATATGAGGAACTGTTCCAGCTGCTCATGGTTCTCATCACCTTTGCCAGTTTGATCATTACGATCATAAAAAAGAAGTAAACCGCCCCAGCCCCAACTAGTGCGGTTTACTTCTTGTAATCAACTAGGGGGCTAACCGTCTATCGGCAACGCCCTTTTCTATGTTCATTATACCACGATTCCGCCGTCTGTCAAGGGCTGACTGCCTAGTCAATTTCAGCTCCGTCACGCAGCAGGGTGTTACATTTGCATTGACTGGCTCTTCTGTACCATCTCCTGCTTCGGATTGTAGACAACCAAGCCGATCTTATCGTAGTCATAGCCAACAGAGCTCAGGATCTGATCCCGCACAGTTTTGATGAGATACTCCGTATCCATTTTTCCCTCCAAATACAGCCCTTCGTCAATCATGACAGGTACATTCATTCCCTTTGGACTGCCACTGAGAAGTGGGCGCAATCTGCCCGCTACCAAGTCGCGGAGCCGCATCATCCGGTCACGTCTAATCGGGTCTTTGTTGCATTCCCGCAGGATTTCCAGAATGGCTTGTCGCCAATTCTGCACAGTCACTACCCTGCCATCCGGGAATAACAGCCGAGATGGCTTTAGTCCCTTGAACCGTGCCGGGTCTGCCGCTAGTGACAACAGTTGTTCACCGTCGTCCATTGTCAGCCGTTTCCCCTCCGTAAGAATCTTTTGAACCAGCTCGTCATACAGATCATCGATCTTCTGATGCATCTGTTCCCGGCTCTGTTCGACCCAAGCCAGACTTACGCCGCCGATGGGAGCACTGTTTTTCTCCATCAAATTTTCTCCTTCTTTCCCGTCTTTTGTTTTTAGTCAATGATACTGTTGCCACGCCCGACCGTCTGATCAATTTCCGTTCCGTCATACAAGAATACCTTGATATGGTCAGCGGATGTTACTTTTACCGTATGTACCAGCTGCCGGATCATTTCCTCATCCCACTGCTGCATGTGGTGACTCATTCCGTCTAGTGCCGCTTCCATCGTATGCACATGTGACTGTACCGCTTGGTCTTTTCGGAGCCGGGCGGAAATTTTTTCGCGCTGTTCTTTCAGCGACGCCATCTCATTGGCAATACTCCCAAACCTTTCCGCATTCTTCGCCGCACTGTCAGGCTGTTGGAGCAGTACGTTAAATTCCGCTTCCAGTTCCTCAAGCCTTCGGTTGATCTCTCCCAGTGTCGCGGTAGAGTCCGGAAGAAGCCCTGTTTCCTCCACTGCCGCTTCCGTGATCTGTCTGCAGATTGTTTCTTTGGGATCCATTACGGAATTGATTGCCGCCATAATCGCCTGCTGCAAAGGTTCCTCATACATTGTAGGTGACTGGCGACAATAGCGAGAACCGTACTCCACTCGACTGACACATCTCCACACGACTTTGACTCCGTTCTTTCGGTGCCAGGAACAACGCTGATATCTTGTACCGCATTCCCCGCAGAACACTCTCTCGGATAAGGCATATTTGCTAGTATAACAGGAGCGGCCCGTAGGCGCGTTTTTCCTTGATGGACTCCTCCCCGCACTGCGTCTGGCCAATTCCGCCTGCACTGCCTGATAGGTTTCTCTTGACACAATTCCAGGATGATTATTCTGTATAAAGTACATGGGAAGCTGACCGGTATTCTTGGAGATCTTTCCACTTAGGATATCTGTTTTGAATGTTTTCTGCATCAGCACATCACCGCAATATTTCTCGTTGGTAATAATCCCACGAACCGTAGATTCCCTCCATTCCTTTCCCCCTTTTGCCGGAATAGAATCCGCATTAAGCGCGTCCCGAATCATGCGCAGGCTGTACCCTGCAAGGATCCGGTCGAATATCAGCTTGACGACCTCAGCCTGTTCCGGCACGATTACCAGTTCCCCGGCTTCATTCGTCCCATACCCGTAAAGTCTGCTGACTGGAGAATTCACTCTGCCTTTCTTCATCGCCTGTTTTTTGCCCCATCGGACGTTGGCGCTGATGGATTCACTTTCCGACTGGGCAAAGGCACTCATGAAGGTAAGGATCAACTCCGTGTCCATCTCCATGGTATTGATATTCTCCTTCTCGAAGATAACACCGATTCCCAGTTCCCGCAGCGCTCGAATATACTTCAGGCTGTCCAGCGTATTTCTGGCAAACCGGGAGATGGACTTTGTCAGGATCAAGTCGATTTTCTTCTGTCGGCACCTGCGTATCATCCTGTTGAAATCATCCCGGTTTTTGGTGGACGTCCCAGAGATACCCTCATCCGCAAAAATGCCAGCCATTGTCCACTCGGGATTGGTCATGATTTTGTCCGTATAATAAGTACATTGCGCTTCATAGCTGGACTGCTGTTCTTCCTCCTCTGTGGATACCCGGCAGTAAGCTGCCACCCGCAGCTGCCGCATGACCGTCCGATGATCCATCTGCGGTTTTGCCGGTATGACGGTTACCGTCCTGCGAATATCATCCATTTTGTTCACCCCTTTCCACAATCTGGTCGTTTTTCAGTCTGATCTTTACATTCCCATTGCCGTCCACCATGGCAGCGGATATGCTCATTGCGATAAGATTGGCATCCAGCTCTGAGCGCGGCGCTTCCTTTTGAAACAGCCTTCGCAGCCGCTGGGTTTCGTACTCTCTGGGGTCAATGTCTGCATACATTTCTGCGGCGATCTCCCGCAGCACCTCACGGGTGCGGTTTTCATCCACCGGAAGCTGGCTGATCAGCTCACCCAATTCCGCTTTCAGCGTGTCCAGCCGCTGGGAATGCCCTCTCGGCGGCTGCGGTGTTACAATTCGTTCCGGATTTCTGGCAAGACAGTTCAGTAAATACAGAACCTCATGCTCAATATACAGTGTAATCCTGCACCCGCATTTTCTCCGCAGCACCGTCTGTGCATCCGTTTTCTGTACTGGCGGGGCTTTTTTCTTCCGCTTTTCTTCCGCATCCAGGAAAACGGCTGCGTCTATCAAAACCGGGAATCCGCTGTCTCCCAGATATCTGGTATCTGCCAGGATTCTAGCAACCATGTTCTTGTTCCACGGTTTACCGGGATCGTATGGAACCGCGGTATTGTTCATGAATTCCGTCAGCTCTCGAATACTCACCCCCATGTTATATCTGGAAAACAGGTGCAGCACCCAGCTTTTCTCTACAGAATCAATTACCACCCTCCCCGATTCCATTTTATAGCCAAATGGCAGCTTTCGTTTTGTACCCATCATCTGACCGTCCTTTCCATGGATTCCGTCATCTCCAGCCCGTTTTTCAGCCGGAAGCGGACTTGTGTATTACTCTGCACCGTGATTCTGTCAATCAGCTCGCAGAACAGTTCCTCATCGAAGGCATCCAGAATCTCCGGCCCCGTCAGCAGCGTTTCCTGTAACTGCTGCGTTTGATCAATGACTTGATCGTGCTCCAGATTATGGAGTTTCTCTTTCTGCTGCTTAGCTTGGCGGAGCTGCTCTGCCAGCTGATTGTTTTTGGTTATAAAAATATCAGGGTCAACCATCCCCTGCCTGTTCAGCAAGGATAGTGTGTGACTCTGATCTAAAATATCGGATATTTCCTTATTCAGTTCAATGACCGCAGGACTCCAAAGCATCTGGCGGTTCCGCACCAATATCAGATGCTTCACATAAAAGTCCAGCACTACAGCGTTGTGTTTAAGAGTGTAGTATAATCTCAGGAACGCCGCTTTGATTTCATTTTCAGGCACAGGGGGCATTTCGCACAGAGCCTTGGGTTCTTCGTGCTTCCTGCACACCCAATACCATGTATCGTCAATCCTCTTTGACCTAAAAAGGCTGCCGCAGCACCCACAGGACAATTTCTTTGCAAATGGTCTTGCCCCCATATTGCATGTCTCATTTCTTCGGCTTGACCGCAGCTGGGCTGCCCGGTCAAACATTTCCTGAGTAACGATTGCTGGATTACTGTTCTGGACAAAATACATAGGTCGCTCGCCCAGATTGGGCTTCTTGATTCTGGGAATAGACTCCGTCCTGTATTTCTTCTGGAGAATCGCATTCCCCGCATAACGTTCATTGGTCAGAATATAGTCTACCCTCCAAGAAACCTATCCAGCATACTTGCGGACAATAGCAGCCATCTGGTCAAATTTTTCATATTATTCTCCTTCTATTATTTTATTTTTGGTGCTGTGTTGTAAATGCTAATGAAATTTTGAACCACTTGCTAGCAAAGTTTGAGCCACCTATAGCCTTATCCCACAAGGATTTTTTCTCAACCAAGGCTGACCAAGGAAGACCTTGGCCATCCTTGGACCAGTTACAGTAAATGGCTCAGAAATTCGCTAGCACCCGGCTCTAATATTCGTTAGCATTCACATGCTGCGCACCAGAAAAACAATTCATACGCGCTCAAGTGAGCGTCTTTGGTTTTTATATGTATTCTTTGTTTTTATATTTATATTATCCTATTAACTGAACTTTGTCAATTTTACTTATAAAATCATTTTTTAATTCGGTACAATTCCACAGATTTGCTAGATCGTTTTTGTCGAACTTGCTGGCATGTTTTTTCACGAGAATGGAGACATTCACACCCCCCAACAGATTGTACTGCCAATTCACTCATGTCAGGATCTTCAGAAAGCAAAAACTTCCGATGGAAAAACTCCATCGGAAGTAAATAACTCGATTAAACGATTTGCGTCTATGAGTATCTCGAAAACTCAGAACAACCTGTCCTTATTCGTGTCTGCATGCTTCTCTATCAAAAAATCGAAATATTCATATGACTAAATCAGCCAAATGCCTTCATTGCATTGAAAATACAGATGGCGATAATCAGTACCATCAGGATAATGAAGAGCTTGTGTCCACTGCCTGGTTGTCCATCTTTCTGTTCAGAGCGCGCCCCGCAATGCCACCGCCGATTCCGCCTGCTACCATCAACGCCAGGGCCATCGGAGGGAAGCCCGGCACGCCGGAAATCAGTGCAGCAAGCAAACTTGCCAGCTGACTGAACAGGATGATATACAGGCTGATGACCGCTGCGGTTTTGCTGTCCATACTGAAGCAGTATCCCAGCACCACCAGATTGATGGGACCGCCGCCGATGCCCAGGAAACTGGAGATGATGCCAAGCAGCACGCCCACCGCCACGCAGAACACTTTTGCACGGAACTGTCGGGTGGTGATTTTACTTTTGGCGACCGTATACAGCAGGGTTCCCACCGTGATCAGGGCCAGGATTGCCGCCTGAACGCCGCCCACCATGGCACCGTTGGGAAAGAATGCATTGACCATAGCGAACAGCTTCTTGCCTGCCACACCACCCAGAGTGGCACCCAGGGCAAGGGGGGTACCGATTGCCAGATTCACTTTTCCGTCACGGTTCAGCATCGCTTTCCCCACCGAGTAGAGGCTCATGGACAGCACGGTGCATCCCGATAGGAAATTGATCATACCGGCTGACCCCATCTGCACAAAATCAAGCACTGGCTTGATCACCACACCGCCGCCGATTCCGCAGATGGCACCGACAGCACTGGAGAGAAAGCTGACAAAAAAACAAATAAGTTCCATATCATTTCACCGTCCTATATTCCCGTAAGAATTAACCGCTCATCGCCCGAAGCCGTGTCTTCTGCGCTGATCCTTGGCGATCTGCTGGAGTGCGCCGCCGCAGGTGTCGAGAAAATCCTGATAACCACAGTAATCATCTGTTTCCCCGTAGCAGATCTGCCGCTGCATCCGTTTGCAGTTTCCTCCGCAAAACCGAGCATACCGGCAGCTGCCGCATAGCTTCGGAATCCTGTGTTCCCGGTTCAGGAATGCAATCCGTCCGGGTGATTCCTGCATATCACTGAGCCTGTTCCTCGTGATGTTTCCCATGGAATAGCAATCCAGGCAATAAAAATCGCAGGGATACACGCTTCCATCCGCCTCAATCACTACCTGAGGCTGGCATACCCCATTGATGCCGCAGGCGGTAGGAATACCAAAAGCCATCAGATTGACCACATCATCAAAGAACTTGATGCTTCGGTAATTGCCCTTTTGCAGAGATTCCAGCCACAGGGGGAACAGACCCTTATAAAAGGATGAAAATCTCCGGGGTGTCAGGGCAAAGATACTCTCCCCCGATTTTTCCAATTCGTCCAGACACGGGGTGAACTGCACATATCGGATATCCAGTTTGCAAAGCTGACTCCAAATCCGTTTGGGATACCGGGCAATCTCATTGGTCAGGGTGCACAGCACATTATACTCTACCCGGTGTTTTTCCAAAAGTGCGATTGCCTGTCTGACCTGACCATAGGTTCCACTACCTCCCGCATCCACCCGAACGGCATTGTGACTCTCAGGAAGCATATCCAGAGATACCCCCACCAGAAAGAGGTGTTCCGCCAGAAACCGGCACCATTCATCATTCAGCAGGGTGGCATTGGTCTGGATGGAATAGGATACCCGGATGACCGGGTCCCACCGGGCAACCAGCTCCGTGAAGTGCCGGAAGAAGGGGAGACCCGATAAGGTGGGCTCCCCGCCCTGGAAAGCGAAGGTAACCCGATCCCCGGGGGATAGATCCCGCCTTATGTTTTCCAGCATTCGCTCTACCGTTTCATCGGTCATGAAGCCAAAGGAGACTTTTTCTCTTATGCCGGCAAGATCCGCGTAGAAACAGTATTTACACCGCAGATTGCAAAGGCTGGACGACGGCTTAATCAAAATTGACAGCTGTTTCATGATTCTTCCTCCGAGACACTTTAACTATCTGATCCTACTGAAAGCGAAGCAGAATATCCAATTTAGGCTGCAGGGTCTGCACCTGATATTTCTCCAGCAGATGAGGGCCGCAGCTGCCCGAACCCAGACCCGACATTGCACCGTCCACACAGAGATATATTTTGTTCTCCCGCTGCAGTTCATAGTTATGGGCTATGTGCGCCAGCTGTTCCTGACTGTAATGAGAGACGTTGAAGCTAAAGTCATTTCCCTGCAGTTCCACCTGAGCGGTACCGTCACTGATGGACAACCAGTCACAGCCCCAGTGGCTTCCGTTCTCCTGAGGCTTGATGTAATCCTCATGGAGCCCATCCACTGTTGTTGTGAAGCGGTCATACCAGCTTGCCCAGTGCTTGTCGGCGTAGCTTTCGTATGGGCCATAGCCTATGTAGGTGACCTGTTCATACTCCTCCGGCAGAACAAGCCGCACACCAAACCGGGGCAAATAAGGAAACACAGGATCCCGCTGAGCCTCCATCCGAATACGGAGGGTTCCCTTTTCGCCGATGATATACTCCGACTGAAGTGTCATGGCTTTTTGGAGGAACTGGCCTGCCACGCCCATGCGGAACGCCACATGAACACCGTCCTCTTTTTCTTCCACATTCCAGTCATACACCCGGATTTTCAAACGATCATATCCTGCTGCGATCCAGGCACCCATTATTTTCCGATCATTGTCCACAGGCGCCCGCCAGAAATTGTAAGTCATGGGCTCGGACAGAATTCGCCTTCCCTTGCGCGTGATTTCATCGGGAACACCTTTCCACAAATCAAAACGGACGCAGAAGTCCCTTGCGGTCACCAGAAGCGCACGGTCGCTCTGACTGATCTGTACCCCATTCTCTGCATGAGTGCGGATCTGCATCGGTTCCTTTTTCAGGACAATCTGATCGAATCCGCACTCATGTCCTGCAGGTAAAAGATCCGTAGCCTTCTTCAGAGTATAGCGGAGCATCAGGCTTACACAGCCCTTCTCCCGTTCCCAGTCGCCCAGTTCCAGATGGACAGGCAATATGCCATGGGGTGGCAGGGAGAAATCATTTACCTTCCCCTTTCGGATGACACAAAAATCCACGCTCAACTCCCATGTAATTTCCATCACGTCCACCACATTGGTAAAGTCCATGGTGTTTGTCAGATACACACACCCATTTTCATAGGCTGCCCGGATGGGACGCGCCACATTTTTGTACTCCAGCAAACCGGTATGGGGTCTGCGGTCCGGATAGATCAGTCCGTCCATGCAGAAATTCCTCTCCACCGGGAACTCGCCGAAATCACCCCCGTAGTAGAATTTTTCCTTCCCCTCGGGGGTCATGCCCATGTATACACTGTGGTCGCACCACTCCCAGACAAACGTACCCATGAAGCCGTCATAACGGTACACCAGGTCAAAATAATCCTCCAGGTCTCCGGGGCTGTTTCCCATGGCATGACTGAATTCACACAGAACAAGAGGTTTTTCCTTACCATGCCTGCAGTACTCCTCCGATTCCGCCACAGGCATATACATGCGGCTGTATACATCGATATTCGACAAATCATTGGTGTGGTCAGGGGTCTGATAAATACTGCTTTCGTAGTGGATAAGATACTCAGGGTCCTGGGATTTGATCCATTGTGCCGCCTTTTCCATGTTAATGCCAAAGCCAGACTCATTTCCCAGGGACCACATGAACACACAGCATTGATTCTTATCCCGGGCCACAAGCCGCTCTATCCGGTCCATGATTGTCTTTTCGTATACGGGATCGCTGCACAGGAGACCGAATGTGGTGCTAAAGATGATCTCGTCACGATAATTATAGTTGGAGCGTCCGCCGGCATAGAGAAGTTCCGTGTTGTGGGTCTCCAGATCGGCCTCGTCTACAACGTAAAAACCCAGCTGATTGTACAGCTCATAGGCCCAGGGTGCATTGGGATAATGGCTTGTACGAATGGCATTGATATTATGGGCCTTCATTAGCTTCAGATCAGCCAACAGCTGATCCCGGCTGATGGAGTAACCCGTATAGGCATTGCTGTCATGGCGGTTAACGCCTTTTAGCTTAATATTTTGTCCATTGAAGAGGAAAACACCGTTTCGAATCTCCGCTCTACGCAGCCCCACCTGCTGTGTGATGGTTTCTTCAGATATCGATAGATCCAGTCTGTAGAGATTCGGATGCTCCGCATTCCAAAGCTGTGGAGTGTGCACAGGGATCGTAATTCTGTTTTCTCCGCTTCCTTCCGCAATTTTGTGTCCCTGGGGATCAAACAGGCAATACTGCACCGTTCCCGGTTGTCCATGCCACTGTACCGTTACATCCACCACAGCCGAGCTGAAATCATCGTCAAGTTGTGTCTTTACCGTAAAATCCCGGATATGATTCTTAGGCCGCCGTAGAAAGTACACATCCCGAAAAATTCCCGACATGCGCAATTTATCCTGGTCTTCAAAGTAGGTACCGTCGCACCATTTAAACACCAGAACGCTGATGATATTTTCACCATCCACCAAACAATCGGTTACATCAAACTCGGATGTGGAATGGGAAACCTGACTATAACCCAGAAATCTGCCATTCACCCACAGATAAAAGCAGGAATCCACACCCTCAAAATTTAAATAGAACCTGTCATTTCCCTTTTCCAACTGAAACCGTTTTACATAGGCACCGCAAGGGTTTTCCCAAGGAACATACGGCGGATCAAAGGGAATCGGGCCCCGGACATTGGCATATTGGTGGGGCTCATAACCGAGGATATTTACACAGCTCGGAACTTTGATCGTATCAAACCCATCAGTATTTCCCTCTGTAAATTTCTGCGGCACTTCCAAATAATTGGAGAACCAACAAAATGCCCAGTCGTTGCCCGACAGCATAATTTGTCGGTCCCCTTTTTCCCTATAAAACGGAAGATAATAGGCACGGTTTTTTTCAGTCCCGATATGAAGCGTTTCGGGATTTTCGTGATACCAAGCATGTAGCTTCATAATGCGCTCACGCTCCCCTCATACTATTCCAGTAATATTGTTTACAATATGTCACCCAGACGCTGGCTGTTTCACCGATCAGATAGTAATCGAAAATCCGACCAAGATCGCACTGCAGTTGCAATTCGGCGTTCCTGATCGGATCTTCTTTTAAACAATTTCGTTCGAGCGGACACCAATTAATCACACCAAAAAGCGTTTCGTAGTCGCCCTGGGGTTTTATGATGATTCGCTGTACAGCAAAAGTTAATCAGCCCTTAACAGAACCCAGCATAACACCCTTGACAAAGTGCTTCTGTACAAGAGGATACACGCACAGGATAGGCACTGTGGCAATAAGGATTGTGGCAGATCGCAGAGACTTCAAATTGATTGCCATATCATATACAGAACCTGCCTCAGATCCCAGATCAGTCTGAGCCATCAGAACAATGTTGCGCAGCAGCACCTGAATGGGCCATTTCGTCTGATCATCCAGGAAAATAACGGCATTCAGGTAGCTGTTCCAATAACCGACGGCATAGAACAGTCCCACAGTTGCGAAAATCGGCTTGGACAGAGGCACAATAATCTTCGTAAGAATACTCCAATCGCTTGCACCATCAATCGTAGCCGATTCCAGCATTTCTCCTGGAAGTGACTGGTAATAATTCTTGATCAGGATTAAGTTATAAGGACCAATCAAACCCGGTAAAATGAGTGCCCAGCTGTTGTTGTATAGACCAAGGCTCTTCACATTGAGGAAGTTGGGAATCAGGCCGGGATGGAAAACCATGGTCAGCACGATCATGAACATGATCTGATTACGGAAATGTAGATTCGGGCGGGACAAGGGATATGCCATCAGCGCTGTCATCATCAGGGAAAATGCAGTGCCCACAATCGTAATCCAAAAAGAATTCATCATCGACTGGATAATACTCTTGGATGAAAAAACATACTTTATTGCATCGAAAGAGAAATTTGTCGGGATGAGCAGGAATTTGCTATTCGCAACCTCATTTGCATCAGCGAACGTGCAGGCAATAATGTGCCAAAACGGCAAGAAGGAAACCAGTGTTATAGCTGCAAGTACCAAATAAATGATAGCGGTTCCTACAGTGAACCTCTCCCTGCGGCCGGATATGGCAGTTACATTTTTCTGTTTCACGATATCCTCCTTACATAATACCATCATTGCCCAGCTTCTTGGCGATCTTATTGCAGGAGACCACTAGAATCAAAGAGACAACAGACTTGAAGATACCTACTGCAGTTGTGTAAGAGAACTTCCCACCAGCGATACCCTGCTGATAGATATATGTATCAAACACGTCACCAACAGCTCGGTTTGAATTATTAAGCATCAGGAACAGCTGATCAAAGCTAGAGTCCATAAAGCTGCCCATTCTCAGGATCAGAAGCGTAGCAATCGTGGGAGCGATGGACGGCAGCGTAATGTGCAGCATCTTCTGAATTCTGCCTGCTCCATCCAGAGAGGCAGCTTCGTATAGTGCAGGATCAATTGAGGACATAGCCGCAAGGTAAACAATTGTACCCCAGCCCAAGTCTTTCCATGTTTGCTGAATGATGACAATAGGACGCAACCATTCGGAGCTGGTCAAGAACTGAACCTTTGTCTCGAACAGGAATTCCAGGAGGCTGTTCACAGAGCCATCCTCCACCGCCAATAGTGAAAAGGAAATACTTGCGATAACGACCCAAGAGAAGAAGTGAGGGATATATGTAATGGTCTGAACAAACTTCTTATAAACCATGTTGTTTACTTCGTTCAGCAGTAAAGCAAACAGGATGGGCAGTGGGAAATAGAAGATAATGTTATACAAGGACAAAAGCAGCGTGTTCTCAAGGAGCTTCCAGAAGTTACTGCTGCTGAACAGCATCTTGAAATACTTTACTCCCACAAAATCGCCGGAGAACGGTCCGTCGCCAAAGGGATTGTATTCGTAAATGGAAATCGCAAACCAGGTAAAGGGCTTCAGTTTGAAGAGAAGAAAAAACACAATGCCGGGAATCAGCATAACATACAACCATTTATCACGCCAAAGTTCTCTGCCTAATCGCTGTCTTTTACTGATTGTCGGCCGTGCGGTTACTGAAATATTATTCACAATGTTATACCTCACTTTCTCTGCAAATTATGCCTTAGGGAACCATACGCTCATATCCGATTCTTCACGGTTAGCCCAGGTATAGTAAGGGATCATTTTGACAGTAGCGTTATTTTCCTCAGTCACAAGCTCATAGTAAAGCTCCTCTTTTTGCTTTCGGCACTTTGCGCTTACCTGAAGCGTCACTACACCATCCAGCAGATTCGGCTCGAACTGCTCCGTGATCACACCGTTCGGATCGATATACAGATCATCGAGACGGCAGGGATTGTCCAAGCCTTCGGCGCAGTAAACAACAGGTCCTCGCATGACCGCGATCATGCCTCTGTCCTGTTCAATATTGGGATTTGCCTGAATCAATCTTGCTACCATGGGAAGATCTACAGTAACCGTATCGCCGGTATTTACCGTGATTTCAAAGAAGCCGCCCGGTGTCACAGCAGACCCGTTAACGGAGGGATTCTTGCACCATGCCGGAATTCGGATCCGAATATTCTGGTGATTGGCTTTCTTAATGTCAATGGTCACCCGATCCTCCCAGGGATATTTCGTGCGCATCTGAAGCTCCAGTTTCTGCGTCACATAGTCACAGTCCGTAAAGAAATTCACATACACAGTATCCTTGTTCTGACCATAAACCCAGCGGCCCATTCCTGCCATGGTACGAAACAGCTGAGGCGGGCAGCACCAGCAGGTGAAGGTATGCCACCTTCTGGAGGATTTGTGACGGAACTGGGCAAAATCGGGATAAATAGGCATATCCTTCCTGAAGGACAGGGGGTTTGAGTAGAAATATCGGGTCAGCTTCAGGTTGGAACCGGAAATACCGGCATTGTACATAACCTGTTCAGCAAAGTCGCCGTATTTGCTTTCACCGGTAACTGTGAGCATTCTCATAGCCCACATTGCATTGCCAATGTTGGCACAGGATTCGTTATACGCAATCTTGTTGGGAAGCTCATAATAGGTAGCATGAGCCTCATGGGTCAGATCGCCGCGTTCAGAGTAGCCGACAAAAACTGGACTTGACGCACCGGTGATGTAGGTGCGGCGGGTTGTCATGTCGGTATAAATACGCTTCAATGCATCCAGCAACGCTGCCTCGCCTGTCTGGGCATAGACATCCGTGGCGCCGGCATAAAGATAGGTGGAAGTAACCGCATGACCAATGGCCATGGTTTCCTCCCGCAGAGGAACACGATCCTGGTTCTGATCCGTTCCCCCAGGCGCGCTGCCCCGCATATTCACAAAAATCTCCGCCAGCTTATAATATGTAACGTCCCCGGTGACCCGATAAAGGTCACAAAGTCCCATAATCTGACTGGGATTGAATCCGAAATGCGCAAGTTCCCTGGGGTAGTCCTTAAAAACGCCATAAGTGTAGTTGGCAAGTTTCCTTGCACACTCCAGCATCACTGTTTCACCGGTGATGTCATAATGTGCAGAAGCAAAAGTCAGAAAATGGCCAATATTATAGAGCTCATGATGGATTACCTTACTCCAGCGTTCCTTTCCCGTGAGGGTAATTTGGGTATTGAGGTATCCATCCTCCTGTTGGGAGGCCACAATCCAGGGGATATACTTATCCACAACAGCCTTAACTGCGAGATCGCCCGTATTCTGATATACATAGATGCAGGCCTCTAGGAATTTGTAGCAATCGCCGTCGGACCAATACTCGCCATAGAATTTATCATCAACCTCGCCAGCATGAATGCCAAAATTCAGCAGTCGGGCAGAGTTAGTTGGGCACAACAGAGCCTCCAACTGGCTGTTGATGATTTCCATATAGTTTTCGGTGCGATGGCCCCAAAAACCGTTTTTCAGATGAGAGTAACGCAAGCTTGCAAAATCAAATGTCTGATATTCATTCATCTAAATTACCTCATAATCATACTTCAGCGCCGGGTAATCGGGCGCTGTCAGGCAGCCTGCCTGCGGCAAATGATTCAGGATTGTCAGCAGATAGTCGCCTGTTTTCTCCATATGCCGGAAAACCCTCGCCCGAAGTTCTTCCTTGATTGCGGTATATCGGTAATCATCGGAAACATTTTTCAGTTCATAGGGATCTTCCTGCAAATCGTATAGCTCGTCAATATCCTGTGGAACAAAGCAATATTTATAGCGCCTCGTCCGGACAGTGCGAATCTCAAAGCTATGTCCGTTATACTTATAGTAGCTACTGAAGTGATATTGCTCCCCATCGACCTCACAATCCTTCATTTCACTCAGGCAGGTGCCGTTGGGCGCGTGAGCTCCAGCCCAGGTGAAGAAAGTTTGGGCGACGTCCATGGTGGAACAGAAAGCGCTGTTGATTTTCCCACCCTGAGTTCCGCACAGATCCTCACACACAAGCAGCGGTGTTTTCAGTACTTCCTCATAAAAGTAGGCAGCTTTGTCAAACCGGCTGTGGGCACCGGCCATTTCTCCGTGATCGGCAGTGAAAATCACTCTGGTTTTCCTGCCCCCGGAACAGTCCGCCGCTTTTTTCAGAATCTGCCCGATATAGTAATCCATCATGGTAATGGACCCGTAGTAAGCACGGATGGTTTTCTTCCACTCCCATTCATCAAAATGATCGGCGCAAACGGCGGGCCACCACTTCCGGTTTTGATACCACGGCTTTCCGATAAAGCGGTCCGAAAAGTTCTCAGGAAGTGTTATGTCAACATTGTCGTACATGCTATAGAACGGTTCAGGATTCAAATTAGGAAAATGCGGACCTACCAGCGATACAGTCAGACACCAAGGCTCCTCCCGGTTTTCCTCAAGAAATGTCATGGCCCTCTGCGCGACTTTGCTCTCAAACCTGTCATCGAGGGAATCAAGCTTTCCATAAAAGGGAGAATACATATCTTCTGACTTTTTTGCCTGAGTCAAATCCGTAGCACCATCGAGTTGTCCCCGTTCGGTGACAGGTGCTTTAGGTGTACGGGTCTCATGTTTCACACGGTCACTCTCAATGCGGCAGATATCAAAATCCACCATCTTATCGGAAGACTGCCAATCCAGGCCTAAGTGCCATTTCCCAAAGTATCCGGTTTTCCGACCGCTGCCGACCATGGCATCCAGCCAGGTGTACGCGGAATTCGGTAGATATTCCTGCCGGGAGCCACCCACATCACAGTTGTCGATAATACCACTTTGATGAGGATAGAGACCTGTCATAATAGCCGCCCTCGCAGGAGTGCACAGAGGGCAGACTGTAAAACTATTGACGAAGTTTACGGATTTCTCAGCCAGACGGTCGAGATTAGGGGTACGAACCACTTTGTGACCAGCGTAGCCCGTAGCATCCCCCTGCCACTGATCCGTAAACAGAAACAAAATATTATCCATCTTCGATATCCCTATATTTCCGGCGTACCGTAATTCCATGGCGTATCATGACCTGGTGTGGCTGTGTACATACTGTCCATCATCAGACCATAGTTCCTAATTTTTGCGTTGGCATATTCGGGGTCATCCCATATGTTCACCCGCTCCAGCGAATCGTTCGTTAAATCATACATTTCGCCGTAGGGGCGGCCCACATAATGTACGGTTTTAATATGATCGCACAATATGCCCCGAATGGCACCGGCTTCCATATAAAGATATCGCCGTTTCTTTTCGGGTCTGGAGTTGTCCCAATACTGGGAATAGCTGTAATCAGAAAGCTCATCGGGAACAGTTCCACCGGCAACATCAATACAGGTAGCGGCAATGTCCACATTGGACACTAGATCATCCACTATCACACCGGGGAAATCCTTAACAGCCGGCTTAACAAAAAGAGGTACCCGCATCAGACTGTCCTGGAGACACTGTAGCTTCTCCACCAGTCCATAATCACCCATAAAATCGCCATGGTCGGAGGTGTATATGATAACCGTATTATCATAGGCTCCATACTTTTTCAAAATATCCAGTACTTCTCCGATTTTCTCGTCAATTAGAGTCATATTGGCATAGTAAGAGCGCTTGGTCCTGCGGAACTGTTCCTCAGAGTAATCATTGATATAGATTTTGGAGTACATCCGCATATTCCTGTACTGAGGCCCCTTCTGCTGCAAATCATCATAGGTACTCTTAGGCAGGGTCATATCCTCCAGACGGTACATACCCGCATATCTGGTGCCTTCCAGATCATAGGGATGGTGGGGTCCCGGGAAAGAGAGGCATAGAAAGAAGGGTTGGTCCTCGCCGGATGTAAGGCGATCCTCCAGCCACTGCTTACCCTTTTCGCCTATGAAGTAGTCTATGTGGTGCTCCGCATCGGTTTTCCAAACACCGCCGCTGATGAGGGTTCTCTCATACATTTGTTTGACAGTAAGGTTGTGACTGTCCAGATAATCGGCATATGCGCCCAAATCCTCCCGGGAATAACCTGCAAAATGACCGTCCACAATCATCTCATAGTCATATCCTCTGGAAATCGTAGAGCCGGCAAAATGCTGCTTACCAACCACAGCAGTATAATAACCCAGTCTCTGCAGGCGGGTCATAAATGTGGTTTCACTTTCAGGAAGTTTGCTTATAAAGGCAGGGACCTGACACTCAGAGGGATACTTGCCAGTCATAATGGCAGCTCTAGACGGAACACAAGAGGGGTTTGTACAATAACCATTGGTGAAAAAAACACTTTCACCAGCTAATCGATCCAAGTTCGGCGTTTGCACAACGGGGTTAACCTTTCCCATTGCGTCAAACCTTTGCTGATCCGTCATTAAGAAGATAATATTCGGACGATTTCCCATGCAAGCGCTCCTTTCTTTATATCCCAGCGTAGTTTACGCGTAACCCAATACAGAAGAAAGCTGCCGTGACTGCTCCTTGATAAACTGAGCGTACTGCTCCATACGATTCATGTTGATGCGGAAAGCAGGCCCCGAGATACCAATAGCACCTTCGAGCCTTCCGAGAGAAGAGAACACAGGGCATGCAATACAGGTCAATCCCTGAAGATTCTCACCGCGATCATAAGCGATCCGACTTTCGCGAATATCCGCAAGCTCACGGATCAGCTGATCTCGGTCTGTAATAGTATATTCAGTTTTTCGCACCAGCTCGTGGGTCTGGAGATACACACCAAGTTCTTTTTCATCGAGCATAGACAGCATTGCTTTGCCCATTGCGGATGCATAAGAATCATAGGACAAACCAACTGTCGACACAAACTTGATTGGTTCAGAGCTCTCCAACTGATCTACCACTAGGGTATCGTACTGATGCGTAAAACGAGTTAACAGCACTGTCTCTCTTGTCGCTTTCTTGATGCTCTCCATGTAGGGCTGGGCAGTCTTAATAAACGAAACACGATCCCTAATGGAACTGCCCAAATAATACAGTTTGGGTGTTAGTTCATACGTGGATGTCACGGGATCCTTCACCACATATCCCTTCTGTTCCATCTCTTTAAAAATACGGAATGCAGAGTTGGAGGTAATATCCAAACTCTCCACGATTTCGCTTAACGTATATCTGTTGTCATGTTTTGCCATGAACTCCATCATTTCGAGGAGTGCCTTGGCAGCGGGCGCCGAGTATCTCAGCTGGTCTGATTTCTCCTTCATATATTAGAGCCTCCTGTATAGATTTTATATATAACAAGCTCTTCTATATTAATCAGAAATTTCCTTTTTGTCAATCTTTCTTATAGAAAATGCATTAGATATCTCAAAGTTTTATGGTAATTCGCTGCAGGTAAAAGTATTCTTCCAAACTGAAAACGGAGCAGTCCTTGCCAATTCCGCTCTGCTTGCATCCACCGTGAGGAAGATTATAGCAGAAGCAAGGCTCGTTTACCATAACGTCGCCAGCATCAATCTCACGGCTCATATTCATTGCAGTTTTAAGATCATGTGTGTAAATGTAAGCAGCCAGTCCGTAGCAGGTATCATTTGCCAGAGATACAATATCGTCACCATCGTCAAAGGAAATAACCGGCATAATAGGTCCGAAGATTTCCTCCTTGTAGACGCGCATATCTTTGGTTACTCCCGTCAGAACTGTCGGCTCAAAGAAGAATCCCTTACCCTCTCGACGTTTTCCGCCAGTCAGCACATGAGCTCCCTTGGCAACCGCATCCGCCACGAGTGCTTCCATTGCACCTACAGCCCTGTCGGAATACAGCGGGATCATCTGTGTCTTACCGTTGGTACATTTTCCGCTGCAGTAATCCACATCCTTCAGGATCTCCATGACGTGACTGAGGAACTCGTCCATAACAGCACAGTGAACAAAGACCCGGTTGGGAGCTACACAAATCTGACCACCGTTACCAACCTTCGCTCCTGTAATCTTGGCCGCTGCATTTGCAATATCGGCATCATTCAACACCAGGGCTGGTGCATTTCCGCCCAGCTCCAGAGAATAACGCTTGATGGATGTCGCTCCCTGCTGCATCACTTTCGTTCCAGTCTGGGTAGATCCGATGAGTGTAATCAGCTGAGGAATCGAACTCTCATTAAAGATGCTTCCGACCAGATCGTTGTCTCCAACGATGATATTGATAACACCCGCCGGCATACCGGCCTCCACAGAAAGTTCACCGATAAACATTGTTGTTAAAGGAGTTTGGCTGGAAGGTTTAAGTACACATGTGCAGCCGGATGCCAAAACAGGGCCTAACTTATATCCCAAATTGAGCAGAGGGAAGTTCCAGGCCAGATAACCGACTACAACACCGACAGGCTTTCGGATAATCATATTTACATGCTTGTTGTCCAAGTCCGGAAGCATAACACCCTGAAGGGTCTGCATTTCTTCATTAAAGTACCGCAGGCAATCCACAAGCATCTGATAGTCTTCATCCGCACCTTCATAAGATTTTCCTGTTTCAGCGATCAGCATCTCGATGATTTTGTCCCGGTTGGCTTCGATTATCTCGGCAAATCTTAAAATGTACCGTTCTCTTTCCTTGATTGAGAGTTTCGACCAGATTCCGAACGCATTCTGTGCCGCTTGAAGTACATTCTCCGCCTGCTTTGCATCAATACCATGGAATTGCGCAATTACCTCCTCGGTAGCAGGGTCCAGAACCTTAAATATACGGTCCTTACCTTCTACCAGTTGTCCATTGATCAAGTGTTTCATACTCGTTATACACCTCAACATAATTGATTATGAAATAAATCATAACTACCGGCCGTGTCGGTGGTTTGCACAGGCCACCTTAGGGCCTATTACTGGCTGAGCCTATAGGGTCGCCGAATTATTATCGCTGGCGTGAGGTGGCCTGCTGCTATTCGAAATAGCGGTAGGATGCCTCTTTTGCTCATCATCCTAAACTACAACATCTTTGCTCTATCGATTTAAGTAGTTGTTCCTCGCTTTGCTCGGATAATTCATTCTGAGCATAGCTGAAGCTTTTGGAACCACCGGCACTGCCGTTGGTTTTCTTTACACAAAAACAGGGGGTCGGCGAGCCGACACCCCAGTTTAGCATCCGCAGCCGGATTAAGGAAAATTTTAAGGCATAGCCCGATACTGTGCAGTCCAGTCATCCAACTTGGACTGTCCGCCATTAGTGATCCATTCGTTCACTGCTGCTGCCACATCTTCAGCAGTAGCTTCACCAAGCACATATCTGGTGGCTGCTTCCTGAACGACGGTGCTGACAGCAGCATCGTCAGTGTTGGCTCTGAACCAGCTGGTAACGGGTGTATGATCGATAACGCCGTCCTTACTCTGATACTCGAAATACTTGGTGGAATTGTAGTACAGACCCATTTCCATCTGAGTGGCGATCAGAGGAGCGACATTGGAGGTACCGACGCCTTTGGCATAGACCGTATTCTTGCCAGCCTCATCCAGCCACTTGAAGTTGCCCTGAGCATCGATCTCATAGTGGACACCTTCAATACCGACAGCATACTTGGTAGTAATCTCGGGAGTGCAAATGTAGTTGTAGTACTCCAGGATGCCTCTTAGCTCTTCTTCGGAAGTAACGGAGCTCTTGGGAATCACATACATGCCGTAGTAACCCAAGCTGGTCTCGGAATGAAGATTGCCCTGGGAATCCTTAACATCAAGGATGCAGGTGATTCTTGCATCAGGATTATTGGCAAACAGAGTATCGTAAGCATTACCGTAGATATTACCAAAGTTAGCAGCATATGCACCAGCCTTCTGGGCACAGAACGCTTCACGGCCCTGAACAGCGTTCATTGCAGCGAAGTCCTGGCTAACCAAACCTTCATCATACAGCTTCTTCATGAAGTCCAAATAAGTCTGGAAGTTGGGATCGGTGCAGAAGTTCTTAACCGTCTGGGTGGCTTCGTCTACATAATAGTCATATTCAATGCCTGCAGCCAGCATCAGAGGACGAACATAAGGACCGCCAAACAGTGCCAGACCGGTGGTATCATCAACACCGTTGCCATCGGGGTCGCCATAGGTGAACTGATAGAACACATTGTAGAAATCATCCAGGGTCTGGGGAACCTCCAGGTTCAGAGTTTCCAGCCAGTCCTCACGCAGAAGCATGCCACCGGCACGATACAGAGTTCTGCGGGGGATACCGATAATCTGACCGCTGAAGCTCATGCTATTGACGAAGGGTTCCACATTTTCCTTCAGGTAGGGGTAATCATCCAGATAATCGGTCAGATCCCAGAACATGCCGCCCTTAGCAGCCTGTTCCATCAGTTCGGATCGGGCCATCTCATTGATGATCAGCATTACATCGGGCAGATTGTCGCCGACCAGCATAGTGTTGGTCTTTTCTTCAGCGCTGGCTGCCATGGTGTAGTTGATGTTCAGTCTGATATTCAGATCCTCTTCAATCTCCTTGTACAGACCAGTGTTCTCCGTGGGAGGCTCAGCGCCCCAGAACACCAGCTGGATATTAATCTCCTGCGGTTCTGCGGGTTCGGTAGCGTCAACCTTGCCGACAGCCTCAGTATTGCCGTCAGCCTCATTATTTGTCAGGGGTTCAGTGTTTGCTGGGGGGGCAGTGTTGCTGTCGCAGGCAGCCAGGCTAAATACCATCAGAACTACCAGCAACATGGAGATGATCCGATTTAAGATAGTGTTTTTCATATGTTCCTCCTCATATTATTTATATTTTGGCGCCGCGCGCCAGAATTACATGGTTTTCAAAACATATTGACTCGGCATCATTTTTATATTTGACTTTTCTTTTTAAATATAATACAACACTCATTATGATTTGTCAATTTTACTTATAAAATCAATTTATATTTTATACATTTGCACAATTTGGAATACTGAATTTGTATAACTCGCCAAATCCTCTGATTTCATTAGCACAGCAGAACGATTGATCTCTTCGCAGACACTGGACGAATCAGCGCTGAACACGACCAGACGCGTTTCCTGCAGCCAAGGATTCCACTTCTGCCACAGAAACTAAGTTGAAGTCATGCTCAATAGAGTGCTTCAGGCAGGAAGCCGCCACGGCAAAATCGATAGCTCTTTGTTCATCGTACCCAGACAGCAGAGCGTAAATGAGCGCACCACCGAAACTGTCGCCTCCACCCACTCGATCCACGATTTGGATCGTATACTTCGTTGAGAAGAAGGCGCTGCCACTGCTATAGAGCATACCGGCCCATTCATTGACAGAAGCTGAATGACTTCCGCGTAGGGTAATGGCAACCTTTTCAAAACCGAAACGATCGGTTAACTGCTGGGCAACACTTATGTAGCCTTCGTGGCTGATCTTTCCGGTGTTGATATCGGAATTGGCCGCTTCAATACCAAATACGTCCTTTGCATCCTCTTCGTTGGCAATGCAAACATCCACATAAGGCATGAGCTTGGACATAACCTCGTTGGCTTTTTCACTGCTCCAGAGCTTCTTACGGAAATTCAGGTCGCAGGAAACCTTCACGCCCAGGTTCTTTGCAGCTTTACATGCATCAAGACAAATCTCCGGCAGTTTACCACCAAGGGCAGGGGTGATGCCGGTAAAGTGGAACCAGTCAGTGTCGTCAAAAATCCGATTCCAATCAAAATCCGAAGGCTCTGCCAAGGCGATTGCGGAACCGGCGCGGTCATAAATGACCTTGGAAGCTCTCTGGGAGGCGCCTTTTTCCACAAAGTAGATACCCAGTCGCTCGCCACCCCGTACTACGTCGCCAGTTTCTACGCCAAAGTGGCGCAGCGCGTTCACTGCGTTCTGGCCGATCTCATGGGCGGGAACCTTGGAAACGAATGCGGCCTGAATGCCGTAATTGGCCAGAGACACCGCCACATTGGCCTCACCGCCGGCATAGGATGCCTCAAATTTTTCTGCCTGTTGAAACCGTAGGTGGGCCTCCGGGTTTAGACGCATCATGATTTCGCCAAAGGTCACAGCTTTCATATCCATTTCCTCCTTACATATTTTAAGCGCATTACCTAAATTTCTTCGCAATGTCCGTCAGTTGCCGGGCAACCTCAGTAATCCTCCAGAACTCTCCGGCATGCACCCATTCTTTATTCGCCAGATTTCCACCGACGCCAGCGCCCAGCACACCCGCCTTCAGATAGTCTTCCAGATTCTTCTCGTTGATGCCGCCAACAGCCAGCATCTTAATGTGGCTCAGTGGAGCGCGAATGGCCTTGATATATGCTGGCCCCATGGTGACTACAGGGAACACCTTCACAAATTCTGCACCTGCCGCATGCGCCGCCTCAATCTCTGTGGGGGTCAAGGCTCCCGGCATGGATAGCATCCCCAGTTCATTGGTGCGGCGAATCACCGCTTCATTCACATTGGGGGAGATAATGAAGCTGCCGCCATTTTCCGCCGTGAGTTCCACCTGACGGGTATTCAGCACGGTGCCAGCGCCCACCAGCATATCTGCACCAAATTCCTTATGAATTGCACCAATGCAGGCAGCAGTATCCGGATCCCCCGCGGAATCTTTTGCGTTGAATGTGATCTCCATCATGCGGATGCCGCCATCATATAGTGCTTTTGCGACATCGATGCATTTTTGAGGTTCTACACCCCGAACGATGGCGATAATTTTTTCTTGCTCAACGATTTTGGCAATTTCTGCTTTAGTCAAATTTATCCCTCCCTTCTATGTTAAAAAAGGTTTACTTCTATCACTTATTATAACTCTCTATTTTTTAAATGTCAATATCTTTTTTATATAACAAATCTCATTATGAGTTGTTCCTCCACTATTGGATAAATATTATAGGAGTATATTGACAAGTCCCGATTTTTCTGCGATAATGTTTATATTGCATTTTATATTTCAAAGCGTTTTTATTTCTGTAATAGCGAGTTTAGGAGTGAATAAGTAAATGATCATCAAAGATATTAATGTGCACAAAATCTCCGCGAAAATCGACAAGCCCTTCAAATTCTCTCAGGGCTGGGTGTACCAGCGAAGCTCCGTCATTGTGGAAGTAATAGGCGAGGACGGCACGAGAGGCTATGGTGAGTCCATGTGCCACGGTCAGCAGTCCCCGCACCTGGCTGCCGCATTTATTGAACATTGTTACAGGAATGAGGTCATCGGAAAGGACAGCCTGGACGTTGAGGTCATTTGGGAAACACTCTACAACAAGTCTCGTCCTTTTGGTCAGCGTGGAATTGCCCTAAATGCACTCAGCGGTCTTGACATTGCCCTCTGGGATTTAAACGGCAAGCAGCTCGGTCAGCCTGTCAGCCGGTTAATTGGTGGCAGATTCCGTGAAAAACTTCTGGCCTATGCCACAGGCTTTTATCGGTATGATGGCGAGAAATATCCCGAAACCGCTGTGGGGGAAGCACTGAAGCTCAAATCTGCCGGCTTTAAGGGAATGAAGCTTAAGTTAGGCTTCACCCCGGACGCTGATATTGAGTATGTCCGTGCAGTGCGTCATGCTATCGGTCACGATATCATGCTGATGGCCGATTTCAATGCTTGCTATTCCCAGGCAGTTGCCCGTCGCATCATCCGGGAGCTGGAACCCGAAAAACTGTATTTCTACGAAGAACCTCTGACACCTGAAGACATGGAAGGCTACCGAGCCATTCGGAACATTTCCTCCTCCTATATTGCCGCTGGCGAAGAGATTTTTGGTAAGTTCCATATGAACGAATGGCTAAGAGCCGGTGCTCTGGATATTTATCAGCCTGACCTGTGTTCCGCAGGTGGTTTTACGGAATGCAAGAAAATGGCCGCTATTGCCCAGGCATATAACTGTGCCGTCATTCCCCATGCCTGGGGCTCCGGTATTGGCCTTGCTGCAGCGCTGCAGTTTGTTGCCAGCTTACCCCCGACCCCTGTATGCGATACGCCTGTCGAGCTCATGCTGGAGTTCGACCAGTCCAGTCATCCCTTCCGTCTAGATCTGATTAATGATGGAATTGTCGTCGAAGATGGGTACATCTACGTGCCTGATAAGCCCGGCATCGGTGTTGATGTCAATCTTGACATATTGGAAAAATATTCAGTAAAATAGAACTGTCCGCAGGGCGTACGATTTGATTATTGAGGAGGAGGCTATTCTGTGAACGCAATATTCTCTCCGGATTCAAAACTGATGGGCGGTCTTTCACTGCTCGCAGATATGATCGTAGTAAATTGCCTGTATTTACTATGCTGTATCCCTATTTTTACAATAGGTGCAGCTCGAGTGGCGCTCTATTGCGTTGGGATGTGCTGGGCAAGAAGAGAAAGTGCCGGAGTGAAGAAGTATATCAGCGTATTTATCTCCAGTATCAAAAGTACGTTCGCCCTTTGGGCAACTGTGTTATTATGCGGTGTTTTTCTGATTGCCGATTGCTACCTGTTTCTGATTGCGGACATTCCTTATGAGAGTATCGGTGTGTGCGCCCTTGTCATACTGACTGTCCTATATCTGTTTGTAGCATCTCAGATTTTCTTACTGGCATCCCAGTTCGATAATTCATTTAAACAAACAATCGCAAATGCTTTCCTTATTTCATTCGCATATCCCATTCGCTCAATTGTACATATCATTCTCCTGGTTTTGCCGGTGGTAGTATTTCTTTTCCTCCCGAAGGTGTTTGTTCATGCCGGATTACTATGGTTCCTTCTCTATTTTTCATTGGAAGTATACTTAGACTCGCTGATTATCCGCCCTGTATACGCACGATTGCAAACACAAAAATCGGAATAATTACCATCCGTTCCAACACCGGTTGATTGCTCACAAGCAGTTTTTTACAATTGCCTTCATTAAAACATTAAGAGCGGGAGAAATCACAGACTTGTGGTATCTCCCACTTAATCATTCTGCTATTATTTTTTGTGTTAACGATACATCTCCCTAATCATATCAAAAAGTGCTGAAAATCATTACATCCGAGTTGGAATTCACTGGCCTTACCTATTATTCCAATTGATATAGCAAACTGCTGTTTCCACCATTCTCGCGATGGCGCTGTTCTGTCTGGATTAGTCCCGCTTTTCGCAGGTCGCTCAACGCTCTGCGTGTAGTTGATTCAGACAGCTTCAGATCTTTGGATATGGTTGGAATCGACGGCCAGCAGATATTTTTCTTTCCTGCCCGATCAGAAAGATATATGTACACAGAGATTGCCCTATGAGGCAAATCCATTCGGTATAGCTCTGTTAGATTCCGCATTTCATATTCCTCCATTTTGGGTGGGACCCTTTGGCCCCACCCTTTATTCATCTTCTGTGTTGATGTTTATCTGTGCAGGCATCGGCTTCGAAGCCGTTTGTACTCTGGGCGGCATAGCTGCCCCCATTGGCATATGGATCATGGGGAATTGGGACAGAATTGACCGTTCCAAGTCCTGCTTCCCCGCATAGTAAACAGGCCGACTTCCTCGATCCGGCATCTCCAAAGGTTTCTGGAATTGGATTCCCCATTCGAAGAACAGCTTCAGCTTGGTTTTCATGGGGTGTGTGCCGGTTTTCATCACCACAAAGCTGCCCTTAGGCATGGATTTCAGTTCGTCCGGAGACATGAGCGGGCGCTCCATCATCTGCAGCGATTGAGAGTCATCATTCTTACCCTTGGTCACCGTACCGGACAGAACGGTTCTGCTGCCCAGGTTCCCGGAGAGCGTATTCGCTGTCTGACTGTTTGGCGCGAAACCGCCAAAAATGGTGTCCTGGCAGTTATCACACATGATCTCGCTGCCCTCCTTACCATAGTTCTTTTCCAGCTGAGCAAGACTCTGGATGATAGGCACCAATGTCAGGCGGCGGGACCGTCCTGCGGAGAACAGAGGCAGGATGTCAAAGGGCGGCATGGTACCCAGCTCATCGCAGAAAAATACTGCCCGGTTGGGCAGCTTACCACCGTGTTCATTTGCCACAGAGAACAACTCACGGGCCAGATTCTGGATCATCAGACTGGCTACGAAATTCTTGGTTGCATCTTCTTCCGGAAGGATCAGAAAGATGGCACATTTTTCTTTGACGAACAGCTCCGCATCGATGCTCCCATCGAAGCAGATAACCTGTTCCAGCTCCGTGTCCAGAAACGCATTCAGCTTGGAAAGCACCGTGGACATGATGGAATTCATACCCTGGTCAGACGCTGTCAATGCAGATCCTGCCAGCCACTTTGCCTTGTGGTCGGCTGGCAGCAGACTCATCAGTTCCTGGAATTGGTTGCCCCCTCGCCGGGAGGAACTCTGCATCAGAAGCTCCTGCACCAGCTTGAACACCGAGGCGATATGCCGCATCTCATACCCGCCTGTTTCCTCTGGGGGCAGGAACTCCGCCAGGAGCAGAACTACCGATGCCAGGAGTCCTTCTGCCGAATCATAGAAGTAGGCGTTCTGACCACGATCAGTACCGTCACCCTCCGGATTGATGATGGTCTTGGCGAGGATCTTCGCGTACTTTTCTGCTTTTGCCTTGGCTCCAATATCCTTGGGATCTTCCCGGTGTTTGTCCATATAGCGGTTGATCAGGGTCAGCAGGTTATTGCCATCTGACCGGGTCGGCTCACGAAGATCCACCACAGATATCCGGTATCCATAGATATCCCTGGCAATAGCACCGTAGTTCCGGGCCAGGTCGCCCTTGGTATCCAGGGCAAGAAAGCTCATCCCGCTGGCGCAGGCATATTCCAGGTTCGGATACAGAAAGTAGGCTGTCTTACCGACACCTGACGCGCCGATCATCATCACATGGATGTCGTCCGAGTCCACCAATGCCGTAGTGGTCCTATTGCCTTTAGATCCCAGAACGATGCCCTGCGGCAGTGACTTTCCATTTGCTGTCGGCTGCTTGCCCTCTCTGGCTGCCTGCCGCCACAGCTCCGGTGTAAATGGCACATGGTGATAGATTCGTTTGATCTCCTGTTGGGTGGCCCATCGGGCGGTACCGTGCTGACCGTTGCCCACAGTCTTATCCTTGATGCTGTTAAGGTTGTGCCGCTGTGAGGAATAGGTCACGAAAAACAGCATCAGAATGATGCCTCCCACGGAGAGGATCAGCATTGGGATTCCTTCCATTATACCTGCCCCTTTCGCCACTTCAGCAGATCCTCGTTCCAGTCCTTATTCTCAGGTGGATAGATCTCATGCCAGATATTCTTTTCGGTCATCTCTCTGGAGATTCTCTGCGCTGCCTGCTGTCCGGGTTTATCATTATCGAAGCAGATGTACACCTTCTTGATGTGGGGGCCATCCTTCAGCATCTGCCACAGAACCTTGTCCGAAACACCGCAGGATGCCGCATAACTCTGGCTTTTCCAGCAGTGCTTGAACATGGAGATAAAGGACAGCATATCGATGGGCGCTTCGAAGAGATACAGCACGTCGCCGCCACCATGCCAGTGGAAGCTGTACTCCGGTTCGCTGCCCGGTGCGTTGCCTTTGAATCCACCCTGAGCTGCGGTGCTTCGCTTGTGGATATGACGGATTTCCTTCTCCTTATCGATCCCCACGAACACGGCATTGTGGTAACGATCACACTCATAAACCAGCCCCCGGTAGGCGAAGGTATCCAGCACCTCCTTGTCGATGCCACGGCGCTGTAACAGGTATCCATATACCCGCCGCATATTCTCATACTTGGCAGGAATCTGCAGCGGCTTCTGTGTGAAAGGTTCTACAGGCTCCCGGATCATGCCCACACCCATAGAAGTCAGTGTCAGCACCGCTTCCCGGTAGTCCAGGTTGTAAAAGCGGCGCACAAAGTCCACCGCATCGCCACCAACCTGCTCATACTGGTGGAACCACAAGTTACCCCGGATGGTCACCTTCTGTCCATGATCCAGCCACATATTCTCCGAGCCGGACCGTTTCACTTCCTCGCCGCACTGCCGCAGGAATGCCGCCAGATCTGTCAGTCTGGCCTGTTCCCGCTGCTGCTCTGTGAAGGGGATGTATGTTCCCATTTTTCCTCCTTGTTCCTGTCTATCCAGCTGCTACCCGGAATCATTTCTCCGAGTGAGGGATAGAGAAATTTTTACTTATCTTGTCTTACATAGGACTTCAAACTTCTTCTATCTGCTGTAAAATCTTCAGGTGGAAAGTTCGAACCGGTGTCATGATGACAGGGAGCTGGTGTCACCGTACAGTTAGACTTCCTCCCTGGCGGCGGCATAGATTTGCAAACGCACTTGCCCCTGTGCCGCCTCTTTCTGCACAATTTTCCGCGGATTATGTGCAGATAAATTGCCCGGTACATACGAGCTTGGGGTTTGCCTCCAGCCTGTCTTACATGGTCATTTCCATTGCGATTTCCTGTGTAACTTCTTCCTCATCCGTCATTACTTCCTGCTCTCCGGGCTGCAGTTCCAGAATATCCTCCACCCGGCAATCCAGAGCAAGGCATATCTTTTCCAGTGTTTCCGTGGTCACATGACCGCATTTACCCATCTTAGTAATGGAGGCAGGACTGATCCCTGCCATCTCGCATAAGTCCTTTTTCTTCAGATCTCTATCGATCAGCAGCTTCCAGAGAGGCTTATAGCTGATTTTCAATGACATTTCCTCCTTTATTAATCCCGGATACCCATTGCCTGCTTCTTTTCTTCGATTTCACGGCGGTGCTTCCGGTCCATCCGGGGCCGCTGGCGCTGACTCTGCTTCTGATCTTGCTCCTGGAAAATCCGCCCAAGCTGGGCAATCAGGGATGCAGTACAGGATGCCACACCCCAGGTATGCTGTTGCTGAATAGTAATCAGCAAATTGGCGGCATACTCATTACCGTGAGCTGCCGACCCCTTCAGATATTCCAGTCCCTTTTCCTGATCCGCACGAACACCGTTTCCGAAATAGTAGATCCTCCCCAGCTGATATTCCGCAAAAGGATTGCCAGCCTCTGCCGCCTGCCGGAAGTAGAGGATGGCTTTTTTGATGTCCTGCCAGCCTTCTTCCTTGAGATAGACCTTGCCGGCAATATAGGATGCAAAGGTGACACCGTTCTCCGCCAGTTCTTCCAGAAGAGGGAGACCTCTGGCGATATCCTTTGGCACCAGCTCGCCCTGACACAGCAGCTTCCCCAGCTGGTACTTGGCAAAGGCATTGTCCTTTTGCGCTGCTTCTTCCAGATATTCCACCGCTTTGGCCGGATCGTAGTCAGGGAATTCTGGCTTCAGATACAGCTTGCCGAGGCCATACAGGGCATCTGCGTTACCTAGCTCTGAAGCCTTCTCGAAGTAGTATCGAGCCCTTTCCAGATCCACCTCTGTACCGGTTCCGGTCATATTCATAGAACCTAGACGGTAGTACAGGCGGTCGTCCGCCACGTTCTCTTCCATGGCCAGGAAGCCCCGACAGGCTTTGGCGTACCACAGTCTGGATTCCTCCGGATTGACCTCCGTACCGATCCCATCCCGGTGCATCTTTCCGAGCTGGTATTGGGCATAGGCATTAGACTGTTTCTCATGGGTTGCCGCCATATGGTAGAGACCGTAGGCCTCCGCATCGCTCCGTTCAACACCCTGCCCCCGGAGGTACTGTCCAGCCAGGGAGTAGGCTGCGAAGGGGTTATTCTCGTCCACCGCCTGCCGGAACCACTTGGCGGATTCTTCATAGTTCTGCTCTGCACCGTGTCCGTATGCGTGGCATTTTCCGATTCGGTAACGCAGGTATCCTTTCTTCTCCGCAGCCATTTCCGCCGTCTGAAAGGCTTCCAGGGCATCCCGGAACCACCGCTGTGCTTCTTCCTCATCTTCGTCGCAACCCTGCCCCAGCAGGTACATCCGTCCCAAATCGTAGCAGGCATATCCGTTCCCACGGTTTGCTTCCAGAAGCAGAATGGGCCAGGCTTTACTGTAATCAGGCTTTCTCTCCTTGGTTCCATAGAGATATTTCCGAGCCAGCTTGTAGTAGTCCGACCACCATTCCTTGCTGTTTGAACTGCGAAGTGTGGGAGCATCCTCTGGCTCCACATCCACAGGATCTGTCTCACTGATTACGGGCTCCACCTCCGTGAATTTGGGTTGAAATTGTGCCGTCCAGTAGCTGGGATCTGCCATCGCTTCCATGTCAGGTTCCTCGCCGGATGGCAAGTCAACCTCCCACACATCCTGCTGGGGCTCCAGTTCTGCCGCCTGCTGGATGCCGCTTACGATCTTCATAGCTTCCTGTATCACCGCATTGCGGATGGTCTTAAATTCCTTGTTCTGCTCCAAAGGCACCCGCTCCGGGAAGTGGTCTGTATAGGTTCTCAGCACATCTTCCCGCTGCTCATACCACAGGTCATAGAGCTTACGGATTCTCTCGTCTGCTGCCAGCTCTGCCACGATTTCATCCACGATGGCTTTTACATCGGCTTTCAGGTATCCGTAGACCTTCTTCCCGGAGGTGCGGGAAAGCCGATCACTGAGGCTCACCAGCAGAGCTTCCACCTTGGTATTGCTGTAGACTCCGCTGTTGATCTGTGCCACAATTTCTGCCACAGACTCCCGCCCCTGCTCCCGGAGCTGGTCACGGAACTGGGCCTGCTGTGCATAGATTTGGTGCATATCCTGCTTGAATATATCTCTTGCGAATGTGGATCGCATCGTTTCTACACCCTTATCCGATAAATACCCCTCACCGGGTACGGTGGAGTAGGCAATCATGTGGATATGGGGGTGATGCCCTTCGTCATGGTAGGCTGCATACCACCGCAGATGCTCCATTGGGATCTTCAGATTTTCCGATATCGTCTGGGTCTGGCCTCGCAGGAAATCCCGCCAACGGCTTCCGTTATCGAAGCCCAAACGGGCGGCATCCTCCCTCCGAAGGGAGAGGATTGTGGTGTAAACATGGCCGGTGTATTCATTCAGCTCCTGGGATACTTTACTTAACTGCACCTGCACACCGTCATCCGTAAAGAGGCCATGACTACCAAAACGCTCCGCCCTGGGGCGGGTAGCAATGTAGTCCGCATAGGTCTTGCTGTCCGCAACCCGGTCCATGTTTTCTTCCAGTGCGCGGGTGATGAATTCCGAGGCATTTCCTACGGTCTTTTCCCTGCGGTAGTCCTCGTATTCATGGCTCTCTTTGGCATCCGGGAAATCCCGGAGAATTCGCATAATCAGCTCCTGCTGTTTTATCGTTGCTGGTGCATGGCGTTGGGAGTCATCGATCTTCTCCACCCCCTCACGGGTGGCAATATACTTGGCATACCCTCCCATAGGCTTGCCTCCGGCACCGGGCTTCATATACTTGAATTTCGTTACTAATCTCGGCATTATTTACCGCTTTTGCAGATCGTAGGCATCCGTGAACGAATAAGATCCATTGGTCTTCTTTACCTGGGATACACACATTCCACGAAGCTGATCCAACTGCTCCCGGCTGATATTGCAGGTGGCTGCCACCACATTCATGGTGATGGACAGTTCTACGGCCAGCTTAAAAAGGATTCGGCATATCTGATTGGTGTTCTCTGCCGTAATTCCTTTGATGGTGGATGTGACGATCTTGGGTAGGTAATCCTGCGATTGCTTGGAATAGAGGTATCCTGCATAAAACTGGATAGCCTTTTCGATGAACTCACTTTTGCTGATGCAGTTATCACATTCGTACAGTTCTTCTGCCATATCCAGCACAGATGGTCTCAGCCAGAGCTGGAATCTCCGCTTCAGTTCTTTCTCCGGTGCTTGCTGCTTTTTTTCACTCATATTTCCTCCACTTAACTAATAGGTGCCACCTGCATCACGCGAAAAACCGTTGCCGCTCTAGGATAGTTGCTTTCATAGGCACCGTCACCAGGCACCAAGCCCCCAAAAGCGGCACCTATCCATTTTTTCCTGAATAGTTCGGAAACAGCTTTCTTTATCCTGAAAAGCTCCGAAAAGAGCGGCGGGCACTGCCCGACGCTGTGAACTGGAACGGTGCCACAGCACCGTTCCTTTCTCCCGCTTGTTTTTCGACCCACCGGCTTTATCTCTTCCAACGAAGGAAACCGGCCACCGCGGTGCCAATCACCGCCAGAGCGGCCAGTACCGCGATCCACTTCTTCTTCAAAATTCTCACCTCCAAACATCAAAATATTCCCTTGCTTGGTCACTCACTTTCGCTTACCGCTGCTGCCGTCCAGCTTGGGGAACCGGCATTCTGTAAAGCTCAGGTCATACTTTTTCACAGCCCTGTCCAGCACCTGAAACATCTCCCGTTCCAGATTCCGGACATCGTAGCGCACCGGGTCAGGCAGATTCTCATAGCAGATCCAATCCGGACTGAACGGTGTGTCCTTTACCAGAAGGTCATACCCCAGAGAGTATTTCCCATTGTCCCAGTACACCACCGCTTCCAGCCGCACGGCTCCCGCAGACAGGATTGCCGCAACACGAAAGTGATTGCTTCCCTCCAGCCGCCGCAGCATCCGCGCCAGATTCTTCGCGGAGAACCGCTGCTCAAACTGGTAACCTGTACCCAGCTGCTTTTTCAGGCGTTTTTGCTTCGACACACAGATCCCTCCTAGCAAAACCGCAGTCCCTCACGCTCCATCCTGTGCTGTGCCAGATCCATGCTGTCGCTCACCGCTCGATTCAGCACAGCCGTGTCCAGTCCGCAATCCTCATAGCCTCTGTGAACGATGTCGTAGTACCCTGCGCTGGGGTTCCCGAAATCCATTCTGGGATCCATGATGTAGACCATGCCGGTGATGGTGCTGCCATCGTCCATCTTCACGGATATCTGCTCCTTATTGTAAAAGCTGTGTCCATGCTCATGGTAGCCCTCATAGATATCCAGACGTTTTTCGTCCGGCTTCTGGATCGTCCAGATCCCCACCGGAACAGCAGCGCCTTCCTTTGGCGCGATGGTAGCGCAGGCGCCATGAAGCGCTCCTTTGAATTGCAGCTCATAGCCCTCAATAATTCCTGTCCCCACAAACTTTGCCGCGGGGCAGCGGTAGCGCATCTGCTCCTTGTTCAGATTGCTGCCATAGGCAACATACAATTTTGCCATAGTTCCTCCTATCCGTATTCCATTGTGATTTCCTGTCGTGCTTCCTGTACCGTATCGGGAGCGGAAGCGCGGGCCTGCTCCAGCCGCTGCTGCATCAGGCGCTCCCGCTGACGCTCTGCCTGCGCCGGGTCTTTCCATGCGATGTTGCCCTCCAGATTTTTCAGCAGATGCTGTCGGGCGGTTTTGAACTCGTCCCCAATCAGCCCCAGCCGCAGGAGCCAAGTGCGGAAGGTGTACTTTTCATTTTCCGAGTGGGTTCTGGCGCGCATCGCCCGCTGCTGCACCAGTGCCTGGTGGGAAATCGCCAGACACAGCTGAATATAGCTCTTGACCTCCCCGGCGTGGAGGGTGGAATTGAACATCCGAAACTCAACGGTTCCCTTGCTGAACACGCTGTGCAAATTCAGCGCGTGATAGCGGGAGTAGTCATAATGTACATTCCGCCGGGAATCACCGTTGTACCACAGGGTCTCAAATTCAGCCATGGACTTGGGGTGCTTCAGGTTCACATCCTCCAGAAACCGCAGGTCTGCCTTCTGACAATAGCACTCCCGGTCGATCTGCACATTCAACGCCTTGTACAGCAGATCCTCCTTGGACGCCATGATATTGACGATATTGCGCAGGGTCTTGGGATCGTGCCGGGACGCGTCCACGTGGATGTGGATTCCGCAGCTGTCGTTTACTCTGGCTCCGCCCCGGCGCAGCTCCCGCACCAGCTGCTGAATTGTCTCGATGTCCTCATACTTGCAGATGGGCGTTACCATCTCCACCGCGTACAGGCGGCTGGCAGTCCGCTCCCCCCGGGACTGACACTTGATACTGGCGTCGGAAACCACCTTCCATTTCCGTCCGGTGTTATCCTCCACCGTATAGGTGTCGTAGGTACCGCCTACATGAACAGCAGAAGAATGAAAATGTCCGGCAATGATTCTGGCCGCCGCGCTCCGGGTGATGCCCGTCATTTCGATCTCAATACCGAAGTTCTGATCTCTCAGGCAGGATCACCACCCCCGGGCGCTTTACGGCAGACCTCTGTCCCGCCCCAATCGTCGTACAATCCCCGCAAACCAGGTGTGTTCACTTGAGAACCTCCTTGCCCACGGGCGGAGATTCGTCCAAGCAGTTTTCCTGAGAACCCTCTGCATTTTCGGTGGATTCCTCCCTGCACTCCGTCCCCAGACGGAACCGCCAAAGCGGACACTGTCTGGCCGGGCAAAGGCGCACCTCATAGGCACTGCCGCAGCAGCAGTCCAGACATTTCAGTCGAATTGCTTTCTTTCTGCTGCCCCTTTCTTCTTCGTTCACGGTCAGTCCCCAACAGCAGAGGCGGAAGCATCCTTACCCTTTCTTTTTGGCTTCTGGCTCTCCACCTTCATGTCCACAAAGGCGCGGACGTTGGCAGGGACGACCTTCTGATACATGGCCTCCGCCGCCTGCGCCAGCTCCTCCTCAACAGATACTCCACGCTGCTCCGCATACATCCGCAGTGCCAGCAGCTTTTCTTCCTCATATCCAACCATAATGCACTTTTTCATATTGACCTCCAAAAAATAGTGCCGCCGGGATGGTTCCCCGGCGGCATGTGTGATGATTCACTACGCGGTGGTACCCACTGCTTCATAGGCATCCAGCGCCTGCTCAATCAGCCCGACGATGAATTCCCGCTGGCTGACCTTTTTCCCGGTGCGCTCCTTCTCCGATGCCAGATACTTCTTGATCCGCAGATCCAGCTCCTCCGGGATCTGAAATGCCAGTGTCTTGGTTGCTGTCATGGTGGGTTTTCCTCCTTCAAAATGTTCTCTGAGAATTTGGGTAACGTACTCACTGAGGGACTGTCCCAGTGCTTCCCGCTCCTGCCGGACACGGTCGTGGAGGGAAATGGGAATCTGGGCGCAGAGGTTACGGGTCGCTTCCATAGGTGCTTCTCCTTTCCTGATTTGCAAAGCAAACATACCCCAAGCGACGGGAAATAGCTATTCACAGTAAGCAACAAAAAATTTCCGCGGAAAGGAAGCAAAAGCAACCAATCAGCCCATGGACATGCAAGGGCTGCCGTTTCCCTCCAAGTCCGGTTCCGCTGTCAGGTTTTCCGGTTCCCCGCTCGCCTGCAGATTCTGTTCCCGCAAAGTCATGTAACTTCTGGCTCCCAGAAAAGGCGCGGTGTACCGGGCATAGCCATACCCGCTGCTGTCCACCAGCACACCGTCCTCAGAGTTTTCTCCCATAACCAGAACGCACTGCCGGATGCCATTGTGAAAGCCCATCCGCTCCGCATTTTTGCGGAGGAAGTCGTACTCGTACATCAAGTGCTTTTTGAAAAATGCATACTCCTTATCTGTCAGGCAGATGACCTTGCAGACTTCACAGGGCGCCTCTTCCATGGCAGGCTGTTTGCCCTGAAAGATTGCATTCAGTTTCATGTGTCTTCCTCCGTTTCCTCAATGTAGTTGATGTACGGATTTTTACACCAGCCTGTCCAGTTCCGGCTTGCCACTGCTGTCTTCACCACGCCATATTGGGTCCCCCTGGCTTCTATGGCATATCCGTTTCCAATGTAGATACCCACATGGCCGCTGGCATGGAGAATCAGTCCCGGAATCTCCGGCATAGCAGCCATACTTCCTCTTTCCGTGGCCTGGTTATAGATCTGGTCAGCACCGACATCCGGCATTCCATTGCTTTTGTAGTTGATATTTCCTGTTTCGGGGTCGTACCAACTGTAGCCCTTGATCAGCCCAATACAGTCTGCCGTCCGGACCCCAAGATAATTCGCTCTTATGTAATCCTCATAGGGACCTATGGCATCCGGAAGCTGGGCCAGCTTTGCTTCCAGCAGGTCGACAGTCAGCACCTGCCCGAAAGTACCCATGACATAGCCCCATCCGGAGTTACAGGCAGAGATCGCCCACTGCACCAGATCCAGATTGTTCTTGGTGCCGCAGTCCACATACCGGGCAGTATCAATTCTCCGGGAGCGAACATTACGCATTACGTCAGTAAACTCCTGAACCGGGATTTCTGTGCCAAATGCCGCGTTGACATTGGCAATGAGCTGGGCATCTGTCTGTTCCGCCTCAAAACAGGAAACCAGCCTGGACACGAATTCAGGCTGGCCGGCAAAATCATACAGCGCCATAATATACAGCGCCTGGGCTGCTCCCACATCAGCGCTCAGCTCTGCCTCGATCATGGCGTTTTCAATCTCCGTCATAGTAGTTTCCACATTCTGCAGCAGCTCCACGTCCGATGCTGTCAGGTTGGCCTCCACATACCGCAGCAATTCCCCGCTGTCCACCTGAAAGCTGCCGCTGAACAGGCAAACCACCATGACCATCGGCAGGAGCAGAGCCACGAAGACCACCAGAACCGCGAACAGCAGCTTTTTCAGAGCTTTCGGGTTGCCAAGGATTGAAATCGCTGCCCTTTTCAGCGCCGCGCCTACCGTGATCCCCATTTACCGTCCTCCCGCTGTGCCGAACAGCGCGGCCTTATGCTCCGGGGCAATAACCTGCAGAAGATATCGTTCATTGCCGCACCGGTACAGGTTATGCCCCCGCTCACAGCCGTGGATCAGATCATACTCTGACGGCTCCACCTGCAGGGCATCCATGTAGTCTTTGGGATTTATCTGTCCAGGATTGAACAGGAATTGGTGGGTTGGAATGGAAAACAGGGGCTTGGTCATCTCCCGGATATTGGGAAGCAGGAAGTCCTCTATATTCTGGGAGGCAAGAACCATGGCGGACTCCTTCTTCCGGACACGTTTCATGTTGTTGCGGATGTACTCGATGGTCACCGGGCTGTCCAGGAACAGGTACAGTTCGTCCAGAGCAGCCACACAGTTTCCAACGCTGAGGAGCTGGTGGGTCATGTAGGACAGGATATTGAACTCAATGGCGCAGCGGAGCTTCTTGTTCAGATCCATAACGCCCTTTACCCCGAACACCAGGAACATGTTATCCTGGATATTGGTATGCCCATTGAAGAACCGGCTTTCAGAACCGACACAGATGGAGTTCAGCCCCAGGCAGATATTGCGCAGAGTTTCCTCGGTGTAGAGGAGCTTATTCTTCTTGTCATAGCAGTAATATTCCTGTAAGCACAGCTTATACAGGTCGGACAAAATGGGGTAATCCTCCGGCTTCAGCTTGGAAAAGTCCGTTTTTTCTGTCAGGCCGAATTCCCGGTAAAGCTGGGACAACATGATCTCAATGGTGTCCACCTCAGCATCCGTAAAATCCTTGTAGCTGCGGAACCAGTCTTTCAGGAATGCGATATGCTGCCCTATTCTGCTGCTTTTGCGGAAGGCTTCGGGGGCATCCGGGTCCTCCACCGGCTCGCTGGCCCAGACCTTCGGTTCCAGAATATTGATCATGTACTGCCCGTCCAGAAGATCCAGACAGCAGCCGCCGTTGTTTTCTGCCAGCTCTCCATATTCTCCCTCGGCATCCAGAACCAACACCCGCTTTCCTGCCTCACGGAGATTGGTCAGCAGGAGCTTCATCAGGTAGGATTTTCCCTGACCGGAGTTGCCCAGGATCAGGATGTTGCTGTTGGTTTTGTCGTCGGCCCGGCGATCCAGGTCTACCAGAATATTGGTGCCGTACTTATCCCGACCGATGTAGAAGCCCTTGGGGTCTGTCTTACCGGAGAAGTTGAACGGAAACATATTTCCGGCGCTGGCTGGAAGCACCCGCTCAAACTGACTTCCGAAACGGTTACAGCCAAAGGGCATGGCGGAGAGAAACCCCTCTTTCTGCCGCAGAGTCAGGCGATCTACGGTGATCTTGGAACGGGTCAGCTCCATGCTGATATCGGACTGCAGGCTCTCCAAAGCGCTCATGCTTCTGGCCTTCAGCTCAAGGAACACAGCACAGTGGATCAACGGCTGCTTCTCCCGGCTCAAGGTCACCAGAAGCTGCTGAACATCCAGCAGGTTCTGTTCCGCCTGGATGGATTCGTTGATGTCCGTATCCCCAAGCTTCAGGCGGTTCTTCCGGGCAGCATTGTTGGCAATCTGCCGCTGCTCGTAGGCTTCCACCAGACGATTGTATATTCTGAGGGTCACCCCGGAATGATCCGCCAAATGAGAGAGGATCGCCTGCTCCTCCGTGCTGGGCGGGTACTCCCGGATGACCCAGACACAGCGGTAGGTATCCCCTACAAGGAAATAATTGGCATAAAACCGGATGGTTGCGGGAGCAATGCAGTCAAAGAAGGACTTGGTTTCCATCCTTGCCCGCTCCTCCCCGACCTTTTTCTTTTTTCCGAACAGCTTACCCAACATTATGCACCCCTTTTCTTTTCATCCTTTTTCAGCGCCTCCCGGATATATTGGCTCCCATCCATGTCCGGCAGCTTATCCCCGTCCATGGATGCCTCCAGATAGATAGCAAGGAACCGCTTCAGCTCCGGTTTGGTGAGCCGATGGGTCTCAAAACCTTTTTCCGACATCCGCTTCCGGGCTTCATTGATGGCACTGAACACCATATCGGGCTTCATGTTTTTAAACCGCATAACAAGATAAAACTGTCGGGCATTGGACATCTCCGACTGCATCTGAGAGAGCATCTCCCGATCCTGTTCCAAAATGGAGCGAACCTGTCGGTTGGATTCTTCCGACGCCCGGCGGCGCAGGTACTCCCGGTTGCCGTCAAAGCACTCGCAGGAATCCGTACACACGATTTCCATATCCGGGTGCATGGAGATGAGCCCCTGCAAATGATTTATCTTCCGTTCAATATTTTCATAGGATAACACAGAAATATTGGTGGGCGCGATCTGGAAGAACACCATCTCCCCATGCTCTGTCATAAGGCCGTATTTTGTGAAATACTGGATACTCAGAAGCTCCTGTACCGAATTTTTCTTGCCCCCGCATCCTCGCTTTTGATTCTCTTGTTTTTTCTTCATGGCTCCCTCCATTCAAAGTATTGCTGGCCGGTCAGAAAGAACCGGACGGCATAGCCCAGAAAATCCACCACCGTGATATCGTCCTTCCGGATGGTCAGGAAACCGAAGCAAAGCGCCAGGGCGGCGGGCAGTGCAATGCCGGAGTTCAGAAAAATCACGGTGCTGACCAGCACGGCAGCGCACAGAATTACAAAATCCCGCAGGCTCCAAAGCCACAGGTTTGCTCTGGCCTTGAGGTTCTGCGGGTACAGATAGGTTTTCATACTGCCCTCCTCACGCCGCTGCCGGTTTCATGATGTTCCGGGCCAGATTTACCGCCGAGTTGGTAGAGTAAATCACGCTGCTCATATTCACTTTAACGGAGCTGTCCAAACCGAACTGCTGCGCGACCCGGGGTACCTCACCTGCCGCCAGCATGATGCCGATGCCTAACAGCATATTATTCTGGAATGTCATCATCCCAAGGAACAGCAATGTAGTCTGCAAAAAGGCAGTCAGGCAGATGGCAGCGACTTGCTTGCACCACTGGTAAAATCCATCTGTATATCCCCTCGGTACACTGAACAGGTACAGGCTGCCAACAGCAATCTGCACCAGGAGAATGCCGCCCCGCTTGATGTTGGCGAAGAATATCTTGATCACGCAGTAGGCAAAGGCCAGCAGGAAAAAGATAATCTTGAGCCCCACCTCCACCGCTTCCGACGGAACAAACGCAAGTCTGAGAACCTGCCCCGCAAAGGCACCAATGGTGCTGCTCTGGGAACCGGCATAAATTCCTGCCAGGTCGGCGGTGAACATCCCCTGCAAGGTACAACAGGTTTTATACAGCTGCACAGGAAGAGCGCCCACCAGACTGGCTCCAAAGAAGCCCTTCAGCACATTCAGGGCAGTGCCTTTGATGTTGACCCTGCCGCTCTGGCTCTCGATGGCTACCTCAAAGACAGCTACCACCACGCCAACTACAAACAGCGACCACCCCAGCATAGTAAACAGGCTGACCACCGCCTGCACCCAGCTCAGGTCAAATATCTCCACCCCAAGATCGTTAATGTCCGCGAACAGTTCCCCGATAGCGGAGTAAAAGGCTTCGTACAGCCATTGCACCAGGGCATTCCAGACAGAGTTTACGATATCCTCACCAATGTTCCCGAACGCACCGCCCAGGGCATCTCCCAGACCTGCCAGAATATCGCCTAACCAATCAAAGATGGTTCACCACCCCCTTTCCGAAACCGAAAACCACAGCTTACAGGATATTCCAGATGTAACTGGGGGCAGTCAATGAGAACAGCAGACAGGCAAACAGGATTGCCGGTGCTGTAAACTCAAACTGTCCATGTTTCCGGTAGTCCATATACGCCGTTGCAATCTTGACGAACAGCAGAACCGCCAGAATCATATCGATCACCGGGAACACCACATTGTTGACGATGTCCTTGATCTGACCCTGGGCAGCAGACCATGTACCCTCGATGGCCCCGGACACATTGCCGCCGGCAGCATAGGCAGGCATCGCCATAAGTGCCACAAGCAGCATCATGACACCTGCCATGGTGAACAGTCTTACAATTCTTTTCTTCATGAAACCTCCATTTCGTAATCGCGCTCACAGAATACCAGATACCGCTGCTTTCCTCCGGAAGCAGGCGGGTGGCAGGTGAGCAGGGTTAATAATTCATGTCCCGGCTGGATGAGAATGGCTTCCACATCATTGGGCGATATCACCCTCACTTCTGATACTTTGTAATTCAGCGTCTCCCATAGATTGGTAACGGTGACAGTATCTCCCGGTTCCAGCTGGTTGATGTACAGAAAATATGCCGCGCCGTTCCATCCCCGATGTCCGGCAAGGACACAGTTGGTATCGCTGCCGCCTATGGGCAGACTGGTCTGCCCCATGACCGCCGTACCGGCTGCCATATTTTCCTTTGTTGCCCCCATAAAGATTGGCATTTGTAAATCCAGCTTTGGAATGGAGAGAACGCCAAACACTTCGCTGTCCAGACCATAGTCGGAAAGCCGGAAACAGGCGTCTTCATAAGCAGGAGGGTCAGCCAGCCCTTTCTGCCCCTCCCGGAAGATGGCTTCGTTGTAGGCTTTCATATCCAGCCAGAGTTGGGTGTGCTCCAAGGGCAGCTGTGGTTCCGCGGTCTCGCGAGTACCCGGATCCCCCGGAATGACGTGGGAGTTCTCCTCCGCTGTTCGCTCTGCGTCTTCCTCCAACAGAAGCAGGAAGTCCTCTGAATCCCTGTGCATGGTTCGTTCAACCAATAATCCGTTGAGAGCTGGATAAAGCATCGTTCCGCCGCCGAACAGCAGAAGCAGAACAGCCAGAATCACAAAAAGGATTTTTCCCTTACTTTCTGACATAACGCCCTCCTTTCTTCTTTACGGTTTTCTCCTTCCGAACGAACAGGTACACACTCAGCAGAAGCACAACAGCGGCCATCGCTGCCAGCCCCAGACGAACACCAAGCCAATACTGTTTCTCCCAGTGGGAATCCGTATTTTCCTCATGAGTCTCAGCAGAAGCCTCTGTTTCTTCCGCCGGGACATACGGGATACGGCTCCCCTGCACCAGCAGGCGGTGAGTATTTACGCCGGTGGGCGTACAGGTCACCAGCGTACACAGATCCTCACCGGGTTCAATTCCCAGATAGGTGGTATCATGGGGCAGAACCGTATGAATTTCCCTCACCTCATAGGCAAGGGTTTCATCCAGAACATGCAGGTAGAAAATATCCCCCTCCCGCAGCTGCTCCAGATCCGTGAACATCTTCTGGGAAGCCATGCCGCTGTGACCGGTAATGATGGTATGGGTGCTTTCTCCGCCCACCGGCAAAGAGGAACCCAGCAGGTGTCCCGTTCCTCTGTCCAGAGAATCCGCGCCTGTTCCATGGTAGATGGGAAGGTCCACGCCGATTTTCGGTATTTCCACATACCCCATTATCCCGCTTCCACTTACATTCAGTTGGTTAACATAATCTTCCGTAGCAAGTCGAATGGATGCCTGGGAGTAGGCCTCCTCTGCCGCTCCGGGGGTGATGGTTTTGTTGTACGCCGCTGCACTTTCCCGGATGCTTTCTATTTCTGCGGAATCCGTCTGTTCCAACACTTCCCGGTATTCGGTCTGTATCCTGGATTGGTGCCGCCCGATATACCAGTTGCTGACAACGGGATACAGCGTCAGTCCCAATGCCAGCAGAAACAACACAGCCGCCAGAAGTATCTGCCAATGTCCCCGCTTCACGTTCTTCCTCCCCGACATGGCACTGCCCCGGAAGGGTTTCCGGGGCAGTACAATTTACTTGAATCTCTTCCGCGCAATGATGATGCAGGCAGCGGAGGCGGTCATGAGCAGAATACCGGCCAAACCATACATCCACACGCCCCGGTCGCCGGTGGCCGGAAGGTCAAAACCGCTGGTGTTCACTACGCTGAGAGGCACAAGAGCATTGGCGCTTCCATTGTCCGCCAGCATCGCGGCCTGTTTCCCGTCCACGGCGGCAGAGGCGGAAGCGTCCTTCCGGGAAATTACCACAGAAATTCCCTTTTTCAGCAGGGTATAGCCGTCCGCGGTCTTGATTTCGGTGACGGTATATTCGTCGTCCTCCAAACCCTTTATGAGAATCTTGCCTTTTCCATCTTTGACAGTTGGAACAAACCGGGTAGCATCCTTCTTGTCCGTGACATGGCTTGTGACATAGTAAACGCCGGTGGCTTCATCCAGCTTGGCCTTCACATAATAGCCGTCGGTCTTATTCTGCATGATGAACTGCACCTTGGAGAAATCCCCCTTGCCGTCGGAGAACAGCTTCGTCAGTTCCAGGCCATAGGTGAAGACCTTGGCCTCGTCCTTCAGGGTATCATAGGAATTCTGGGAGGTGCGTTTCCAGGTCAGCACCACCTCGTTGGGGTTGCCGTTGTCGCCGTAGACCACATCGGCGCTGCTGTTCACGGTCGCGGCATAGGTGATCCGCAGGGTGCAATCCGAATAGCCGGAGTTGACCATGGATACGTCGGAATACACCGCCGTGTTCATTTCCTTCAGGCCGTCCACCGTCATTTCAATGGTCATTCCGGACTCGCCGGTATCCGTGGTACTGTAGGTGACGGTGAACTTTCCGTCCGTTTCCGCCCATTTGGCAACGGGATCGGTGCAGGCCGCATCCGTAAAGAATTCCAGCACCACATCGTGTTTGTTGTAGGTGATGCCCCTGCTCAGGGTATCGGCGAAAGTGTAGCAGGTCAGATAGGTAGATGCGGAGGTGATGCTGGGCAGTGTGCTGATGATCTGGTAGTCAACGCTGTCCCCGTCAGAAGCCGTACCGGTTTCTGCGTAGCCGTCATCGATGTCGTTGGTGCCTATGTGCTTGCCGGTATCGTCCTTGCTCTCCCGCAGGGTCTTGTCCAGCGTCGGATTACCGGTCAGATTCTTGGGATACACCGTCACGTCGTAAATCCAGCTGCCGCCGCTGGACGTCATGGGCAGGCAGATGAAGAAGGGATTACAGGTACTGGTGACCATTTCCGGCACTCTGGTTTCCACCACGAGATACAGTCCCAGCTCCAGATTTTCAGCTTTGGTTTTGCCGTAAGTATCGGTCAAGGGCATGGCAGTGCCGCTCTCAGTGACGTAGGCTTCCAGAGCGTTCTTCACTGTGGTAGCATTGGCTTTCAGCGCGGTACTCAGGGCAGAAATAAGGACATCGGACTGGTAGTAGTATTTGGAATCGTCCAGTTGGTCAGAACCATCCGCCTTTTCATAACGGTTGGCGCCGTTTCCCAGTCCCAGTGCGTTCAGGAGGTCTGCTCCCGCGGTCTTGCTGATGCCGTAGAGGGTCTCCACATGGTCAGAGTCCGCACCGTCCGCCGCAGACCCCGTAAGCTGAACAACATCCGCGACCCGGAGATAGGTAAACTCCACATCCTTCAGGGTATAGCTGTTGAGGGTATCATTTACATTCTGGTCGTAGACGCCAGTAGACACGTAGCTGGAGTCCCACGCGCCGTCCTTCTCGGCGTTGGTCATATCCACCTTGTAGATGGTCAGGGAGCCTTTGGCGGCGGTATCGACGCCGGTATCTTCCGGCTCAGCTGCGGAAACGCCGATGGGGAAGCAGAGTAGCAGCGTCAGGGAGAGAATCAGGGCAATCACTTTGGTAAACTTTTTCATTAGAAGCATTTCCTTTCGTAATGTCAGTGTATTATTCAGCCATGGCGTATCCGCAGGCAGCGGCCTGTCCCTTGCTCTATAGGGCGGGTTCATGGAGCTATTTCCGCTTCTTTGCCAGCCGGATCAGTATGAACAGCAGAACGATGCCGGTTCCGACCTGTATGGCAGTCATAGCGGTATAGCCTGTAGAGCCGGTCATGGGCAGTTCAAATACGGGAGCATTCACCACGGTCAGCCGGGTAAAATTTCCGTCATCCTTCCGGATGCTCCCCTCATAGACATGTTCCGTCAGAAGCTGATACCCCTTGGGCGCTTTCTTTTCCGTCACGCGGTAGAGACTGCCGGAGTACAAGCCGGTGAACCGCACCTCACCGTCCGCTCCGCTGGTGAGCTTTCCGTCCGTAAGTCCTTCCGCAGTGCAGGTTCCCTCCGTGACATCCGGAGAATCCGTATAGGTCACCGTCTGCCACTGC
>OBYM01000108.1_pt1 | contig 55709 bp, 60 predicted proteins | sample 1538191 | NCBI WGS metagenome assembly OBYM01 (sample SAMEA2580165, study PRJEB22360) | human gut metagenome | biome: human gut; feature: human-associated habitat; material: faeces | place: Denmark | collected 2008/2010 | reverse complement strand
TCCTGCGGCAGTAGGGGAACACCCGCTGCTGCAACAGAGTCAAAGTGGCTGCCCGATCTCCCGAAGCCACGGTGTTCTGCATCTCTCCAGCCAACTGACGCAGATGCTCTCCCCAACTCTTGGGCATGGAGTCAGCCATCCCCAAAAGATTCCGCAGCATGCTCTTTTCCAGATGCGAAGAAGAGGCAAAATCACCATAGGCTTTTACGAACTGAAGAATATCCTGGCGAACAGTCTCCGATGCAGCGTTTCCGTAGGCGTTGCGCAACAGCGCAAACAGAGCCCCTCTGAATTTCGATCCGTTTTTCACCTGACTGGACAGAAACTGCTTGAGCTGCTGTTCGTCCATGGGAATTTGCTGCAAAAGCTTTGCCATATCCCCGGCAATCCCCTCGCTCATGCCCGAGGACACCACCGTCATGGAACGCAACAGCGTGGTCAAACTCTCTAGAGCAGAGGGAGCCTGCCGCAACCGCTGCAAAAACGTCTGAAAGTTAGAATCATATCGGATCGTTCCTGAGCCCATCTGACCGCTGTCCTGCTGCTCAGTTCGGTTGTCCGGCCGCGTCACTCGGTCGGGATCCGGAATATTTGCGATTTGTGTATCATTTGGAGAAATCTGCGGATTACGGTTTGCACCCGCATTGTCATAACCGGGGACCGGATTGGTGGCCCCTAATATTTCAGGCATGCTATACACCTCTGGGACAAAAATTGCACGGCCTACTTAATTTTCCCGCACGCCATGCCGATAAAACCAATATAAGGTTACAAAAAGGCGGTGCAGTTTGTTTATGGATACCAACAAGGACATCTTAGATGCCTATATTTATGAAACCAACACGCTCCTGGAGCAATTGGAGACCATGGTGCTCTCCGCGGAAAAGGTGGACACCTTCTCTCAAGACGATGTCAACGAAATCTTTCGCATCATGCACACCATTAAAGGCTCCTCCGCCATGATGGAGTTTGACAACCCCGCAACGGTGGCCCACCGAGTGGAGGACCTGTTTTTCATCATCCGGGACAAAACCATGGATGTGGTTCCCGAAGAGGATCGTCCGGCACTGTTCGATCTTCTGTTTCAATCGATCGACTACTTCCGCAGCGAAGTGGAAAAGATCGAATCAGGCGAAACTCCCAATGATTCTATCGACACCCTTTTGGAAAATATTAAGAGCCTGATGGCTAAAATTAAGGGCGAAAAAACGGACACTTCCAAAGACGCCCCCAAAGGTGCCCCGGCAGACGCTTCCAAAGACGCTCCCCATGCTGCCGCTCAGGCAACGGCTACAAACGCAGAATTCCCCTACTCCCTCCACGTGATGTTCGACGAGGGCTGCGGCATGGAGAATCTGCGCTCCTTTATGATAGTCAACTCCATCCGGGACTTCTGTCCTGAGGGAGATTTTTCCTTTGAACCTGCCGACGTGGAAACCAATCAAGACACTGCGGAACAGATTGTTGAACATGGTTTCACTCTCTTCTTCAAGGACAAGGAACAGCGTGACAACGCCATTCAGACTGTGACCACTTCCGGTTCTGTGCGTTCCTATCAGACAGAGGATGCTCCCCCCAAGCCTGAACCCGCCCCCGCTCCGGAAGCTCCTGCGCAGGCTGCAGAAAAACCTGCGGCTCAGCCTTCCCCCAAAGCGGCTCCGGCTCCTCAAGCTGGGACGCCTACCCCCTCTGCTCAGCATCCCAAGGAGAGCTTGATCAGCGTGAACTTGAACAAGTTGGATCAGCTCAATGCTCTGGTGGGCGAAATCGTCATTACCGAAAGCATGGTCACATCTTCCCCCGATCTGAAGGGACTGAATCTGGATCAGTTCACCAAATCCGCACGTCAGCTGCGCAAGCTCACCGACGAGCTGCAGGATGTGGCCATGTCCCTGCGGATGGTCCCTGTCTCGGGCACCTTCCAAAAGATGAACCGCATTGTGCGTGATATGAGCAAAAAGCTGAATAAGCGCGCCAAACTGACCTTGGTGGGCGAGGACACTGAAGTGGATAAAACCATCGTGGACAGCATCGGTGATCCCATCATGCACATCATCCGAAATTCCATGGACCATGGCATCGAGGACAATGAGGAAGATCGCATCAAGGCCGGCAAGGACCCGGTGGGCGAGGTGATCCTCTCCGCCCGGGATACCGGCAGTGAAGTCATCATTGAGATTCAGGACGACGGTCAAGGTGTCAACTACGAAGGCGTTTTGAATAAGGCCATTAAAAATGGTTTGGCAAGTCCTGATATGGAGTACTCCAACAAGGAAATTTTGAATTTCCTCATGCTGCCCGGCTTCTCCACCAACACCCAGGTGACTGAGTTCTCCGGCCGTGGTGTGGGCATGGACGTGGTTAAACGCAACATCGAAGAGGTGGGCGGTACCATCAAACTGGAGAGCGAACCCGGCAAGGGCATGACCACCATCCTCAAGATCCCGCTGACCATGTCCATTATGGACGGCATGGAAGTCTCCGTGGGAGATTCCATTTTCACCATTCCCATCAACAACATCCGCCAAAGCCTGAAGGTTTCCTCCCAGGATGTGGAACTGGATTCTGCCGGCGGCGAGATGATTAAAATTCTCGACAACTTCTACCCCATCGTTCGGGCAAGAGACGTCTATCAGCTGGAAAAGGGCCGCACTGAAATCAGCGACGGCATTGTCATGTGGTTGGAATCCGGTGAATGCTCTTACTGCCTGTTCGTGGATGAACTGCTGGGAGAACAGCAGGTGGTGGTCAAGCAGCTGCCCAGCTATCTCAACAGCTTTAACATCAAGGAATACGGCATCAACGGTTGCACACTTTTGGGCGATGGCAGCATCAGTATCATTCTGGACGTGCTGAACCTGTATAAGGCCGCCCAGGGACTGCTCTAATTCTTGCGAAAAATAAGGAGGCATCCAGAATCCTATGAATGAAGAAGCGATTTACGAGGAAGAGGAATTGGTCGAGGAAACCGATTCCAGCAAATATTTGATCTTCGTCACCGACGGCCTAAAGTTAGGGGTGGATGCAGAATATGTGGTGGAGATTATCACCAACCACACCATCACCCATTTGCCCATGCTGCCCGACTATATGAGCGGCATCATCAATCTGCGGGGTCAGATTATCCCCATCATGAACATTCGCACTCGTCTGGGCAAGGAGGACCGGGAAGATTGCCTGGTCATCGTTCTGAATATTGACGGCACTCAGTTGGGCTTGCTGGTGGATACTGTGGACCAAATGATCGACATTCCCAAGGAGCTTTTGGTTCCCGTTCCCCCTCAAAGCAATCAGCGGTTTGTATCCGGCATGTGCTCTCTGCCCGACGGTTCCGGCACAATGATGGTGCTGGCCTGTCAGAAGCTGTTGTCCCATGATTAAACAGGGTAATGGAGAAACCCGGTTCTCCCCTCTGGCTATTACAGACGCCGATTTCCAACGGCTTGCCCGGTTTATCCAGGGAAACTATGGAATCGACCTCTCCAAAAAACGCCAGTTGATCGTCGGCCGTCTTTCCACGGCCATTCGCCAGCGTGGCTATGACAGTTTTTCCAAATTTGTGGATCACCTGCTGAGCACCAAAGATCAGGATGAACTCACTTTGGTTCTCAACAAGCTGACTACCAACTATACTTTTTTCATGCGGGAAATGGATCACTGGGAACTCTTCCGCACTCAAATCATCCCAGAGATTATTCGGCGGCATCAGCGGGATAAAACCCTTGCTATCTGGAGCGCTGGGTGTTCCTCCGGGGAGGAGCCCTATAACATCTCCATGTACTTATTTGATTATCTGGGCAACCAGGCTGCCAACTGGGACACCCGTATTCTCGCCACAGATATCTCTGCACAGGCTTTGGCCTCTGCTCAGAAAGGCGTTTATGAGCTCCCGGACAATATGCCCGCCGCTTGGAAGAAAAAATATTTCCGCCCTCAACAGGACGGTTCCTGGATGGTGACCCCCCAAGTCAAACAAAATGTGATTTTCCGCACGTTTAACTTGATGGATCCCATTCAATTCAAGCGCAAATTTGACGTGATCTTTTGCCGCAATGTGATGATCTATTTTGATCAACCTACAAAAGACGCCCTTGTGCGCCGCTTTTATAACGCCACACTGCCGGGCGGGTATTTTCTCATCAGCTATTCAGAGAATCTCAGCGCCAACACTCCCTATGCCCGCATTGCACCGGCTACTTATCAGAAACGAGGTGAGCGCTGATGACAATGGAAAACGCTGCTTCTGGAAAGATCCGAGTAGTGGTTGTGGACGACTCCATGCTGGCACGCAGCATGATTATGAAAGCTCTGTCAAGCAATCCTCAAATCGAAGTGGTGGGCTACGCCGTCAACGCATTGGACGCCAAAACAAAAATTCCCAATCTCCGTCCCGACGTGGTCACCATGGATGTGGAGATGCCCGGTTTGAGCGGCATTGATTTTCTGAAAGAGTTTTTGCCCCAGCATCCGGTCCCAGTGATTTTGGTATCCTCTTTGAATTTGCGAGTATTTGACGCTTTGGCTGCCGGAGCTGTGGACTTTGTCCGCAAGCCGGAGGAACACACTTCCACTGAAGAGTTCGCAGCAACTCTCGTGCAAAAAGTGATTGCCGCTTCCCATGCTCGGGTGCGGCCGTGTCCTAAAAACTTGACCACACCCCTCCCCCATCCGGTGATTGCAACGCCAACCCGGCGGCATAACACCCAGGTGATTGTGGGATTGGGTGCCTCCACTGGAGGGACTGAGGCAACTCTTGAAGTGATGAAACGCTTGCCCGCAGACATCCCCGGAATGGTGATTGTTCAGCACATGCCTCCCGGGTTTACAAAGATGTATGCCGAACGGTTGAACCGTATCTGCGCTATGGAGGTGCGGGAGGCCAAAAATGGCGATGAGATTCATCCCGGTCTGGCACTAGTGGCACCTGCAGACCTGCAAGCAAGAGTGGTGCGTATCGGTTCCAAGTACACTCTCTCCTGTATGCCTGGAGAAAAGGTGTCCGGTCACCGGCCCTCTGTCAATGTGCTTTTCCGGTCCATCGCAGACAATGTTCAGTGCAAAACCGTGGGAATTATCCTCACCGGTATGGGGCGCGATGGAGCTGACGGTCTGTTGGCTATGCGCAAGCGGGGCGCTTACACCATCGGCCAGGATAAGGACTCCTGCGTGGTGTATGGAATGCCCATGGAAGCCTATAAAATTGGTGCTGTTTGTACCCAGGCATCTTGCGATAACATTGCTTCCTTACTGATTCGCCATCTCAATTCGCTTACATGAAATACCATTTCTCAATGGGAGCGACGGGAAAAAAATCCCGTCGCTCCTTAATTTTGCATGGAGTTTGCCGATATTATAAGTAAGACAGGTTGAAGGCATACAGTGCCTTCCCCGGAAAGGACGTGAAAGCATTGTTGGGCTCTACTGGTTCCAGCGGCATTTCGAATATCACATCATCGAATCTCTATTTTCCAAACCATACAGAGCGGGAGAGCAGTATTCAAGCCTCTCATACCCCTCAATACGATTCCATCACGCTCTCCTGCAAAACAGAAGGTGTCAGCCGTTTTCATCAGGAGATGGTGAGCCGTCTCTCTCAAGAGGTGCGCACCGCCCACACTACTGGGGACATCCAGCGGCTGAAACAGCAGGTGGCTTCCGGACAGTACGTTCCGGATCCCATGGCCATTGCCGGCAGGATGCTCTTTCTAACAGAAGAGGAGGGCTAAGCAGTGGCAGGAACCTCTTTTGAAGCGTATCTGGATTTGCTGGAAGAGATCTGCCAGCAGTTGGAAGCCCTCACCGCTTTGAACCACCAGAAACTGGATGCAGTTCGGCATGACGACTTGATGACCCTCAACGAGGTGATCAAAAAGGAACAAGCCGTATCTCTGGGGATGCGTGGGTTGGAGCAAAAACGTATAAAGCTGACTGAGGATTTGGGAATTGCACAGGCTCCGCTGAGTCAACTGGCCAGCCAGGCGCCACAGCCCAGCCGGCGCAGAGCAAAAGCTCTCAGCGAAAAAATTCAATCTCAATATCAGCTCTATCACGCTGCAGCTGAGGTGGCTCGCAATTCTCTGGAAGTGAACCTTCATGAAATTGAGAAGTTTTTGGAGCAATCTGGAGCAGCGCCTTTACAGGGAGCTATCGGTTATGAAACCCCTGAGGTGGATTTGCCTTCCCAAATGAAAACAGATTTTCGGGCATAACGACGTCAACTGAAATAAAGGAGAACGATAGCACATGTTGAATAGTACCTTTGGAGCTTTTACTACTGCCCGGTTGGGAATCTATGTTTCCCAAATGGGCCTCAATGTTACAGGCAACAATATCGCCAACATCAATACTCCTGGATACACCCGGCAGCATCTGGATCAGATCAGCTTCCGCACTGGTGGCAGTGACCGGTATCAATCTGTGATGACGTCCCGTGTGGGATCCGGTGCTTTGGCTGTGGGTGTGTCCCAAATTCGCGATCCCTACTTGGATATCCGTTACCGCACGGAACTCTCTAGTGTAGGTGCTATGGACAGCAAGCTCACAGGTCTGAACGACCTGCAGGCCATTTTGGACGAAGTGGGCGATGGCACCGATGATCACGGTCTGATCCATGCACAGTTGAGCGATTTGCTGGAAAAATTGCAGAACCTCACCACCAACACAAACCAGGACGACTTTGACACCCAGGTGCGAGAGTCTGCGGCTGCATTGGTGGATTTGCTGAACAGTTACTCCAGCCAGCTGGACCAGGTGTATGACAACACCGTGGATAAACTGGATCAGAGTGTGGAAGACGTCAATGATTTGCTGACTCAGATCCGGGATCTGAACGACCGGATTCGCCGCAGTGACATCCACGGCGACGATGCTCTGGAATTGCGAGATCAGAGAAACTCCCTGATTGACGAGCTGTCCAGCTACATGAAAATCGATGTAATCTACTCCTCCGAGGAGGTCAGCCCCAATGTTTTCGTGGAAAAGCTGACCATTCGTCTGGGCAACGCAAACCCCCAAAACACCGATACCGAGGGTGCTACTTTGGTGGACGGCATTTATGCCACCCAATTGTCCGTCAGCCCTGAGCATTTGAATCCTAAGTATGACCCGACTGCTCCTGATGCGGGCACTGGAACCAATAAACCCTATCTCACAGCTGATGGTGTTCCTACTAATTCTGCAGAAAAAGCAGCTTTGACCTACGATGTCTCTCTGGGTGCTTTGGAGGATTCCAAGGGTAATGTGCTGAATGGTTCTACTGAAGTGGGTCTGGACGACAATGATCTTTTGGGCTCTCTGCAGTCCATTCGAGAATTGCTGACTGAGGCTGGAGAATTTACCACGCAGGATACCGTAGCAAACATTGATGAAAGCGGCGCTATCAAGCGCGGCATCCCCTACTACCAGAAGTCCTTGGATTTGCTGGCAAAAACTTTTGCCGATGCCTTCAACAAGGCCAACACTGGATATGTGGTCAACGAGAAGGGTGAGTATCTGGATAAGACTACTGGCAATCCTATCACGGATGCAGGCGGTACGATTCTCAACAACACCATGGATTTAACAGACGAACAACTTAAAATTCTTGAAAGCCAGGGTGAAGCGTTGGGCGGTCCCCTGTTCTCCAGTGGCGGTGATAACACAGACGGCATTACTGCAGGGAATATTTCAATCTCTGACAGCTGGGCTAACCGTGATGTGAAACTGGTTGCCTCCTTTATCAAACCCACAGGTCAAGACAGCATTCCCTCAACAGCCCATGATAACATCACCCACATGGTCAATTTGATGGATAAGGATTTGACTTACAATCCCCAGGAGTTGGTGGATAACGCTGTCTCGGATGACATCTTTGTGGGTTCTTTCCAGGAAATGCTGGTGAATATCAGTGCAGTACTGGGCAATGACGCTCGCAGCACTACCACTATGCTCAACACCTATTACAATTCCGCTGTGGAATTGGAAACCAGCAGGGATTCCGTTTCCGCCGTGGATCTGAATGATGAGGCCACTGGCCTGATCCAATATCAGAAATCCTATTCCGCCGCCTGCCGTTTAATGACCACCATTGACCAGGCCCTGGACAAGCTGATTAACGGCACCGGCACGGTGGGACTGTAATTTTGTGAGAAGGAGGATTTGACCACATGAATATGCGTGTGACTACCACTGGCGTGCTGAAAAGCTATCAAACCAATTTGATGCACGCCTCCAATACACTGAACAGCGCCCGCAACACCGTGCTGACTCAGCGAAACTTCAACTCTTTTGCTGAGGATCCGGCTTCGGCTACCCAGGCTTTCCAGCTGCGGAGATCCTTTTTGCGAGTGAACAGCCAGAGCGCTGTTAGCAGTTCCTTAGTGGGAAAATTTGAGGCTGGCTGGAGCGCTCTGACCAGCGTCCAGTCCATCACCAAAAATGCTCTCAGTGACGTGCTAGAAGCCAAAAACGACCCTACTGCATCAGGTTTGAATGCCCTTGGCACTGACCTGGAACAGCTGGCACAAAGTATCGTGCAAACCATGAACACAAAGTACGGCGAAAACTTTGTCTTTGCCGGTGCGGACGGTCTCAATGTTCCATTTGAACTGAAAGAAGACGCCAACGGTGTGATGCAGCTGTATTACCGAGGAGTGCTGGTGGATTCCCCAGAGAAGAACGCGGACGGTACTGCAAACCCCGACTATGAAACGCTCAAATACCTCAGTGGTGAGGAAAGTTTCCTGGATATTGGTCTGGGTATGCAGGAAGGCGTTGACGACAATCTTATTGAGTCCAGCGCTTACAACGAAAGCCTTCCCGGAATCAATTACTTGGGCGGTTATGGTGTGGATGAGGATGGCGATCCCAAAAATGTGGTTTCCATCATGTATCGCATGGCTGACCTGTTAAAGAATTGTTCCGCCGACGGCGAGTGGCAGGGTGACGACAAAGCGGAATTCGACCGCCTTGCAGGAAAATTCGAGGCTGCCGTGGACAATGTGAGTGTCTCTTATGTGGAATTGGACTCACAAGCACGATTTGTCAAGGACAACGACCTTCAGTTGGAAACCACTGCCTATAATTTGAATGAGCAGATTCTGGGTCTGGAGCAGGTGGATTTGGCCGATGCCATCTCCTCCTACAGCTGGGCACAGTACTGCTACAATGCCGCTCTTAAGATGGGCAACAGCATCTTAGGGCAAAGCTTGATGGATTATATCAGCACCTGATGTGCTTTCTTGATAGGATGTAAGAAGAGAGGAGTGAAATGAAAGATGGATCCATTGATTGAAATTACCACAGTGCCAATCGAGATTGAGATGAAAGTCACCAACGCGAAGCTGGAATACACGCGGGGCACAGCGGACCTGGAGATCACTCGAGATACCAACGGGTTGAGCATTCAAAGCAAGCCCATCCGAGTGCAGTTGGATACCTTCGAGGCCCGGAACTCTGTGGTTCCCACCGCTATGCGTTCCATCGAGCAGAGAGCTCAGCAAGGACAGCAGGCAGCTTATGAGGCTACCGCTATCTATGCGCAGCAAGGGCAAATGCTCCTAAACGCCAAGATCGGCCAAGAGCTGGTCACTCAGTTTGCTGAGGATGCACAGACTCGCAATCTGAAAACCAACGTGGGAATTCAATTTCTACCCAGCGTTGGACCTGAAATCTCTTGGGATCCCGGCCAAATGCGAATCCATTATGAGATGGATAAGCTGAACTTTGACTGGCGTATCAATAAGACTCAGTTTAAGTTCACCCCGGGCGACATTGAAATCTCTGTTAAGCAAAAGCCGGACGTGGTGATCAAGTATGTGGGCGGACCGCTGTATGTTCCCCCGTCTGCTGATCCCACGTACGAACCTCCCACCGAGGAAGCTTGAGGAGGTCTCAATGAAGCTGCAAACCAAGTATTTTGGTGAGATCAACTACGAAGCAGAAGAGTGCCTCTCCTTCCCTGTTGGGTTATTTGGCTTTGAAGAGGAACATTCCTTTTTACTGTTACCCTTCCACGGCAGTGAGAACACTCTGCTCTGTTTGCAAAGCACAGTCACTCCAGCCTTAGCTTTTGTGGCAGTGGATCCTTTCACCTTGAATCCTGGATACACCCCGGACCCCTCCCCTGCTCAACTGGAAAGCTTGGACGTGGAAAAGGCGGAGGATCTCTCCTATTACACGCTGTGCGTAGTGCGCAATCCTGTAGCAGACAGCACAGTTAATTTGAAATGTCCGGTGGCTGTGAACCCAAAAACAAGGGTAGCTCGACAGTTGATTCTAGAAACGGGAGATTATGACATGCGCCACCCCCTGGCGGAGTTTCACCGCAAGGAGGGAACCGTATGTTGATCATCAACCGCAAAGCTGGAGAGTCCTTGGAAATTGGAGAAGGAGTACGGGTGACAGTAGCGGGGATTGACGGCGGCCGAGTTCGGCTGGCGATTGAAGCTCCCAAAAGTGTCACCATTCTCCGTTCCGAACTGGTGGATGAAACCCGGAAGATCAACCGGGACGCCGCACAGGAACAAGTAACTCCTGCTGAACTGCTTCGTATGTTTGAAGAACCTGGAAAGGAGCTCTCACAATGATGGATTCGATCGCGGCTATGGCCACGAACCTCAGCGGTGCACAATTGGCTGTGAATTACTCCACAGCGGTGACCAAAAAGGTAATGGACACCCAAGAGCTTGCCGCTCAAGAACTGTTGGAGATGATGCCTGAGCAGCCCGCTCCTGCAAAAGGACAGTATATCGACGTATATGCATGAGGATGAATACGAAAAAGCTGGAAGAAATTCTTCTTCCAGCTTTTCTTTTTTCGCCACATTTCCTATTTTTTGACATTTTTTTCCAAATACACTTATTTACCAAGTTACTATGCCGATATATGAAATGAAAACTAAATGTTTTCACCTACAATACAGCGTACACCGGTATTTTTCCTGTTACCACAAGAAAGGCTGTCCCGAAAGGGGCAGTCTTTCTAATTTTTTCCAAAATAAAAAGGGAGACCAAACCCCTTCGGTTGAGCTCCCTCTTTTTATTCAATGATACAATCCTAACAGCATCCGAGAGAATCAGTGAGACAAAAATGCTCCCAACTTCTTATCAGCAGTGCGAATGTGGCTAACCAGAAGAGCAACGTGGCTGTTCAAGCTGGCCAAATCTGCTGCACTGGGACCATTGGGGCCTACCTTGGCAGCGATCTGCTTCAGTTTGGCTGTATAATTCTCGTGAAAACGCTTGTGAGTGGTGTACTCCGGATACTTGTTCTGGGTCTGCAACTGCTCTTCATGACCAAAATGACGGTCAACATAGCGCAGCAAGAAATCCAATGCATTACGCACTTCCATCTGACCCTGGCCCTTCTCACAAGCCTCCAACAATTTATTGACAGCACCAAACAGTTCACGATGCTCTCTGTCGATGATGCTGCTACCGGTCTCCAAATCTTTTGTCAGTTCATACTTCATTGCCATGGGGAAAACCTCCTTGAGTTCCTTATATTTTAAAAATAAGAATAATTTTTATTTGTCTCTATTTTACTACTATTTTCCTGGAAAGTCAAGGAAAAAGAACGGTGAAAAGCAGAAAATGTTTTTTTTTATCGCCACGCTGCATGAATGACTACTTTTTCCTCCCATACTTGTCTTTAGAGAGGTGATGGTATGGAAATTACATTCAGTCAACTTTGTGGGTGCTCTCCAACAGAGCTTCAAGTTATTCGAGAACGCACTGACGACAGCGCAAATCATGGACGCAGTTATGAGTTTCCCAGATGCCAACTTCCTGCTGGTTGCAGCCCCGCTCAAGCATGTCTCGGCTTTTGGCGGGAATCTGAATCCAAGGGATACTGGGTCTATCTCCGCCCTGAAATTGCCTACCAGGGTAGCAGTCCAAGCCTGGCTTATTTCTTTCATCAAGCCAGTAAAAACTGTCTGCGATTCCCCAGTTTTGACGCTCTGGCTGCCTATCTCTCCACACTGAGTGGTGAACTGCCCCTCCAGAAGCCCCTACTTTTTCAAGCGATTGCTCAGGAGCTTGGGAAAGCGGTCCTAGGCCAGCCCAGCGCTGTTGAAACCACCGCACAACACCTCTGTGCCCATGTGGGGAAAATCGCCCCTGTACGTCCCCTCTCCCTTGTTTTTCATGGTCCTACAGGTGTTGGAAAATCCAAGTTGGGTAAAACAGTCGCTCCCGCATTAAACGCTCTGTGCGGTCAGGAACGTTACCACACCGTCATTGTAGAACTCAATGCTTTCACACAGCCTTTTACTGTTTCCAGGCTGACAGGGGCTCCTCCTGGATATGCAGGCTATGGGGATCCACCTCTGCTCCAAGCAGTGGAAGACAACCCACATACCGTTTTCCTCTTCGACGAGTTGGACAAAGCCCATCCAGAGGTGCTAAAAGTATTCCTTTCCATCTTGGACGAGGGACGGATCTCTCGCCCAAATGGAAAGGATTGGGACTTTCGGCGGTGTATTTTTCTATTTACCACCAACAGCAATTTGACGTCCTCCGGATCTCGGCCACTGGGATTTTCCACCTGCGACAACGGAAAGGCAGCTTTTTCCCAAAGCGAAGAAGGCCGTCTCGCCCTTATTCGTGGAGGAATGCCCCCAGAACTAGCAGGACGTTTTGGGGGCATTATCTCTTTTTCTATTCTCAGTCAGCAAGCACAAAAGGAAATCACTGTACAACAAATCACAGCTCTTGGACAGGAATACGGCCTAAATCTCACGGTCTCTCACTCGTTGGCCGCAGCGATTACTCCGGAAAAGAGTCTCTCTGCTCGATCCATCGCAAGTTTTTTGGAAGAACAACTATCGCCATTGTTTTTAGGACATCCAGCAGGGCATTACCTACTCACTGGAACCCCACAACGTCCTAAGCTTCTTCCAAGCTCACAAATCGCTCAGGACGCAGATATTGGGGTAATGGCGTCTGTATCCGGATCCATACGATAGATACGTCCATCTCCACTGATTAAGTATAGTCCTTCAAAATGGTTGGTTTCACTGGGGTTATCCCTGCTGTATACCTGAACACGGCTGCACTGCCGACCGTCCACGTACACATTTCCTGTGATCGTGTAGACGCGGTAGGACTCCATGCTATCACCTTCCAAGCCCAGGTCTGCCGGGGACAAACTCTTGACGTAATTCACCAGTTCTTCCTCGGTCATTGCAGGAATCACACTTACACTATCCACTTCAGGATATGTGATTGTACCTACAACCTTGCTTGTCGTGATGATGCACTCTTCTGGCGCCCAGTCCACCTGAACGGTAATCAGCCAATCCTCCGGCTCTTGGTCAGCACTTTCCTCTTGAGAGGTTGTCTCTTGCTCCTCCGTTTGAGATGCCTGAGATGACACTTCCGAGGTCACTTCCTCAGACTCTTCCTCTGTCTCCCCGTCAGCATCTTTTGCAAGCAGCACTCCACCCTCTTCTGTTCCAAAGTCCGGCACACTCACTTGCGTGTACGTCTCATCCACTACGACAAATCCGCCGTCCGCTCCAGTGAGTTGTGTCACATAACTTTTGGCCACATCCCCCGAGCTTTCCACACCCTCATACGCATAGATCGTCTCATCGGTTTCTGCCATACTGCCGCCCTCTGGAACTGTCAAGGCCGGGATACTTTGCCCCGCCACACTGTATTCTTTCGGTAGGCCTTCTTTTCCACCGCAGCCGCTGCATAAAGCTGCTACCAGGGCTACCGTCAATAGTACCCCACCGGTTTTTTTCCACCTATCGAACAGCTTCGGAGCTTGTTTCATCAGAGTTTCCCCCTTACCATCTTTACTGCAAAAAAGGGAAAAGCCAGAAAGTTCCCCTTCTGGCCTTTCCGATTTTATTCAAACTCAATACTTGCTAAAATTGTTCAAAATCTCATGATCCTTAGCAGCAGGGGCAAGCTGCTCGGGAGCACCTGCATAATCGGACACTTCGCTGGAAGTGCTGGGAGCACTATACGTTCTGGAACTGCGGGAAGATTTCCCACTGTATGCTGCTTTGGAACCGTATGTAGTGCTGGAAGTTCCATAAGAGCTGGTAAGCTCATTGTCGTTTTTACGCAGACGGAACCGTGCCAACAGGTCCTTCATCAAAGTGGCCTGGCTGGAGAGCTCCTCGCTAGCAGCAGCAGACTGCTGACTGGTAGCAGAGTTGGTCTGCACAACACTGGAAATCTGATCGATACCTTCTGTGACCTGGGCAATGGATTCGCTCTCTTCCTCCACTGCATTTGCCACGCTCTCCATGTCGTTGATAGCCTTCTCAGCCATTTCGATAGTCCGGTTCAAAGAATCGGAAACACGCTGCACAATGGCATTGCCTTCCTCCACAGAGGTCACAGAACGCTCAATATAGTTCTTGGTTGCCTTGGCGGCCTGGTCGGACTTGGAAGCCAGATTCCGCACCTCGTCTGCAACCACAGCAAATCCCTTGCCGGCGCTGCCAGCACGAGCAGCCTCAACAGCAGCGTTGAGAGCCAGAATGTTGGTCTGGAATGCAATGTTCTCAATGGTGCCGATAATCTTGCTGATCTCCTCAGAAGAGTCGGAAATACGCTTCATAGCGCCCACCATCTCTGCCATAGCCTGGGCGCTCTCCTGCACCTGGCCGCCAGCAGCATGAGAATTGTTCATAGCCTGTTCGCTGTTCTGACGGTTCTTCTGAGAATTCTGAGAGATCTCATTGATGGTAGCAGAGAGCTGCTCCACTGCACTGGCCTGCTCGGTAGCACCCTGGGCCAAGGCCTGAGCGCCAGTGGACACCTGATCCGCACCAGATGCAACCTGATCGGCGCTGAGAGAAATCTGGCTCAATGTATCGCTCAGCTTATAGTTGATATCCTTCACTGCATTGAGCACACGCTCCAGATTACCCACGTAGAGGGAGTAATCACGAGAGCGCACGTCAAAGTTGCCTTCCGCCATTTCTTCCAGCAAATAGCTGATATCCTCGATGGCTCCGGAAACCAGTGCCTGACCTTTCCGCATGCTTTCACACATTTCGCCAAACTCATTGCGGCTTTCAAATTCCACAGGCACATTCAGATTACCGGATGCAAAGCCATCCATAGAACCCTTCAGCTCGCGCAAAGGAGCCAGCATGCTGTGGACCAGCTGGAACACTAAGAAGATGCTGAACAGTGCCAGAACCACAATAATGGCAAAAACAACAACATTCACCACATTGATCATGCTGTCCAAAGACTGCAGCTGAACATCCTCAGAGTTCTGCAGCTGAGTGAGCAGGTCCTGAGTCGTAGTGGAAAGCTCATTCAGCCGGGGAGAACACTGCTCCAACAGAGTAGTTGTTGCGCCCTTGGTGTTGCCAGCAGTCACCTGGTCAATTACCTGAGGCACCACACTCATCCAAGCTTCCACTGTGGTGCGGTAGGATTCCAGAGTGGATTGATCCAGAGCGTTGGTTGCTGCCAAGCTCTCCAAATTGGAATTGATTCCATCCAAAGTGGAATCAATCGTATCAGAAAGAGTATCCGCCTGAGTGGGATCCAGTACAATATCTCGCACATCAGCGGCTGCACCATTGATCTTTGCATTGGTGTCAGACACCAGCTCTTTTGCAGTGATAATTCCCTGCAAAAGACCGTGGAAGCTGTTCTCTTGAACACGCTGCACACCGATGAGGATTGCCGATACGATCAATGTCGTAACAAACATCAAGGCAAATACTCCGATAAGTCCTCTTCTTACTTTGACGTTTTTGAATAACATACTTTTTTCCCTCGCTTATTCTCTGTTTTTTCCTACATAGATCTATATCGATCCAAGGAGATTCCTTGGAAGAATATCTTGGATTATACGATCTCTCCGTAGCGGCCCTTATTCACATCCCCAAAGATGTGACCATCTACTAAGGTTACCACACGCTTTCGCAATATATTTACATATTCACTAGCATGGGTTGCCATTACTACAGTAGTACCTTTTCGGTTCAAAATATCTAGCAAATGGAAAATGTCCCAGATACTGTCATCATCCAAATTGGCAGTGATCTCATCCAATAACAAGATTGGGGGACTGTTAATCAACGCACGAGCCAGTTCCACACGACGGCATTCTCCACCAGAGAGTTCAATGGGATAATGCTTCTCATATCCAGCCATACCCACCAACCCCAAGACCTTACGAATACGAGCCCGAGTCATGCGGTGGGACTCTGGACGAATGGACAGGCCAACCATCGCAGCCAACTCCAAATTCTCCTCCACATTGAGCTTGTGTACCAGACTGGGCTGCTGCCAAACCATACCAAATTTCAAAGCTACTTGATGACGCCTTCGCCGAGGCACTCTTGCCAAATCCAGCTGATCCAACAGCACCTGGCCATAGTTCGGCTTTAACTGTCCGGACATCAGTCCCAGCAAGGTGCTTTTTCCAGCGCCGCTGCTGCCTGTGAGAAAAACGAACTCTCCTTGGCGGATAACAAGATCCACATCCTCCACGGCAACCTCTAGACGACGATCACCTTTTTCCTTGTAGTATTTTGACACGTTTTTCAGGGTAATGATGGGCACAACTTTCACCTCCTTCGGCACCCAACTGCTTTGCAAACCGAAAATCTTTATGGTATACTATCGCTGATAGAACCACTGGGAAGGAGGAGCCAGTTTTGAAAAAGAAGCACAGAGCTTTGTTGGCTACTTTTCTTTTTGCCATCCTTCTCCTGGGCGGCTGGGGGCTGCTGAGCCGGAACAGAGAACCCGAACCTCAATCAGTCACCGCGCCCATATCCACTTCACCAGCCCCAACCCCATCACCTGTACCCACACCTACTCCCACACCGGCGGTGGATCCTCCTGCCGCTCAGCTGGTGACAGTGGACGGTCAAGAGTATCTCACCGGCAATGGCATCCCCACGGTTTATTACAACCAAAAGGACAGCCAGTGGGCCGATCAACCTTACGGAAGTGACAACATTGGTGTGTACGGTTGTGGACCGGTGGCCATGTCCATGGTGGTATCCACCATGACGGACACAGCCATGGATCCCACAGCCATGGCCCAGTGGGCCGCAGATAACGGCTACTGGGCCAGTGGAGCTGGAACGTATCACTCCTTTATACAGGGAGCAGCAACAGCCTTTGGACTTCAGGCCACCGCCTGCCCTCGCACTGCGCAGGACCTGGAACAAGCACTCCTAGCTGGGAATCTCCTGGTGGCCCTAATGGGCCCGGGACACTTCACAGACGGAGGCCACTTTATTGTCCTGCGAGGGATCACGCTTTCCGGCCAAGTGGTGGTTGCGGACCCCAACAGTCGTGATAACTCTTTAGTGGCTTGGGACTCTCAAACAATCTTTGATGAGCTCTCGACTAGTACAGTGTATGGCGCACCTCTGTGGGTGATCTCCCCAGCAGAAGGCTAAAGTCCTCCCGCCCAGATGGGCGGGACTTTTTTATGTCAAAACACCTTTTTCTCGAGCTACTTTTTGATTCAACCGACGCTCCAAATCCATAACCCTTTGGTAAGAGCGGCGATTCTGTGCCATCTGTTTTGCAAGCAATGCCTCTTCCCCAGTACCTTCTTCTTCCCCGTTGAGCAACCGAGAAAATTGTTCCCGATCAGCCTTGTCCGGAAAAGAATCCCGCTGAGATCGCAAGGCCATATCTGCCTGCCGAACTTTTGTCAAAGGTTCCTCCCTCATGGAAAGCACCAGTCGTACCGACACCTGATCATTTCGATCCACGGCATCTGCCAGCTGCTGGGAGCAGCTCCAGACCTCGTCCAAGGCATTGCCAAGACGCTTGGCCTGAACAAGAGCGTCAATCAGTTCTTCATGCTTGAACACAGCCTGCCTCACTTTCCAGAATCGTTGCTTTTTTCCACTTCCCGGAAAGACGCCCGAAGTTCCTGGACCATACCCTTCACACGCTCCAGTTCCGTTTTGTTTCGCCCAAACCGCACCCGGCTCAACTCATAGCAAAAATATTCGTAGAGCTGGTGCAGATTCTGGCTGATCGGGTACTTCCAGTCCAGCGTCTTGTCCAAATAGTGGATGATATCCACACTCTTTTGCACAGACGCCTCCAAAAGCTCGTATTGTTCTTTATCCAAAGCAATACCCGCTCGGGTGAGATGCTTTACTAGCTCGTCATAGACCAGCAGCAGCAACTCACCCTGAGTCATGGTATTGATGGCCTGTTCTTTGTATTGCTGGAAATTTGCTTCCATGGATATTCCTGCTCCCTAATGTTTATGGGATTTCTCCCATCAATAGCCACCCATCATACTTGCCAGAGTTGAACTCTGGGAATTCATCTGGGCCACCAACTGCTCCAACTGTGTGAATTTGCTGGTATAATAGTCAATCTGGTCCGAAAGCTTCTCCTGCCACCTGCTAATCTGATCATCAATATCATCCAACTGATCTTGGATCGTATTGGAATTCAAAGTGGAAGGAGCTTTAATAGATCCGGCACGCTCCACAAGAATACCTTTGGTACCGGTAGTCTTGCCATACCGATCCACCACTTCACGGATGGACTGCATCAATCCGTCAGTTTCAGAACCATTACCAGCAGTCTTTGTAAATGCCTTCTGCACACTGTCAGGGTTGGTAGCAAGTGCCTCGCGCAGAGCCTCCTCATCCAAGGAGAGCGTAGTCACACCATCACTATAGGAGGTGTCAATGCCAATGCTCCGCAGAGTAGAACCATCCGCCCCCATAGGGGTGATCGCACTTACCAGAGAACTGTACAAAGCGGATAAGTCTTTATCCATAAACAACAGTCCCTGTTTGGCCTTTTCCTCATACGCTTCAATCTCAGACTCACTCAAGTCAGCCTGTTCTTCTGCGCTGAGAGGCTCATAGTGGCTGCCATCCGTCTTTGTAAGAGGCATTGTATTGAACGCGTCACGCACTGCTTTGACAATCTCGTTGTAATCCTCCACCATGCTCTTCACGGCGTCCACAATGGTGTCGGCGTCGGTCTCGGAGGTGAAAGTAACAGGATCATCGCTTGCGTCAAATTTCCCTTTCAGGTTCACAGTCAAACCGTCAATGGAGAAGCTGTTGGAGCTACGGGTCAGAGTTTTCTCTTCACCATTGATATTTACCGTCAAAGTGGCATCTTTACCTGCTTTATACGTAGAATCTGCAGCAGCGGTATCGCCAAACAGATTCTTTGCCAAACCGTCACCAAAGGTGATTTCTCCAGCAGCACCAGTCTCCGTTGCTGTAAACAAAAATTGATTGGTGGTCTGAGAGAAGGAGACCTTAACACCTGCTTCCGTGTTGTTGTTGATGTCGACCATGATGGTCTCTAGGGCAGTGTCCTTGGTATAGGTACCGATGGTCACGTCATTGAGCTTAAACTCATAGCCTTTGACCTTATTCCCATCGTCATCCACTTGATACCATTTACCATCGTCAAATTTCTTTACAGTATTTCCTTCTTCATCGACACCTACACCAGGCTCGTCACTCTTCTCAGTTACAGTCCCTACAGCTTCCAAATCAACGCTAGTCAACCCACTAAAAAGATTATCTCCAAACAGGTCACCCAAAGTTTTACCTGTGTTGACATAGGTGGTTTCATTGTTACTCTGCAAGCCCATGTTTTTACCCATGTCACTAGAGATGCTCAAAGTGGAGCCATCCTTCACAGAGAAAGATAGGCTAAACGTGCCATCCGTACTGCTACCCGTTTGGTCCAGAGTAACCTTTCCTGTGCCAAAAGCTTTGTCAAGTTCAGTCTGTAATTGACCAAGGAACTGCTCACCTGTCAACTTATTGTTCGCATCATACTTGGGCAAAGTAATGGTCTTCGTGACACCGTCCAGTGTGAACTTTATTTCCTGTCCGGAAAGGGTCTCTGCCAAGGATTTGGAAGTAAACAGCTTTGAGGGGTCCTCCACCGTAAGGGATTTGCTATCGCTTCCTTCAATCCCTAAAGTAGACTTGATATCTCCGGAAGCACTGATAGTAACATCGTTACCATTTCCCTTTTTATCTGAGAACTGAATTGTTTTACCATCGCTGCTCAATTCAACCTTCACAAGCTCATTAGCTTTTTCAATTCCATTGCTCGTGCTAACGTCGACTTCACTAAGCTTTTTCTCAATCAGCTTCTGTAATTCCTCAGCGGAATTGACAATTCCATCATCCCCGGCAATCTTGGGATCAGTGGCGTCCTCCTCCGTGATGTTTATAGTGATAGTACGGTCAGCACCATATTTGAAGGACAAAGTACCGGTAATATTACTGGTTTCTGTAGTAGCATTCAGATCCACTTTATCACCGGAAATGGTCGTTCCGTTGCCCGACAAAATGTTTTGCAGCTTTGTGCTATAAGAAGCCGCCGAGGCCAACTCCTGGACCCCCAGAATCTTAATATCGCTGGAGGTCTTGCCACTAGCGGCAATCAAGTCCGCAAACTCACCATTGGTGGATACATTGATTGCATTGTTGAAAAAGCTGGAGCTGAGCAAGTTGGTCTTGGAGGCATAGGAAGTATACTTCTCCGAGAAATCTGCCAGCTTGTCAATAATATCCCGAAGAGCAGACTGCTCCCACTCTACCTTGGTCCTATCTTTCTGCAGCTCAGTCACCTTCATTTTAATGCCGGAAACCGCATTTTCAATCATGGATTCGGTATCCATGCCGCTGGCCAGACCACTAATGACATTGCGATTGCCATAAATACTACTGCTGGAAGTATTGCTGGTAACGCTACTCACAAAAGATGCCATAATAGCCACTCCTTTCTGACAAATAACATAGATAATTCTGGTTTTCTCCAGGAAAATACAAGTTTTTTTGGTTTACCACTATATTTTTTTATCGACATATAGTATCATGAACTTAAGAGCTTACGCTCCACTTTTTTGTCTTTAAGGAGGCTTTTGCCCATGACACAGATCATCACCATCACAAACCAGAAAGGTGGCGTGGGAAAGACCACCACTGCGTCCGCCCTGGTTTGCGGTTTGCACCGCCGGGGCGCTCGGGTACTGGGAGTCGATTTGGACCCCCAGGGCAACCTGGGTTTCACGCTGGGCCTGGATGTGGGGGACGGCCCCACCATCTACGATGTGCTCAAAGGCCAGCGCGCTGTGGAAGACGTGATTGTCCCCACGGAATACGGCGACGTCCTGCCATCTGACATTATGCTCTCTGCTGCTGAGGTAGAATTCACTGCTCCCCGCCGTGAATTCCTGCTGGATCAATATCTGGCACCGGTACGCCACCAATATGACTACATCATCATTGATACTCCCCCGTCCTTGAATATTCTCACCATCAACGCTTACGTTGCTTCCGATGGGCTCATTGTTCCCATGGAGGCCGAAATCCTATCCTTAGTGGGAATTACTCAGCTGCAAGAAACCATCGAAGCAGTGCAGAATACCTTCAATCCTCAGCTGAAAGTGCTGGGCATCCTGCTGAACAAGTTCAATCCCCGGCTCACCCTCTCTCGAGAGGTATTGGAGCTGGCTGAGGAAGTGGCCTCTCAACTGCGCACCCAGGTATTCGCCTCAAAAATTCGCCGCGGAGTGGACGTAGCAGCAGCACCTGCTCACGGGCAAAACGTGCTGACTTACCGTCCCCGCTGCAAACCAGCCATGGATTTGGAGGCCGTTGTAGATCAAGTGGCTGGGGAGCGCTTCCCCCGCAAAATGAATGATGGAAAGGAGTGAGGTCTTTGGCAGCCAGCAAAAAGAACAGTAATTCCAGCAAAACAGCCCATGTGATGAACCTGCTCAGCAAACGGCGGGAAACACCTGCCCCACAAGAGACTAACGAAACACCTCAAGCGCAAGCAGCTCCTGCTAAGGAAACGCGCTCCACGCCGCTGCCCCCTGTGATGGCAAGTCTCAGCCCGGACGCAGCAGTATCCAATCAAATACGCTCCGCTCTGGAAGATGCTTTAGAGGAGGAACTCCTTTCGGAGTCCTCCCCCACCCTCCAGGAGGAAGTGAAAGAAGCCACTCTCCCCCAACCCCAAAAAGCAGAGGTCACAGAGAAAGCTCCCCCTGTATCTCAGGAAGAAAATCAAGAAGAGATTGCTCCTACTATCCTGGAAGAGGTCCAGGAAGAAGTAGCTCCTGCTCCTCTGACACAGGAGGTCAAAGAAGAAAATACTCCTGTAATTCAGGCACAAGATACCCTGGACGAACCTTCTCTTGTGCTTCAAGAAGAAGAGATCAAGGAGGAAACTCTTCCTGAACCTCAGGATGCCCCTGTCCAAGAGACAGTCACCCCTGCACCTCACGACGAGGCAAGCCAGCAAGCGACCGTCCCCCAAGACGCCCCAGCCGACCCCACTCAACTCATCTGTTTTAATGTGATGGAAGAGCTAGTGGAAGAAAAGCTGGAAAAGTATGTGAACATGTTTGGATTGTGTGACTGTCCCCGTTGTCTGTTGGATGTTAAGGCATTGGCTTTGACGAATTTGCCAGCACTTTATGTGGGAATTCCCATGTTTGAGAAGAATTTCCGCTTAGCTGTGTATGAAAAACGGTACGATTCTGCTGTGACAGCTCAGATCCTCCACGCATGCAAAACAGTTATGGAAAATCCCCGCCACCAGGAATCGGACTAAATTTGAATTTTGCATAAAGCCAAAAAGATGGTAGACACGCTGTGTCTACCATCTTTTTTTCAAGGAATATCATTCCGCAGGAGTCTCGCTCTCTGCAGGTACTTGTCCCTCCATGGTATAGGGATTGGTCAGCTGCTCCCACAGAGTATTCACATTCTCCATGCAGATAAAATACACACTGGTCAGCAGATTGTCCGGAATCCCCAATTGCGAGGCAAGCTCTGTGATCTGATTCCAGTCCGCAGCCTCGTAGCTGAGAACCAGATCATAAAGCATTCCACAACGCCCTTTGTGAGAAATCAATGCATCACTAACTTCTTGGCTCACAGGAACTTCAGAAATGATCTCTTCCAAAGGAGCATCAATCAAATAGTTCAATGTGGAGAACATGCCCATCAGATATGCCTCAGATTGCGAAATGGGCATATCCTTAGCATACTTCATCAGCTCGCTGCAGAAATTGGCCCGCATAAAGGAAAGCTTCAAAAATTCCTCAGAGCTGGGATCAAAGTTATTTTCTGCATTGCTGGCGCTGAGCAGGTAAATCCACTGCTTCAACTGGTTGAGACCCAACGTCATAACCGCCTGATGGATGGTCGTGGCACGATGACGCAGCGCAAAGTAAACGGAGTTCGCCATCTTCATCAAACCAAAGGTCAAGCCTGCGTCGGCGGCAATAATCTGCTCGATTTCATCCACATTGGGCTCATCCCGGGTGATGGCAACCATCAACCGGAAGAAGTTACTCTGCAGATAGGCGCTGGAATGGGTCTTGACCGGCATACGTTCCGCAACATAGGAACCCTCTACCCCGTCAACACCCATGGACATCACCTTGTGATACAGCTCTTCATTGTCAATGTTGATGGCAATGCAAATCTTTTTCATGCTGTGACTGATCTCAATGATGTTGTGCAGAGTGACGTCATTGGTGGTATAGGGATTGACCTTGATGTAATCAATATTGTCCATCAAAGCCAGGTACCGCGGTGCAAATTGGAATTCATTTACAGCGATCTTATATCCCTCTTGATTGTACTGCCGCACAAAATGCATGGACAGCGGATGGATAATCACACTGTCGTCAATCTGAATGACCAACTCGTTTTTGTCAAAGAGCCGAGGGGTCTTTTTCATCAACAGCATGGTGGTGAATGTCATGAAGTTCAAGGATCCCTTGAACACCTTCACCGTATTCTGAGTGAGAAAATTGTAAATGGTGTCTGCGGCAGCATAATCGTTGGTGGGGTTCACCTCTCCCGTGAAAGCCTGGTTATCTCCATGATAGAGAATCTCGTGACCCAGAATATTTCCCTCACGGTCCTTGATTTGCTGACGTACAATATATTTACTGCTCATAGCCTTTCTTCCTCCCTTGCAGTTACTTTCGTTCCATGCGCTTATGCGCCCCGGGTGAGCAGATGATCCAGCACATCCACCAGGTGGCCGATCTCCGGCTTGCTCAGCTGCTCATCAGCTCCCAGTTCCTTGCCTTTGATGCGCATCTCGTCCGTGATGAGGGAGGAGAATATCACCACGGGAATCTTCTTCAGCTTGGCGTCATCTTTAATCAGCTTTGTCAGGTGATGACCGTCCATCTGAGGCATCTCAATATCCGTAATGACCAGCGCTGCCTTTTCCTCCAGATGCTCCTCATCGCGCAATTCCTCGAGATACTCCCACAGTTCCTGCCCGTTGGGGAACATGGTGACATTGATATACCCTGATTTGTTCAGAGCTTCCTCAATCATCTTAGAAAGCAGAATGCTGTCCTCTGCAACCAGAATGGGCATCTCACGGCATTCCCGGTAACCCATCTTGTCAATTTCCGACATCTGGATGCTGGTCTGGGGAGCAATCTCCGCCACGATTTTCTCAAAATCCAGAATCGTGACCAGGTCTTCCCCACACTGGGCAATTCCTGTCGCAACGCCTTCATCACCACCGGACACCGTGTTGTCCGGCTTCTGAATATCCTTCCAGGAGATGCGGCTGATCCCCACCACCGTGTGAACACGGAAGGCAATAAACATCTTATTGAAATTTGTGACGATGAACAGATCCTTTTCTCCAGGAGGAGCCGAGACACCGTTTAAATATTTTGGCAGATCCACCACAGTAATCACAAGATCTCTGGGCTTGAAGATACCTTCCACAGAGGGGTGGACATGGGGCATGGGTTTGACCGGCGCGGCCATCATGATTTCCCGCACCTTTGCCACATTGATCCCGTACAGGTTGCCCCCAATGGTGAACTCCATGATTTCGATTTCATTGGTGCCAGATTCCAGCAGAATCCCCTTGTTCTCATTTTCCAGCATGTGACTTCACTCCCTCGCAAAACTGACTATATGATGATCTCCGGCTTTCCATAACTCCGCACACAGCCAATGCCGTTGGAGACGTCAAACAGCAGAGTACGGGCCACAGAGCCCCCCACATCTTCTTTGAGCAGGCGCACGCCTTCTTTTTTCAGCACAATGCGCACACTCTCGATATTCCGTTGCCCGATGTTCCCAAGGGAACTACTCCCGCTGACGTCAAACATCTTGGCGCCTCCGGCAATCTTTGCCGTAATGCGAGATTTATTCGCCCCCCGCAGAACCATCTGCCGCAACGTGTCCCGGATTCCGGTATCCGCATATTTCAACGGATGGGTTCGTCCAGTTTCCAGGTTCAACGGCAGCATGATATGCACCAAAGCCCCCAGTTTTGGCAAGGGGTCATATAAACAGATTCCAATACAAGAGCCAAGAGCATAGGTCACCAGCATGCCATCACCTTTGGCCATCTTCATATCGGCAATCCCTACAATCAGTTTATCAGCCATTGTTGACGCCCAACTTTCTCAACAGGAAATTTAACGAGCGCACATCCGGGGACAACAACAAATGACAGGGCACTTGCTTTTGCTGGCAAATAAAGTCCCCACCGATGGTCATAATGTAATCGGACTGTCCACCGTACTCAGCCATGGGCACTGTCAGGATAGCCCCCTGCATATCCACCGTCAAACAGGGCACTGTCAGATCAATGGAAAGGCCTGACAACCCGGACAGGGCATTGATAAAGGTGGAGATCATAATGTTGCCCACCTCTGTGAGCATGGAACGCTCCATATCCCCCAACTGGCTATAATCGCTCACCTTGGTGGAGAACATGCTCTCCAGCACCAGGTTGAGGAATTCCAACTGCTCTACCATCAGCATAATGCCGTTGATCTGGCCGCCCAGCTTCACCAAAACACCTGCAGTGATTTCCTCGGGACCACCAATCCACTCAATGGCTTCATTGTATCCCATAATTCGCACTTCCGGCGTGGCAATGCGAACTTCTTTTCCCAACAAACTGGAAAGAGCAGTAGCCGCGTTCCCTGTGCCAATGCTGCCAATCTCCCGCAGGGTGTCCAGCTCCATGGAGGTGAGCTGGTCGTAATTTTTGATCTCCATATCGTATTCCCTCCTACCGGGGCGCGCCCCGCTGCATTTTCCTATTCTTGGGTATCAATGGATCCGTTAGTTCCTCAAGCCATTGATAGTGGTTTCAATCTCATCGGACGTCTGAACCATCTTCAGCGCCAGACTGTAGGAGCGCTGGGATTCGATGACCCTGGTCATCTCCTCAGCAAGGTCCACATTGGACGTCTCCAGGGCGCCCTTGTGCAGAACACCATCGCCGATCCGCAATCCGCCGTTCTTATCCACTGCCTGGAACCGCGTATCGTCCAGGTGAAGCATGCCATCGTAATTCTGGTAATCAAAAACGCCCACATCCAGCTGCTCCTCAGGATCATCCACCTCAATGAGGCCGCCCTGCTGGCTCAGGACAAACCGCCCATCCCCATCAGAGAGGCAATAAACGCTCTCCATAATAGGATTGCCGTTCTCATCCACTCTGCCAGTGGGACGCTGATACTCAGCTTTGGTAAACGCACCATTTCGAGTAAAGGAAATCTCTCCGGTGGACATATCCACAAGAGCAAAAAATCCGTCGCCCTCAATCATGTAATCCAAAGGACGTCCCGTTGTGGTTATACCGCCGCTGGAAAAATCTGTGGAACTCATCAACAGCTTGGTGCCAACACCCACCGGCAATTGCTCACCGTCAATGCCCGTCAGATTCTGATAGATCAAATTGGTGAAACGACCTTTTTCCGCCTTAAAGCCATAGGTGTTCACATTGGCAATGTTATTGCCCTGGATGTTCATACGCTGCTGTTGCTGCCAAGCGCCCACTGCGCCCACATAAAAGGACTGGTTCATACATTACCCTCCTTTAGGAAAGCCGGCCCAGCTGCTGGGTCGCCTGCGTCATTACCTGATCGTACATCTTGGTCACCTGCGCCGCACTCTGCAAAGCCCGCTGCGCTGTAAGCATCTCCGTCATCTGGTCGATCATCTCCACATTGGAGCGCTCCAGATAACCCCACTGCACCTGAGGCGTCTGCATCAACTGTGCCTGACCTCCGGTGAAAAGCCCCTGCTCATTGTGCTCCAGAGCCTCCAGGTCTTCAAAGTTCCACACGCCAAGAGAGCCTAAATAACCGCCATCCTCTGTGTAGAGATTGCCCTGGGCATCGCCCCGGATTTTATCTGTGTTCAGCTGAATGGCCTGACCATTGCGATCCAGTACCCGTCCTGCACCCTGCAGGCAAAGGTACCCTTGCTCATCCAGAGAGAAGTTGCCCTGGCGGGTATACGCCACCTGGCCATCATCCATCTGAATACCAAAGAAACCGTCGCCTACAATGGCAAAATCCAAGGGAATATTGGTCAGTTCAATGGTCCCCTGGGTGAAATCCGTGTACATCTGGTCGGAGGCACGGATGTAGCTGATCTCACCGATATCCTCCCGGCCGCCTTTGTATTTGTTCCCCACGCGGCTGAACATCACCTCGTCAAAGGTGCTGGAGGTGTAAGTATCCGACTTATACCCCGCTGTGGAGATGTTCACCATGTTGTTGGCCACCACGTTCAAGTCCCGCTGATGAGTGAGCATGGCGGAGGTGAGATTGTAAAAGCCTTTAAGCATGGGATTCTTCCTTCTTTCTCTTGAATTCGGGGACAGGTGCTGACCCATCCATGTATTCTTCCATATACAGCTTCAGCTTTTGAACGGCTCGGGCGTGAATCTGTGAGACTCTCGGCTCACTGACATCCAGCACCTGAGCGATCTCTTTCATGTGGAGATTGTGCTCGTAATACAGGGACAACACCAGCTGTTCGTTCTCCCGCAGTGTGCGGATTCCATCCGCCAGCGCCTGCTGAAGTTCCCTCTCCTGGAAGGCTGCCTCTGGCTGACTCTCCAAATCCTGGGAAGGCACCTCGTACCGCTCCCGGTCCGGATCTCGCATATCCATCAGCACATCCAGCGAAAGGACACTGTCCATTGCAGTCCCTGCGGCATCCTTTTGATACCGCTCCAGGGAGACACCCAGCCGGTCCGCAATTTCCTGATCCGTGGGAAACCGTCCCAATTCCTCGTACAGCTCAGACACTGCCTGACTGATTTGACGGGAACGCTTTCTCACATTTCTGGGAACCCAATCGTGCTTTCTGGCCAGGTCGATAATCATACCCCGGATCCGTTTTGATATGTACGTCTCAAATTTGACACCTTTGTTCATGTCATAATTGTCCACCGCCCGCAACAGAGTGAGCACTCCTTCGCTGACGATATCGTCCACCTGGGCAAAACTGCTGTAGATACCGCGCATCTGCAGGGCGGCGCTTTTCACCAGCCCTTGATATCGCAGCACCAGCTCCCATTTATAGGACTCATCCCCGGTGTCCTTATAGGCCCTGAGCAGCTCAGCAGTTTCCATTTCCTCAACAGGGGTTGAAATTCCTTTTACTGCCTGGGCGCCGCTCATGAGCCCACCGCCTTCCGTTCAGGAATGGGGGCTTCCATGGTGATGTTGCCCAAAGATTGAATCTGCACATCACTGGTGATCTCATTAAAGGCCAGCACGTACAGGTTGGGATAAAACTGGGTAATCATGCGGCTGAAATAGCCTCGTATTACCTGACTGACCAGCAGCACAGGCGTCTGGGAAAGCTCGTTGAACTTCTTGGTATGTTCTGCCAGCTGAGCAATGATCTGCTGCATCAAATCGGGACCAAGTGCCAAGTAGACACCCTGCTCGTTTCGAGTGATGGAGGAGATGATCTTCTTCTCCACTTCCCCATCCAGAGTGACCACCCGCAGTTGTCCATCCTTGCAGAACCGGTGAGTAATGGTCCTGCTCAAAGCGGCACGGACCTGCTCGATGGCCAGGTCCAGATTCAAACCCTGACCCAAAGCGTCAGCAGTGGTCTCCAAAATCGTACCCAGATCCCGAATGGGCACGCCCTCACGAAGCAGTGCTCGCAGCACTTTCTCCAAGGTGGCGTAATTCACCTGGCTGGGGACAGTCTCCTCTACCAGCTCGGGAGCAGTGCGCTTTAAGTTCTCCACCAGCTGAATGGTCTCCGCTCGAGTGAGCAGCTCATGCACATGCTTTTTGACTGTCTCGGAGAGGTGGGTCAGCATCACGGACAGCGGGTCGATAACGCTGTAACCGTAAATTTCTGCGATCTCCTTGTTCTCCGGAAGAATCCACCGTGAGGGGATACCGTAGGCCGGCTCGATGGTCTCAATGCCGTCCACCTCACCCAGAGGATGGGCAGGTTCCAACGCAAGGTAGTAATCCACCAGGATCTCTCCCCTGGCCACTTCCTCACCCTTGATACGGATGACATACTGGTTAGTGCCCAGAGCCGCCGCATCGTGCATGCGGATGGACGGAATGACAAAGCCCATATCCTGAGCAAACTGCCTCCGGAAGATTACCACGCGGTTGATGAGTTTGCCGCCCTGGCTTTCATCCACCAAGGGAATTAAGCTGTAGCCAAACTCCATCTCCACGGGTTCCACAGTCAGCAGGGTGTAAACGTTGTTGATATCTTTATAGTAATCGTTCTCAGAGGGTGCAGCCTGCTCTTCTGGAACAGCGGCCGCAGCTTCTGCTGCCGGAACCAATTGCTGCTGCTCTGCCTTCATACGCTGGCTGACCACATAACCGCCGACAACCAATGCTCCACCGCCCACAATCAATGCGATGTGAGGCGTATTGGGGATCGCAGCCAAAAACAGCAAAATGACACCCGTTGTCATCATAGCGCGAGGCTGGGCTTTGAACTGACTGAGCACGTCCATGTTCAAGCTGCCCTCGGAGACAGAACGAGTGACGATCATACCAGTGGCTGTGGAGATCATCAACGCAGGCAGCTGGCTGACCAGACCATCACCGATGGAAGCGATGGAATAAGTGCTCAGCACAGTGGTGATGTCACTGCCACCTTCCACCACGCCCACCAGAATACCGCCGATAAAATTGATCAGCGTAATCAGCAGGGACATGATGGCGTCGCCTTTGACGATCTTCGTGGCACCGTCCATGGCGCCATAGAAGTCAGCCTCTTTTTGGATCTTTTCCCGGCGGATTCTGGCCTGCTGCTCGTTGATCAAACCAGAGGAAAGATCAGCGTCAATGGCCATCTGCTTACCGGGCATGGCATCCAATGTGAAACGAGCAGCCACTTCGGCCACGCGTTCAGCGCCCTTTGTGATGACGATAAACTGCACCAGAACAATGATAAAAAAGATCACCACGCCAATAACGATATTGCCGCTGGTGATCAACTGGCCAAACGCCTTGATAACCGAGCCCGCATTGCCGCTGTTGGAAAGAATCAGCCGAGTACTGGAGACATTGAGTCCTAGTCGGAACAGCGTGGTCACCAACAACAGCGAGGGAAATATGGAAAACTGCAGCGGCTCTGATATATTCATGGTGATCATCAAGATCATAATGGACAAGCCTATGTTCAGGATGATCAGAATATCCAACATAAAGGGGGGCAGGGGAATGATGAGGAACAGAACGATGACCACCACTGCCAGGGAGATCACGTTGTTGAAAATCCGTTTCAAATCCTTGCACTCCTTTCCATGTCACAGGGCTCAGCCCTTGACAATTTTCTTTCCGTTGAGACGGAAGATATACACCAGCACTTCCGCCACAGGCCCATACAGGTCCGGGGGAATCTCCTGGTTGAGTTTCGACTGGGCATACAAAGCCCGCGCCAGAGGAACATTCTCAATGACGGCAATATTGTGCTCCTGTGCCGTCTCCACAATTTTCAAAGCAATGTGGTCCAGGCCCATGGCCAGCACCACCGGAGCCGGATCACTGTCCGGCTTATACCGCAGGGCCACCGCCACATGGGTGGGGTTTCGAATCACCACATCGGCTTGGGGCACTGCCTGCATCATTCGGGATCGGGCCATCTGCCGCTGAATATCCCGAATACGACCTTTGACCTTGGGATCGCCCTCAGTCTGTTTATACTCTTCCTTCACTTCTTCCTTGCTCATGCGCAACTGACGCTCATAAGAACGCCACTGATAGAAGAAGTCAGCTGCTGCCAATATAATGAACACCACAATGATCTGCCAGATCATGTTCATTGCAACCTGTCCTACGTGAGCGGCAGCGGCACTCACGTCAGTGTAGAGAAACCGAGAACTCTCAACGAACATACTCTCCAGTGCCAGATAAATTAAGATCATCAGGCACCCGATTTTCAGCAGTCCCTTCAGCGCCTCAACTACGCTTCGCACAGAGAACAACCGCTTAAAGCCCTGCAACGGGCTGATACGGTTTAACTTTGGCTTCAATGCCTCTCCGCTGACCAGAAACCTGGTCTGACCAAATGTGGCTCCCACAGCACAGAGGATGGTTACTCCTGCCACCGGCCCCACTGTCATCAGAAAGGCCCACAATCCTTCCAAGAAGGCTCTTCCAGAAAACTTTCCAATATTCCCCAAAGGCTGTGCTCCGGAGGTAATGGCAAACTCCATAAACTGAGCCAAACGCTCCACAAAAGCACCGGACAGCAGCCACAGCGTGGCAAAAGACCCCAACAGCGACGCCACCGCCACCAAATCTTGGCTGAGAAACACATTACCTTTCTTACGTTCGTCACGCCTTCGTTTCGGTGTGGCCTTTTCTGTTTTGGAGCTGTCCGCCATGGCTCATCCCCCCTTTGCGGAACTCATCACAATTTTGACACTCCTATGCAGGAACTCTATCCAGCGGTATTGGTAAGTGTCAGCAACTCGCTGAGGCTACCCAGCATCTGCTGCTCCGCTTGAAGGAGAAATTCACTGAACGGGGCTATGAGTAAGCACACCAGCACAAGACCAATAATCACTTTCAGCTCAATGTTGATGGCAAAAACGTTGATCTGCGGGATCACCTTCATCAGGACGCCCACACCAACTTCGCCCACCAACTCCGCTGCCAGCACCGGCATCGAGAGCTTTACCGCCAACACAACACACTGCACAAACAGCTGAAGCATTGCTCCGTAAAACTGCTCGCCAAATTCCACCGCACCAAAGGGTACCGCCTGTCCCGAAGTCATCAGAATCCGGATCAGCGTATTGTGACCATTTGCCGCGAAAAACAGCAGAGTCATCAACACATTCAGCGCCACACCTGTGGTGGACAGATTTGCCTGTGACGAGGCATCGTAAATCTGGTTCATGGTGGTGCCCATCTGGGTGTCAATAACCTCGCCGGCCAATTGGGGGATCATAAAGAAGAAATTCACCGCCATGCCCAAGAAAAAGCCCAGAATCAGCTCTAGAAACATCCGGACTATCAACTCCACAGTAGTGGCTGGCACAGTCACCTCCTGATTGGTTACCGAAAATACGGTCACCGCCAGCACCAACACCAATCCACTGCGGAAAATTGCCGGAATATTCCGACGTCCCAGCAAGGGGTTAAACAATACAAATCCCGACATGCGGGCCGCTATATAGAGGAACAGGGTCAACCCCGCACCATCCATTTCACCACCCGCCTTTCTCGGAAGTGCATCACATCATGTTAAACAACGAGCGGGAGAAATCCTGAAGGACTTCCAACATCCAGCTTCCCCCAAGCATCAGCACCACAATCACCACGATCAGCTTCAGCACAAAGGAGATGGTCTGCTCGTGAATCTGTGTGACAGCCTGAAAAATGGCCACCACAACACCCACCAGCATACTCAAAATCAACATGGGACCCGCCAACCGCAGGGCCACGCCAATGCCGTCCCGCATTATGTCCATCACTGCAGTCGTATCCATGACTTAGCCCTCCTCCCTCTTTAGTTGAAGCCTTGCACCAGCGTGGAGAACAGCAGCTCCCACCCGTTCAAGGAGATAAACAACAACAGCTTGAAGGGCATGGAAATCATGGACGGCGGCAGCATAATCATACCCATACTCATCAGCGTGGAGGATACCACGATATCAATGAGCATAAAGGGGATGTACAGTAAAAATCCAATCTCAAAAGCTCGCTTTAACTCGCAGGTCATGAAGGCGGGCACAATCACTGTCATGGGCAGCGGTTCCGCTGTCTCCACAGTAATCTCCTCCGGCGGATCCACCTGAGCCAGGTCGCAGAACATCACCAAAGTTCCCGTCTCTGTGTTGCGGATCATAAAATCCTTCAAGGGAACTGAGGCCCGCTCCACAAATTCCTCCTGGGTGATCTCTTCATTGATATAGGGCTCATACGCATCTGTCTGTATCTGAGAAATCACCGGCGCCATGGTCAACAGCGTCAGGAACAAGGCCAAGCCCACCAAGACCATATTGGGCGGCGTCTGCTGAGTGCCCATGGCAGACCGCAGAAACGAAAACACCACAATATACCTGGTAAACGAAGTCATCATCACGATGATGGACGGCAACAACGTGATCAGCGTGGTGAGCAGAAGGATCTGCAGCGTTTCCACGTTGCTGCCGTTTATATTGATGATCCCATCTCCCATGCTATCCCTTCTTTCTCCGTTGTTCCATCACCCGCCGCAGCGACTCCTGAAAGCTGGGCGGCGGATCTTGAGGCTTATCGCACTCTTCCAGCCAGGGCTTGGCCTCCTCTGGAGTGAGTTCGCACAGTGTGCGAATTCCCCCCGCAGAAACTCCCAGCAGCAGCACCCGATCTCCCACCCGTACCAGCAACAGTTGCTGATCCCGGCTAATCGAGAGCTTTTGCAATGCGTGAAACTTTCCGCCCTGACCCCTTTGACCACCATAGCGGCTCAGCAGCCCCCTGCCCAACACATACCGTGTGAACCAATAGGACAAGCCCAATACGGCCACGATACACACCAGCATCCAAAGCAGGGAGAGCCACTCATTTTCGAACATACTTAAGCGCCGCCCAGAATGGCGTTCACCGTCTTCAGCACACGATCGGGCTTAAAGGGCTTGACGATGAAATCCTTGGCGCCGGAACGCACAGCGTCCATAACCATGCTCTCCTGACCCATTGCAGAGCACATCACAACATTGGCGTTAGGATCCTTGGCGCGAATGGCTTTCAAAGCCTCCAGGCCATCCATGTTGGGCATAGTGATATCCATGATCACCAGGTCTGGACCAATTTCGCTAAACTTGTCAACTGCATCGGCGCCGTCAACGGCCTCAAACAAATCGGTGTAGCCTTCCTTGCTCAGGGTGTCCTTCAGCATCATTCTCATAAAAGCAGCGTCGTCCACCAGTAAAATCTTCTTTGACATCGTCACTCATCCTTCTCTTTCTGAATTTTTAGAGGGCACTCATTTCAAATTGAGCGCTTTTTCCAGACCAGAATTTTTCACAATCTCAGTGATACGCACTCCAAAATTGTCGTCGATCACTACCACGTCGCCGCGGGCAATGCACTTGCCGTTGACAAACAGGTCCACTTGATCCCCTGCCAGCTTATCCAACACCACCAGGGACCCCCGGGACAGCTCCAGAATATCTTGCACTTTCTGACGCGCCCTTCCGATCTCCACGCTGACCTGCAGCGGAACTTCCATGATCAGATCCAGGTTTTCGGCCTGCTCTTCACCCAGAGCCTCAGAGGGCTCCATTGCCGGCATGGGCGCGGGCTGAGAGTTGATCACCTTCGGCTCCACAGGCTGGGGCACGGGATAGGGATAGGGCGGATAATAGTAAGGCGGCGGATATCCCATCTGCCCAGCGCCAAAGGGCATTTCGCCCGTGGGCTGAGGAGCCATGGGAACCTGAGCCGGTACAGCCGCCTGCGCAGCGGGCTGCTGCGCCACAGGAGGCTGCGCTTGGGCCACAGGCTGCGCTGCCGGGGTAACAACAGGGGCCGGAGCCGCGGCCGCCGGGGCTGCAGGCTCGGGCTGGGGTGCCGGTGCTGGGGCCGGCTCACCACCGCCGGACATGCTGGCAAGCAAGGCCTCGATTTCGTCTTGGCTCATCTTGCCTTCGGATCCGCCGCTGGAAGCAGCAGCCGGAACCGGTTCCGGTGCGGGGGCTGGAGCAGGTGCTTCCTGAGCAGCAGGCTCTTCGCTGCCAAGCCCAGGAGGCAGGCCCAGGCCAACAAGAAGCTCTCTGGCCAAGTCCACACTCATGACATTCATGAACTCGCTCTCCAGCACATCTTCGATCTTCAGGAAAAACCTCACAACCACAATAGTATCCGTGGACTGAGGCAAATGCTCCCGTTTGAAAGCCTCCAAATCCGTCAGTTCAAAGGGTTCGGGCGTGGAGATATTCACCGAGAAGCCAAAGAAATCTGACAGGGCAGTAGAAGCTGCTCCCATCATCTGGTTCATCAGTTCGCACACGGCGCTGATGGTCAGGTCGTTTAGCTCAAATTCCTCCTCCGAAGTGTTAGTGCCCATCAACAGGTCCACAATCACCCGGATATCACTCTTCTTCAGCAACATAATATTGCTGCCTTCAATGCCGGCCACATATTTGATCTCCACACCAATGGCCGGCTCCAGATTGCCCAGAGTAAACTCATCGGTATGCATGACCGAGACCGTGGGTGTGGTGATATCCACCCGCTGGTCCAACATATTGGAAACCGCCGTTGCCGAGGAACCGAGGCTGATATTCATCATTTCGCCCAGGGCATCGATCTCCATGGGGCTGAACAACTGCTTTTCCATTCTCTCTTACTCGCTCCTTCTCTCGGCTTGATAGCAGATCTCCTCGATCTTAACAGCCATTTTTTTCTTATAGGTACCCATGCGCCCGGTGAACCACTGATAACCGCCAATCTCCAGATAAACAGGAGTTTCCTTAGGTTTACCCAGATCCAGCACATCACCTACCTGCAAATGGTACACATCGCTCAGTGAGATGGTGGTCACACCCAGCTGCGCCACAACGTCCAGAGACGAATCTCGCAGACGTTGGAAGATATCCTCAGAATTATCCTCATCAGACAACTTGCGCACCGGGTTATCCCGGTTGATATCTGCAAAGATATTGGTCAGCATCAAACCAGGCAACACAATACTGATCCGTCCTGAATTGTCAGGGAACTGAAGCTTCATGTCCACAATCACCACAGTCTCATCCAAACCGATCAGCTGCACAAGAGTGGGATTCACCTCTGTGCGCTCATACTCAAATTGAATGGAGATGTAGTTCTCCCAGCTGCCGCCCATGACGGCAACCATATCTTGCACAATGTTTTCATAAAGCTTAAGCTCCAGATCAGTATAGGTGTAATCGGAGGGAACCCGTATGGGGCCGCCTTCGCCGCCCAACATCCGATCAATCATCTCAAGCACTACGGAGGAAGACAGATGGATCAACGCAGGGGCGTCCGACTTCTTCCCGCCGCTCACTGCTCTGGCCAGCGAGAGCACATCTCCCTCTGACAAAGCATTGGAAAACTCGTAATACCGCTGCTCTTCTACGCTCTCCACCACCACTTCACAGTTGGTGTGAAGCAGCGTATTCAAACGAGAATTGATCACCCTGGTGTAGTTCTCGAAAATGCCGCTGAGCATCTTCAACCTATCTTTGGTGAACTTTCTGGGACTTCTAAAGTCATATTTGCGGTAAGAACGCTCTTTATTCTCTGATTCCGGTTTCTCATCTAAGTCCTTTTCGCCGCTGCGCACTGCATTGAGTAGCGCATCAATTTGGCTTTGGGACAATACTTCTGGCATCTCTTTACTTCACCTGCCCTTCGGGGGATATTGCCACAGGATCAACCCGCGGGAGCGGAGGCAACTCTGCTCGCAGATGCACCGCTATCTTCCGCGGCACTGCTGGTCTCCGATGCAGCACTCTGCGTCGGAGGCTCGGTTCCCCGCTCTGTATAATATTCCTGCACGCTGTCCTGCAGCTCATCGTCGCCCATGTCGCGGCTGCTGATAATGATCTCCACCCGACGGTTCTTTGCCCGTCCTTCTGGGGTGTCGTTGGTGGCAATCGGTCGCCACTGTCCATACCCCTCGCTAATCATCCGGGCGGGATCCAGGGTACAATGCTCCTGGATATAAGCGAGAGCGTTTGCAGCTCGCTGTGCGGAGAGCATCCTATCTGTTATGATGGAGTTGGGTCTGTCCGGGTTTGCCTGGGCAGTATGTCCCAACACACGCACCTCGTCAATAGAGTCCGCTGCACTGGAAATCATTTGGCCCACATGTTCCAAAATGGGCAAACTCTCATCTCGGAGCTGCCAATCGTCTCCGTCAAAGAACACGGACTGGTCAAAGGTGATGAACACTTTGCCCTGTCCCTGCGTGACGGACACGCTGCCGCCCATCCCAAGGCCCTGAATATAGGTTGACATCTCTTCGTAGAGGTTCTCCATATTCTGATCTATCTCTGCCGGGCTAAGTCCAAGGCCCGTTCCATCCTCTTCATTGGGATCGGCGTTGGGACCATCATTTCCCGAAGTCTGAGTGACTGTTTGAGCAGCATCTGGGTTAAAGCTCATCACCAGAGCTTTAAACTTCTCCTCGCTGATGGAGGACATGGAGTAAAGCAGCACAAAGAAGCACAGAAGCAGCGTCACCATGTCGCCATAGGTATCCATCCAGCTGGCGCCACCGCCACCGCTTTTTTTCTTTCGCAAGAGGATCCCCCCTTCTTTCTCATTGCCGTGCCATTGGCCGGATTACTCTTCCCCGCTGCTATTTTTCTTAGAACGGCCCTTTCTCTTAGAGCCGCCCTCTTCCCCTCTGGAATTCTGACTGAGGAAAGTCAACAGCTTTTCACGCAGGAATTTGGGGTTCTCGCCAGACTGAATGGAGGTGATACCCTCCACAATAATCATTCGGCAAAGAACCTCTTCCTCATCCCGCGTGCGCAGATGACAAGCAATGGGATTGAAAACGATATGGGCCAGGATACAGCCATACAGAGTGGTGATCAATGCAGTACCCATAGCAGGGCCAATGCCCGCCGTGCCTGCCTCAGTATCCATTGCTTTCAGCATGTTGATCAATCCCACCAGGGTACCCACCATACCGAAGGCCGGTGCTGCTGAAGAAGCACGGTCGTACATGGCCGCCACATCCTCATGGCGAGAGGACATACATTCGATGTCGTTTTCCAAGATACCACGCACCTTGTCCGGGTCGTTGGCGTCCACGATCAGCATGATCGCCTGCTTAAAAAAGGGATCCTCTTGGCTGTTGGCTTTTTCCTCCAAAGCCAACAGTCCATTTTTACGGGCGATCTGCGCCAAATCCACCAGCTGGTCCACAATCAACATGGGATCGAACTTTTTGGTGTTCATCAAAATAGCCAGATGCTTCGGAATCGACTTGAGCATGTGGACAGGAAAACTTGCGATGACAACAGCAAAAGTACATCCCACAGTAATCATGATACTGGCTGGGTCAAAAAAGCGCATAATCTGGGTCGGCACCAAATTGCTACCGTCCAGCATCATACCGATGACCATGAAGCCAACGGCAAACAACGTGCCGATCAAATAGGTTATGTTCATAGAAACGCCACTCCCTGCTTCCCCGGGCGCGGTGCGCGCCCCGTTCTTTCTACATTCGCTTTACCGCTTGTCTGTGATGGTGATTTCCCGCTGGATATCCCTCACTTTGGCGTTGTACTCCGCAATTCGCTGAACGATCTCTTCAGCGCTCTCCAGCACCAAATAATAATCGTGATTCATCATCACAACTTTGCACTCGGGTATCATTTCAATACAGGCCACTTGCATCTCGTTCACAAGAAACCGCTCACCGTTGCGCTTTGTCAAAACGATCATAAGTGAAACCGCCTTTCAAACAAGCTTTGGGGAGGTTCCCCATCCGCGTCCCCGGCCTCCCGGAAACTCCCACCGGGCAGCGCCCGGCCCCCGAACGCGGATGAGGCCGCGCCCCTGTCTCCTCATAGTTCCCCTTGGCGTCTTAACAGCAAACTACGTTATCGCTTCATGTTCACCAGTTCTTCCAGCATGGAGTCCGTCACCGTGACAATTCGGGTGTTGGCCTGATAGCCACGCTGGGTGGTGATCATTTCCGTAATTTCTGTGGACAAATCAGTCTTGGACATCTCCAGGCCGCCAGTAATCAAAGAGGTGGTACCAGAGCTGCCCACACGCATGCTGTCAGGCAGAGCATCCGGATCAAGATCCGGATAATCTGTATTTCCTGCCAAACTTCCGTTGACATGGTCGATACCAACAGTCTCGCCAATACCGCCAATGGTGGTGACATTCAGACCACCTGCGCCGCCCTCGGCCTTGTAGTAAGGTCCGCTCTGATGGGTGACACCATTGGGATTGTCCACAACGCCCAAGCCAATGTAGCCAATGGTGATGGTCTCATCACTGTCCTTCACCGTACCAGTAATGGCACCAGTGCCGGGATCAATGGAAATACCATCCAGAACTACGCGGTCATACACATCGCCAGCTGCATCCGTTGCTTCCTCCAAGCGGTTTGCCGGAGTATCCGGGTTAAACGCACCAGTATCGTCAATACGCCCATCAGTAGGCCATTTGACTTCATACTCGGTTTCGGCATCCGGATCAGCATTGGCTTTCTCACCGTAACCGGGCAGACGCAGAGGCACCAGCTGATCACTAAAGACGGGTTCCTTGGAGCCGTCAGCGTTTGTCTGATAACCAATGCACCGGAAACCATAGACACAGTTACCGTTATTATCCACCAGGTAGCCATCGGGATCGAAGCCAAAGGTACCCACACGGGTCAGTGTAAGGCTCTTCATACTCTCAGGGTCATCGGGAGAGATGACATTGGCAGTGTCCTTGCCACCCACCAGGAAGAAGCCATCGCCATCGATGTAGGTATCCAGAGCACGGCCAGTGGGAGAATAGTCACCAGCAGCCATGTCCAAATCGATGGAGCCGATCTGCACGCCATAGCCGATCTGGGAGGGATTAATACCGCCCGTAGTGGGGTTGCCATCGGAACCAGCAGTCATTGTGGTATACAGGGAATCCTGGAAAACCACACGGCCGGGCTTATAGCCATAGGTGTTCACATTGGCAATGTTGTTGCCGATGACATTCAGTTTGTTCATGTGTGCTTTCAGGCCGGCAATTGCCGCATTCATTGCACCAGTCATAGGTTTGAATTGTCTCCTTTCATGCGCCGCCGGAGAAAAACCATTCGGGCTTTTCTCCCGGACATCCTCAAAGAGGACCTGCCCTTTGCGTTATTGATCTTTCAAAAACACGGCGCCGTCAATGTTGGTAAATACGCTTTCCTTCATTTCATCCTGGGTAATCGCCGTGATCACCCGGGCATTGGGCACATTGATTATAAACGCCCGTGTGCCGTCCATCGCCAGGATGTTTGTCGCTCCCTTTTCCTGGGCGCGCTCTACGCTCTGCGTGAGCTGTGCCATCAGAGTGGGAGTGACTTCAATCCCACGCTGCTCAGCTCGGGCAGCAGCATGTTTGGAAAAGGCCACGCCAGTTTGCTCCGGCGCTGCGGCCTTCTGCAATTCCTGCTGGAAGACCTGACCAAATCCTGTTTGAGCGTTTCCACTCTGCTGCACTTGCTGTTGGCTGTTGGGATAGAGTGAATTTCCTTGGGAGATTCCTCTGATCATCCGACCACCCCTGGAGCATCAAAATCAAGATTGGGTGTTGTGGTATCCGTTGTATCCTCGGTCCCTTCGGTCCCTTCCACACCGGGTGTCTTATCCGGATCAGTGTCCACTGTGGTGTCACCGTCCCCATCCTCACCGGGATCAGGCTCGGGCTCTTCCACATCCGGCAGACGGCCTACCGCCATAATCTGGCTCAGGTAATAGCTTTCGCCGTTGACGAAAATCACCTGCTGTCCACCAGCAACACCGGTACCAGTGACAACACCCACCAACTCTTCCAATGTACCGTCGCTGTTATACTGGCCAATGGTGACCTCTTTGCCCACCAGGGAACCAGCATACATCATCACGGTGGCATCGGTAATATTGGTGATTGCCTGAATCGTGGACATCTGCACCAGCTGGTTGAGCATGTCAGAGGTGTCCGCCGTATTGTCAATGGTCTGGTTCTGGAACTGGGCTACCATCAGTGTGAGAAAGTCCGTCATATCCAAGGAGGTACCGTCCCCCGTGGTATTGACCTTGGCCCCGCTCCCGCTTGACGACAGAGCGTTGGTTCCCAACAAATAGCCGGAAATGTCGGTCATGTAATCGCTCATAGTTTCACGCCTTTCAAATCGTAGTTTGAGGCACCAGTCCTAAACGGAGCTGCTGGAGAAAATCAGCGCTATCGGACGGCTGCTGGCGGCGGTGTTCCCGCTGCTGCTGATCCTCACGACCATTGCCGCTGGATCCGTCATAGTTTTGATTTTCAGCCTGCTGGCCTTCCTGGTGACGGTTGACCTGCACCTGCACGTTCTCAGTGCCGGAGCTTCCCATCAGCAAGGACTGCAGCCCAGCTGCGTGACGCTCCAAAAGGCTCTGGGTTTGAGTGTGCTCTGCGGTCAGCACCACATAGAGGGCACCTTCCGCACTGCGGGTCACCTCGATCTTCACATTGCCCAGCTCCACCGGGTTCAGCTGGATCTCCACCTTGGTGTCCCCATTGCGCAGCGCCTGGGTCAATCCGTCCTTCAGCTGAGTCTCCACGTCCTGAGTGTTCTCAGTCTGCTGGGGCTGAGCCACATCACCGACCTTAACCGGCACGGACTCCACCTGACCAAACACGGACTGATCGGCCTCCACAGGAACTTCCTGGACTTTTACATCCACGGTGCTGTCCCCTTCATTCTGAAGAACCGTCTCCAGATTGGCCTTTCCCTCGGTCTGCTGCTCCCCTGTCTGGGTGTTCAACTGCATCTCAGCACCCTCCTGGGGCTGCTGAACAGGGATCTGAGCCATCTCAGGCTGAGCCTCCGCTGTCTGCTGTTCCACAGGCTGCTGGACCAACACCTGCTCCCCATTGTTTTGGGAGACCTGAGGTGCGGCAGCTTCCATCACCTGGGGTGCTGCGACCTGGACCTCTACCGGAACAGTTGCCACTGTGACAGTCTCCACGGCGGCTGCGGGCACAGCCTGCTGCTCAGGCATCTGAACCTGCATATTCCACTGGGCCGGAGTCATCATCGCAGCGTTCCAAAGAACTGCCTGCTCCTGCTGAGGAACATCGGGCTCCTCCTGAACGGGCTGCTCCACAGGCTCCTGGGGAGTATCCGTCACTTGGGACTGTTGAGGGGCATCCGACTGGTCCTTTGCAGGATCCTTCTTGACACTCTCCATGCGGTTGTCAAGCAGCTCTCCAAAGCTGGTATCTACACCCTCTTGGGTTTGCTGGGAGGACTGGGGATTCTTCAGCACAGCGCTTAAAAGCTGTAGGATTCCATTTTCCACTTGCATCTCTTTTCACCTCCTTTCGCTGAAACTTATGGGGAACCGCGCCAAGGGCTTTCGCCCACGTCCCGGCCGGTTCCCCGGCTTTACGCGGATCGGCTCCGCGTGGAACTGACAAATTCTTCAATAAACTGCTCTTCGCTCTTCTGCTCATCCTTGCGGTACTGAGCCAGCTTTTTCTCCCGAAGCTTCTCCAAGGAAGAGGTCTCCTGCTTCGCGGCAACCACTCGTTCCCGCTTCCGCTGCTCTTCCTTACGCAGACGCTGCAGCACCTCTGTCTCCCGGTGGATCTCCCGTTCCAACGCCCGCAAACCATTCTGGTAGATCATGGCGTCGCCAATGGTCAGGCCTTCCAGCTTACGCTGGCAGTATTCCTGATCGTACTCTTGGTAACGGGTTTCCAGATCCTCCAGAAGTTTTTCTTGCCGCCTTACCTCTGCCAGCGCTGCGGCGTGCTCAGCCTGCACACTCTCCAAAACCTGTTGCTTATACCGCAGCACGATGTCCAGAGAAAACTTGAATTTTTTCACAGCGCCTCACCTCCTCCATGGATCACTTTAAGATCTTCCTCATCTGATCCAACGTTTGCTCATAGGAAAAAGCTTCATTGACCCCTTGCATAAGGAACTGATTGATGGGGTCAATTTTAGTCAGTGCAAAATCCAACTTTCGGTTTGTACCGGACTTATACGCACCAATACTCACTAGGTCGGAATTCTTTTCGTAAACACTCATAATGTCGCGCATCCGGGAGGAAAGCCCCTTGTGTTCCTCTCCCACGATCTCCACCATCAAACGGGAAATACTGGCGCCCACGTCAATGGCAGGATAATGGTTGGCATTTGCCAGAGCACGGGACAACACAATGTGACCATCTAGAATACCTCGCACAGTATCTGCAATGGGCTCGTTAGTGTCGTCGCCCTCCACCAGCACAGTGTACACACCGGTGATGGACCCGCGTCGGAAATTACCACTGCGTTCCAAAAGCTTGGGCAACTCCGCGTAAATGGAAGGGGTATAACCACGGGCCACAGGAGGTTCGCCAATGGCCAAACCAATTTCCCGCTGCGCCATGGCGAAACGTGTCAGAGAGTCCATCATCAACAGCACATCGTAGCCCTGATCTCGGAAAAACTCCGCAATACCCGTGGCTACGGAGGGACACTTCATTCGAAGCATCGCAGGTTGGTCCGAAGTGGCCACCACCAAAATGGAACGGGCCATGCCTTCCTCTCCCAAGTCCTTCTGGACAAACTCCAGAACCTCGCGGCCACGTTCGCCCACCAGAGCAATCACGTTGATATCTGCCTTAACGTTCTTGGCAATCATACCCATCAAGGTACTTTTGCCAACGCCAGAACCTGCAAAGATACCAATACGTTGCCCTTTGCCGATGGTCAGCAAACCGTCAATCGCCTTGATTCCAAACTCCATCCGCTCACGAATGGGAGGACGTTCCAGCGGATTGATATAGCTGGCACCAATGCAGTGAGGAGTGCCATCCTGAGGAAATGCAGGACCACCGTCGATGGGCTGGCCCAGTGCGTTGATAATACGTCCTCGCAAGAACTCTCCCACTCGCAGTGTGAGCTGCGTACCGGTGTTTCTGACGAAGTTTCCCGCTGAGATACCCGCCATATCGGAATAGGGCATCAACAGGATCTTGTCGTCCTTAAAGCCAACCACCTCAGCGATCACTTGGCCGCCGGATTCCCCGTTGTAAATACGGCAGATATCTCCCACAGCCGCCTTGCCGCCAGAAGCCTCGATGGACATGCCCACAATATTCTCAATCTTTCCAGTCAGACTGTATGTATCCGCATTGTACACTTGGCGGATCATCTGTTGAAACATGTCCATCCTCCTTTCTCAAGTGTGGAAAATCTGGGGTGGTGCTGGAGAGGTCTCCACAGGAGCATCCATCAGCAACCCACGAATGTTGTGCAGCTGGGTGGATGCGCTGGCGTCTATAATCTCATCGGGTGTTTCAATCACACAGGTACCGGAATCCTCCCCAGCCATGGGAATGATCCTCACCCGGTCGGAAATCGCTGAAAGAGAATTGGCCAGGGACGCTGGGATTTGCCCCATACGTTTGGCGTCCGTCTCTGCAATATAGATCCGGACCCATTCCCTGCGGCGGCGCTTATCCAGTGCCGCCTGTACCATTCTGGCAATCACATCGCCGCTGCTCTTCAAACTGACACTGACCACCTTTTCGCCAATGGCAATGGCCAGGTCCCGCAATTCATTAACGTTATCATCCAACTGTTTATCCAGCGCGGCAGAGGCTTTTTCAAGAAACTCCTGGACTTGGACGGACAACTCCTGTGCCAACCGCTCCCGCTCTTGCCGGGCGGTCTCCATGGCTTCTTCCAGGCCCCGTTGATAGCCTTCACGCTGGCCCTCTTCCGCCGCCTCTGCTTTGGCTCGCTCAATCTCTTCTTGAGCTTCGAGCTTGGCCTGCTCCACAAGTTCCTGGGCCTGACGTTTGGCATCTTCCAGAATCTCCTGGGCCTGCAACTGGGCAAACTGAATTGGGGTTTTCTCTGCGGGCTCCTGCTTTGGCGCCTCCTCGGTATCCTCTAGAGGCTCCTCATGCTCCGGCAGAGGCAGCTCCTCCCGAGGTGGTTCCGGCTCCTTTAGCACCAGATCCTCAGCATCCGGAAATACATAATCCTCTGCCTTTGCTTTAGAAAAGCGCTTGAAAATACTAGGCAATGATATCGTCCTTTCCGCCCTTTAGGATAATGATTTCGTTGCGTTCCTCTAGGCCGCGGATAATGTCCACAATGCGTTGCTGGGCCTCTTCCACGTCCCGCATACGCACATTGGTGGTGATCTCCAAGTCGTCCCGGATGGACTGGGCCATACGGGTGGACATATTGGTGAACAGCTTGTTGGCCACGCCAGCATCTGCTGCCTTGAGGGCCAGCACCAAATCTCTGGGATCGCAATCCCGCACAAACCGCTGCACCGAACGGTCGTCCATGGTGACGATATCCTCGAACACAAACATGCGCTTGCGAATTTCCGTGACCAGATCGGGGTTGTACTCCTCCATATTGTCGAAGATGTTCTTCTCGCTGGCACGGTCCAAATTGTTCATCACATCGGCCACGTAGTCGATACCGCCCACCTTCACATCGGCGTCAATGACAATCTGCGAGAACTTCTTGCTCATCTCAGCCTCGACAATCTTGACCGCCGTCGGAGATACGCTATCAATCTTGGCGATGTCTTCCACCACTTTCACCTGGACATCATGATCCAGCTGCGTGATGACACCAGCCGCCTTATCCGCATCAATATAGGAAAGCACCAGGGCAATGGTCTGGGGCCGCTCATTCTGCAGCGCGGAAAAGAGCGCCTTCACATCTGCCTTGTTCATGAAGGCAAACTCCCGGTTCTTCATGGACTTCGTTACCTTGTCCAACAGATCCGCCGCAGCCTGAGCTCCATAGGCCTTTTCCAGAACGGCACGGGCGTATTCCAGACCACCTTCTGTGACAGCCTTGTTGGTCTGGCACATGCGGTAGAAATCTCCCAGAGCTTGCTCGGTCTCCTCAGAATCCAGGAAACCCAGGCGGGCCACCTCCAGGGTGAGCTGCTCCACCTCTTCGGGATCCATATATTGATAGAGCTTCGATGCCTTTTCAGCCCCAAGAGCGATAATCACCGCTGCGGCTTGCTGGGCACCGGTCAACTCACTTTTGTGAGCCGGAGCCGTTTTGACCTCCTGCACGGTTGCAGCCTCAGCCACCGTTGCCGCCTCCCTTCAGCAATGTACGAATCATCTGTGCCGCAATCTCCGGGTTGTCATCAGCAAACTGCCGCACATCCTTGCGCAGCTCCATGCTCTTCTCGGTTTGCAGGCTCATTACATCCGCGCCCTCCTGAGGCTCCGCCATGGGAATCTCCATGGGGATCACCTGCTGGGCAGCTGCTGCCGCCAGGGCCGCTTCACGCTCTTTGCGCTTGCGCCGACGGTGCAGCACAATCATCATCACAATAGTGAACACCAGCAACAGGAACAACCCTGCAGAAATCGCCACAGCCACTTCCACGGGAATGGGCAGCTGGAACTCTCCGCCGTCTCCCAGACCGTTCTGATTCTGGTTGCCGCCCTCTGTATAGAAGGAACGGGGCAGAATGGAAATCCGGGTCTCAGCCTGCTCGTCCGTGATGCCCGCCGCCCGGGCCACATGGGTGCGAATCTGATTCACATCCACATTCCCAGCCGTATCCGTGTTAATGCTCACAGACACCATACAATCGGTAATAGTACCAGCCACACGCTCCTCATGGACGGTGCTGCTGTTGTTCAAATAATCGTTCTGCCCTTCGGTAGAGATCTCCTTCTCTGTGCCGTCAGGAGTGATCTCCTCTTCCACATAAGTGGGCAAATCTGCATTGGTCTCTGTGCCTACAGTTCCGCCGGCGGTGTCATCTTCACCCCGAACAATGCGGTTGCTGTAAACCTCGCTGCCAATCAGGCCTTGTCCATCCTGACTGCCCTGAGGCAGGGTGTATGTGGTGCTGTCCTCCGTGGAACGATTGACATCCACAGTACAGTTGACACCCACAGCCACATTCTCCCAACCAAAGAGAGGTTCCAGCACCTGCAGAATTTCCGCACGGATCTTATTATTGTTTTCCTCTTCCAGCTGAAGCTTTAAAGCAGAGAGGTCCGTGGTCTCATCCAGTTCCGTGGAACCGCCGTAGCTGTGGCCCATGCTGTCACTGATTTCAACGGACTCCACCTCCAAGCCCTGAACAGACCGGGCCACCAAGCGCCGAATGGCATCGGCCTGGCTATCGGTCAATTTGTCATCCGTGTCCTCCATGGTGACAAAAACACTGGCAGAGGCATCCACCATATTGTTCTGATCCAGAATGTAGCTGCGGTCCTCACCTTGGTTGATGTTCACCACAGCATCCTTCACGCCATCGAAGTTCCGGACAACAGCGCTCATTCTATCCTGCAACAGAAGCAGATAGGCTGTGTTCCGCTCGCTCTCCGTAGAGAGAGCGCTGACGTGGTCATAATAGGTGGAGTAGCTATAACCGGACTCCGGATAACCCTCCATAAGCAGCTGAGCCTTCAGCTGGGCTTCCTGACCCTCCGGTACCAAAATCGTGTCGTTATTCTCCACACGATAATCAGTAACTCCGTTATCATTTAAATATGTAACGATCTCAGAAGCTTCTTCTGAACCCAACCCTGTGAAGAGCACAGTGTAATCTTTGTTATTCAGCACTACAGCAGCTATCACCACAACGGCAACCACTACTATTCCAGCTACAATAAAAACAAATTTGGGAATTTTTTTCAGAAGCTCTTTACCCTTCTCCAAAACGGCCTTTGCCTTTTCAGCCATCAGCCTTCACCGCCGTTTCCTCCAATTCAATCCTTGAAAATTCACCCATCACGAATTACCCATTTCTCAATTTTTAGACAACACAAAAAGAAAACGTACCTGTTGTCACCTTTGAAACAAGCCGTTTTCTTAATTAGGATGACGCGTTCTCAGAAGCTGATGCTGGTCAACTGAGAATAGGCATCCATCGCCCGGTTACGCATCTGGACCAGCAGGTCCACAGCCACCTGATTCTTGGTGGAAGCGATGGTTAATGCGGCAGGGTTATCCAATTGGCCAGTAGCCAAGAGATACTCTGCTTGATTCTTTTCCGCGTCTGTATCTTTTACATTTTGAATGGCAGACTGAAAAACCTGCCCAAACATGGAAGAGGCACCTGCCCCTTGCACTGCAGAAGTTTCTTCTCCTTCCAAAGAAGCAATTGGTGACAATCCAACAATAGGAGAAATCATATTCAGTTACACCCTCTCATTTATCTCTTATCAACTGTCCTTACAAACTATCTTGTGCACATTCTTATATTGCAGTTACAATACAAGCTCCCAAAAAAACACAAAAGCCGCCTAGCGGCCGATCTGCAACGCTTGATTGACCACAGTCTTCAAAGCGTTGAAAGCGGTTACATTGGCGGAATAGGCCTGTGTTGCGGCCATTGCATCTGTCATCTCTTTCACCATGTCCACATTGGGCAGGTCCACATACCCATTCTCATCAGCATCGGGATGAGTGGGGTCATACACCGTCTTCAAAGGAGAAGGATCCTCCACAATTTGCGTCACTTTCACACCGCCAGCATTGGCATATCCTTCATTGGAAGCTAAGCCATTCGCAGTGCGAGCCATCACGTCTCGAAAAGTATCTCGACCCGTCTCAGCTTCGAAAACTACCATTTTTCTACGATAAGCTCCGCCGCCCTCTGTGCGAGTGGTATTGGAGTTTGTGATGTTCTCGGCCACAACGTCCAGACGCAGCTGCTGTGCAGTCAGACCTGACGCAGCAATATTCATAGAACTCAAAAATGCCATAAAAATGCCCCCCTATCAACCTTTCGCTGCTGTGCGCAATGCAGTCATATCAGCGGAAATTGCATTCATCACATATTGCAGCTGGTAAGAGTTGCGAACCAACTCTGTACTCTGCTCTGTGATATTCACCCCATTATCATCCATACGAGTGGATTCCTGGGGCTCTGTCACGGCAAAATCCGTATCCTCCAACACCTGGCGGATTGCTTGCTTAGGCTGATTAGAAGAGGCTGCACTCTCCAATTTGTCCCGAAGGCTTTCCTCGAAGGTAACCACCTTGGCTTTATAGTTGGGCGTTTCCGCATTGGCGATGTTGTCCAACACAGCCGCCTGTTTTGTCCACAAGAAGTCCATGGACTTTTCCAGCATCAGCATGGAGTTGCTGGTGAATAGCTCCATTCCAAACACCTTTGCTTTCTACAACAGGAATCTGTAAACACATATTCCGTCAACCTCGGATTTAAAACTCACCGGAAGCACTTTGACAAAATATGTCTTTTGTTTTATTTAGGGAAACCAAAATGTGACATTTTTCGTTCCCAGTAAAGTGATTTATAGCGCTGTCACAGGAAAAAATCAATCCTACTGGGAGATTTTCTCAAAAAAAAACAACCAGACAAGCGTTTGTTCACTGACAAAATGGCGTAGTGTCCATCATTTTACTTCAATTACACAAGGATTTTACAGAATCTTTCATGCCAAGAAGGACCAGGAATAATCCCGACCTGGCCCTCTATTTGTCATGCCTATTTTTAGGGTTATTTATCAATAAATCGCAGTATAAACCAATAGATATATTACGTATGTATTGACGTATATAAAGATGTATTGGCCACAATTATGACAAAAGACATATTTTGTCCTAAATCAGCAACCCCAGTGTTTCCAGAGTTTTTGCATGCTCTGCTCCTGTGGCAATCAGGTAAATTCTCGTGGTTTCCAAACTGCTGTGCCCTAGGACATCCGCTAGTTTTACCACATCATGGGTTGCCGTGTAAAAAGCTCTGGCAAATAGATGACGCAAGTTGTGTGGAAACACTTTGCTGGCAGCCACTTTTGCTGCCTCACAAAGCGATTTCATTTCGGACCAAATCTGTCGGCGATCCATACTTTTTCCGCTTCGGGTGAGAAAGATCTCTCCCGAAGCGTTTTTTTGCTTTTTGCTATACTTTAATAACTTCCGTGCCAGCTTACCTGGGATCAGAATGGTGCGGATTTTTCCTTTTAAGGAGATTTCTGCCCTACCTTGACGTGCCGCCTCCACAGTGATGTATTTCACCTCACTGACACGGATTCCTGTAGCACAAATTGTTTCCAACAACAGCGAAAGCCTCCAACGCTTCTGCGATTTGGCAGCTGTCACCAGTCGCTGATATTCCTCTCGTGACAATTCTTTATCCTCGCTTCGGAATATCTGTCGCTGAACTCTCAACGCTTTCGCATGGAATTCTTCCCAACCTAAAAATCGGAAGAGAGCATTCACCGCCCCCAGCATGGAATTCACTGTGACCGGTGCATACCCCCGAGCAGTGAGCTGTTGCCTCCAAGCAGCGACCATTTCCCGGCTGACAGGTCTTCCCTCTAACCACTGCTGGAATTTCAAAATATCCCGGCGATATTTTTCTACAGTCCCAAGGCTGTGAGATTCCCCTTCTAAATAACGTAAAAAAGACTGGACTCTTTCTGTCGTTACATAATATTCTTCCACAATGGCTTCTCCTTTCCTTTTCGCCATACTTCCTCTTGCTGTTTTTTTAGCGTAAAGGAAGTATTATATAGCTTTTTCCCGGAACTGATAAGATAATTTTCTAAAATGTCTTTACCAATTTATGGAAACGTCTCAACTTATTGGTATTATCGGACAAAAACGCATCCGAATAATCTGTTTTTTATAAGAAAATCATAATTGCATTTATGTATCTCTGATTTTGTACCCAAAGTACAAAGGCACAGATTTTATGAAAACTATTTGCGCTTTCAGTCAAAGATCCTGCAGTTTTATATAAAATAGTTATACAATACACTCTCGACAAAAACACCTTGCCAAGTGTTTTATGGGATGGTATAATAGTTCCGTCTCAGAAACCTGTGAAGGAGGAGTAACCGTGGCAGGTAAAACGGGCACAAAAACCATCGCCCAAAACAAAAAAGCCTTCCACGATTACTTCGTGGAAGAAAGCTTTGAAGCTGGTATCGAATTGGTTGGCACAGAGGTCAAATCTCTGCGTCAAGGCCGGGTAAACCTAAAGGATGCTTGGTGCTCTGTTGTCAATGGCGAGATGCTGTTGAACGGATGCCATATCAGCCCCTATGATTTTGGAAACATCTTTAACCGGGATCCCCTGCGAGTGCGTCGGCTTTTGATGCACAAACGGGAAATCTTGCGGCTGTATGGTCTGGTCAAGCAGCAGGGTTATTCGCTCATTCCCCTGTCTTTCTATTTTAAAGGTTCCCGGGTAAAAGTTCAGGTTGGACTATGCCGCGGCAAAAAGCTCTATGACAAGCGGGCAGATATGGCGGAAAAGGCTGCTAAACGGGACATTGAACGGACACTCAAAGAGCGTAATCGTTGAAATCTGGGGATGTAAAGGTTTCGACGGGGAAGGAGAGCCCTGGTAAGCGAGCAGCGGTGCGGAGCCGCTTTAAAAGCCGCAAACTTTAAAATTAAACGACAACAATTCTGTTGCTGTTGCTGCTTAACTAAGCAGCCGTTCTACTCTGGAGTACCGCGGCCAGGGATAGAGCGTCGATGAGCGGTGAACGTGAATGGGATGACGCCCTTACTCCCGTCATGACCTAAGGGCTACCAAATCCCCAAGCCTGCTTTTGGGCGTGGGGACAAGGGAATTTTAAAACAAAAGCTACGCTCGTAGAAAGCCTTGGTAATCCTTTTTCGGACGCGGGTTCGACTCCCGCCATCTCCACCATTACAATCTAATCCGAACATTTTTGTAACGCTAAATTGGTTCGGGTTAGTCGTTCCGTTGGAACGCTAATAGAAAACCCGCTCGCCCGAAAGGGTGTAGCGGGTTTATTCTTTCTTCTTGCGTTCTGTTCCAGCCTGTATAGCTGCGTCGATCCCAAAAAGGCAAATAGCCATATCGTTTACAATTTCGTTGCGCCAGCGCATTACGGTTTTTAATGCCTTGTCAACTCGGAAGCTTACTTCTTCCCACGTCATTTCCTGCGCGTCCTCGGGTAGCGGCGTTCCGTCCTCCCACTCCTTGAAGTAATACAAACGGATAACGGTAAATTCTTTCCGGTCTTTGAATGCCTGTATTACGCGATCCAGCCGCTTGAATTCCTTTGCGGTTATATCGTATTCCGCTTCTTTGTCCTTTTCCATATCCTCTAAAATATCGTCCGGACTTTTCCACGCTTTATTCGGGTTGAAGCGGACAACGCCGCTTCGCCCCTGCAACTCTACCCGTGTATAAGCTGCCTTGTCTGAAACAATGCGCTTTAACGTCGGATAGCTGTATAAAAGCTTCTCTGTGATTTTGAAGTAGTTTCGTTCCGGCGCTTGCTGCTGCAAAACTTCCACCGTCTGCCGCGTCGCTTGTGCAACCGCCGCCGCGATTATATCAAGAACGTTTTGCGGTAACTGTTCCATTCTGCCCGCCCTCCTGCGTTTCCGGCTCTACTACTTCAATATTTTGATTTTGTGCAAGCTTGCAATAAACGCTTAGATCGTCCTTGTAGCCTTCAAAATCATCTATGCGGGTAATCTCGTAATACTGCCCCTTGTATTCAACCAGCATATCGGTTGTAATGCCGGTACGGTAATTCACAACAAACAATACTTCTTCCGTTTCGTTTACCGTCGCGGAAGCAAAGAATTCACTTCCGGAAAGCTGCCTGTAATACGCCCAAAGCCGCCCGCTGTGCGCGGGTTTCCAAACGTATTCCGGAAAGCCGTTTTCATTTACCGTCTTTGTTTCGCTGATAAAACGGATTTTCTTATCTTTCAATTTCATCTTTTCCACCCTCTGCTTTTAATAATACCCGCTACAACGCGCCTATAAATTCGTTGTATTTTTCGGTCAAGCCCACGTAAGCGTCAAGAAGGCTCGCCATGCCGTCTATGCGCTGTTTTGCTGCTTGATTTTTGACCGGAACTATATTCCCGTTGCGGTCTGTCTGTACGCCTGTATTTGTTAAGCACCACTTCAAAATCGGGTTATTATTGTAAACAACCCGCTTTGCCTGTAAGTCTGCCCCTAACTGCTGCATGGGCAGGGAAAGCGTCTGCGCGCCCTGTCTGCACGGGATCATACTAAACCCGTTTGCCTTCATTTCCTCCACCCAATAACGGGCGCTCCATGCGTCATAGTAAACCCACGCCGGAACGATTTTATATTCCTGCGTCATTTCGATAAACCACGCTGTAACGTCCCTGTAATCAATCGTATTTCCGGCGCACGTGCGCAACAATCCACGATCGCGCCACTTGTCATACGGTATCTTTTCTTCAAGTACGCGCCTTTCAAGCGTTTCTTCCGGTATCCAATACATTTGCGTTACATACCGCTTTTCTGTTTCCTTGTCTACCATAAGCAGGGTAGCGCACGTAAGGTCAAGCGTTTTCGACAAATCCGCGCCGCCGATCGCAAACTTGTTCTTGAAGCGGGCAAGATCAAAGGTTTCCGGATTTTCTATATCGTCAAGGGTAAGCCACGCTGTGCTTAACGTGTCCTTTACGTTGAATTCCTTAACAAGCAAGCCCCTAAGTTCGCTCGGGTTATTCTGCGCGCGGGCAATTTTGGTTTTCAGATCGTCCAGCTTCTTGATTGTGCCTAATGCCGGATTAGCCTTTTGCCACGCTTCCGGCTGCGTCCATTCCTCGCGGCTGTCTAATTCATAGAGGATCGGCAAGAAGGTATCATCTTTGAAAACGCCGTCAACGATATTGCAAGCAGTCGCATACATTTCATCAAAGATACATTCGCGCACCGTTCCCGCCGTCGTTATCATAATCAAGAGCGGCTGGCGGCGGGCGCTCTGCGACTGCTTCAAAACCTCGTACAAATTGCGATCCTTCACGCCGTGCAATTCGTCGATTATGACGCAATGCGCGTTCAGCCCGTCCATACTCCCGCTATCCTTGCTCAACGCTTCAAAGCGGGAGAAGGTCGCCGCAAAATATAGATCGCCCTTGCGCTTTTTCAGCAATTCCCGAAGCTGGGCGCTCTGTTTTACCATGTTATAAGCTTCTTCAAAGATAAGCCGCGCTTGATCCCGCTTCGTCGCTGCGCTGTATATCTCCGCTCCCGCTTCAAGATCGGCGACAAGCATATATAACGCAATGCCCGCCAGCATGGTACTTTTACCATTCTTGCGGGCTACGTAGAACATAGCTTCGCGGTACTGCCGCAAGCCGGTTTCTTTATCGACGAAGCCAAAGAGCGCCGATATAAAAGCCTTTTGGAATAATTCAAGGGCTACGGGCTTTCCCGCCCATTCGCCTTTTGAGTGCTTGCAAAACCGCTCTATAAATTCAATCGGGCGAAGCGCCTTCTTTTCATCGAAGATATAGCGCCCGCCAGCTTCCGGCTGTTCAATCCGCCGGGCAAGCTGTTCATATACCTTCCTAACCCGCCGCGAAACAACGCATTTCCCGCCTTCAATCTCCTTCCAATACTCGGTAATGTAGTTCACGCCTTATCCCTGCTTTGTGATAAATTCCAGCACGTCGTTTTTCTTCTTTTCGTCCACCTCGGGCGGAGGAAGCAGATCGACAAGCTGTTTATATAACAGGCTGTAACGCTGGATCGTTGTATTGTAGGATTTTAGCGCTGGGCTTTCGCGGTCAAATTCCTGTACGCCCTGCTTGAAATGGTCGGTAGTGCCGTGTTCCTGTATCTGCGCTTGCAAATCATCAAGAACGCCCGCCATAAACGTAATGCGTTCTATGAGTTCTTCGCCTATGTGTTTGCGGTCTGCCGGAACAAGCTTCAATATCCTGCGAAGCTTCCGCAAATCCTTCAATCTTTCTTTATCTCCTTTTACCGTCAAGTCAAAACACCCCATTTCAAAACCGCTGCGCCCGCTTTACCCCTCCCCTCATACGCGCGCCCTTAGAGGGGAAAAGAAAGGTTCCCCGCCGCCGGTGCTTTCCCTCCCCTTATCATTGCGAAGTGGGGGGGATTGCGCCGCATTCCAGCGACTTGTTATATTTTTCAAACCATTCTTTCGCTAACCTTTCGTATAGCGTCCTGTTCTTCCTGCTTGGATCGTCCTTGATCCGCTGTAAGCATTCCGGTAACGTCGCTTGCATTACGATAACTTCCGCCCGCAATTCATCGGCAACCGCCTTCATTTCCCGCGCGTCCGCAATAGTGGTTACAACAAACGCGCGTTCCCATTTCCCGCGCCGCTCCGCTATGATCTGATAAAGAAGTTCCCGAACCTCCAGCGCAACAGACAATACGGGCTTTCGGTCTGTATGCACGTTTCCCGCTTCGCCCGCTAATGCAGCGCAAATATAATCAAGGTCAACGACAAGATCGCATTCCCCTTTATGCTCCGCTACATAGGTTGTTTTCCCGCTCGCCGGACTGCCGCATATAAGAAACACATTCGCTTGCTTTATCAAGTTGCCCTCTTCATCGAAGGCAACCCCGTTCCGCCTTGCTTCACCGCCGCGCTTCTTCAAATCCTGCGCGTGTTCCTGTGCATGGCACTTTTCGCATACTGCTTTCAGATTATCCCAATTCAGCGTTATTTCCGGATTGTTCACGTTCCACGGCTTTATGTAGGTAATATGGTGGACTACGGAAGCCGCCCCGCCACAATCTTCGCAAATATAATGCTTACTCTGTAAATAAGCTTCGCGCGTCCTGCGCCATGCTGGACTGTCATAGAACGCCCTCGCGTAGTCCTTCGCCATATCTTAACCCCTTTCCGCTTTCAGTTGAAGCGTCTTTAACAGGCTGTCTATTGTCCGCTGTATCTTTTCAGCGTCCACCCGCTCCGCGTTATACCAAAGGATCAACAGGAATTTTCCCGCCGTATCCGCTAACGGCTCTTGCGCTTGCTGTTCTGCCGTTACC
>OBYM01000107.1_pt1 | contig 56333 bp, 47 predicted proteins | sample 1538191 | NCBI WGS metagenome assembly OBYM01 (sample SAMEA2580165, study PRJEB22360) | human gut metagenome | biome: human gut; feature: human-associated habitat; material: faeces | place: Denmark | collected 2008/2010 | reverse complement strand
CGGCTTTCCAGTCAACCTCGATTTTTTCGTGCCCTCTCTCGAGTGCTTAGGTATTTTACCACGTACATTCCGAAATGTCAACAGGTTTTTCCAACTTTTTTAAAAAATCTGTTTTCTTCGGAAGTTTCTCCCATGGTACCCTAGAACATCCACTGTACAATCGCTGTTTCTCTATGCTATAATGTGCCAAAAGCACACTAGCCATCTGAGAAGCCGCTTTCCAATGGCAAGGGAAATACCCACAGCTGAATCTTCTGTTGTAAAACCGGCTTTCGCCGTTAAGTCTTAGATATTATATCATATATTTTGTCGAAGAACAAGGCGTTATCCGCTCTTTTTAGGATTTCTTCTCATTTCTACTCTCAGTGGCCCCTTAACTTTATTTTATCCATATATATAGAAAGGCGTGGTTCCATGCCCATCCGTATTCAAGCTGATTTGCCTGCAATTGAAGTGTTGGAATCTGAAAACATCTTTGTCATGACTCATGAACGTGCCAACCTCCAAGACATCCGTCCCTTGAAAATCGCCATCTTAAATCTGATGCCCACCAAGATCGAAACGGAAACTCAGCTGCTCCGGCTGCTCAGCAATTCCCCTCTTCAAGTGGATGTGGAGCTTCTGCACACTGCCACCCACGTGAGCAAGAACACTAGCTCCTATCATCTGAATACCTTCTATAAGACTTTTGACGATGTGAAGGATCAGAAATTCGACGGCATGATCATCACAGGAGCTCCCGTAGAGAAGCTTCCCTTTGAAGAGGTGGACTACTGGGACGAGATGTGCCGCATCATGGAATGGAGCAAGGAAAACGTCTATTCTGTGCTGCACATCTGTTGGGGAGCTCAAGCGGGGCTATACTATCACTATGGCATCCCCAAATATCCTCTGCCGGAAAAACTCAGCGGAATCTACAACCACACGGTGCTCAATCCCTATCATCCCCTGATGCGGGGGTTTGATGACAACTACTTCGCCCCCCACTCCCGTTACACGGAAGTGCGCATGGAGGACATAAAAAAGCACCCGGATCTCATCCCTCTTGCAGTATCCGACATGGCCGGACTGCACATTGTCACCAACCGGGACGGCAGGCAGATCTTTGTCACCGGACACGCGGAATACGACCGGGACACCCTGGCCAAGGAGTATTTCCGCGACATCAACAAGGGGCTCAATCCCAATGTGCCCTATCATTACTTCCCCGATGACGACGACACCAAAACGCCCCCCTTCACCTGGCGGAGCAATGCCCATCTACTGGTGGCCAACTGGCTCAACTACTATGTCTATCAGCAAACTCCCTACGACTTTTTGACTTAAACCCCAAAAGCAGGCCAGCCATACCCGGCCTGCTTCTGTTTTATATGGACAGGCGTTCCAGGGGAAATCCGCCAAGCCAGAAATACACCCATTCCTTGAAAACCTCCTTTCCATTCGCTATAATAGAGAACAGAACCGCAACAGACAGAAAGGAGCTCTTCCATGAAATACGACGGCATACTCTTTGATTTGGATGGCACTCTATGGAATGCCACAGACGCCATCACCGTCTCTTGGGCCGAGGCCCTCAAGGACGCCCCGGACGTAGAGCAGCTGCCCACCAAAGAACAGCTGGAAAGTGTCATGGGCATGACCGCAGAGGAGCTGATGGCCACTCTGTTTCCAACCCTCACCAAAGAGCGGCACCTGGAACTATTCGAACGCTGCTGCCAAGTGGAGAACGTGTATCTGCGGGAGCACGGCGGCACCCTCTATCCCGAAATGGAGGAAACCCTGAGCCGATTGTCTGAAAAGCTTCCGCTGTTCATTGTCAGCAATTGCAATGCTGAATATATCCCCTGTTTTTTGGACGCTCACAAGCTTCACTCCTGCTTCCGGGACTGGGAGTGCATTGGACGGACAGGCAAACCCAAGGGGGACAATATCCAATTAGTAGTTCAGCGAAACGGGCTTGAGCACCCTGTTTACATTGGTGACACCTCCATGGACCAGGACGCTGCCGGAAAAGCCGGTGTCCCCTTTATTCATGCGGCTTACGGATTTGGACAAGTCACCGGAACCCCGAAGATCCAAGCGCCCAAAGAGCTGCTAAAGCTTTTGGAGGACTGAGCCGCTTTCTCACCAAATTCACCCAGAAAGGAGCCGCAGCCGTGAAAACCTCCCTGTTGTTTTCCAGTTATCCCTTCATCAACAGCGAAAAGGTCACTCTCACCCGCATCACTGACATGGACCTGGAGGCCCTATGGCAGATCCTGGGAGACGAAGAGAGCCATCGCTTTACTGCCGAAGGCCCCTTGGACTCCCACCGGGAGTGCGCTCGTAGGCTGCGCCGGTTTGACACCATGTTCCAGGATCAGCGGGGCGTTGTGCTGGGCATTTACTCCACGCTCAACCAACTGGTGGGCCTGATGAAAATATCCAACATCAACCCCGAGGTGGGCGCCGTCAACCTGGATTTCATGCTCAATCAAGCCTTTACCGGCTATGGGTACGCCTCTGCAGCTGTACGGGCCACCTGCGACTACCTGTTCCAAACCGTGGGGGTCCACCGCATCCAGTGTTTTTTGATGCCCATTAATTACCGGGCTATGCTGGTGCTGGAGCGCTGCGGCTTTGTCAAAGAGGGCACCATCCGGGAAGGTTTCCTCTGGCCCGACAAAGGCATTGTGGATCTGGCTCTCTACTCCCTGCTTCCCACGGATCTCAAGCAGAAGAAAGCCGGTCCCACCTATTACCTGTAATCCCACAAAAACAAGCCGCCCCAATCTCCTTTGCAGGAGGATGGGGCGGCTTTCTGCTATCCGAAATCACGATTGCTCAAAAGCGGCGCGCATATAGGTGAGCAGTTTCTTTTCCCGGCGACTGACCTGCACCTGAGTCATCCCCAACTGGGCGGCAGTTTGGGTTTGGGTCATCCCCTGGAAGTAACGGCACTGAATCAGCTTTTTATCCCGCTCCTCCAGTGTGGCGAGAATTTGTTGAAGGGTCAGCCGTTCGGTCACCCTCTCTTCCGGAGCCTCCACGGGCACGTCCAGCTCGCCCCCTTCTTCCCGGTCCGTCAGAGAGAGGGGAGCTTGGCTCACACCAAGAGCTAAAGCAGCCTTTTCCACCGGCACCTCCAAACGCTGGGCGATCTCCACCACACTGGGACTTTCCCCCGTCTCCTGGCGGAGCTTGTCCGCCTCTTCCTGGGCTTTTCGGCTCAAATCGCGCAACCCCCGGGAGACCCGTACAGCGCCTCCGTCCCGGAACAGACGGCGCACCTCTCCCAGGATCACCGGCACAGCATAGGTGGAAAACTTCACTCCCCGGTCGGTGTCAAAGTTCTCAGCGGCCTTTACCAGCCCCACACACCCAGCCTGGTACAGATCGTCATACTCCACGCCCCTGCCCAAGAACCTCCGGGCACAGAGATGCACCAGACCCAGATTTTCCTCCACCACCTGACGGCAGGCGGCTGGATCACTGTTTTTGATCAAAATACTTGGTCAAGGTGACGCTGGTGCCCTTGCCCACAGCGGAGGTCACCCGCACACTGTCGCAGAAACTCTGCATCACCGCAAATCCCAAACCGGCACGCTCCTCGCCGCCAGTGGTGAACAGGGGCTCCATCGCCTTTTGGATATCCGGGATTCCACAGCCCTTGTCCCGCACGCGCACCACTGCTTTGCCGTTTTCGAAAATCTTCACCGTTATGTACACCGTGCCCATCTGATCCCGATAGCCATGGACGATGGCATTGGTCACTGCCTCGGACACAGCGGTCTTCATATCGGTCAAGTCCGCCACCGTGGGATCCAGCTGGGACAGAAACGCCGCCACTACCGCCCGTCCAAATCCCTCGTTGACGGAATGGGACGAAAAGCTGATCTGCGCTTGATTGACTGGTTTCATCATCCTGCCCTCCTTTCTATGACCGCCAAGGAACCGATCCCTGCCAGCTCCACCATCCGGCCCAGCTGGGCGGACATCCCACAGAGTACCACTCTGCCCTTCCAATACTGCAAAAGCCGCACCCGGCCTAAAATCAGCCCGATGCCAGAGCTGTCCATAAAGGGCACCTGGGAAAAGTCCAGCCGCAGACAGATGGGCTTTACCTTTTGCGCCGTATCGTCAATGGCCTCCCGCATCTCCCGGGCAGCATGGTGGTCAATCTCCCCAGAGAGCCTGGCTGTCAGCACACCGTCCCTATAACTGAGCTGCACACTCATTGCAATCTTCCTTTCTTTTTGACAGATAAACAAAAAGAGCCTTTGGGAAAGGAAAGCTTTCCCAAAAGCTCTTCTGCCCTTCGCTTCTATTCTACAAAGGGTTTTCTGCGTTGTTTGCCGAATTCTGTCAGCGGCGCTGTCATGAAGCTATTTTTCTCCATCCCCAGGGAGGATAAAGATTTTAACGGCCGCCAAATTTACTCAGGAGCATCTCACGGATCTCCCCAGCCAGATAGAAGGACCCGCAGACAATCAAGGCAGCGTCCTCCCCCATAGCCCGGACCGCCAAAGCCAAGGCCTCCCGGCAGGAACCGGCAGGAATGACGCTGGAACAGAACTGGGACGCCACTTTCGCCAGCTCCGCCGCCGGAAGCGCCCGATGGCCCTCCGGCGCCACAGTGATGATCCTGTCAAACAGGGGGCCCAGGATCTCCAGGGCGCTGCGGCTGTCCTTGTCGGACATCACGCCCATGATCGCCACTTTCCTCTGGGGCACAAACTGTTCCAAAGCTCCCCGCAGCGCCAGGGCACAGCCGGGATTGTGCCCGCCGTCCAACAGGCACAGGGGCTGCCGGGAGATCACCTCCATCCGGGCGGGCACAAAGGCCTTCTCAAACCCCCGGGCCACGGCCTCTTCCGTGATGGGCCAGCCCCGTCCCTGGAGCACTTCCAGGACCTTCAGAGCTGTGACAGCATTCTTCACCTGATGTTCCCCCAAAAAGGGCGTGCGCAGAGTCCGCTCTCCCACCTGGAAGGAAGTTCCCTCAATGGAGCTTTCCAGCTCCCGCACCTGGGAGAGGTCCGGCTGGAACAGCTCCACATTCCGCTCCTTGCAGATCTCCGTCAGCTCCTGGATGACCTGGGGCGCTTGGTCGGGATAGAGCACCAGTCTGCCTCCCGGCTTGAGAATTCCCGCCTTTTCAAAGGCAATCTTCTCCAGGGTGTCCCCCAGCACGGCGGTGTGGTCCAGAGAGATGGACATGATCGCTGCCACCTCGGGCACGTCGATCACGTTGGTGGCATCAAACCGGCCACCCATTCCCACTTCCAGCACCACCACATCGCACTGGCGGCGGGCAAACCAATGGAGGGCCAGAGCCGTGATGTACTCAAACTCCGTCACCTGGTCCCCATTTTTCTCAAACTCGTCGGCAATGGGAGCCAAGGTCTCCACCTCTTCCACCAGCTCTTCCTTGGGGATCATCTCCCCGTCAATCTGGAACCGCTCCCGAAACTCCAACACATAGGGCGAAGTGTACAGCCCCACCCGCAAACCGCACTCCTTGAGCGCGGAAGCCACCAGGGTGGAACAGGTACCTTTGCCGTTGGTCCCCGCCACATGGATAAACTTCAGCCTCGACTGCGGGTTGCCCAGGCGTTCCATCAGAGCCGAGATCCGCTCCAGTCCCGGCTTGATGCCAAACACCAACCGGCCATATACATTGTCCAACGCCTCTTCATAGGTCATGGTATCTCCTCCACGCAAAGGGAGGTTTCCCACCGGGAAACCTCCTTGTTTTTTATTGGTACCCTCTCACTGCAGGGCAGCCAGAGAGCTCTCGATCATACGAACCTTTTCCCGCAGCTTTTCGGCGTTGTCCTTAACGCCGTCAATGACCTTCTGAGGAGCCTTGCTGATGAAGGCCTCATTCTGCAGCTTTGCCTCTGCGGTAGCCAGCTGCTTCTTGGCGCCCTCCAGCTCCTTCTGAAGCCGGGCGGTCTCCGCTTTCTTGTCCACCAGGTCGTCCATGGGCAGATACCCTCTGCAGGCGGCGGTCACCACGGTGACGCTGCCTTCGGACTGCTGGAAGTTCTCCCCGATCTCCACGCCGCTGCAATAGGCCAGACGAGCAATGGCATCCCGCTCTGTCTCAAAAGCGGCAGGGGCAGCAGTCTCAATGTAGAGGTGGGCCTTTTTAGAGGGGGCCACGTTCATCTCGCTGCGGCGGGTACGCACAGCGGTGATCAGTTCCATGACCTTCTTCATCTCTTCCTCAGCCTGGGGGAAAGCACGGGCTTCATTATACTCCGGCCAGGGAGCCACGATCAGGGCATCGCCCTCATGGGGCAGGCTCTGCCAGATCTCCTCCGTGACAAAGGGCATGAAGGGATGCAGCAGGGCCAAGGTATTGGTCAGCACCCACACCAGCACCTGACGGGTATTCTGAGCAGCCTGCTCATCCCCGGAGTTCAGGGAACCCTTGGCCAGCTCGATATACCAGTCACAGAAGTCATCCCACAGGAAGTCGTACAGCTTGGACACTGCCATGCCCAGCTCAAACTTGTCCAGATTCTCGGTGACCTCCTTGGTCACGTTGTTGAACCGGCTGACGATCCACTGATCCTCCAGGGTCAACGCCTCAGGCAGGGTGCAGGGCACGTCGTGACCGTCGATATTCATGTGGATAAACCGAGCGGCATTCCAAATCTTGTTGGCAAAGTTCCGGCTGGCAGCCACCTTCTCGTCAGAGTACCGGGCGTCGTTGCCGGGAGAGTTACCGGTGACCAGGGTAAAGCGCAGAGCGTCCGCGCCATACTGGTTGATGACATCCACAGGGTCAATGCCGTTGCCCAGGGACTTGCTCATCTTTCGGCCCTGGGAATCCCGCAGCAAGCCGTGGAACAACACGGTATCAAAGGGAGCCTTGTCCGTGTGCTTCAGGCCGGAGAAGATCATCCGGGCCACCCAGAAGAAGATGATGTCATAGCCGGTGACCAGAGTATTGGTGGGATAGAAATAGTTCAGCTCCTCTGTGTCATCTGGCCAGCCCAGAGTGGAGAAGGGCCACAGCGCAGAGGAGAACCAGGTATCCAGGGTATCCCCGTCCTGATGGATATGCTTGCTGCCGCACTTGGGGCAGGTGTCCACATCTGTCTCGGAGACGATGGTCTCTCCGCAGTCCTCGCAGTACCAGGCGGGGATCTGATGGCCCCACCACAGCTGCCGGGAGATGCACCAATCCTTGATGTTCTCCATCCAGTTGTAATAGGTCTTCTCCAGACGCTCGGGGATGAAACGGATGGTGCTGTCCCGCACCACGTCAATGGCGGGCTTAGCCAGGGGCTCCATCTTCACAAACCACTGGGTGGAAACCCGAGGCTCCACCACAGTATGGCAGCGCTGGCAGGTGCCCACGTTGTGCTTGATGGGCTCAATCTTAATGAGGTAGCCGCCCTCTTCCAGATCCTTGACGATCTGCTTGCGGGCTTCCAGGCCGGTCATGCCGGCGTACTTGCCGCCGTTTTCGTTGATGGACCCATCCTCGTTCATCACGTTGATCACGGGCAGATCGTGGCGCTTACCCACCTCAAAGTCATTGGGGTCGTGGGCGGGAGTGATCTTCACCACGCCGGTACCGAAATCCATCTCCACATATTCATCAGCCACAATGGGGATCTCTTTATTCACCAGGGGCAGAATCACGTTCTTGCCCACCAGATCCTTATAGCGCTCGTCATCCGGATGAACCGCCACAGCAGTATCGCCCAACATGGTCTCAGGACGGGTGGTAGCCAGCTCAATATAGCCGCTGCCGTCAGCCAACGGATAGCGCAGGTGCCAGAAGGAGCCCTGCTGCTCCTCGAAGATCACCTCAGCATCGGAAATAGCAGTCTTGCAGTGGGGGCACCAGTTGATGATCCGCTCGCCTCGATAGATCAAGCCCTCCTCATAGAGCTTGACAAACACATGGCGCACTGCCTTGGAACAGCCCTCGTCCATGGTGAAGCGCAGCCGGTCCCAGTCACAGGAGGAGCCCAAAAGCTTCAGCTGCTCCAGAATCCTGCCGCCGAACTTGTCCTTCCAGGCCCAAGCCCGCTCCAGGAAACCATCCCGGCCCAGATCTTCCTTGGTGACGCCCTCTTCCCGCATAGCCTCCACGATTTTGGCCTCAGTGGCAATGGATGCATGATCGGTACCCGGCAGCCACAGGGCGGAATAGCCCTGCATGCGCTTCCAGCGGATGAGGATATCCTGCAGGGTCTCGTCCCAGGCGTGGCCCATGTGCAGCTGCCCGGTGATGTTGGGCGGCGGAATCACGATGGTATAGGGCTTCTTTTTGGGGTCCACCTCCGCATGGAAGTAGCCGCCCTTCATCCAGAAATCATAGATGCGGCCTTCCACCTCCTGGGGCTCATAGGCCTTGGCAAGCTCTTTAGACAATGTTGTTCCCTCCTAATATCTCGGATCCGGGAAATCCCGGCCTGAATCGTTGATTCTCCTTGAAATTTTATTATTCCATCTTACGCCCGGTTTGTCAACAGGAAAAGGGCTTCTCCCGGCAAAATCCGCCATCCCTGCCAAAAAAGCCGCCCCATCGGGACGGCTTTTGCACGGCTATCTTTTATAATAGGAACTTAGGCGGCCAGACCTGCAGAAAGCTCTCCCAGCAGATTGGCAAACTTGACGTATACAACAGCTGCCTCGCACCGAAGGGTGTTCCCACGGGGATCAAAGGTGTCCTCACCCTTGCCGGAAACCAGGCCTAGGGAGTAAGCGTTATAAACTCCTTCCGTGGCCCAATCGGAAATCTTGCTGTCATCGGCAAAGACAAAACCATCATACTCCGGAGTGCTCCCCAGGACGTTGGTGATATAGTTGTTCAGCACCACACACATCTCCTCCCGGGTGATGGGAGCGTTGGGGGCGAAGATTCCATCGCCCTTGCCGGTGACCACACCGGACTCCGCCGCCCAGTTGATGGCAGCAGCGCACCAGGCGTCCTTGGAAACGTCGCTGAATTGGGATTGGGTCAGTGTATAGTCGGGCTTGATGGCATTGTAGAGCACCTGGACAAACTCGGCTCGGGTGATGTTATTCTGGGGATTGAACTTGCCCTTTTCATCGCCGCCAAAGAGACCCATATTTGCCGCTTCTTCCACATAATCATAATACCAGCTCCCCCGCAGCACATCGGGGAAGGTGGGCGGTTCATAGCCGCCCTCCACCGGAACGTATGCCTGGGTGTTTTTGGTGGGGAAGGTGAACACCAGGTTGTTCAAATCAGGGCTGGGCTGCCAGGGATTTGCCTCCACGTGATCGGGCTGCTGGGAGAAGGCGGCGCCATCCACCACTGTCTGAGAGCCCACCAGGAAGTAGTCGTGGTATCCTGCATCCCCGGCATCATCCCAGGTCAGGTCCAGATTGTACCACCAGCCGTCCTCCATCTGCACATTGTTCCACATGTGAGTGGTACTGGAGGCCAGCGCACAAGGAATTTCCAGCAGGTCGCACACCACTTTGTAGGCCTTTGCGTAACCATCGCACACAGGCTCGTACTCATCCCCTGCCACCAGGCAGCTATAGGCCATGTGGGAGAGGTTTTCCGAGGTCGTGCCCAGCTGTTCCAGAGATTCATAATTGTAGGTGGACTGAGCCGCCAAAATGTCGTGCACCTGGAGCAACTGGTCATAGCGGTCCGCGTTCCGGTCCACCTGATCGGCAATGGCCCGAGCGCTTTCCATCTGACGCTGATACATCACGCCTTCCTGGCCGCCGTAGAGCAGCTGGAACGCAAACACCAAATTCCCCGTGGTAAAGTGGTAGCGGTCCGTGGTGTTGCAGACAAAGCCATAGGCCATGACAGAAAGCCACAGCGCATCCGCTCTGTCATAACGCAGAGCCACAATGGCGGCACAGACGTCTGTATACAGAGAGCGATATGTAGCCATGGAATCAGAGTCCGGCTGATAGACGCCATCGGACATGGAACCGGTGAGGGAAATGCCATACAGAGCATCCGCCCGAACCCGGACCTGGCGATAGCCCCCCACCTCAGCAGCAGTGAGAATCTGGCTGAGAGGAATGGAATTGAGGGCATCGTAACAGGACTGCTGCCGAGGGGTCAACTGGGCGTACATGGAGCCGTCCCCGGCGGCGCCCACAGCATCCCGGAAGTTCTGGGCAACTGTGGTTCCCAATTCCTCGCCGCCCAAGGTCTCCTGAGTTTGAAGCAGGGAATAGCTCTCGCTGCCATCCCCCCACTGATAGACATAGTCGTCCACTTCCGCAGCGGAGACTCCCACAGGCAGCATGGTCACCAAAAGCGCCAAAGCCAGTAGAAGACTCCATCCTTTTTTCAACGTCCTCTTCATCACCAAGACTCCTTTCCGCAGCCCAGTGCACCTGCGCCGCAGGCGTATTTGTTTTATTATCTCGAAAATTCCCCCTGTTGTCAATCCTGCACCCAAAATCTACCATTTTTCCCCCGGGGTTGCATCTTGACGAATTTTGTGGTAAACTGTTACCGATTTGTAACCTTTACAGGCACTTTCTCTCTCAATAAGGAGGATACTCATTATGACGAAACTAAGTGCGAAGCCTACCGGCAAAGCCCTGGGCCTTCTATTGGCCTTGGCAGTACTGGTGGCTGCCTTTACCGGCCTGGGATTGCCTGCCAAAGCAGCGGGTACTCCCACCTCTCTGGGATTGGGTGAGCACGGTATCATGGCCCATACCGACGGCTGGTTGTATCAATACGGCGGAAAGGGAGAAACCGTGAACGGCGTGCGGGTTTCTGACTGCGCTGGACTGATTTATTCCTACTTCAAAGATCTTGGAAACACCACTGGCATCTATGGAGGAGCCAGCTCCCAGGTGAAGTACAACTGTGTCTTTTCCGGGGACATTGATGAGCTGGACGGCATCCCCCGTATTCACGGCCTGGTGCTGACCATGCCCAACTATGACGGAGATACTCTCTACAGTCACATTGGCATCTATATCGGCAACAACATGGCTGTGGACAACAGCGATACCTATTATAATATGCGCCGTGAGCCCGTGGTGGGCAGCGGTCGGGACTGGACCGCCTGGCACGTCTTTGGCATGGGGATGCAATACCCCTCCAACGGCTGGTATGAGTTTGATGGCGCGCTGTATCACTACTCCAACTGCCAATATGATGTGAATACCACGGTGGACGGATACACCATCGGCAGCGATGGCATCGCCCTGGACGCCCAAGGGAATCCCCTGGTTCCCGGTGCGGAAGGCACTCCTTCCCTCAGCCAGGAGTACGTTTCCGCAGATACAGTGGCAGGCGTGCTCAGGGACTTGGGGTATGACGGTGAGGACAACACCGGCAACTCCTCCAACGACGACAAGTTCAATGGAAAGATCACCGGCTCCGGCGTACGCCTGCGTCAAGAACCCACCACTGCTTCGGCTCAGGTGGGCACCTTGGCCTTGAACACCCCTGTGATCATTGAAAAAGTGGTTACTGGCCAAAGCATCACCGCAGATGGCCAAACCAGCGATCAGTGGTGCTATGTCACCACTGCCAGCAACACCAAGGGCTATGTCAGCGCCATCTACGTGGAGTGGGAAAGCACACTGCCCTCCCCCACCTTCTCCGTGGAAAATGACATGCTGGTGATGTCCGCTTCGGAGGGTTGTGAAATCCGTTACACTACGGACGGAACCCACCCCACCTCCTCAAGCGATCTCTACGCCGGTCCCTTGTATCTCTCCGGCACCTACCACGCTATTGCCTTGAAGGACGGCTGGGCCAGCCCCATGGCCAACATCACCTTTGCCGGCGGGAGCCTGTTCACTGACTTCACCAGTGATGCCTGGTACTTCAGCCAAGTGGACACCGCAGTGGAGTTGGGACTGTTCTCCGGCAGCGATGGGAAATTCAATCCCACTTCCAACATCACTCGGGCAGAGTTTGCCGCCGCTCTGGCAAACCTGGCGGGAGCGGACGTCTCCCAGTACACCGGTGAAAGCTCCTTCAGCGATGTGGGCAATCAATGGTACAATGGCGCGGTCAACTGGGTCCATGCCATGGGCTATATGAGCGGTATGGGCGATGGAACCTTCGCTCCCACCCAGCCCATCACCCGTGAGCAGATGTGCGTCACCCTGGCAAACTACGCCAATTTGACCTACAGCGGAAATGGACAACCCTTCGCAGACGACGGACAGATTTCCTCCTGGGCAAAGGATGCCGTATACGCTTGCCGGGAGCTGAATCTGATCAGCGGCATGGGGGACAACCTGTTTGCACCTAAAAATAACGCACAGCGAGTTCAGGCTTGCATCGTGATCCTCAACGCTTACAACGCAGGGCTGTAAGCAAAATTAGATTCCTAAGCAACACAAAAAGGCGCTGGAGCAACTTGCTCCAGCGCCTTTCTTATGCCGTCATGCAGCTCACTTGCCCAGACGGATCACGTTCCAGCTGGCCTTGGCCAAACGGCTGGTCAATACGCCATCATCCAACTGATCCCGGTCAGCCACAGACTTGGGCAGCACATTCTGGCTTTCCGCAGTATTCACTGCCTTCATGTCATCATGCTCCAGCACAATGTGCTCCAAAACCCGGTAACCCTCAAAGCTCTTCAGGTCGGCCTCCAGAGGGATATCCTCCTCCAGGTTGCGGTTCACTGCAAAGATGGTCACCTGATCCTGCTCGTCATCCCATACAGCCACAGCCACCACGTCATCCACATCGGTGAACTCCTTGGTGTCGTGCTTGGAGGAACGCAGCGCCGGATTCAGCGCAATACCCCTGCCATACTTGCTGGCATGGAGATAGGGATAGAAGATCGTCTGCTTCCATGCCGGGCCATTCTCTTCGGTCATGATGGGAGCAATGACGTTCACCAGCTGGGCCAGGCAGGCCATCCGCACTCGGTCGGAGTGCTTGAGCAGGGTGATCAGCAGCAGGCCCACCATCAGGGCATCCTCAAAGTCATAGTGGTCTTCTAACAGGTGGGGAGCCACACTCCAGGGACGGTTTTTCATGGTATCATCGTCCGCCTTGTTGGAATGGAACCACACATTCCACTCGTCAAAGCTGAGCATCATGTCCTTCTTGGACCGCTTCTTTGCCTTGATGAAATCACAGGTGGAGGTGATGGTGTGGATGAAGTGATCCATATCATCGGCAGAGGCCAAGTAGTTATCCGTATCATTCAAATGGTTGCCATAGTAGCTGTGCAGAGAGATGTAATCCACGTGATCGTAGGTCTCCTCCAGCACTGTGGCCTCCCACTGGGGATAGGTGGGCATGCCCGTATTGGAGCTGCCGCAGACCACCAGTTCCACCTGGGGATCAATCTGCCGCATAGCCTTGGCGGTCTCATCCGCCAAACGGCCGTACTCCTGAGCGGTCTTGTGACCGGTCTGCCAGGGGCCGTCCATCTCGTTGCCCAAGCACCACACTTTGATGTTGTGGGGTTCCTTCACACCGTGGGAGATCCGCAGATCGCTGTACTTGGTGCCCGAGGGATGGTTGCAGTACTCCAGCAGATTGCAGGCAGCTTCGATACCCCGGGTACCCAGGTTCACCGCCATCATCACCTCAGAGCCCGCCTTCTTCGCCCAGGAAGAGAACTCGTTGACGCCCACCAGATTGGGCTCCGTGCTGCGCCAAGCCAGCTCCAGACGGCGGGGACGCTCTGCCACAGGTCCCACGCTGTCCTCCCAATAGAAGTTGGACACAAAGTTGCCGCCGGGATAGCGGATGATGGGCACGCCGATTTCCCGCACCAGGTCCAGCACATCCTTGCGGAAGCCTTCCTCATCAGCAGTGGGGTGACCGGGCTGATAGATGCCACCGTAAACCGCGCGGCCCAGATGTTCAATAAACGAGCCATAGACCCGCTTGTCCACACGGCTGATCTGGAACTCCTTGTCCAGGGTAATGCGGGCAAATTTCTTTTCCATAGTACTTTTATACCTTCTTTCCCAAAAGTGAAATTGTCCGTACAAGTTTAAGACGCTTTTATCATAGGAGAAAACCACCGGAATGTCAATGGATTTCCCCCAGGATTTTTGTATTTTTTGGGGAGATTCCATAGACTGTCCCCGGTTTACTGTGCTAAAATACTTGAGAAAGCACAGAGTTGCAAGGATGAAATCCGGTCCTATTTTTGAAAAAATACGTCCTGGTTTTTCCCCTGCTCATGCGCTATGATGCAACCAACCACAACTTAAATAAAAGGAGTGTCTCACATGGAATTTACCGAGCTTTACCGTGCCGCCTTGGAAGTTTTAAACCCCAGGCGCATTTCCCCTAACATCGAAGCTGGTGGCGTAGCAGCCGCTTTGGTCACCAACAAGGGCAATGTCTACCGGGGCGTGTGCATTGACACGGCCTGCAGCATGGGCTTCTGTGCAGAACATGCCGCTGTGGCTGCCATGCTTACTGCCGGAGAGGACTGGGTGGAAAAAATTGTAGCCGTGGATTGGGATAAGAAAATCCTGCCTCCCTGCGGCCGCTGCCGGGAGCTGCTGGCTCAGCTGGGAAATCCGGACACTCTGGTGCTGGTAGCTGAGGACACTGCCATCAAAGTGAAGGACCTGCTGCCCTACTACTGGCAGGATTGGGAATACGCCGGGCGCAAGGCCCCTGCGGAAACGGAGGAATCGCATTGAAACTGACTCATCTTCGCACAAACCATATTGTAGAACCCTTGGGACTCTACATGAAGAAACCTGTATTCTCCTGGGTTGCGGAAGACACCGCTGACAAACGCCAGGAGAGCGCCAGAATCCAGGTGACCACCCAGGGACGCACCGTCTATGACAGCGGACGCCGTCAAGCCCTGTCCTCCCTGGGATTTGAAGCGCCGGTGGAACTGGCTCCTCGCACCCGCTATGAATGGCAGGTTACCGTGTGGGGCGACGGCGGCGATTGGGCCACCGCCAGCTCCTGGTTTGAGACCGCCAAACAGAAGGAGCCTTGGTCCGCCCAATGGATCGCCGCAGATTTTGACGATCCGGAAACCCAGCCCTTGCTGGCCAAAAGCTTTAACCTCCCCGGAGCGGTACAGAGCGCCCGAGCCTATGTCTCCGGCGTGGGCATGTACGAGCTGGAAATCAACGGTCAAAAGGCCGGGAATGAGTTCCTGCTGCCGGGCTATCACTGCTATGACTTCCACCTGGAGTACCAGACTTTTGACATCACCGGTCTGCTGCAGGCAGGAGAAAACACAGTGGGTCTGTCCCTGGGGCCTGGTTGGTACAAGGGAGATATCATCTTTGACCGGTACCACAATCTGTACGGCGACACCATGCAGGCCATCTGCGAAGTCCATGTCACTTTGGAGGACGGCACCCAGCAGGTGATCCCCACGGACTTGACCTGGAAGAGCTATCCCTCCCCGGTCACCTTCAGCAACATCTATGACGGTGAGCATTACGACGCTCGAAAGGAGATTCCCGGTTGGAGCGCCCCAGGCTGCACAGCTCCTGCTCAGGGTGTCAAAGCTGGCACCGAGGATATTGGCAAGCTCATTGCCCGTCTGGGGCCAAAAGTGATGAAAAAAGCCAGCTTTACCCCCACTGTAATCACCACCAAGCGGGGAGAAACCGTTCTGGACTTTGGCCAAAATATGACTGGCTGGGTTGAATTTGACGTGAAAGAACTCGCTGGCCAGGAGATTGTGCTCTCCTACGGCGAAGTGCTTCAAGATGACTGCTTCTACCGGGACAATCTGCGTTCGGCCAAAGCAGAGTACCGCTATCTTTCCAACGGAGAACCGGCTCATGTGCGGCCTCACTTCACCTTCTACGGATTCCGTTATGCAAAGGTGGAGGGTGTGTCCCAAGTAAGAGCCGAGGACTTCACCGCCTGGCACATCCGTTCGGATATCGACCCCATCGGCTCCATCGAAACTGCTGACAGACGGGTGAACCAGTTGTTCCACAACGCCATGTGGGGCCAGTTTGACAACTTCCTGGACGTTCCCACCGACTGCCCCCAGCGTGACGAGCGCCTGGGCTGGACCGGCGACGCTGCCATCATTTCCGCCACCGCTTGTAAAAACCTGTACATGCCCGCTTTCTTCCATCACTTCATCCACAATGTCGGAGAGGAAGAACAATACTACGGCGGTTCTGTGCCCTTCTTTGTACCCGCACCCAAAGCACCCGATCAAAAGGACGCCTTCTGGCTCAGTGGAAACGATGCCGGCTGTGCCATCTGGAGCGATGTGGCCACGATGATGCCTTGGGCTGTCTATGAGAACTACGGTGATCTGGCCCTCCTACGGGAGGAATACCCTGTGATGAAAACCTGGGTGGAACGGATTCGCAGGGACGACGAGGCCGACGGAGGCCGTGGCCTGTGGCTGCGAGGCAGACAGCTGGGCGACTGGCTGGCACTGGACCGAGAGGACGGGGACACCCAAAACCCCTTTGGCGCCACCAGTCTTCCCTACACCGCCACAGCTTTCTACTATTATTCCTCCAGCCTCACTGCCAAAGCTGCCAAGGCCCTGGGATACACAGAGGAGCAGAAAGAGTATGAGGCCCTGTGCCAAAAAATCAAAGGAGCATTTTTGGAGGAGTACTTCCACGAGGACGGCACGCTCCGAATCCCCACCACCCAAACAGCCTGCGTGCTCAGCCTGTTCTTTGGTCTGTACCCGGAGGGGAAGGCCGATGTGGTGCTCTCCGCCTTGAAAGAGCGGATCCAAGCCCGGGGCGGCCATCTGGACACCGGTTTCTGCGGCACTCCTTTCCTGTGCCGCGCCCTGTCGGACAATGGCGCGGGAGACGTGGCTTACAATCTGTTCCTCAACGAAGATTATCCCAGCTGGCTGTATGAGGTGAACATGGGCGCAACCACCGTGTGGGAGCGTTGGAATTCCATCCTGCCCGATGGCTCCATCAGCGGAACCGATATGAACAGCCTCAACCACTATGCTTACGGTTCCATTGTGGACTGGATGTACCGCAATCTCTGCGGTCTAAATCCCGTGGAAGAAGCCCCTGGATACAAAAAAGCCTTGATCCGTCCCATGCCCGATCCCCGTCTGCCCTGGGCAAAGCTGAAGTTGGACACTGCCTCCGGACAGTACAGTGTGGAATGGCGCTATGTGGATAGAGAATTCCACGGCAGTGTCACCGTTCCCTTTGACTGTCAGGCGACTTTGGTTCTCCCCAATGGCACTGAGACCACTCTGTCCGCAGGAACCTTCGTCTTCTAACTCGCTTTTACACACAACGTTTTTTATTTGATATCAAGCACACAGAGAGCCGGCAAACGCCGGCTCTTTTGCTGTTTTCAGGGGTCTTTCTACCTTCGACTTTCTTCGCCAAAAAGTTGCAAAGTGCGGGAATTCAAAGATTATGTATACCAATTTATGTTTATTGTTATGCCTGATCTATTTGTATCCCCCTGGAAATCCCAGGAGTTTCCGTCTTTCTGCACAATTGAATTATGAAAACTTTGTTAATAATCATACCGTGATTTGTAAGAAACTCGTAAAGAATTCCGTAGTTTCTTTGTAAGGTATTGCTCTTAGACTGTGTACCGTGAATCAGGTGGATTCATTCCGCTTGAATGCGTAAAGGCAACCAACTGGCTGCCAACGCAAATCTCATTTTTTAAAGGGGAAACTCATGATGAAAAAAGTTATTATTGCAATGATGGCTCTGGTTATGGTGGCTAGCATGGCTGCTTGCTCCGGTGACACTTCCAGCTCCGGCAGCACCACTTCCAACACCTCCACCACCAGCACTTCCTCCACCGTGTCTGAGGACAACACCTCTAGCACCACTGAGGAGAGCACTTCCAGCGTTGCTGAGGATGACACCTCCAGCGTGGTCTCCGAGACCGAGACTTCTTCTGTTGCTGAGTAAGCAAATCAACAGAACATAAAAAAAGAGGGCTGGCAGTTTGCCAGTCCTCTTTTTTACGTTTCACTCACTTTTTTCTGACGAAGGCCTTCTTGGGCATCTTGCAGACAGGGCAGGTCCAATCTGCGGGCAGTTCCTCAAAGCCGAAGTTGGGATCATTGTACACATACCCGCACACAGAGCAGACAAAGCTCTCTCCGCTGGATTTGTCAAAGGTCCGAGCAGGAGGCAGATAGGTGGGAGAGTGCTTGGGGGATGCCCCACCCAGATTCTCCACATAATACTGGTAGGTCATGGGAGTGCCCACAGCCTCGTCGCTGCCTGCCACGATTTCGGCCACAAACACCACCTGGCCCTTGGTTTCCATCTTGTCCAGAACACGGCACAAGAACCAGCAGCAGGTGTTCTCCTTGATTACAGGCACGCCCTCAATCAAAACCTTATGACGCACATTCTCCAGTTTGTCCGCATCCTTGCCAGAGACAAACCCCAGAGCACCAATCACCGTGGCAGGGGTCTGCTGGCTGAGTACGGAGATGGAGAAAATCCCCTCCTGCTCCACACAGTGGCAGCTGTAGTTTTCCTTGCTCATAGCCACTGCCACCAACGCCGCCCGAGAAGGCGTAGCCTTGGAAATCTGCATCACCGTATTGACGATGCAGGCGTTGGGACGCTTGCCGTCCTTGACGCCAATGGCGTACATTCCGTAAGAGAGATTGTTCAAAACCTGGGGTTTCATTGCTCCGTGCCTCCTTTATCTAAATCGTGCTCCCGTTCCATCATACAGGCTGTCACGTTCCATTATGCTTAATCTTGTCCCAATAAGCCCGAAATCCTTGTTCGGTCTTGCTTTCCCCATACTGAAAGTAGTGGGTGCCCAACAAGTTGTCCGGCAAATACTGCTGAGGCAGCCAATGATGGGGGGCATCATGGGGGTATTGGTAAAACTGGCCCTTGCACTCCACCTCAGCGGAGTCGTAATGCTTGTTCTGCAGGTTCCTGGGGATGGGTCCCGCTTTTCCTGCCCTGATATCACCAATGGCCCGATCCAAAGCAGTGTACGCTGCATTGGACTTGGGCGCCAAACTCACCAGCACTGCAGCATCTGCCAGGGGAATACGAGCTTCCGGCAGCCCCACCATCAGTGCGGAATCCACCGCTGCCTTCACAATGGGAATGATCTGGGGCCAAGCCAGGCCCACATCCTCGCAGGCACAGACCAACAACCGCCTGCACACTGAGGGCAGATCCCCCGCCTCCAGCAAACGTCCCAAATAGTGAACCGTTGCATCCGGGTCCGATCCGCGCATGGACTTTTGAAAAGCCGACATGAGATCGTAATGCTCGTCGCCGTTCTTATCGTAGCGCATGACGCTTTTCTGAGTCAGCTCTTTGGCTGCCTCCAAGGTGACTTCCACATGGGGGCCTCCGCTGTCACAGGCCAGGGCGGACAACTCCACGGCGTTCATGGCCTTCCGTACATCCCCGCCGCAATGACCGGCGATATAGCTGCACACGCCCTCTTCCGGCAAAATCGGTCTGCCGTCCTCCTGGGCCAAGATGCGAAAAGCCCGCTCAACCGCCCGCTCAATATCCTCTTTGCCCACGGGCTTAAACTCAAACACCGTGGAACGGCTGAGGATGGCATTGTACACGTAAAAATAGGGGTTCTCCGTAGTGGAGGCAATCAGCGTGATGGAGCCGTTTTCGATGAACTCCAGCAGGGTCTGCTGCTGCTTCTTGTTGAAGTACTGGATCTCATCCAGATAGAGCAGCACACCGTGGATCCCCTCCAGGGTATTGGTGCTGGCCACCGCTTCCTTGATATCCGCTGTGGAAGCTGTGGTGCCGTTGAGCTTCACCAGATGACGTTTGGTGTTCTTGGCAATGATGGAAGCCACGGTGGTCTTTCCCACACCTGACGGCCCATAAAACACCATATTTGGCACCTCTCTCGACTGGATGATCCGCTGCAAAACGCGGCCCGGCCCCAAGAGATGCTGTTGTCCTACCACATCTTCCAGCGTGGCAGGCCGCACCCGGTCCGCCAATGGCGCCGCCATAAGGCTCCCCCCTTCCCTTACATTCAGATGGGTACGGCTTATTCTATCATTTTTCCAAAAAAAGTGCAACATTTTTCTGCGAACATACTTTCGAAACAAAACTTGCACAGATTTGGTCAAAACAAAAGGGCTGCTGCAAAATGCAACAGCCCCTTTCAGATATCATGAAAAGTTCAAGGGCCCATCCACTCTACTTACTGATAGAGAGGATGCTTCTGGCAAATGGCGTCCACCCGAGCGCGGATGGCATCAATTTTTTCCTCAAAGCCGTCCTCCATGCACAGGGCAATGCAGGCAGCGATCTCGTCCATGTCCTCTTCCTTCAGACCGCGAGTGGTGACGGCGGGAGTTCCCAGACGCACGCCGCTGGTGGTGAAGGGGCTGCGCTTCTCCCCGGGGACGGTGTTCTTGTTGGCAGTGATATACACCTCATCCAAGCGGCGCTCCAGCTCCTTGCCGGTGAGCTCGCTGTCGGTGAGATCAATGAGCATCAGGTGGTTATCCGTACCGCCGGAAACCAGCTTGACGCCACGGCTCAAAAGCCCCTTAGCCAGGGCCTGAGCGTTGCTGATCACCTGCTTGCCGTACTCCTGGAAGGCAGGCTGCAGAGCCTCGCCCAGGCAAACAGCCTTAGCGGCAATAATGTGCATCAAGGGACCACCCTGGGTACCGGGGAAAATAGCCTTGTCAATAGCTTTGGCGTGCTGCTCCCGGCAGAGGATCATGCCGCCTCGAGGTCCGCGGAGAGTCTTGTGAGTGGTAGTGGTCACCACGTCGGCGTAGGGCACCGGGTTTTGATGAACCCCAGCTGCCACCAGACCGGCAATATGGGCCATATCCACCATGAGGTAAGCGCCGCAGGCATCAGCGATCTCCCGGAATTTGGCAAAGTCAATAGCTCTGGGATAGGCGCTGGCGCCAGCCACGATCAATTTGGGCTTCACCTCCATGGCCTGGGCCATGAGCTTCTCATAGTCAATACGACCGGTTTCGGGATCCACACCGTAGGGCACAAAGTTATACAGCGCGCCGGACATGTTCACAGGAGAACCATGGGTCAGATGGCCACCCTCAGCCAGGTTCATGCCCAACACCGTGTCACCGGGCTGCAACAGTGCAAAATACACCGCCAAATTGGCCTGGGCGCCGGAGTGGGGCTGAACATTGGCATGCTCCGCGCCAAAGAGTTGGCAGGCGCGCTGGCGGGCGATGTCCTCCACAATATCCACACACTGGCAGCCGCCATAGTACCGCTTGCTGGGATAGCCCTCAGCATACTTGTTGGTCAACACAGAGCCCATTGCCGCCATGACAGCGGGAGAGACAATATTTTCCGATGCAATCAGTTCCAGATTCCGGCGCTGACGAGCCAGCTCCTTCTCCATGGCCTGGCCCACTTCCGGGTCGGCTTCCGTCACAAAGCCAATGGTGTCCATCAGATCATTGAACATGGGTTCTACTTCCTTTCTACTCTCAAAGTCCCCGCGGGGTGTTTTCCCTATTATACCGAAAAAATTCCTTCCCCGCAACGTCCAACTGCGAAAAGCTTGCGGCAGCGAAAAAAACCTTGTACAATAAGAAAAAGACCTGTTGGAAGGAGCGCTTTCCATGACAAAAAAAGAACTGGCTCGCCTTGCGGTGGATGCCTTAAAAGTCGAATATCCCGACGCTATCTGTTCTTTGGAATACCAGGACCCTCTTCAGCTGCTGATTGCCACACGGCTTTCTGCCCAGTGCACTGACGCCCGGGTGAATTTGGTTACCCCAGGGCTGTTCGCCCGGTTCCCCACTCTGGAGGCTTTCTGCGACGGCACCGAAGAGAAAATCGGGGAGCTGATCCGCTCCTGCGGATTCTACAACACCAAAAGTAAAGACATCTTGGGCATGTGCCGGATGATCCGGGACCAGTTTGGGGGCGTTGTCCCAGACACCATCGAGGACCTGACCAAGCTTCCTGGCGTGGGTCGCAAAACCGCTAACCTAATCGTGGGGGACATCTACCACAAACCCGCCGTGGTCACTGACACCCACTGCATCCGCATCACCGGAAGGCTGGGCCTGACCAAAAACACTGCTCCCGAAAAGGTGGAACAGGATCTGCGAGCCGTGCTGCCTCCGGAGGAGTCCAACGATTTTTGCCACCGCCTGGTGCTCCACGGCAGAGCCGTATGCACCGCCCGGAAGGCCCTGTGTGAAAACTGCTGCATGGCCTCCTTCTGCAAAAAAGCTGGTGTTGGCCCCAACGGTGAAAAACTAACCGCAAAAACCGGAGCCAAAAAGCCCAAAACAAAATGACACCATGTCCTCTTGACTTAAACCCGACTTCACAGCTTATACTGATATCTTGAAGATCGGATTATTTTTACAACTCACATAAAGGAGCGTGCCCCATGGAAAAATCGAAAGTTTATTTCACCAATCTCCGCACCAACTTTGACTGCAACCTGCTGCAGAAGCTGCGCAAGCTGCTTTTGGCTGCCGGCATGCAAAACATCGACTTCCAGAACAAGTACGCCGCCATCAAGATGCATTTTGGCGAGCCCGGAAACCTGGCTTTCCTGCGGCCCAACTACGCCAAAGTGGTGGCCGACCTTGTGAAGGAACTGGGCGGCAAGCCCTTCCTCACCGACTGCAACACCCTGTATGTGGGCGGTCGTAAAAACGCCCTGGATCATTTGGAGTCCGCCCAAGTCAACGGTTTCTCCCCCATGTCCACCGGCTGCCAGATCCTCATCGGCGACGGCCTGAAGGGCACTGACGAAACCCTCGTTCCCATTGACGGCGATTACGTGAAAGAGGCCAAGATCGGCACCGCTGTCATGGACGCTGACGTATTCATCAGCCTGACCCACTTCAAGGGTCACGAAGCCACCGGCTTCGGCGGCTGCCTGAAGAACATCGGCATGGGCTGCGGTTCCCGGGCTGGCAAGATGGAGATGCACAGCTCCGGCAAACCCCACGTGGAGCAGGATGTGTGCATCGGCTGCGGCTCCTGCAAAAAGGACTGCGCCCACAACGCCATCACCATCACCGACCGGAAAGCCTCCATTGACCACTCCAAGTGCGTGGGCTGTGGCCGCTGCATTGGACGCTGTCCCGTGGACGCTGTCCAGGCTGCCAGCGATGAGGCCAATGACATCCTCAACTGCAAGATCGCGGAATACACCTGGGCTGTGGTCAAGGACAAGCCCAGCTTCCATATCAGCTTGGTCATCGACGTCTCCCCCTACTGCGACTGCCACAGCGAGAATGACCTGCCCATCGTACCTGACGTGGGCATGTTCGCCTCCTTCGACCCCATCGCTCTGGACCAGGCCTGTGCCGACGCGGTAAACGCTCAGCCCAGCGTACCCGGCTCCATCTTGGACGAGCGGGATCAATGCCACCACGACCACTTCACCGACACCCATCCTGACACCAACTGGGTCAGCTGCCTGGATCACGGCGTGAAGCTGGGCCTGGGCACTCGGGAGTATGAACTGATCACTGTTAAATAATCTTTAAGCAAATAAAAGAAAGGACACGGAAATTTCCGTGTCCTTTCTTTCTGTCACTTTTCCGATTTCCCCTTGCCCAGAGCCTGGCGGGCCAAGGTGTCCGCCAAGTCGTTCCACCGGTTGGAGGAATGACCCTTGACCTTCACAAAGGTGAGACGCAAGGACTTCTGAGCCTCACGGCACAAAGCCGCATAGGCTTGGGTCCCCGGTTTATTGGCTTTCCACAACCCCATGGCCCACTTGCCCACGCCTTCGTAGTCATGGTGGATTTCCAAAGCCGGGATCCCGTGCTCCAGACAATAGCGGATCACCGTCTCTGCTCCCATGATCTCTCCAGCCACATTGTGCATCTGGGCCAGGTCAGCATCCCGATGCTTCTCGGAGAAGTGCAGTTCTTCCCCTCCCCAGAAAAGCACCGCGCCGCTGCCGAACTCCATGGTTTCGGAGGAAAAACTTCCATCCACATAGGCCACGGCAACGCCTTCCTTCTGAGGGTCTTCCGGGGCATCCCCTTCTGCGGAGGAGGCTCCTGCCAACTGGAGAAACTCCTCCGCCTGCTGCTTGGTGGGGAAGCTCTTATAGATTACGCTCTTCACCCCGTGAACCTGGACCTTGCACACATCCCAGCTCTCATAAATGCCGTCGCCGTCCCGGCCGTTTTTCACTGCATAATACTTTTTTGCCATGGTCGCTCCTTTTTCAATTTTCTCGTTTTTGGTGTAAAGCCTATATACTTTTTAGTGCTGGAAACTCATTGATATTTCCTAGATATTTGTAAAGTATACTTGTAAAGCCAATCCACTTCTCACTCCTTGAAGAGAGGAGTGGACAAATACCGGTCTCCCGTGTCAGGCAGCAGCACGGCAATGGTCTTTCCTGCGTTTTCGGGCTGCGCTGCAATCTGGCAGGCCGCCCACAACGCTGCACCGGAAGAGATCCCCACCAAGATGCCCTCTTTTCGGGCAAACTCCCGGGCGGCGGCATAGGCGGACTCCTCCTGACAGGTCAGCACTTGGTTGTAGAGAGCAGTATCCAAAATTGCCGGAACAAAGCCCGCGCCAATTCCCTGCAATCCGTGGGGGCCCGCCTTCCCCTGGGTGAGCACCGGAGAACCCGCAGGTTCCACACCCACCAGCTGGATGGAGGGCTTCTTCTCCCGAAGGAATCGACCGGTACCGGTAAGGGTGCCACCAGTGCCAATGCCAGCCACAAAGACATCCAGTTCCCCACCGGACTGCTCCCACAGCTCCGGACCAGTGGTCTCATAGTGAGCCTGGGGATTCTGGGGATTTTCAAACTGCCCGGGAATCAAACTTCCAGGAATGGACGCTGCCAGCTCATTGGCTTTCTCAATGGCGCCGGTCATGCCCTTAGTGCCCGGAGTCAGCACGATTTCAGCGCCATAGGCCTTCAGCAGATCCCGGCGCTCCTGGCTCATGGTGTCCGGCATGGTGAGAATCACGCGGTAACCCAGGGCTCCGCCGATTGCCGCCAGACCTATGCCCGTGTTGCCGGAAGTGGGCTCAATAATGGTGGCTCCTGGAGCCAGCTTTCCGGTGCGTTCCGCCTCACGGAGCATCCACAGGGCCACTCGGTCCTTGACACTGCCCGCGGGGTTGAAATACTCCAGCTTGCAAAGCAGCCGGCAGGACAATCCCCGGGCCTGTGCAAAGCGGGAAGCTTCCAGCAAAGGAGTGCCCCCCACCAGCTCTCGGATATCTTTGGCAATATATTCCATGACGTTCCCTCCCGTATGCGTTTTACTACACTATAAAAGCCCAAAGCCCGGCCTGTCAAGGGAAAAGTGACGCCCGACTTCCAACCGGCTAAAAAGCTCTGAAAACCGCGATTTTTTCATTGCCAAGATAGGGGTTTTCGGCTATAATAAAAAAGTATGCTACCATCGTCTGACTAAAGGAGCTTTTGCTATGAAACATAAATCCAAACGTCCTCTCTGGATCGCCCTGACCTGTGTGTTGGTTTTGGCTGCGGCAGCCTTCTGTCTGTGGTTTTTCTGGCTGAAAAACGTATGGGGCACCGCCGGTGCTTCTCCGGTTTACGTGGAGAGCGTGGCTCAGATCGCCGGTGTGAACACCGGCACCACTCCCAGGTTCTCCGGCGTGGTGGAACCTCAGCAAACCTACGAGGTAAAAAAGGACGAAAGCAAAACCGTGGCGGAGATCTATGTGTCCGAAGGCGACCAGGTCACCGCTGGTACTGCTCTGTTCCGCTATGACACCCAAGAAATGCAGATGAACCTGGAACAGGCCAAGCTGGATTTGGAGGGGATCTCCAACAGAATCACCACCCTGGAAAACCAGAAAAAAACATTGGTGGAGGAAAAGAAAAACGCCAGCAAGGATGAGCAATACTCCTACACCGTGCAGATTCAGTCCGTGGAGCTGCAGATCAAAACCGAGGAGTACAACGCAGACGTGAAGCAGCAGGAGATTGACAAGCTGGAGGAATCCCTGCAAAACGCCGAGGTCTACAGCGAGTATGAGGGCGTGGTCAAGGAAGTCAACGAGACTCCTCAAACTGACGCCAGCGGCCAGCAGCGTCCCTTTATCTCCATTCTCTCCTCCGGGGAGTTCCGGATCAAGGGCACGGTTTCCGAGCTGAATATCGCCTCCCTCTATCAGGGTCAGGCGGTGACCGTCCACTCTCGCTTGGATGACACTCAGGTGTGGAGCGGCGTCATTGAATCCATTGAAGCCGAACCCACCGATAACAATTCCAACAACATGGGATATTACGGTGGCATGAGCTCCGGCACCCAAAGCTCCAAATACAACTTCTACGTGACCCTTTCCAGCCTGGACGGGCTGATTCTGGGCCAGCATGTGTATATTCAGCCGGACCTGGGCATGAATATGCCCGAAGGTCTGTGGCTGCCCGCCTTCTACATTGCTCACGACGAGGAAGGCAGCTATGTTTGGGCTCAAACTGAGAAAAACACCTTGGAAAAACGCGCTGTGATCTTGGGCGAATATGATTCCGACTATGACCGGTACCAGATTCAGAGCGGCGTCACCGAGGACGATTACATTGCCTATCCCGAGGAAACTCTTCAGGAGGGCGCTCCCACTACCCAGGATATCACCCAGGTGGTCCCGGAGGATCCCGGTACCGGTGAGGATGGTTCCATGGATGACGGCACGGTGGACGGCGGTTCTGCCGATAACGGTACCGCAATGGATCCCGGCATGGCAGTCCCCTACACGGAAGAGGAAATTGTGGAGGAGGAAGTTCCGTCCCAAACCGACAGTGAAGACGGGGAAGGAGCCGTCAGCGATAGCCTGGAAGGTTCCCCCATGGAGGGCTTAGCGCGATGATGCTTGAGCTGAAGAACATCTACAAAACCTACAATCAGGGAAAATTGGATGTGCCGGTGCTCAAAGACATCTCCCTCACCGTGGACGAGGGGGAATATGTGGCCATCATGGGACCATCGGGTTCCGGCAAAACCACACTGATGAATATTATCGGCTGTTTGGACAGTCCCTCCTCCGGAGAATATTTTCTGGAGGGAAAGGATATCGCCCAAAGCAGCGATTCCAAACTTTCCGATGTGCGGCTGCACAGCATTGGCTTTGTGTTTCAAAGCTTTTACCTGTTGTCCAGGCAGTCCGCCCTGGACAATGTGGCACTGCCCCTGCTCTATGCAGGTGTGCGCCGCAAGGAGCGCCAGGAAATCGCCCGAAAAGCTCTGGAGCGAGTGGGCCTGGGCGACCGGGTCAACTTCAAGCCCACCCAGCTTTCCGGCGGTCAGTGCCAGCGTGTGGCCATTGCCCGCGCCATTGTGAACAACCCCAAGGTGTTGCTGGCGGACGAACCCACTGGCGCATTGGACACCAAATCCGGCGAGCAGATTATGGAGATCTTCCAAAAGCTCAATGAGGAGGGCGTGACCATCGTCATGATCACCCACGAGCCGGAGATCGCCGCTCACGCCAAACGCACACTGCATATCCGAGACGGACGGCTGCTGGAGGCTCAGCCCACACCCAGCACAGAAGGCCCCTCTCTCCCCGCAGATATGATCCCACCGGAAGACTTCCACATCACCGGAAAAGGCTCGGCTCAGAAAACACCTTCTGCCCAGCAGCCCCAGGAAACTCCGGAGCAGTCCCAAAAGCCTCTTGCGCAGCCTCAGGAGCCTCCGAAGCCGGAACAGCCCGCTGTTCCCGCAAAGGAACCGCCCAAACCGGCGGATCCTCCCAAGGCAGAAACTGCCAAGGCTTCCAGGCAAACCGCCAAGGGGCCCAGGCATGCAGCAGGGCGGAATGCTCCTGCCTACCAGGCCAGAAGCTCCAAGCGGAGCAGCGCTTCTGGCCCCCGTCATGGCGCTTGGGCAGCTCCCGCTCCAGCGCAGGCTGCCCCCATTGCGGAACCTGCGCCACTGGATAAAACCGCTGGGACCGTCCTGTTTGAGGAGGTCAACGCCTTGTTGGAGGGCGCTTCTCAAAAAGCCCCCCAGAGCACCCCTCAGCCGGAGCGGGTCCAGCAGACAGCCGCGGCGGAAACGCGGCCCAGCCAGCCCCAGCGGCCACTCCGTAGGGAACGCCCCGCACCCCGTCCTGCCCAGCCGGCACGGACCCAACCTTCTCCCAAGGCCGAAGGTCCATCCGGTTCCGGTCAGCGGGTGATGCGTCCTGGCGGCTTTGGTTCCCCAATTCCCACAGACTTGGGAGCGTTCTTCCCAAGACCCAGCCGGGAACGGAACAACGCAAAAGAGAAACCTTTGATCCCCCGCACAGAGTATTGAGCTGCGGTCACAGTTTGGGAAAGGAACTTAACCATTCATGAGCATGAACAAGAAAGCCAAGAAAAACCTGATCATCGCCAGCGTCACCGCCGTACTGGTGGCAGGCTTTGCCCTGGGACTTTGGTTTTTTGTGCAATACCAGTCCGACCGAAAAACGGTGGAAGTGCTGGCGGTGAGCGATCCCAACATCTCCACTACATACTGGGGGGATCAAACCTATACCTCCGGCACTGCTGCCAGTGATTCCACCCAGGAGATCTATCCCTCTGACAAGCAAAACGTCTCTGAGATTTACGTCCAGGAGGGCCAGCAGGTCAGCGTGGGAGATCCTTTGATCCAGTACGACAAAACCCTGCTGGAACTGGATGTGGAGTCCAAGGACCTTGCTGTGAAGCAAGCAGAGATTGAACTGGACGATGCGGAGGATCAGCTGAAAAAGCTGCAGAACACCAAACCTACCACCACGCCAAAGCCTACGGCCACCCCGGCTCCTACAAAGAGACCCACCGTCACAGCCACTCCAACGCCTACTCCTGAGGATTCCCCCACACCGGAGCCTTCCCCCACAATCCCGCCTGCCAGCGTCACACTTTACAGCCGGCTGGATGCGGACTCGAAGCCCTACTCCGGCAGCGGTACTACGGAGGACCCTTACGTGTTCCTGTGTACAGAGGACTGCGTGATGACAAAGGAGTTCTTGCTGCGGCTTTTGGGAGACGGCTCGGGGGCTACCCCTTCTCCGGATGATGTGTTGGCGTCTCCCTTTGCCGCCATCTTCGAAGTGCGGGAAGGCGACTCCAACTATGGAGACCTGCTGTACTCCTTCACCTTGGACGGCACCGCCCTCTCCGGCGGATTCCAAAATTCCCAGATCATTTCCAGCGAGGAGACCTTGGAGTCCGTCGCCGAGACCTTCCAGGCCACCACTTCCAAAGCAACTCCCACTCCCAAGCCCAACTCCAACAACTACAACGACATGGGCTACACCAAGGATGAGCTGAAGGACCTCATTGAGGAAAAACGCCAAGAAATCAAAGAGTTGCAGCTGAAGGTCAAGCAAGCGAAATTGGATCTTGAAAAATCCAAGCTGAGCCTGGAAAATTCCACTGTGCGCAGCACCATTGACGGCGTGGTCCGCACCCTGACAGATGAGGAAACCGCCACTCAAAATGGTCAGCCCTTCCTGGTGGTCTCCGGTCAGGGACAATACACCGTTCACGGCACCATCAGTGAAAGCCTGCTCACCAGCGTCCATGTCGGGGATGTGGTCTCTGTCATGAGCTACGATACCGGCATGACCTATTCCGCCACCATCTCCGAAATCTCCGACTATCCGTTGGAGGGAGGCTATAGCGGAAATGGCAATCCCAACGATTCCACCTATGAATTCACCGCTGTGCTGGACAACTCCGATGACATCACTGACGGTATGTACTTGGAGATCACATTAAATGTGAACCAGAGCAGCACGGATTCCATCTATCTCTACGCCCCCTATATCCGAGAGGATGAGGGAGGCAGCTACGTGATGAAGGCTGGCATTGACAATCGGCTGTACAAACAATACGTGCAGTTGGGCAAGTCCATTTATGGCGGCCAGTATTTCGAAGTGCTCAGCGGCGTGACTTTTGAGGATTACATTGCATTCCCCTACGGCAACGACGTGGAAGAAGGCGTGCGTGTGGTTGTGGAAGGCACTGATGAGCCTCCCATTCCCGAAGGGGACGGCAGCACCTCCTCTGACGCAGGAACAGAATCCTCCAACGTAGAGGATGGCACAGCCGATGACGGCATTGTCTACGACGGTACCGTGGAACAAATGGATGGCGCCACTGCCACCATATACTTTTAAGGAGGGCGGTTTGCTATGATTGAAAATATCCGCCTTTCCTTCCAAGGAATTTGGGCACACAAAATGCGGTCCTTCCTGACCATGCTGGGCATTATCATTGGTATTGCATCCATCATCTCCATTGTGTCCACCATCAAGGGCACCAACGAGCAGATCAAGCAAAACCTCATCGGCGCGGGCAACAATGTGGTCCGCATCCAGCTGTATCGGGAGGATTACGACTACCTATACGATATCACCAACGAGGGCATTCCCGAGGGAGTCCCTCAGGTGAGCGATGACCTCTACGATGAGATTTCCAAGCTTCCCCAAGTGGAGGAAGCTGCTGTGTACAACCGGCGGCAATACACCAACGGTTCCCTGTATTTTGGCAGCCAGCCCTTAGACGGCGCTGAAATGCTGGGCGTGGACAACTCCTACTTCTCCACCTGCAAATACGTGGTGGATCGGGGACGCACCTTTGTCCCGGCAGACTTTAAAGATTACAACCCTGTGTGCGTGCTGGACAGCAACGCCGCAGACACCCTCTTCCAAGGAGAGGATCCCATCGGCAAAACAGTGGAATATCAGGGCGTGGCCTTGATTGTAGTGGGTGTGGTAGAGGTGTACAACCGCTTTGAACCCACCATCAACTCCATAGAGGACTACTACATGTACATGGGGGCCACCACAGCCGGAAAGGTGTTTCTCCCCTACTCTATCTGGCCGTCCATGTTCTCCTATGATGAACCTCAGGAAGTGGCAGTGCGCTGCTCCACCACCGAGGCCATGAGCCAAGTGGGCACCAAAGTAGCTGACCTGCTCAATGGAGAAATTCTCAACGAGAATGTGCGCTACCGTGCGGAAGACGTGCTGCAGCAGGCCCAGGAGCTTCAGGAGCTTTCCAACGCTACCAACCAGCAGCTGATCTGGATTGCCAGCATCTCCCTGTTGGTGGGCGGTATCGGCGTTATGAACATCATGTTGGTATCCGTCACCGAACGAACCAGAGAGATCGGCTTGAAGAAAGCCATTGGCGCCAAAAAGAGCCGCATCCTGTGGCAGTTCCTCACCGAGGCTGCTGTTTTGACCAGCATGGGCGGTATCATCGGTGTGGCCGCAGGCATAGGCATGGCGCAATTGGTCTCCCGGTTGACGCAAGCTCCGGTGGCCATCAGCGTGCCATTCATCTTCCTGGGTGTGCTGTTCTCCATGGTGATCGGCGTGGTGTTCGGACTGCTGCCTTCCATCAAGGCTGCCAACCTGAATCCCATTGATGCCCTGCGTCACGAATAAGTGTGTTGGACACACTGCGGGAAAACAGAAAACCGGATAAAAAAGCACTCCCGCTGGGAGTGCTTTTTTGCAAGGAGGAATCCTTCCATGTACGTCAACGCCATTGAAAAAAACGCGGGCTATTTTTCGGGGGAGGACGCCTATTTAAACAGCATTCCCTCCCTGGCAAACCTATCGCTGCTGGAGCTCACCCATCCGGTGACCTTCCTGGTGGGCGAAAACGGCAGTGGCAAGTCCACCTTGCTGGAAGCCATTGCCGTGGCCTTTGGCTTCAACCCAGAGGGCGGTTCCAGAAACTTCTCCTTTTCCACAGCGGACACCCATTCGGGACTGTACCGCTATCTCACTCTGCACAAAGGCCCCTACCGACCCAAGGACGGCTTTTTCCTCCGGGCGGAGAGCTTTTACAACACTGCCAGCGAAGTGGATCGGTTGGCACGCTCCCCCGCAGACCCTCTATACCAGAGCTACGGAGGGAAATCACTCCACCACCAGTCCCACGGGGAGAGCTTCCTCAGCCTGGTACACAATCGGTTCTGGGGCCAGGGGCTGTACCTATTGGACGAACCAGAGGCTGCGCTCTCCCCTGCCCGCCAGCTGACGCTGTTGGCGGAGATTCACCGTCTGGTGAAGGGAGGTTCCCAATTCCTGATCGCCACCCATTCTCCCCTGCTCATGGCCTACCCACAAGGGGAGATTCTGCTGCTGGGAGAGGGTGCTATCCGCTCAGTAGCATATAAAGAAACCGAGCATTACCAAATCACCAAGAGCTTTCTGGACAATCCGGAAAGAATGCTGCGCATCTTATTGGAGGAGGAAAACAATGAATTGGAACTCTGAGGCGGAAGCCATCATGCAGGAACGCTTTGGCGGGGACAGCCTGATCTCTTTGGCCACCTGCCGCGGGAACATTCCCAGCGTCCGCACCGTAAACGCCACCTATCAAGGGGGAAACTTCTACATCATCACCTATGGAACATCCCGAAAAATGGAGGACATTCGAGCCAATCCCACGGTTGGTATCTGCGGGGACTGGTTCACCTGCCACGGCACCGGAGAAAGCTTGGGATGGTTTCAGAAAGAGGAAAACCGGGAACTGGCCGCCACACTGAGAAAGGTCTTTGCCTCCTGGATTGACAATGGCCACAACAACTTTGACGACGAAAACACCATCATCCTTCGAGTGACCGTAACAGACGCCGTCCTGATGAGTCACGGCAGAAGATTCGAAAAATAAAAAAAGAGGGGACCTTTCGGTTCCCTCTTTTTGTTTCGTTCCGTCTATTCGCCGCTTTCACATCAGAGTATCTCAGTGGAAAAAGAACCAGCCAATTTCCCCAGTACTCTTGGCAATCAATGCCCGGTTTCCATAGCGCCGCAGCACGGTAATCCGCTCTCCCTGATCCACTTCCAACCGGGAGTCCGTCGCATCGCTGGAAAGCAATTCCCCTTCCCAGAAATGAAGAAACTCCTCTGGGATCTCCAGCAGGATCCCGCTTTCCACCACACGGCACAAAGTCAGCTCCCCTCGAGGTTCTACCCGTTCCACCTGATTGTGGGGCCAAATCACCACGTTTCCGGGCTCCCCTCTCTGGCTATAAGGCGCTGGGATTTCTTCCCCTTCCTGCACCTGGACCCATGTCCAATGCTCCCCGTTGCTATCCAGGATCACGCCATTGAGCTGACCTAAAATCTTCACCATGTTTCCTCCATCAATGGAGAGCACATTCTGCTCCTGGTGAAGGTAGGGCGCATTGTTAATCACGCCTTCTCGGAAATTTGCAGTGGGAAAATGCCCTACCACCAACCGCTTGGAGAACCGGTGTTCCGTCCCCTTGGGAAACCAGGGGGCACTGAGCACATACTCCCAATCTTGGTGGTCCAGATCCTCACCCTGTAATCCAGCATGGGCAAAATAGTAATGCTCTGTTTCTACGATGTGGGGCAGGCTGCGGAGAAATTGAAACTCTTGGGGATAGCGTTCCTCCAACTTCCTCCGAAACTTCCCTGTCTCACCGGACTCCTGGGGCAAAAGGATGCCGGACTCCTGAGCCATTTGCCACAAATAATCCTGTTCCTGCCAACGGTTCAACGTCTCAAAACAACGCTCATCTGTAGTCAGCAGCATGTGGAGATCACAGTTGCCACACAGGACATACACGTTCTCCTGCTGAGCCAAGTCCATCACATAGCGCAGTGTAGCCAGACTATCGGGGCCCTTCTCCAAAAAGTCACCCACAATCACCAGGACGTCTGCCTGATGCCGGCACTTCGCCAACAGCTTCTGGAACAAAGATAGGTTTCCATGAATGTCGCTAACAGCAAGAATCCGAGAATTCCCTGTTTGTGCAAATCTGGTTTTGACCTCCATACTGGTTCCCTCCTATAAAAAAGTTCCCACGGGAACTTGTCCCGCGGGAACTTTTTCAACCAATAGAATACAACAGAGACTTAGATCTCAGCGAAGTACTTGATGGTACGGACCATCTGGCTGGTGTAGCTGTTCTCGTTGTCGTACCAAGAAACGACCTGCACCTGATAGGTGTCGTCGTCGATCTTAGCAACCATGGTCTGGGTAGCGTCGAACAGAGAGCCGTAGGTGATGCCGATGATGTCGGAGGACACCAGGGGCTCCTCGGTGTAACCAAAGGAATCGGAAGCAGCAGCCTTCATAGCGGCGTTGATGCCTTCCTTGGTGATGTCCTTACCCTTGACAACAGCCACCAGGATGGTGGTGGAGCCGGTGGGCACAGGCACACGCTGAGCGGAACCGATCAGCTTGCCATTCAGCTCGGGGATAACCAGGCCGATAGCCTTAGCAGCGCCGGTGCTGTTGGGAACAATGTTCACAGCGGCAGCGCGAGCGCGACGCAGGTCGCCCTTGCGATGGGGGCCGTCCAGAACCATCTGGTCGCCGGTGAAGGCATGAACAGTGGTCATGATGCCGCTCTGGATGGGAGCATACTTGTTCAGAGCGTTAGCCATGGGAGCCAGGCAGTTGGTGGTGCAGGAAGCAGCGGAGATGATCTGATCCTCAGCGGTCAGAGTGTTCTCGTTCACGCTGTAAACGATGGTCTTCAGATCGTTGCCAGCAGGAGCGGAAATGACAACCTTCTTGGCGCCAGCATCGATGTGAGCCTGGCTCTTAGCCTTGGAGGTGTAGAAGCCGGTGCACTCCAGCACAACGTCAACGCCGATCTCGCCCCAGGGCAGATCCTTGGCGTCCTTCTCAGCATAGATCTTGATGGTCTTGCCGTCGACAGTGATGGAATCCTCACCGGCGGTGACCTTATCAGCCAGAGCATAACGGCCCTGAGCGGAGTCGTACTTCAGCAGATGAGCCAGCATAGCGGGGCTGGTCAGGTCGTTGATAGCGACAACCTCATAGCCCTCAGCATTGAACATCTGACGGAAAGCCAGACGGCCGATGCGGCCAAAACCATTAATAGCAACTTTAACAGACATTGGTAAAACCTCCTGAGAATATATATGGGTTTTAAGCTTCTTCTATTCTAAATCATTTTTCGGAATATTACAAGAGTTTGACAGAAAAATAACGTCATTTTCTTCCCGCCTTAACCGAAAGGCACTCACTCCTTATGGAACCGTCTGGCGCTGTGTCGCTCTCCAGCTGGTTCTGTTGTGCTTTTGGGAAGCCGTCGAAGACTGAATTGCCGGAAGGACACCAAGAACACCAGCAGATACAGGGACACTACCAAAACAGCCAGCTGCACCGCCGCTGGAATCTCCCCAGAATAGACCTTCCCCAACAGCAGCAAGGACAGGTTAGACAAGGAAAAGCTCAGGCTGAGCACCACGGTGAAGATGCCCGCCACAAAGGCGCGCTTGGCAGCGCCCACCTCATCCACTCCTGCCAAAAGCTTGCACAGGTAGAACAGGCACAGCAGCATGCTGGCGCCGCCCAGGATGGTGAAGAAATTCTCCACAAAGGAGGGGGACTTGGCGTAGAACACATACACCAGGATCAAATAGGAAATAGCCCAGAGCACACCCACCAGGTAGAGCAGGGGCACTTTCTCCAAATTGTTCTTTCCGGTGAAGAAGCCCACGGACACATAGATCTGCACCGCTCCAAAAAGCACACAGCACACCAGGAAGAGCAAATGGAGTACCCACTCCTCTCCGCCGGGCACCATGGTTGCCACCTCAGCCCACTGCATACCAGCAGAGGCCACCAGCACCACGCCGGAAAGCACGGCAGCCGCACCGGTGAGTACATTCTTCCGGGGAACATAGGGGCCAAAATACCGACGGGCGCGGAAGCACATCCAGGCAGCCAGCACGCCCATCAGCAGCGGTACCCCTAGCGAAATCCAGGCCATCACACCGCCGTCTGTGTAGAAGGAGGTCTCATAGTCAAAATAGTAGAGCATCAGCACCACCCGCAACAGCACTCCTGCGGCAAAGCCCACGCAGGTGACTTTTAAGGCGTTGCCCACATTGACAAGTTTCATAAACATAAGCAGGATCCTTATCCAATTTATATTTCCCCAAATCAGGAGAGGCCCCCGCATCTGCGGGAGCCCCTGCATTATAGCATACTTTGGGAGATTTTCCAATAGAGATTGTATGGGTCACCGCTGGTCCAGGGGGACATACTTCTGATCCACCGGCAACGCCCGGTAAGCAGGACGCATGATCCGTCCGCCAGTGGTCAGCTCCTCGATGCGGTGCGCACACCATCCAGCGATACGGCTGACAGCAAACATGGGGGTGAACAAGTCCTCCGGGATGCCCAGCATCTCGTACACCAAACCGGAATAGAAATCCACATTGGCGGAGATCACCTTGTCCTTGCCGGTCACCTTTTTGAAGGCCTCAGGGGACAGGCGTTCCACCATCTCGTAAAGGGCCAGCTTTTTATCGAAGCCCTTCTCCTGGGCCAGCTTCTGTGCCTTGGATTTCAAAATCACCGCTCGAGGATCGGACAACGTGTAAATGGCATGGCCCATGCCGTAGATCAGCCCGCTGCCGTCAGCAGCCTCCCCTTTGAGGATCTTCTCCAGGTAGGCTTCCACCTCGCCCTCGTCCGCCCAGTTCTCCACGTGGGCCATGAGGTCGTCCATCATCATGCGGACCTGGTGGTTGGCGCCGCCGTGCTTAAAGCCCTTCAAGGATCCCACCGCAGCTCCAATGGCAGAATAGATGTCCGTGCCCGCGCTGGTGAGCACTCGAGTGGTAAAGGTAGAGTTGTTACCGCCGCCGTGCTCCGCGTGAAGCACCATCAGCAGATCCAGCAATCTGGCTTCGTCCCGGGTAAACTTCCTGTCGGGCCTCAGAGCGTTGAGGATGGCCTCCGCAGTGGAGTGATCCGGCTCATAGGGATGGAAGAACATGCTCTGCTTGTCAAAATGCCGGCGCTTGACCTGATAGGCGTAGGACATGATAGAGGGCATCCGGGCAATGAGAGACAAACTCTGGCGCATATTGTTCTCCAAAGACTGGTCGTCGGGACTGTCATCATAGGAGTACAGCGCCAGCACAGAACGGGCCAGCTTGTTCATGATGTTCTTGGAGGGAGCTTTGATAATCATGTCCTCGGGGAAGTACTCCGGCAGCTCCCGGTTCTCATAGAGCAGCGTGCAGATGCGGTTGTACTGCCTGCGATTGGGCAGTTGGCCGAAGATCAATAGCCAGACCACTTCCTCAAAGCCAAAACGGTCCTCCTGCTCGCAGCCCCGCACAATATCTTCAATGTCAATGCCGCGATAGGTCAACCGGCCCTTATCCGGAATCTTGTCGCCATCGGCAATGAGATAGCCATGGACGTTACACACATGGGTCAACCCGGCCATGACGCCGGTGCCGTCGGAATTGCGCAGGCCCCGCTTTACCCGATTGCTTTCATATTCCTCTTTGGTGATGACATTATTTCTCTTATATTCGTCGCACAGTTCCTGGATGGTGGTGCTGCCAGGACGCTCATTATTCAGCCGCTGCATAGACTGTTTCCTCCTTCACCACAAAAAACGATATTGTGATAGATTTTACTCCTCGAAAGCGGGAAAGTCAACGGTTTTTTGCAAGATTAACTTTAAAGAATTTTATTTTTGCCACTCATCCCCCTTATATTACCAGGAATTATGAATTTTCAAATCAAAGATTATGCAAAAAGAAGGTGTTCCCATGTCCTCATCCTCATTCAAAAAACTCCGTCCCCTGCTCTGGCTCTTCCTCCTAATCTATGCTGCCTGCACCTTGATCCCCGCAGGAGTCTCCGCTCTCGGCCACTTGGGAGACTCCACCAAACCTGTTTCAGCGAACCTCACTCCCAGCCCCAGCCCGTCACCCTCCCTTTCTCCGTCCACCTCTTCTTCCCCAACGCCGACCCCGGCTCCCGATTCTTCCCCTGAGGCCACTAACCAAGCTCTTCCTGGCTTTTTGGATGCCCGGGAGCTCCCTTCCTCTAATCAGGAAGAGGACGTGTTCACCCTGTACGACAGTGCTACCGGGGAGACTTTCCAGGTCAGTGCGGAGGAATTCCTGCCCGCAGCCCTGGCCTGTGAAATGGACCTCTCTGCCCCGGATGAAGCGTTAAAAGCCCAGGCCGTCGCACTGTACACCTTCTACTGCAACCAGCGAGCCCAGAACGACGGGGATGGGGCAGATTTTGCCTGCGACACCGCCAATTGGCTGGTATACGTTCCCCAATCGGCCATGGAGGAGCGTTGGGGAGAAAACTTTGCCTCCTACTATGAGAAGCTCCAGAGCATCACTGCCGAAGTGCGGGGACAGGTGCTCACCTGGGAGGGCGAGCCAATTCAAGCCTGCTTTTTCGCCATTTCCAGTGGAAATACCGCTTCCGCACTGGAAGTGTGGGGACAGGACCTGGCCTATCTGCCTTCGGTGGCAAGCCCCGGCGACTGCCTGTCTGACGGCTACCTGTCCACCGTCTCCTTCACCGCCCAACAACTACAGGACGCTGCCAAGGCTTCCTGGGGGGATGGACTGGATTTCGCCGGTCCTGAGGAGGAATGGGTGAAGGATCTAGAGGTCGCCCCTTCCGGCTATGTGACCGCCGCCACCGTGGGAGGAAAAACCGTCACTGGGGAAGAACTGCGGGAAGCCCTTGGCCTGCGCAGTGCTTGCTTCTCCATGAGCTGCCAAGAGGGCTCCTTCACGTTTACTGTCCGCGGCTGGGGGCACGGAGTGGGCATGAGCCAAGCCGGAGCCATGTACTTGGCCAATGAAGGCGCCAGCTACCAGGAAATCCTGGCACACTATTACCCCGGCGCCACCTTGGAAACCCAATAAAAAAGAGGACGGCATCAGCCGTCCTCTTTTTTTCCAGGATTGGAGAGGTGCACATCCAGCTGAGGATAGGGGATCGAGATTCCCTCCCGGTCAAAGGTCTCCTTCACAGCCTCCTGCATCTTATAAAAGATGGACCAATAATCCTCTTCATTACACCAGACCTTGCACACCAAGGTGACGGAGCTGTCCCTGAGCTCCCCCACAGCAATCAGCGGCGCTGGATCTGAAAAAATACGCTGGTCCTCCTCCACCAGGGACTGCAACAGCGCTTTCGCCTTTTTCAGATCCGCTTGGTACGACACCCCATAGGCCAGATCCAACCGGCGGGTACCGCTTCTGGTAAAGTTTACCACAACACCGCTGGTAATCATGGAATTGGGAATCACCACCTCTTTATTGTCAAAGGTGGCCAAGGTGGTGGAGAGAATTTCAATCTTCTTCACCTTGCCCTCATAGGTGCCAAAGGCCAAATAATCCCCCATGTTAAAGGGCTTGGTGAAGATGATCTGAATTCCGCTGACTAAATTGGACAAGCTGCCCTGCAAGGCAAAGCTGGCAGTCAGTCCTGCCGCACCCAAGGCCGCCACCAACGAGGTGATATTCACCCCCAGCTGCGCAATGGCGCTCACCGCCGCCACAGCCAACACAATGGCTTTTACCAGAGAGCCCAAAAAGCTGGCCGCCAAGGCGTCCACTTTTCCCTTGGTTATGGCACGCTTAGTCAGCTTGGCAGCCACTCGGGCCAGCAGCCATCCTCCAAAGAAAATCAACGCTGCCATGACCAAATCTACGGCAAAGGCCATCAGACCGTCCAAGAAACTATTCCACATCGCCTGCCAATCCATCGTCTTCCCACCTTTCCCACAATTTCTCTGTCCGTTTTTTCTCTCTACCCATTCCGGGTATTTTGTTTCAGTATACCACAGGAACCGCCGGAATGGAACGCTTCCCAACAGGATTTCATCATCCTTTCAGAAATCTCTGTCCCAAAAGGAAAAACTGTGCTATAATAGCCCATATATTCTCAGCATCCTGCAGAAATATGGGAGCGTGAACATGGAACACAACGTCACAACCAGTGCCATGAGCTTGAGCCTCTTGGCAAGAAACGTATATTGCGTCTGCTTTACTGACCGGGACAGTCAAGACACCCTGCGGGGAGAGTTGGCAAAGGCCAGGGAGAAGTTCTTCTCTGGGAACCGGAAAACCGTGCGGGTGGGCAACCGGGAGATGATCCGGGGCTTTGAGGGAAAGCTCCAAGGAAAACTCTCTCGCCGGGGCTTTTTCTGGCGCAAATCCGCCGCTCATGTGGCGGGCAGAGGCCGGCTGATGCTGGAAGAGGCCTTCGACCAGCTGGGCGGCTATGTGGTGGTAACCCGGGATTTTCGCGGGGTCATCGCCAGCAGAATTTTCTATGATAAAACCTTGCTCTGGTTGAAATCAGAATACTATGAGCCCTGGGACAGCCGCAGCGCCCGGGTGATCTTCAAGCCCGTGGACGCCGACGACAAGATTGAACGCTTTGACTGGGATAGCGCAAAAATGCGCTACCGCTCCACCATGCTCTATCCTGTCCCTTACCAGGAGGGCACCGCAGAGCAGAACCTTTTAAATGCCCGGTTTGGAGAGCCAAAACTGCTGGTTTCCACCAAAGAAGGCATCTTCTGCTATTGCCCGGAAAAAGAGGCCCAGGCCCGCAAAGCTGCGGCTGAGGATTTGAAAGGCGGTACGCTGGTGATTCTCCCCGCCTGGGAGGTAAAGGACGGCGCTCTCACCGTGGAGGATGACTCCGATGAGGCGGATATCTCCTTCCCCAGTTTGGAGGAATACGCTCTCATTCAGCCCCGGCCGACAGCCCAACTTCCCCAAGAAACCCAGCCTCCAGAGGAGGAGCCAGCGGACGCTACCGCTCCTACACAGGCGGAGGAACCCCCGAAGGAAGCGGAAAGCCAACCCCAACACGCAGTGGAAGAGCCTGCGGACGCTGCAGCCCCCACACAGGCGGAAGAACCCTCAAAGGAAGCGGAAAGCCAGCCCCAGCACGCAGTGGAAGAGCCTGCAGACGCTGCTGTTCCCACACAGGTGGAGGAAACCCCGAAGGAAGCGGAAAGCCAGCCCCAGCATGCAGAGGAAGAGCCTGCGGACGCTGCCGCTTCCACACAGGTGGAGGAAACCCCGAAGGAAGAGGAAAGTCAGCCTCAACACGCAGTAGAAGAGCCTACAGGCGCTACCACTCCCGCACAGGTGGAGGAACCCCCGAAGGAAGCGGAAAGCCAGCCCCAGCACGCAGTGGAGGAGCCTGCGGACACTGCTGCTCCCGCACAGGCGGAGGAACCCCCGAAGGAAGAGGAAAACCAGCCCCAGCATGCAGCAGAAGAGCCTGTGGGCGCTGCCGCTCCCACGCAGGTGGAGGAAACCTCGAAAGAAGAGGAAAGTCAGCCCCAGCATACAGAGGAAGAACCTACAAGCATTGCTGCTTCCACACAGGTAGAGGAAACCTCCCCCAAGAAAGCAAAAACACAACTGGAATCCCTCCAGGATCCCTCAGTGGACAAAATTCTTCAGGCCGCCCGGGAATTGGCGGCAAAGGAACCGGACTCCCCCATTCATCTCCACGATCCGGAGGACCCGGTGAGTCGGGCCATCCTCTATGCTGCGCGGGAGGCCGCCAAAGCTTGGCAACAGCAAGCACTCCTGCCTCAGCAGGAGCCCGCTCTCCAAGAAGAAAAAACTCCCGCCAAGGCAGAGCAGCAAGTTGAAGCCCCTGTGCCAGCCGTCCAGGTCGAGGAAACCGTTCAGGGAAAGCCGGACGCTCCGGTCAAGGAACCTGCTCAGGAGCAGGCACCCACGGCCCCAGCTCCCCAGGAGCCCGCAGACCTGCCCCCGGTCCATGGACGCACTCAACAGCCCAGTGGCCTCACGGTCTACGAGGGCCAATTCCGGGAAGGGCAGAGGGATGGCTTTGGCGTGGCCTTTTATAAGGATGGCACCCCCAGTTACACCGGCTCCTGGAAAGAGGGCAAGCGTGACGGCCTGGGTGTGTCCTTCCGAGACACCGACCACGCTGTGCACATCTCCCGATGGAAAAACGGCACTCCCGAGGACTTCGTCTCCCTCTTTGACAAGGAGGGAAATCTGCGTTACGGCGGGCGGATTGAGAAAGGAAAGAAGCAAGGACCCGGTGTGTCCTACAACACTGCCGACGGCACTGTCTTCGTGGGCAAATGGGTGGACGGCCGTCCCACAGGAGTGGGGTCCGCCTTTGACCGAGAGGGCAACCTGGTCTACTACGGAGAGTGGAAAAACGGACAGCGCAGCGGCCACGGCACCCAGTTTGACAGCACCGGCGGCATCGTCTTTGATGGCGAGTGGAAGGACGGCAAATACTACAACGGAATCCTCTATCAAAAGCTGGAGGATCTCCCAGAGGAGGATCAGCAGTGAAAGCTTTGGAGCTGGTCAACATGGAATACGGCGAATGTGTGGTGATGCTGGGCAGGGCCAGGGATATTCTGATGGTGGACTGCGGCAGCGTCAGTCAAAAGCTGCGGGAAGGTGACGTCCCCATGGACACCTGGCTGGAACAGCTGGCCTCCCGATACGACGGCGCCATGGACAGAGCCTTCCTACTGACCCACTACCACCGGGATCACCTGTCCGGCTTTCAAAAGCTGCTGGACCTGCGGGAAAACTATTTCAGCCGGGTGTATCTTCCCCGTCCCCCGCTGGACAGCAACGGACGTCCCATCCTGCTGGAATACGCCCTGTTTGCCTACCTCTTTGCCCAGCCCCAAAGCGATGCCTTTCAAGTGAACACCTGGTGCATCAAGGCCTTCCGCTCCCTGGGAGAAAAACTGGGCCAAGACCGGGTTTTCACCTTGGCCGCTGGGGACCGCTTCCACTTTGACGGTGTGGAATATGAAGTCCTCTGGCCCCGGGCGGAAAACTATCCCTTTGACCCTCAGCTGGGTGAAACGCTGGAAAGCTTGAACATCTTGTTTGCCTCCCCCTTTCAAAGTGGGTGCGTCCAGCGCTTTCTCAAGCTAAAAGAGGAATTTCTCTCACTGTATGTCAAATGTGCAGAGGCGTTTTCTGTCTCTGGCCGGGCACTGCCGGAAAAACGCAGAGCCTATCTGGAGCATCTCAATCAAATCCTGGAGGATCTGGATTCCCTGCGGGAAGAGCTGGGCCACACCTCCCAGGCCCATGACGTTCGGGAAGCGCTGTTGTCTCCCCTGAACGCCGGCGCCTACACCGGGGATGTCAACGGAGCCTCGGTGGTGTTCCAGAATGTGCGCACCTCCGGTCCCAGTGAACAGGACTTGCTCATGACCGGGGACGCCACCCCCGAAACTCTGGTGGAGATCATGGACAAGCTCTACGACGGGTATTACCTCTTAAAAGCCCCTCATCACGGCACCGCCAGTGGGTATAGCACTCTGTTTGCCGACATGAGCGCCGCTCACCTCCTCATCAGCAACGGCGAATACCACGCCGGAGGCACCATTGCTCAGCAGTACATCGACCGGGAGGACTCGGTGCGCCATTGCACCGGCTCCGGCGCCTGCAAATGGTTCCAAGCCTCCCAGGGGTGCTGCAACCGGCTGAACTACTGCTACGATCAGCAGGAGGGTCCCGGCCTGGTGATCAAATGCTCCGCCGCGGGAAAGCTCCCCCAGAAGTTTCCCGGCTGTGCCATCCGCGTAGTGGGTCCCAAGGGTGTGCGTGGGTGCCTGTGTGACATCTGAATGATCAAAGGAAAACCAACAGACAGGCGTACACCTGTCTGTTTTCTTTTGCCCAGCCCCATGGTATACTATAAGTAAAGCAGGCAGCCCCATGCGGAACCGGCCGGGCATTTCTGCCCGGCCGCTAGCTGTGTGGCAGAGGCGCTCTCTTACCGGAGCATCTTCTCCACGTCGCCAATGAGATTGCCCATGGTGTGCATAGCCTTGCCTGCGCTCTTGCGCATGTGACTTGCCTTGCGATGGCTGTTCATCATTTTGCTGCTGACAGCCGCCACGGTCACTCCGGCCAGCACCCCCATGCCGATGCCTTTTGCCACATTCATCGTCTTGTTCACCATCTGCTCAAACCTCCAAACCGAGAGAATCCATTTGACAAGCCGTAAGATTGCCGTCATGTTCAGCATGCCCGCCGTCCTCCTTGTTTATGCTTAGAAAAATCGACCAAAGAAAGGAAGCTGTGTTACCCTTGCCAAGCCTCAACGTTGTTTTAGTAGAACCGGAAATTCCTCAGAACACCGGCAATATCGCCCGCACTTGCGCTGTCACTGGCGCTGCGCTCCACCTGGTGGGGCCTATGGGATTTCGCCTGGACGATAAAAAATTGCGTCACGCCGGGCTGGATTATTGGCCCTATCTCACCCTTTCCACATACGATAGCCTGCCCGAATTTTTGCAGAAAAACCACGGGCCTTTTTACTTTTTCTCCACCAAAGCCCAGCATCGCCACACCGATGTTTCCTATCCGGATGGAAGCTACCTGGTGTTTGGCAAGGAATCCGCCGGGCTGCCGGAAAAACTGCTGTTTGACCATCCGGAATCCTGTGTGCGCATCCCCATGCTGGATAGCTTCCGCAGCTTAAACCTGGCAAATTCCGTGGCCATCGGAGTGTTTGAAGCACTGCGGCAGTGGGATTTTCCCGAGCTTTCCTGCTCCGGCCAGCTGCGGGACTTCGACTGGGCCGCTGCCAAGGCCGCTCATCCCGACTCAGAATTTCTGTAAGAAGCAAAGATCAGGAGGCATTCAAAATGGTTAAAGTGATAAAAGAAGAATTCGTCGTTATTGGCAAAGAGGGCTCCACATTGGACGGCGAAGGGTTTATCCAGAAATTATGGGATGACGCCAACGGTCACTTTCATGAAGTAGCGCATCTGGCAAAAAGGGATGACGCCGGACAACTTGTGGGAATCTGGGGCGCTATGTCCGACCTTTCCCGCTCCTTCCGGCCCTGGGAGGACGGATTCAGCAAAGGCTTGTATCTGGCAGGAGTGGAATGTGATGACACAGCAGAAGCGCCCGATGGATGGAAAAAATGGGTCATACCAGGTTATGAGTATCTGGTTGTTGAAAACCGCAAAGGCGCGTTTGAGGAAACCCTCGAGCAAATGAAAGAGGAGGGCATCACTCTGGTTGGAGCCATTCACGATCACACCGACCCGGCAACGGGAAAGGGGTATCTGTATTTTCCCATAAGAACCATTTGACTTAGAACAAATTGTTCACAAATCGTTGAAACCGGCTTCACACTACCCGGCTATGCTAGAGTATGGGATTGTAAACGTCATCATAGGAAGGGTTTGGCCATGTCACAACATTTTATAGAGTTTCATAACGTGTGCAAATATTACACCATGGGTGAAAATCGCATTGCCGCCGCGGACCACATTGAATTTTTCGTGGATAAGGGGGAATTTTGCGTCATCGTGGGGCCGTCCGGTGCGGGCAAAACCACCGTGCTGAACATGCTGGGCGGCATGGACACCTGCGATGAAGGAGAGATCATCCTGGACGGGAAAAAGATCAGCCAGTACAACCAGAAGCAGCTGACCACCTATCGCCGCTATGATGTGGGCTTTGTATTTCAGTTCTACAATCTGGTGCAGAACCTGACCGCCCTAGAAAACGTGGAGCTGGCCAGCGAGATCTGCAAGAACCCCTTGGACGCCAAGGACACCCTGGTGGAGGTGGGCCTGGGGGACCGGCTGCGGAATTTCCCCGCCCAACTTTCCGGCGGTGAGCAGCAGCGGGTAGCCATCGCCCGAGCCCTGGCTAAAAACCCCAAGATTCTGCTGTGTGACGAGCCCACCGGCGCCTTGGACTACAACACGGGCAAGGCTGTGCTGGGGCTTTTGCAGGACACCTGCCGCAAGACCGGCCGCACGGTCATCGTCATCACCCACAACAGCGCCTTGACCGCCATGGCGGACCGGGTCATCCACATCAAAAGCGGCAAGGCCATCTCCAATGAAGTCAACCTCCATCCCACCCCGGTGGAAGAAATCGAGTGGTGATCGCCGTGAATAAAACCTATGGAAAATCGATTTTTCGGACTATCAGAAGCTCCCTGTCCCGATTTCTGGCCATTTTAGCCATTGTCGCCCTGGGAGTGGGCTTTTTTGCGGGCCTGTTGTCCTCCCCGGTGGATATGCGCATCTCCGCGGACAACTACTACGACACCTCCCGGATGTACGATGTGAAAATAGTCTCCACCCTGGGCCTCACTGACGAAGACGTGGAGGCCGTTTCCGCCGTGGAAGGCGTGGAGACGGTCCTGCCCGTCTACGATACGGACCTGGTGCTGATCGCCGATGATGAAGAGGGCACCAACTACACCACCCGCATGCACAGTCTGCCGGAGGACACCTCCCCCGATGCTGAAGAGTACTTAAACCAGCTGACCCTGGTGGAAGGCCGCATGCCGGAAAAGGCAGGAGAATGCGTGATCGTCCTGACCAAGTCCTTCACCGGCACTGAAAACTGGATCGGTCAAACCCTCCACCAAAATCAAGAGGGTGAAACGGTGGAGGGTATGGAGGATACCTTCACAGTAGTGGGCACAGTAAAGAGCGCAGCTTACCTGTCCATGGAGAATGAAAGCACCACCGCCGGCAGCGGTTCCTTGAACCTATTGGCCTACACCGTGCCGGAAAGCTTTGATATGGACTATTACACCGGCTTCTACCTGGCCGTGGAGGACACCAAGGACTTGGATTCCTTCTCCCAGGCCTACGATGATGTAGTAGCCGGTGTCACCGACGCTCTGGAACCCCTGGGTGAGGAGCGCTCCCAGATTCGGTATGAGCAACTGGTGGGAGATGCCCAAGCCCAGCTGGATGATGCCCGCTCCGAATACGAAACCGAAAAAGCCGACGCGGAACAAGAGCTGGCCGATGCCAAGCAGAAGTTGGAAGACGGCGAACAGGAGCTGACGGACAGCGAACAGCAGCTTGCCGACGCCAAAGCGGAAATCGACAGCGGCTGGGCGGAACTGGAGCAGCAGCGCGCCAGCTTCAACAGCCAGATCTCCTCGGCTCAGCAGGAGATCAACAACGGATACGCCCAAGTGCAGAGCGGTCAGACGCAGCTGGATCAGGGCAAGGCCCAACTGGACAGCGCCCAGGATCAGCTGGATGCTGGCTACCAAGAGCTCGCCGCCAGTGAAACCACCCTCAACGAAACCAAAGCCCAACTGGACTCCACCAAAGCACAGCTGGACGCTTTGACCCAGGGCAAGGAGGCTCTGTTCCAAGCGGCTGCCTCCCTGGGGATCCAGGTCACCGACACCTCCGATGCCACAGCCCTGGCCCTCATCGCCCAGTTGGAGCAGATTGCCCCGGACATGGCAGCTCAGGTTGCCGATTTAAAGGCAGGGTTAAACGCTCTAGCCGCCCAAGGCACCGACACCACCGGAGCGCTGGCTGCCTGGGAAGAGGGAAACACCCAATACCAGCAGGGCCTGGCTCAATACCAATCCGCCAAAGCGGAATTGGATGCCAACCAGCAGGAACTGAATACCCAGCGGAAATCCTTGGAGGACCAGCAGGTCACCCTAAACAATTCAAAAGCCCAGTTAGACGCCAGTTATTCCCAGCTGCAGCAGAGCATTCAGACTGCCCAGGCTGAATTTGCCAGCGCCGAAGCCCAGCTCAACGACGCCCAAGCCCAATATGATGACGGCCTTGTTCAGTTGGAGGAGGGCCGTCAAGAGCTGGAAGATGGCTGGAAGGAATACAACGAAGGCTACGACGAAGCTCAAGAACAATTTGCCGATGCGGAGGAAAAAATCGCTGACGCGGAAAGCGAGATCCGAGAGATCGAGGAGGGCCAGTGGTACGTCTACACCCGGGACGACAACACCAGCTTCTCCAGTTACGGCTCCAACGCGGATAAAATTGCTGCCATCGCCACAGTATTCCCCCTGTTTTTCTTCCTGGTGGCTGCCCTGGTGGCCCTGACCACCATGACCCGCATGGTGGAGGAGGAGCGCCAACAGGTGGGCACCCTGAAAGCCCTGGGCTATTCCATGCCCAAGATCGCTGTAAAGTACGTCATCTATGCCGCTCTGGCCAGCATCATCGGCAGTGTGATTGGCTTGGCGGTGGGTTCGCGGCTGTTCCCCTATATCATCATCAACGCTTACAATATCATGTACGACGTCCCGCGGATTCTCACCCCCTTCAACATTCCCTACGCCCTGCTTGCTTCCCTCTCCATGATCCTCTGCACCCTGGCCGTGACCCTCTGGGCTTGTTGGTCCGAGGTAAGGGAGGTCCCCGCCACCTTGATGCTGCCCAAGGCGCCCAAGCCAGGCAAGCGCATCCTTTTGGAGCACATCACCCCCATCTGGAAACGGCTGAAGTTTACCCACAAGGTCACTGCCCGAAATTTGTTCCGGTATAAAAAGAGATTCTTCATGACCGTGGTGGGAATCGCCGGCTGTACAGCTCTGCTGGTGACGGGCTTCGGTGTACGGGATTCCGTCTCAGATATTGTGGCACTGCAATACGATGAGCTCAATCAGTACCAGCTGACCCTGGGCTTGATGGACCCCAGCGCCTTGGAGGGACGGGATCTGAAAGCCATCCTAGAGGATGACTCCCGCATCAGCGACTCCCTGGCCGCCATGCAGGCTCAGGTAGATGTGGTTCCGGATTCCGGAAAACCCGCTGACAGCATTGTAGTCTTTGTGCCGCAGGACGTGGACGCCATGGGCGAGTTCTTCCAGTTCCGTCACAGGACTGACTCCCAGCCGGTCACCTTTGACCAGGATGCCGTAGTAGTCACGGAAAAGCTCTGCGAGCGTCAAGGCTGGAAGGTGGGCGACACCATCACCCTAAAGGATAGCGACGGTGTGGAAGCACAGCTGACCATCACCGATATCTGTGAAAACTATATCTACCATTACGTGTACATCTCCCCTGAGACGTATCAGGCTGCCTTTGGTAAGGAGATGGAGGTAAACTCCCTTCTGTGCAAGCTCCCTGAGGACATCACTCCCCAAGATGAGGAACAGCTGGGCACCGATGTGCTCCAGTGCCGGGATGTGGTCAGTGCCCAGTTCACCGACACCCTGTCTGAAAGCTTCGATAACAGTATTCAGAGCATAAACTCCATTGTGGTGGTGCTCATCATCTCCGCAGGAGCCCTAGCTTTTGTGGTGCTCTATAATCTGACCAACATCAACATCACCGAGCGGGAAAAGGAACTGGCAACCATCAAGGTGCTGGGCTTCTATGACGGCGAGGTCTCCGCCTACATCTACCGCGAGACGGCTCTGCTGACGCTGATCGGTACGGCAGCCGGGCTATTCTTGGGAATCGGCCTGCATCAGTTTGTCATCCGCACTGCGGAAATCGACATGGTGATGTTTGGCCGTGCCATCTACTGGCCCAGCTTTGTGTGGGCCACTCTGCTGACACTGCTCTTCAGCGCCCTGGTGAATCTTGTGATGCACCGCAAGCTAAAACGAATCAGCATGGTGGAGAGCATGAAAGCTCCCGAATGACGCCATCCCTGTACCGGGAATGGGACGTTATGAAAAAAAGTGTAATTTACTCCGCTTTTTTACTTGAAAAGGGCCGGGATCTGGGGTACAATTAGTGTTGGTAATTTGTGCAAACTTTCACAATCAACCATATATGATTAGAAGGAGTGCCTGAACATGAGTTTTCTCAGCAAAAAGACCATTGACGACATCGACGTAAAAGGCAAGCGGGTGCTGGTCCGCGTGGACTTCAACGTCCCCATGAAGGACGGCGTCATCACCAACGACAATCGTATCGTAGCTGCTCTGCCCACCATTAAAAAGCTGGTGGCTGACGGCGGCAAGGTGATCCTCTGCAGCCATCTGGGCAAGCCGAAGAACGGCCCCGAAGCCAAGTTCAGCCTGGCCCCCTGCGCCGTGCGCCTCTCCGAGCTGCTGGGTCAGCCGGTGGTCTTTGCCGATGATGATACGGTCGTGGGCGACAACGCCAAGGCCGCTGTGGCTGCAATGAAGGACGGCGACGTGGTCCTGCTGCAGAACACCCGTTTCCGCAAGGAAGAAACCAAGAACCTGGAGCCCTTCTCCAGCGAGCTGGCCAGCCTCTGCGACGTCTATGTCAACGACGCTTTCGGTTCCGCTCACCGCGCTCACTGCTCCACCGCCGGCGTCACCGATCACATCAAGGACACCGCTGTGGGCTATCTGATGGGCAAAGAGATCGAGTTCCTGGGCAACGCTGTGGAGAATCCTGTGCGTCCCTTCGTGGCCATTCTGGGCGGCGCAAAGGTTGCGGACAAGCTCAGCGTTATCGAGAACCTGCTGAACAAGGTTGACACTCTGATCATCGGCGGCGGCATGGCATACACCTTCCTGAAGGCTCAGGGCAATGAGGTGGGCACCTCTCTGGTGGACGATGAGAAGGTCGACTACTGCAAGAACATGCTCAAGGCTGCTGAGGAGAAGGGCGTTAAGCTGCTGCTGCCCGTAGATACCGCTGTGGCTGCTTCCTTCCCGGATCCCATCGACGCTGCTATCGAAGTGGAGTATGTGGATTCCACCGCTATCCCCGCTGACAAGATGGGCCTGGATATCGGACCCAAGACCCGCGAACTGTTCAGCGAGGCTGTCAAGTCCGCTAAGACCGTGGTTTGGAACGGCCCCATGGGCGTGTTCGAGAACCCCGTGCTGGCTGAGGGCACTCGCGCTGTAGCCAAGGCTCTGGCCGAGACCGACGCTACCACCATCATCGGTGGCGGTGACTCTGCTGCTGCTGTGATGCAGCTGGGCTACGCAGACCAGATCACCCACATCTCCACCGGTGGCGGCGCCTCCCTGGAGTACCTGGAGGGCAAGGTCCTGCCCGGCATCGCTTGCATCGCCGACAAATAAATTACTGCACCGAGAATGCGGCGGCCACCAGCCGCCGCATTTCTTACTAAAATCACATATATTACTAAAAGGAGAGATTTCTCATGAATAAAGCACTGCGCAAAGTTGTCATCGCTGGCAACTGGAAAATGAACAAGACCCCCGCCGAAGCCAAGGAACTGATTTCCGCCATTGCTCCCCTGGTTAAGGACGCTGACTGCGAAGTCGTGGCCTGCACTCCCTTTGTGGACCTGTCCGCTGCTCAGGAAGCTGCCCAGGGCACCAACATCCAGATCGGCGCTGAGAACTGCCACTGGGAGAAGAGCGGCGCCTATACCGGCGAGATCTCCGCTGAGATGCTCACCTCCATGGGCGTGAAGATCGTCATCATCGGCCACAGCGAGCGCCGCCAGTACTTCGGCGAGACTGATGTCACCGTGCAGAAGCGTGTCCGCGCCGCTCTGGATGCCGGCATGACCGTGATCCTCTGCGTGGGCGAGACTCTGGAGCAGCGCGAGCAGGGCATCACCAGCGAGCTGGTTTCCATGCAGACTAAGATCGCTCTCTGCGGCGTCACCGAGGAAGAACTGAAGCGGATCATCATCGCTTACGAGCCCGTGTGGGCCATCGGCACCGGCAAGACCGCTACCGCTGAGCAGGCCAACGAAGTGTGCCACACCATTCGTGAGTGCATCGCCTCTGTGTACAGCCAGGCTGCTGCTGACGGCATCACCATCCAGTACGGCGGCTCCATGAACGCTGGCAACGCTGCTGAGCTGCTGGCTCAGCCCGATGTGGACGGCGGCCTGATCGGCGGCGCTTCCCTGAAGCCCCAGGACTTCGCCACCATCGTGGAAGCAGCGAAGTAAACTGTTCACGGCATTTACGCAAAACGCCGTAGGCGCATAAAAGTTTTTGGGGCGCCTTTTTTCAAAAAGGCGCGACCTTGAAACTGGCGCAGCTGGAAAAGAAGTGCAGTGAAGGTCGGCGCGCCAGCGCAAAGCGCTGTAGCCGAACCAAACGGCCCTCCTCCACTCAGTTAGCTCAGAAAGCACTAACCCCTTGAAGGTCCGTCCGTGCCTTGCCCTATGCGCTTTGCTTTAAACCTTGGGGCTTTGCCCCAAACCCCACAGCCTTTGAAAAGGCTGGCGAAACTTTTTCGTTACTGAATCGAAAGGAAGTCGCTTCATGAAAAAACCTCTTGTTTTGATGATTTTGGACGGCTTTGGCATTGCTCCTTCCGAGGGCAACGCCATTGCCGCTGCAAAGCATCCCAACCTGGATCAAATCTTCGCTGAGAACCCCCACACCCAGATTGGTGCTTCCGGTATGGACGTGGGCTTGCCCGATGGTCAGATGGGCAACAGCGAGGTGGGCCACACCAACATTGGCGCTGGCCGCATCGTCTACCAGGAGCTGACCCGCATCACCAAGTCCGCACAGGACGGCGATATGGATAAGAACGAGGCTCTGCTCAAAGCCATGAATAACGCCAAAGAGAACGGAAAGGCTCTCCACTTTATGGGCCTGCTGTCCGACGGCGGTGTGCACAGCCACAACACCCACCTGTATGCTCTGCTGGAAATGGCAAAGCGCGTGGGCGTTGAGAAAGTGTTTGTCCATTGCTTTATGGACGGCCGTGACGTGCCCCCCTCCAGCGGCAAGGACTACGTCAAGGAGCTGATGGACAAGCTTCAAGAGATCGGCGTAGGCAAGATTGCCACTGTCATGGGCCGTTACTACGCCATGGACCGTGACAACCGCTGGGAGCGTGTGGAGAAAGCTTACGCCGCCATGGTGTACGGCGAAGGCGAGCAGGCTGAGTGCCCCCTGTGCGCTATGCAGAACTCCTATGACAAGGAAGTCACCGACGAATTTGTGGTCCCCACTGTGATCAAGGGCGCCGAGCCCATCAGCGCTGGCGACTCTGTGATCTTCTTCAACTTCCGTCCTGACCGTGCTCGCGAGATCACCCGCACCCTGGTGGATCCCGATTTCACCGGCTTTGAGCGGAAGAAGGGTTTCTTCCCCCTGACTTATGTGTGCATGACCCAGTACGATGCTACCATGCCCAATGTGGAAGTGGCCTACAAGCCCGAGTCCCTCACCAACACCTTTGGCGAGTATATCTCCAATCAGGGCATGACTCAGCTGCGTATCGCTGAGACTGAGAAGTATGCTCATGTCACCTTCTTCTTCAACGGCGGCGTAGAAAAGCAGTATCCCGGCGAGGACCGTATCCTGGTCAAGTCCCCTGCAGTTGCCACCTATGACCTGCAGCCTGAAATGAGCGCTTACGAGGTCACCGATAAGATGGTGGAGGCAGTGAAGTCCGGCAAGTACGACGCACTGATCCTCAACTATGCCAACTGCGACATGGTGGGCCACACCGGCGTCTTTGAGGCCGCTGTGAAGGCCGTAGAGGCTGTGGACACCTGCGTGGGCCGTGTGGTGGAGGCTGTCAAGGAGATGGGTGGCTGCGTGCTGCTCACCGCTGACCACGGCAACGCTGACCGTATGGTGGACACCGATGGTTCTCCCTTTACCGCTCACACCACCAATCCTGTGCCCTTCTGCGTGATCAATCACCCCTGCCAGCTTCGTGAAGGCGGCCGCCTGGCGGACATCGCTCCCACGATGCTGAAGATTCTGGGTCTGCCCCAACCCGCAGAAATGACCGGCGAAAGCATCATTCTGTAAGGACGGATCCTTTCATAGTTTTCCACAAAGAAAAAGTTCCCTGGTGAAAACCAGGGAACTTTTTTATGTGAGTCATCTTTATTTCTGGTTCCAAAGCTTGGCCAGGATATCCTTGAGCACCAGGAAAGCATCCTGTGCCGAGTAATGATAGGTGTCTTTCAACTCCTGCAAAAGAGCTTGAAGAGGAGCAGAATAATGAGGGATGTCCACTTCCTGCTGATAAGAGGTGAGAATGGGATACTTCTGCCCCCACAGCTTTGTCCAGTCGATCTTATCCTGAACCTCTTGACTGGTGTGCTCAATGACACGCTGAATCTCCTGAACCTCTGCATCATAGTCAATGAGGTCATCCAGGGTTACGCCGTACAGCTTTGACAAACCCTTTGCCTGGCGGATATCCGGCAATGTTTCATCCAGCTCCCATTTGGAGATGGTCTGCCGGCTGACACCTAGCTGTTCGGCCACGGCCTCCTGGGTCATCCCACTCTTTTTTCGGGCATTGTACAAGCTTGTTCCTAAACTGCTCATGAAAATCTCTCCCTCTCGCAATTCTTACGTTCAGTATACGGAAACTGCAGGAAAAAATCCAGCAATTTTCCCTTCCGATTCCGCCCGAAATCCCATCAAAGGAAAAATTTCTTAAGGAAAAGTTATTTTCTCCACAGGAACAATACAACCCTTCCCGCTGTGTATACTAAAATTTATCACTTTATGAAAAAGGGGATGGCCATGGGAAAACGATGGATATGCTTGTTGCTCAGCTTGGTGCTGTGCTGTCTCTGCGCAGGATGCGGAGGCTATAAAGCAGACGGGAGCTTTACCTATCTGCTGCCACAGAACATCACCTCCTTAGATCCCCAAACAGCCTCCGGTAGCGCAGCGGAAGTGGTCATCTCCACGCTCTTCGAAGGGTTGTGCCGCATTGACGAGGACGGCAAGGCTGTACCCGGAGTGGCCAAAAGCTGGGAATCCAACGCAGACAGCACAGAATTTACCTTTCACCTGCGTAAAGACGCCCAGTGGAGTGACGGATCCCCTCTAACCGCCCAAGACTTTGTATTCGGTATCACTCGAGCGTTGGCCCCCTCCACGGGCACACTAGCGGAGGACCTGTTGCTCATTCGTGGCGCCAGAGCTTACTCCAACGGGGAAGCCGACGCCTCTGCTCTGGGTCTGGAGGCTGTGGACGACCACACCCTGGTGATCCGTCTGGAAAAAAGCAGCCCTGATCTCCCCTCCCTCACTGCGGGAGCTCACTATATGCCCTGCAATCAAAGCTATTTCGAATCCTGTGAAGGCCATTACGGTCTTTCCTCCGAATACCTGATCACCAATGGTCCCTTTACTTTTGGCAACGTCTACGCATGGCAGACGGACAGCGGCGAGCGTTCCATCACAGTCTCTCGTTCCGAAACGTACCAGGGCGATCACAAGGTACAGGCAGCCAGTGTCACCTTTCTCATTGACTACGATCAGTCCTACGACGAGGATCCTATCACCGCTCTGGTCAGCGGCAGTGTGGACATTCTAACCCTCCCGGACGACCAAGCTCAGGCAGCTGAAGACCAGGGCTGCACCTTGCTCTCCTTGAATGATGCCGTCACGGGATTGTTGCTGAATCCTCAATCAGAGAAACTGGAAAACACTCAGCTGCGCTCCCTGTTTTTTAAATCCTTGAACCGCCAAGACCTTTTGGCCCAGCGGGGCAACACTCCGGAAGCTCAGGGCATCATGCCCGCCTGTGTTCTGTGGGACAAGGAACCCTATTATGCCGAAGGCCAGACTGCTTACACCCTTCAAGACAGCGAAGCACTGCAAGGGCTTCCCTCTCTTCTGAGCGGATTGGATCTGGAGGAAGTCCCCAGTATCACCGTTATCTGCCTTGACGACCCGGAATCTGTAGCAGTGACAAACACACTATTATCCGCCTGGAACAGTGCCCTGGGTAACGCCTTTAACCTGGAACGATTGACCGCCAGCCAATTCCAAAGCCGCATTGAATCCGGGGACTATGAAGCCGCTCTCTACACCCTGCGGGCCGGAGGCACCACGCCCTATGACGTGCTAAAATCCTTTGAGAGCACAGCTTTCCCAACGCTTCTGCAAAATACGGATTACGACCAGGCACTCCGATCTCTTTCCTTTGACCTGGCCTCTTATCAAAATGCGGAGCAGCTTCTTCTGGAGCAGCACGTGTTCTATCCCATTTTCCAAGACGAGACCATCTACGCAGTCAGTCCCAATACTAAGGGAATCGTAGTGGCACCAGACCAAACCATTGATTTTACCGAGGCACGCAAACGATGAAGGCGCAAAAAAAGCGGTGGGAAATTCCCACCGCTTTGTTATTTGATTTTATTGGATGGAACAATCCAAATAGTGCTCCAATTCTTCGTCATCCTTTTTCTTGTCCAGATAGAGCAACAGGGCAGAAATGGATGCCACCACAGCCGCAATCGCAGCTACAACGCCGATGAACAATGCCAGTTTGCTTCCTTTTTTCATATATAAGCACCTCCACGCACTTAGTGTTCCAGCTTTTTATATGAAATATGATACCGAATCCCGGTGAAAAAGTCAACTGAAAAAATGGGCAAAAAAACAGCGCATAGGCAATTGCTCGGAGCTTTCTGACAAGCGTTACCGCTCACCGCCGAGCCCCCTGCCCTGCGCGCTGTTTTTTAGCTGTTCCACAAATATTCCGCAAACCCGGATGACTTAGGCACCCGCGTTCAGCTTTTTAGCGAGGGCGGACTTCTTTCTGGCAGCGGTGTTCTTGTGAAGGATTCCCTTAGCAGCAGCCTGGTCGATCTTCTTGATGGCGACACGCACTGCAGCAGCCTTGTCCTCAGCACCGTTGGCCACAGCAGCATTAGCCTTCTTGATCTCAGTCTTCAGCTGAGAGTTGATGACACGATTCTGCATGGTCTTGGTAGCGATAACCTTCACGCGCTTTTTAGCAGATTTGATGTTTGGCATAAGTCACACCTCCTTTTCATCCAATAAGGCAGAAATTATGATACCACGAGAAGCGAAAAAAAGCAAGTCTTTTTTCAAATTCAAATTGACAACTCTGCCCACTATGATGTAAAATACAAAAGCAGGTAAGGTCAGCTTTTCCTGTTCGATGCCTCCTTAGTTAAATGGATATAACAAGCCCCTCCTAAGGTTGCGTTACAACGGCCACCTCAAAAAAAACTAAATAAGGGATTGC
>OBYM01000103.1_pt1 | contig 57186 bp, 52 predicted proteins | sample 1538191 | NCBI WGS metagenome assembly OBYM01 (sample SAMEA2580165, study PRJEB22360) | human gut metagenome | biome: human gut; feature: human-associated habitat; material: faeces | place: Denmark | collected 2008/2010 | reverse complement strand
TCCCCCCGCAGCGCCGCGGGCGCGGGGGGACAGCCCCCCCAGCCTGCCGGTGAAGCGGCTGGCGCCCCTGCCCGAGCTGGCGGAGCATTACCGCACGTTGGCGGAGCGCAATGTCAGCGTGCCGCTGCTGGCAACGGACCTGTGCCTCTCTCTGCGGGAGGCGGCGGGCCGATAATTGTGAAACTGTGTGAGACGGAAAGGAGGGCTGCCCGTGGCAGAGGTCATTGGCGTCCGCTTTAAAAATACAGGGAAGGTCTACTATTTTGACCCCCAAGGGGTGGAGGTGGAAAAAGGCGCCTTCGCCATTGTGGAGACAGCCCGAGGGGTGGAGTGCGGCGAGGTGGCCATGGAAAACCGCCAAGTCAGCGACGAGAACATCGTCCAGCCCCTGCGCAAGCTGATCCGCATCGCCACCCCCGAGGATTTGAAAAAGGTGGCGGAAAACCACATCAAAGAGAAAAAAGCATTCCGGGCCTGTGAGAAGAAGATCGCCGAGCGGGGCTTGGAGATGAAGCTGGTGGACGTGGAATACACCTTTGACAACTCCAAGATCCTGTTCTACTTCACCGCTGACGGCCGGGTGGATTTCCGGGAGCTGGTGAAGGACCTGGCCGGGATGTTCCGCACCCGCATCGAGCTGCGGCAGATCGGCGTGCGGGACGAGGCCAAGATGCTGGGCGGCATGGGCATCTGCGGACGTCCCTTCTGCTGTGGCAGCTTTTTGGGTGGGTTCACACCCGTGTCCATCAAGATGGCTAAGGAGCAGGGGCTGTCCCTGAACCCGGTGAAGATCTCCGGGGCCTGCGGCAGACTGATGTGCTGCCTGAAGTACGAGCAGGAGGCCTATCAGGATTTGCTCAAGACCACTCCCAAGGTGGGAGCGCTGGTCTCCACCCCGGACGGCAAGGGTGTGGTTACCGAGCAGAACCTGCTGACCCGCAAGCTCACCATCCGGCTGGACAAGGATCCCGACGGAGCGCCCAAGGTGTTCAAGGTTTCCGAGGTGAAGGTGCTGCGGGACGGGAAGATCAAGGTGGGCAAAAAAGAGCTGGAAGAGCTGAAAAAGCTGGAGGAAAGCTGAAACTCCCCCTGGATTTGGAAAAAGGGAAAAACTCTTGCATTTTTCATAAAATGTGTTACAATGAAGTTGAAATTTCAAATGGAGGTGTTCCCCATGCCCTATGTTATCAATGATGATTGCATTTCCTGCGGCGCTTGCGCCGCCGACTGCCCCGTCGGAGCTATTTCCGAGGGTGACGGCAAATATGTGATTGATCCCGATACCTGCATCGACTGCGGCGCTTGCGCCGGCACCTGCCCTGTGGGTGCTCCCCAGGAGGGCTAAGTCTCGGGTCTGAAAACAATTCAGAAAAGCGGAGCCCGGCGGGGCCTTGTTCCTGCCGGCTCTTCTTTTTTTCTGGGGAGGTTTGGGATGGATTTGCTGAAAGACACACATTGGGAGCCTCTTTCCGGGGGCAGCCGGGTGCTGGTGAGCCGGGAGCACACCTTCGGCACGGACGCTGTGCTGCTGGCGGACTTCTCCGCCCCCCGGCCCGGGGAGCACTGGGCGGACCTGGGCACCGGCTGCGGGATCATCCCCCTGTGGTGGCGAGTGCGCACCAGAGCGGGGCGCATCACCGGGGTGGAGCTCCAGGAGAAGGCCGCGGCCCAAGCCCGGTGCTCAGTGGAGGAAAACGGCTTTGGGGAGTCGGTGGAGATCCTCCAGGGGGACGCCAGGGAGCTGGGAAAGTGGATCCCGGCGGGCTCCTTGGACGGCATTGCCTGCAACCCGCCCTACACCGCCCCGGGGACGGGTCCGGCCTGTCCTGATGCCGCCCGCCGCACCGCCCGCCAGGGGGACAGCTTCACCCTGGGGGATCTGGCTGCCGTGGCCCGGCAGGCCCTCCGGTTTGGGGGCAGGCTCTGCGTGTGTCTGCGGCCCCAGCGGTTGGGGGAGGCCATCGAAGTGTTTCACAGCCACCAGTTGGAGCCCAAGCGATTGAGGTTGTGCCAGCAGCGGGTGGGGAAAGCGCCGTTTTTGTTCCTGCTGGAGTGCAGGCGGGGCGGCAAGCCGGGCATGACCGTGGAACCGGTGCTGCTGCTGGAGGGGGAGGACGGCAGTCCCTCCCCGGAGCTGGAGGCCATTTACGGCGATTACCGTGACAATCCCGAACATAAAGGGGCAAACTAAAGGGGGAACTCAAATGGAAAGTACGCTGGAGCGGGGAGCGCTCTATGTGGTGGGTACGCCCATCGGGAACCTGGGGGATTTCTCTCCCCGAGCGGTGGAGACCCTGGAGCAGGCGGATTTCATCGCTGCGGAGGACACCCGGGTGACCTTGAAGCTGCTCAATCATTTTGGCATCAAAAAGCCACTGATCTCCTACTTTGAGCACAACAAGCTGGAGCACGGCCCGGTGATCGTGGCCCGGCTGAAGGAGGGCCAGACCTGCGCTCTGGTGTCCGATGCCGGGATGCCCGCAGTGTCTGACCCGGGAGAGACCCTGGTAGCCGCCTGCGCAGCGGAGGGGCTGCCGGTGTACGTGGTGCCCGGCCCCACGGCGGCGGTGTCGGCCCTGGCGGTCAGCGGCCTGCCCACCGGACGATTCACCTTTGAGGGCTTTTTGAGTGTCAACAAGCGCAGCCGGAAGGAGCACCTGGATGCCGTGGAGCAGGAGGAGCGCACCATGATCTTCTATGAAGCGCCCCATAAGCTGCGGAAGACCCTGTCAGATTTCAGCAAGGTGTTCGGCCCGGACCGGCGGATCGCCCTGTGCCGGGAGCTGACCAAGGTCCACGAGGAGGTGTGGCGCACCACCCTGGGGGAGGCCGCCGCCCACTACCGGGAGCAGGAGCCCCGTGGGGAATTTGTGCTGGTGATTGCCGGCCGGGAGCCTGTGGAGGCGCCGGAAGAGGCCCACACTCCCCAGGAGGGAGCTGCCCGGGCTAGGGAGCTGCTGGAGCAGGGGCTCTCCCCCAGCGGAGCAGCTAAGCAGGCGGCCCAGGAGTTGGGCCTGAAAAAGAGCCAGGTGTACGCCCTGCTGGTGGAGGATAGCCAGCTAGGTTAAATCTGTGTGAGGGGAAAAAGTTCCGTGGACGGAAGGCTGTTAGTGTGGTATAATAGCAGAAGAATTCAGGCACGTGGGCGGCGAGGAGCTGCCCGGGTGAGTTGCCCGCCTCAGGTGTGAGAGAATATGGGCAAATAAGGGTTTTCCCAACAACGCCGGGCTCTCTTGAGGGAGCGGGGCGATAGGCCAGGACAAAATCGGAAAGGATGACATGCCATGTTGAGAAAGACAAAGATCATCTGTACGCTGGGACCGGCCACTGAGGACGAAAGTGTCCTGCGCCGGTTGATGCTGGGCGGAATGAATGCCGCCAGGTTCAACTTCTCCCACTGCACTCACGAGGACGCCGCCAAGAAGCTGGAAGCAGTCACCCGTCTGCGGGAGGAGCTGGGCTTGCCCGTGGCCACCATCCTGGACACCAAGGGTCCGGAGATCCGGGTGAAGACCTTTCAAAACGGTCCCATCCATCTGGAGGCCGGCGACACCTTTACCCTGACCACCCGGGATGTGGAAGGCGACCAGCAGATTGTCTCCATCACCTACAAGGACCTGCCCAAGGACTTGAAGGCCGGTTCCCGGGTGCTCATCGATGACGGCCTGGTGGAGATGCGTGCGGAGCATGTCTCTGATACGGACATTGTGTGTACCGTCTTAAACGGCGGCCAGGTGTCCAATCACAAGGGCATCAACGTGCCGGATACCCGGCTCTCCATGCCCTTTATCAGCGAGCAGGACCGGTCCGACATCATTTTTGGCATTGAAAACGGCTTTGACTACATCGCAGCCTCCTTCACCCGCTGCGCTGATGATATTCTGCAGATCCGGCAGATCCTCAAGGAGCACGACTGCCACTCCATAAACATCATTGCCAAGATCGAGAATATGGAGGGCGTGGACAACATTGATGAGATTCTCCGGGTGGTGGACGGCATCATGGTGGCCCGAGGCGACATGGGCGTAGAGATTCCCCTGGAGGATGTGCCCGTGCTCCAGAAGCAGCTGATTCAGAAATCCTATCTGGCGGGCAAGCAGGTTGTCACCGCCACCCAGATGCTGGATTCCATGATCAAGAACCCCCGTCCCACCCGGGCCGAGGCCACTGACGTGGCAAACGCCATCTATGACGGCACCAGCTGCATCATGCTTTCCGGCGAGACCGCCGCGGGCAAGTACCCGGTGGAGGCGTTGGAGACCATGGTGCGCATTGCAGAAAAGGCGGAGCAGAGCATCAACTATATCAAGCGGTTCAACTCCCGGGACAACAGCGACGTGGCCTTTGACGTGACCAACGCCATCTCCCACGCCACCTGCACCACTGCCCACGACCTGGGCGCCAAAGCCATCATCACCGTGACCAAGTCCGGAGTCACCGCCCGTCAGCTGTCCAAATTCCGGCCCCTGTACCCTATTGTGGGCTGCACCACTCAGAAGCATGTTTGGCGGCAGCTGAACCTGTCCTGGGGCGTGGTGCCCATGCTCATTGACGAGGTGGCTGATACGGACACCCTGTTCGAGCGGGCTGTGGACGCCGCAGAGCGCACTGGCCTGGTGAAGAGCGGCGATCTGGTGGTAATCACCGCCGGCGTGCCCCTGGGCATCTCCGGCACCACCAATATGATGAAGGTCCATGTGGTGGGTCATGTGCTGCTCACCGGCGAGGGCGTCACGGAGAAGTGCGTCTCTGCCCGGCTGTGCGTGTGCAAGCGGCTTTCCGATATCCCCAAGCGCTTCCGGGACGGGGATATCCTGGTGGTGCCCGAGACCAACAACACCATTGTGGAGTACCTGCGCCGCTGCTCGGGAATCATCACCGAGGAGGATGGCGCCAATTCCCACGCTGCCATCGTGGGCTTGGCTATGGACAAACCGGTGCTCACCGGCGCTGTCCACGCCACGGATATGCTCAAGAGCGGCGCGGTGGTCTGCCTGGACGCCAAAGAGGGCCGGGTCAGCGCCTGCTGAGAGGCTGGCGGTGGAGCTTTCCTGAGGAGCAAGGAACTGCGGTCCCGGCAATGAGAGAAGGAGTGACGATGGGATGATTCTGACGATTCGCCCGGCCCAGCCCCAGGACGCCCAAGGGCTGGCCAAGCTGAACCGGGAGTTTAACGGCAAGAACGTGGCCTCCGCCCAGGAAACAGCCGGGGCGCTGTCCCAGCCCGGGCCGGAGAAGGTGCTGCTGGCCTGTGTGGGCGGGGAGCCGGTGGGGTTCCTTTGCGGGCTGGTGTACCGTTCCGCCTGCTATTGGGGGGCCTGCGCCCAGGTGACGGAACTGTATGTGACTCCGGCCCATCGCCGTCAGGGGGTGGCCCGTGGGCTGGTAGAGCGCTTTTTGGAAGCCTGCCGCCAGATGGGTGTGAGTGAAGTCACTCTGCTCACCGGGAAGGAAAACGTGTCCGGCAGGGCTTTTTATGAGAGTATGGGATTTACCCCCACCCAAGAGGTTCATTACTGTCTGTCCCTGCGAGAGGAATAAAAAGAAAGCCGTTGGCAGTTGCCAGCGGCTTTTTTGATGCAATCATGCTTTGGCTTTGAAGTCCTTCAGGCGCTTATCATAGGCGGCCTGGACCTCCTGTTCAAAGGCCAGGGTGGGGGCCTTCACTCCCAGGCGGGAGAGAAGGAACTTGGTGAAGGGCGGGTTGTTGATCAGCAGCGGCCCCAACAGGTAGGTGCCGAAGAAGTTCCGGTAGCGCACTCCTTCAAAGGGGCACTTCTTGTTCAGACCCACGCCTCGCTCCACGTTGAACAGCCCGATGCTCTCGGACAGAGGCGTGCTGGTGGTGAACTGGGATTTGTACCCCATCACCGCCTGGCCTTCAAAGGTGCCCAGGAACAGGCTGTTGTGGCGGTGGAACATGTCTCGCTGAGCGTAGGTGGGAAAGATTTCCAGACAGGGAAGACGGCTGCCGTCCTCCTTGACGATATACTCCCCAAAGAGCTCCAGGGCGTTTCCTGTGCACAGAAAGACTGTATCCCCGGTCATCAGTTCCCAGATCCGGTCCCGCAGAGGGGAGAGCTGTTCCAATACCAGCTCTTGGGTTCGTTCTGTCATGGGTCCCAGGTAGACCATGTCCACCTTTTCCCGGGCAAACAGGGGTTCCTCCGGCAGGTGGGTGGTGATAAACTCCGCGTCCGGCAGACAGCGGCTGAGATAGCGCATGTTGGCCAGGTCACCGTAAAGGTTGCAGCGCTCGGGATAGAGAATCTCAATCTTCATGGGGGACCTCCTTTTCGGCGGGCAGCTGGGGGGCGGATGCCATCCGTTTCAGCAGGGTTTCCTTCAGCTGCTTGGCCAAGTCCACAGCGTACAGGTCGAACAGCACAAAGGAGGTCTCCGCGTCCGTCACGTTCAAAGCGTTGGCGGCCTCCAGAGGATCTTCGCAGTGGAACAGCCTCTCCGGGGGAATCCCAGCCATGAGCAGCCGCAAATACACGTCCCAATGACGGGGGCCTGCCACGGCTATGTGAAGGATCTCCGGGCTGTTGAGGAATTCAAAATCCGTGTCGTAGAGCCAGGCGGTGTTTTCCACCGAGCTGGCAGCGTCGTGGGCGTCGTCCAACAGCAGCAGCACCGACTTCTTTCCCGGGTGCCGGCTGACGTTGACACAGGCCTGAGAACAGGCAATGGGGTTCTGCCCCTTGGCCAGGTGGAGGATCAAGGTCCTGCCGCCGGCCTCTTCCTGTTTATAGCGGCTTTCCACAATGGACAGATGCTCCAGGCAGTGGGAGAGCCTGTCCTTGGTGATGCCGAATTCCGCCAGCAGAGCCACGGCGGACAATGCGTTGTAGACGTTGATGATGTTGGAGTTGGGCAGGGGGTATTCCCGCTCGCCCTCCGGTCCGCAGACGGTCATGCGGTGGTTTTCTGTGTCCAAGCCGATGACGTGATACTTGGGCGCGGGAGAGGCATAGCCGCACTTGGCGCAGTGCATCCGGCCAATGTGATGATAGCGGCGGAATTCCCACTCCAAATGGCCCCCGCAGCGAGGGCAGGTGCGGGCGTCCTGAACGATGTTGTTGTACTCGGGCACTTCGCCGGGCAGGGGATCAATGCCGAAAAAGACCCTGCGGTTTTCCGGCTTGAGGCTGGCGCAGAGGGGATCGTCGGCGTTGAGGATCAGCTTGGTGCTGTCGGGGATATAGGTGTTCAGGATGTCCAGGATGAACTCCACATGAGCGTTGCGCTTGTAGGAGTCCCGGAAGATATTGGTGCACAGCAGCAGGTCCGGCTTGATAAAAGGCAGGATCCTGGGGGCGCTGCGTTCATCCAGCTCAAAGACGGCCAGATCCTTTTTGGGGCGGCCGAAGAGGGTGGAGTTCTCGATCAAGCTGGAGGCCACACCCGTGGCCACATTGGAGCCGGACCGGTTGCAGGTGAACTCATACCCGCACTCTGTCAGGATATCCTCCACCATGTTGGAGACTGTGGTTTTGCCGTTGGTGCCGGTGATGCCAATGATGGTTTTGGGGCGGGGCATCCGTCCCAGAAAGTCAGGGCAGAGGATGATGGCCCAGCTTCCCGGCATGGAGGTGGCCTTTTTCCCCAGCAATTTCATGACCCGTGCGGTGCCCTTGGCAAAAAAGAGGGCAAAGAAAAACCGTGGGCTTCTTTTCATAAATCTCACCTTTTTCGCTTTCCCCGTCTCGGGAACTCTGCAAAGAGCCCGGATAAATAGATCATTGAGGAAAGAATACAATTTATGTAACCTTAAGTACATACTTTATCACAACCTTCCTATTTTTTCAACCCTTTCCCTTGACCCTGGTCCGTGTTTGCTATATGATTAAAATACCCAAAAACAATGAAAAGAAACAGGAGGAACCTTCCTATGAAAACACTGCCAGTTGCCGTGCAGGTCTACTCTGTCCGTGATGACGCCCAGAAGGACTTTGCGGGCACCATGAAGAAGATCAAAGAGATTGGATATGACGGCGTGGAACTTGCGGGCCTCTATGACCTGGAGCCTGCCGTAATCAAGTCCGCCATTGAGGATGCGGGCCTGGTGGCCCTTTCGGCCCATGTGCCGTTCCAGGAGCTGGTGGCGGATATGGAGGGTACCATTGCCAAATATGTGGAAATCGGCGTGAAGTTCATCGCCCTGCCCTACCTGATGGAGGAGGACCGTCCCGGCACTCCCAAGTTTGAGGGCAACGTGAAGCTGTTTGAAGAGATCGCCAAGGCTTGCAAGGCCAAGGGTATCCAGCTGCTGTACCACAACCACGACTTCGAGTTTGCCAAGATGCCCGACGGCCGGTACGCTCTGGACTACATTTACGACACCATTCCCGCAGACCTGCTTCAGACTGAGGTGGATACCTGCTGGGTGAAGGTGGCCGGAGAGGATCCCGCTGCCTATGTGCGCAAGTACACTGGCCGGTCCCCCTTGGTGCACCTGAAGGACTTCCACAAGGAGGGCAAGCCCGCCAATATGTACCAGCTCATCGGCACCGACGTGGAGGAGCAGGAGAGCCATGGCACCTTCGAGTTCCGTCCCGTGGGCCACGGCGACCAGGACTTTGGCCCCATTCTGGAGGCAGCCGTAGAGGCTGGCGCTCAGTGGGTGGTGGTGGAGCAGGACCAGTCCGTTGGCCGCACTCCCATGGAGGCGATTACCCTCAGCCGGCAGTACTTGAAGGAGCAGGGCTGGTAAGATCTGCCCGTGTTCATTAGACAGGAAAAAGGCGAAATAGGTTACCAAAGTGTAGAAACGAAAAAGTTTTGGTCAAGCTTTTTCAAAAGCTTGCAGAGCGCGAGACAGCGTCTCGCGACCTTAAAAAACCGGCGTAAGCCGAAAAGAAAAGCAGGGCCGCAGGCCGCGCCCGCCCAAAGGGCGGTAGGCCAAGGCCCGGCCACATTCCTGTAAACAAAAAAAGGACATCAAAGCTTTCTGCTTCGATGTCCTTTTCTTGGTTTTACCCCCTTGCACTAAACAAAAAAGGACACCCAAGCGGAAAAACTCGGGTGTCCTTTTTGATTCCTATAGGAGGTCCGCTGCCCCATTCTATCGCCCGTTGGGCGCGTGCGAATGGGGCAGCTGCTTTTTTTCGGCTTACGCCGATTTCAGGGCTTTTAGGTCTCGCCTGCCGGCTCGGTCGGTGGCTGGTCAGCGTGCCACCGGCACGCAGCCACCCTTTGAAAAGGCTGGCGAAACTTTTAAGTTTCCACCTTTTGATAAAACTCCGGGTTTTCCCCTCCGGCCTTCCAGCCCAGGGCCTTAGCCATCAAGCTAACCACAAAGCACAGGCCAAAGGAGACCACCATGGCTAGGCAGGCAAACAACGGGCCGTTGGGGGTGGTGAAGCCAGAGGCCGCAGCCGGTACAAAGGCGGTGAGGAAGCCTCCCAACATGCCCGCCCAGGCTCCGGCCCGGTTGATGCCCTTCCAATAGAGTGTCAGCAGGTAGGGCGCCAGGAAGGACCCGGACAGGATCCCCCAAGAGTAGGACATCATTTCCAATATGGGGGTGGGATAGTTGGCAATGAGGTAGCTCAGCACCACAAAAGCCAGGCACAGCAGCCGGGTGATGGTGGCCAGGGTCCGCTCTCCCAGACCCTTGAGCCAGCTGGCCTTGATCAAGTCCATGGAGACGGTGGAGCAGGCCGACAGGGCGATGCTGGACAGGGTGGACACCGAGGCGGAGATCAGCAGCACTAGGATCACCCCGATGAGCAGGTTGGGCAGCCCGGCGGAGTTGAGCATCAAGGGGACAATGTAATCCGTGCCCCCGGCGGGCAGCTCCTCCCCAAAGAACAGGTGGGAGAAGGAACCAATAAAGTACCCGCCCCCGGCCACCAGCAGGGAGAAGAAGGTGGAGATCACCACGCCCCGGCGAACCTCCCGCTGGTCCCGGATGCCGTAGTATTTGTGGACCATCTGGGGCAGGCCCCAGGTGCCAAAACTGGTCATGAGGATGGTGGAGATCAGGGCCACGGCGGAGCCGCCGGGCAGAGGGGCCATGTCATGGGACTCCATGTACTCCATCATGTTGGAGAGTCCCTGGCTCAGGCCGCCCACCTGGGGGGAGAGCACCACCAGGACAATCAAAGCGGTGACGCCGATCATCATAATAAAGCCCTGGATGAAGTCCGCCTTCAGCGTGGCCATATAGCCTCCCAGCACCAGTACCAGGGCCGAGGCAATGGCAATGATAATCATGCACACCTGTTCATTGATGCCCAGGATCACCGAGCACACGCTGGTCAGTCCCTTATACACTGAAGCGGAGTAGGGAATCAGAAACACGAAGATGACCCCGCAGGCGAACAGCCGCATACCGGGGCTTTGAAAGCGCTTTTCAAAGAGCTGGGGCATGGATTTGATGTCGTGACGGCGGGTCAGATCCCGGGTGCGGTTGGCCAGTACCAGCCAGGCCAGCAGCGTGCCGAAGATGGCGTTGCCCACGCCCACCAGGCCGCTCCACAGGCCGTAGTTCCAGCCGGAGCCCCCGGAGTAGCCGATGAACATCACCGCGGAGAAATAGGCCGTGCCGTAGGAGAGGGCAGAGATCCATGCACCGGCACTGCGGCCGCCCACAGTGAATCCGGCCATATCGCTGCCCCGCCGGGAATACCATACGCCAATGCCCAACATAAATAGGGCATATACTCCAATGACCACCCAAATTGTCACTTCTTTGCTCATGATTACCACTCCTCTTGATTTTACACTTTAAAGCACACATGGTTTAAAGCATACATGTGCTAAAGTGAGATGATTGTATCATAAACAGGGGGGAAAGGCAAGGGAAAACAAAAAACTTTCACCAGCCATTTTGAAGGGTCGCAGTGTGCCGGTGGTGGTGCGGCCTTTTTGAAAAAGAGCCGGAGTGTGTCCTGGGGGCGTACTGCAAAAACTTGTTCCTTTGGTCCAAGGTTCACGGAATCTTCACGGCTTTTTCTTGCTTTTGCCAAAGATACAGGGTAGAATAAACACTGATAGAATCGGAGAAAAGCGCCCACAGCCTTGGAGCGGCGCAATCCGGAGTTTATTTGAAAGTAGGAGAAATTCACAAGAGAAAGGGAGTGTAGTTGGTGGCATCTGGAAAGATCCTCATTGTGGATGACGACACCAATATCTGCGAGCTTTTACGGCTATATATTGAAAAAGAAGGGTACGAGGCCTCCATCGCCAATGACGGCGAGGCTGCGCTGAAAATGTTCGATTCCGTCAACCCGGACTTAATCCTGCTGGACATCATGCTGCCCGGCCTGGACGGTTGGCAGGTCTGCCGGGAGATCCGGAAGAAATCCACCCGGCCCATCATCATGCTCACCGCAAAGGGCGAGGTGTTCGACAAGGTGCTGGGCTTGGAGCTGGGCGCCGATGACTATGTGGTGAAGCCCTTTGAAACCAAGGAGGTCATCGCCCGGATCAGCGCGGTGCTGCGGCGCAGCGGCAAGCACAGCGAGGATAAGGTGGAGAATAAGGTGGTCAACTACGAGAACCTGTCCATTAACCTGACCAATTACGAGCTGAAGGTCAACGGAGTCCAGGTGGATACCCCCCGCAAGGAGATGGAGCTGATTTACCATCTGGCCTCCAATCCCAACCAGGTGTTCACCCGGGATCAGCTGCTGGACGAGGTGTGGGGTTTTGACTACTATGGCGACAGCCGCACGGTGGATGTCCACGTCAAACGCCTGCGGGAGAAGCTGGAGGGCGCCTCGGATAAGTGGGCCCTGAAGACCGTGTGGGGCGTGGGCTACAAGTTTGAGGTCAAAGAATGAACGGCCCCGGCAGACGGAGGGTTCCCGTTCAAAAGAGCCTCTTCACCCGGTACTTGAGCATCACCATGGTCATTGTGGTGCTCAGCTTTATCCTGCTGGGTATGGTGATGATGCTCTTTTTCGGCCAGTATTGGCGCACTGAGAAAAAAGAGCTGCTGACAAAAAACGCCAAATCCATTGCGGGCATGTCCAGCGTATTTTTGACCAGGACCAACGAGGAGACCTATCAGCTGCAAACTTCGGTGCTCAAAGGGTTTATTGACACCTTCTCTACCAGCATTGACGCGGATATCTTCATCACCGACCTGGAGGGCAACATCCTCCTGGGCAACTATCCCAACAGCAAGGTGGAGTCCCCCAAATCGGTGCCCAAGCAGACGGTGGCTCTGGCCTCCCAGGGCATGTATGAGGGACGCAACACCTTTGATGGACTGTATGCCACGCCGTCCTACATCATCGGAGTGCCCCTTTGCGCTGGGGATGGGGAGCAGTGTGTGGGCGTGGTGTTTGCCGCCACCAGCGCAGCCACGGTCAGCGCCTTCCAAGGGGAGGCCATGCAGATGTTCCTGGTGGCAGCTGCGGCAGCCCTGGGCGTCACCTTTGTGGTGGTGGGCGCCTTTGCCTACCGGCTGGTGCAGCCCCTGCGCCAGATGAGCGCCGCAGCCCGGAGCTTTGGCGGCGGGGACTTCTCGGTGCGGGTGCCGGTGACCAGTGCCGACGAGCTGGGTCAGCTGGCCCTCTCTTTCAACAACATGGCCAATTCCCTGTCCAATTCCGAGGGCACCCGGCGAAGCTTTATCGCCAACGTGTCCCACGAGCTGAAAACCCCCATGACCACCATTGCCGGATTCATCGACGGCATCCTGGACGGCACCATCCCCAAGGAGCAGGAGGACAAATACCTGCACATTGTCTCCGATGAGGTGAAGCGTCTGTCCCGGCTGGTGAAATCCATGCTGGACCTGTCCCGCATCGACAGCGGAGAGATGAAGCTGCGGCCCACTCAGTTCAACATCACCCAAGTGCTGGTGAGTACGCTGCTGACCTTTGAACAGCAGATTGATGAGAAGAACATCGAGATCCGCGGGTTGGAGGATACCTCCCCCCAGATGGTCTGGGGCGACCAGGATCTGCTGCACCAGGTGGTGTACAATCTCATTGAAAACGCGGTGAAGTTCACAAATCCGGGAGGATATATCTCCACCACAGTCACCGATGGCATTGACCGCACCACGGTGGTCATTGAAAATAGCGGTCCCGGCGTGGCGCCGGAGGACCTGCCCATGATCTTCGAGCGGTTCTATAAGACGGACAAATCCCGCAGCCGGGATAAAAACGGCATGGGCCTTGGCCTGTATATTGTGCGGACCATCTTGAAGCTCCACGGCGGAGACATCACTGTCAGTTCGGCAGTGGGACAGTTCTGCCGGTTCGAGTTCACCTTGCCCAAGCCCCAAGAAGCGCCAAAACTTAAGGATACCGGGTCGTTCAAACTCAAGGACACCGGCTCCATCAAGCTGAAGAAGGAAAAGAAGGACTCCCGCCAAGAAAAGCAGGAGCCCGAAAGGAGTGTGGAAGATGACGGACGACCAGAGGAATAACCTTCCCGAAGAGGATACCGCTCCCCAGGAGGAAAGCGCAGCTCAGACAGACGCTGCTCCCCAGGAAGAGAGTGCAGCCCAGGAGGAAAGTGCAACCCAGGCAGACGCTGCTCCCCAGGAAGAGAGCGCGGCTCAGGCAGAGGCCGTTCCCCAGGAGGGAAGCCAGACCCCGGAGGGAATGCCCTCCCAGCCGGTGGAGCCCCCCATCCCGGATCCCCAGGAGCCGGCCTATTCCTGGCAGGCTCCCGCAGGGGGACAAACTTCTGCAGGGGAGCAGGCTCCCCAGTGGGGTGGTCAGCCTCAGTGGGGAAATCCCCCACCCTGGGCCGGACAGCCCCAGTGGGGGCATCAGAACCCCTGGCAGTATCCCCAGCCCCCGCAGAATCCCTGGCCCCAGTACGGCTGGCAGCCGGTCCCGCCCAAGCCCCCCAAACGGAAGATGTCCCTGGGCCTGAAGGTGTTTTTGTGGATCGCCTCTGCCTTGGCGGCGGGAGCCATTTTGGGCTTTACCGTCTTTACGGTAAGCTGGGCTGTGATGGGGCCCCAAGTCCAGACTTTGGTGGAGGAGACCCTGCCGGACGAGAGCCTCCCGGAGGAAACCCCAGGTGAGGAAGCTCAGACGGAAGAACCCCAACTGGACCTGCCCGAGGTGGACGTGACCCCCAACGAGGAAGGCATCACCATTGTGCAAAAGCCGGACGGGGACGCCATGGATGCCCAGGAGGTCTACAATAGGGTGGTGCAGTCCACCGTGGCTATTACGGCTTCCCGTACCGGGGAGACCACGGACAGCTCCGGAACGGGAATCATTGCCACCTCTGACGGATATATCATCACCAATGCCCACGTGGTGCTCAACACCAAGAGCGTGCTGGTCACTGTGACCACGTACGACGGCCAGCAGTATGACGCAGTGGTGGTGGGCATGGACCGCACCACGGACCTGGCGGTGATCAAGACCAACGATTACGGATTCACTCCGGCGGAGTTTGGCGATGCTGGGGAGCTCTCCATCGGAGAGTGGGTGCTGGCTATCGGCAATCCGGGAGGGGAGCGGTTCACCAGTTCCCTGACCCGGGGCATTGTCTCCGGCCTGGACCGGGCGGTAGAGCGCTACAGCGAGAACGGTATGACCTTCATCCAGACGGATGCTGCCATCAATCCCGGCAATTCCGGCGGTCCCCTGGTGAATATGTACGGCCAGGTGGTGGGGATCAACTCCTCCAAGATCATCACCGAGGGTTATGAGGGCATGGGTTTTGCCATCCCGGTGAGCAAGGCCAAGGATATCATCGATCAGCTGCTCTCCGGCGGATATGTGGAAGGCCGGGTGCGGCTGGGCGTCACCGGTACGGATCTGGACAGCATGACGGCCTCCCTGTACGGTGTACCCCAGGGCTTTATGATCGTCTCCATTGACGAGGACAGCGCCTTTGCAGGCACGGACGCCCAGGTAAACGACATCATCGTGGCCATTGATGGCGAGACGGTGGAGGAGCTGCAGGATATCTCCAACCTGCTGCTGCGGTATAGCCCCGGGGACCAGGTGACAGTGACCCTGTACCGGATGCCTGAAAACGGTCTTGGCGAGGGGAAAGAGATCGACGTGACCATCACCCTGTTGGAGGACAAGGGGGAAACACAGCGATAATGGCGAAAGAAAAGCTGGAAAAGACCAATGCCCTGCGGTTGTTAGATCGGATGAAGATCCCTTATGAGGCCCATACCTACCCCTGTGAAGAGTTCACCGATGGGGAGGATGTGGCAAAGCAGCTGGGCCTGGCCCCGGAGGATGTGTGTAAGACCCTGGTCACCGTGGGAAAGAGCGGTGGTCATTACGTGTTCGTGCTGCCGGTGAACCGGGAGCTGGACCGGAAGAAAGCGGCATCCCTGGTGGGGGAGAAATCCCTGGAGATGCTCCACGTAAAGGACCTGTTGGCTACAACGGGCTATGTCCGAGGGGGCTGTACCGCTTTGGGGATGAAAAAGCAGTTTCCCACGGTGGTGGAGGAAAGCCTGCGGGAGAAGGAGTCCATCTATGTCAGTGGAGGCAAGCGGGGCTTGCAGTTGAAGTTGGCGCCTGCAGATTTGGTGAGAGCGGCCAGTGCCATGTGGGGCGACGTGATCGTAAAGTAACAATGAAAAAGTTTTGGTCAAGCTTTTTCAAAAGCTTGCAGGGTGTGGGGCAGAGCCCCACGGTCTTAAAAACCGGCGTAAGCCGGAAAGAGAAACCAGGGCCGTGGGCCGCGTCCGCCATAGGGCGGTAGGCCAAGGCCCAGCCTCGTTTCTGGAAACATCAAAAGGACATCCAAGCATGATGCTTCGATGTCCTTTTTCTTGATCCAGGAACCATGATGCCAAGCAAAAAGGACACCCGAGCCGGAAAACTCGGATGTCCTTTTGTTGTTTGATTTAGAAGGGCCGCTCTCAGGGCTACGGCGCTTTGCGCCGACGCGCCCTGTTCGCTGCTTATTTTTTCCGGCTACGCCGGTTAAGGTCGCGAGACGCTGTCTCGCGCTCTGCAGCCTTTGAAAAGGCTGGCGAAACTTTTTCGTTATTCTCCGGCCTCTGCCTTGGATTCCTCAATCACCTTCTGCGCTACGTTCTGAGGGGCTTCCTCATAGCGCTCAAACTCAAAGGTGAAGCTGCCACGGCCCTGGGTCACCTGGCGGATAAAGGTGGTGAAATCGTGCATCTCGGCCATGGGAACCTCGGCCTCCACGGTCTGGCGGCCTTCTCCGGCGGGCTCCATGCCCAGCACGCGACCGCGGCGCTTATTCACTTCGCCCATGACGTCGCCCATGTTGGCATCCGGCACAGTGGCCTTCAGATGGCCGATGGGCTCCAACAGCACGGGATTAGCTTGGGGCATACCTGCCTTATAGGCCAGGGCTGCTGCGGTCTTAAAGGACATTTCAGAGGAGTCCACAGGGTGATAGCTGCCGTCATACAGCACAGCGGACAGGCCTACCACGGGGTACCCAGCCAGGGGTCCCTTGAGGATGCATTCCCGCAGGCCCTTTTCCACGGCGGGGAAGAAGCCCTTGGGCACCGAGCCGCCCACGACCCGCTCGCCGAATTCCAGACCCTCGCTGTCGCAGTTTAAGACCGCGACCCAACGCCCGCCTAATGGGCCGTGCCCGCCGGTCTGCTTCTTGTGGCGGCCCTGGACCTGTACAGTCTTGCGGATGGTCTCACGATAGGGGACCTTGGGCTTTTTCAGGGTGACGTCCACGCCAAACTTGGATTTCAGCTTGGAGACAGCCACATCCAGGTGCTGCTCACCCAAGCCGCTGACAATCATTTCATGGGTCTCGTTGTTGGTGGAGAACTGCAGAGTGGGATCCTCTTCGGACAGGCGCATCATGCCCTGAGCGATCTTGTCTTCCTCGCCCTTCTTGGCGGGGACAATGGCCATGCTCAGCGTGGGAGTGGGATACTCCACACCCTCCAGGGTGACCTTCCGAGCGGGGGAGCACAGAGTGTCACCGGTATTGGTGGCAGCCAGCTTGGGAATGGCACCGATATCGCCAGCGCCGATGTACTTCACGTCCACCTGCTTTTTGCCCACCATCATCACGGTTTTGCCCACGCGCTCCACATTGCCGGTGCGCATGTTCACCAACTGGCTCTCGGTGGAGATCTTGCCAGAAACCACCTTCACATAGGACAGCTTGCCAATGAAGGGGTCCGCCACGGTCTTGAAGACGATGGCAGCCGCAGCGCCGTCCTCGTTGATGGCCAGCTCCACGGGGTTGCCGTCCACGTCCAGGCCCACTTCGGCGGCCTTCTCCTCGGCAGAGGGTGCCAGCCAGCACAGGCCGTCCAGGAACTGCTCCATGCCGCGCATCAGCAGCGCGTCACCGCAGAACACGGGGGTGATGGTGCCAGCCTTCACGCCCTTGCTCACGCCCACAATGACTTCTTCGGGGGTGAAGGGCTCGCCAGCAAAGTATTTTTCAAAGAGTTCGTCGTCGGTTTCAGCCACGGCCTCGTAGATGGCAGTGCGCAGGCCTTCCAGCCGGTCTCCCATGTCGGGCATGGGCACAGCTACGGGCTTGCCGCCGGAGTAGTCGTATGCTTTGTATTCCAACAGATTGATGTAGATATTGGCCTGACCGTCCTGGATGAAGGGCACCACCACAGGGCACACAGAAGGTCCGAACTGGCCCTTCAGATCCTCAAAGACCCGGTAGAACCGAGCGCTTTCATCGCACAGACCGTTGACAAAGAAGATCTTTGCCAGACCGTTTTTCTCGGCTGCGGCAAAGGCCTTCTCGCTGCCCACAGCCACGCCGTCCTTGCCGGAAATGACAATCAGGGCGGTGTCAGCGGCACGCATGGCTTCGCACATGCCGCCTTCAAAGTCGAAGAGGCCGGGAGCATCCAGAAGGTTGATCTTCTTATTCTTCCACTCCAGAGGAGCAGCGGCCGCGGAAATGGACGCCTTGCGGCGGATCTCCTCGGGATCGTAGTCACAGACGGTGTTGCCGTCGCCCACCTTGCCACGGCGGTCGGAAACGCCTGCCAGATAGAGCATGGCTTCCGCCAGGGAGGTTTTTCCTGCCCCGCCGTGGCCTGCTACAGCCAGGTTGATGATGTTTTTGGCTAAATACTGGTTCATAACGCATAAACTCCTTCCACTGCCAAAATGATAAGCGGGGATTCCCCGCGATGCCATCTTCCAGTTTTGCACAACTTTAGTGGTGCAAGGCATAGCTAATTATATATCAATCTTCCAAAGAATACAATGGGCAAAACTGAAATTATATGAATTTTACGTTTTGATACTGCGATTCTTAGTGAAAATACCGAAACGCTCCCCGCGATTCTTCACACAGAATCTGCTGATTGTGAAAAAGTGACGTAAAAAAGGAAGTGCTGCCAGGCCAATGGCCCACAGCACTCCCTTGAAGAGAATCTGATTCAGTTATTGCCTCAACTTGGGCAGCAAAATGGTAATCAGTGTCCAGAACAGCTGGAACAGGAACAGCACCAGGCTGGAAAGCTGTCCCATGGCTCCGAAGCAGGCCAGGAATGCCACCAGTACAAAGCCCAGCACCACGGCGGCGGTTTGAATGGCAACCACCATGCCCACGGTGCGGCGCTGCTCCACACAGGCGGAGACCACGTTCATCAGGGACTCCACACGGCCCTTGGTAGCCACCAGGGCGTCAGCGCGGGGGATTTCAGTCTGAGTCAGCTTGCGGTATTCTTCGCCCAGACGGTTGTCCAGCACGCCCACAGAGGCAGTGTCGATGCCGAACAGACGGCTGATCAGCTGGGGCGTCACATTGGGATCCGTAGAGCGAACAATGACGCTGATACCGCTGTTTTCCAAGCGCTGCAGCTCGTTGCGGCGGCGGCGGTCGGCGGTGTAGGTCAGCACCAGCATTGCCCGGATAGCGTCACCCACGCCGATGTACACCACCTGCTGATTGCCGGAGGCGTACTGGCTCTCCTCCTCCCGGGGGGGAACCTGAATCTGCCGGTTGATGAACAGCGCCCGGGATCCGATGAGGATGGTGCTGCCGTCCACCTTGCCCACGATCTCGCCGCCCTCTTCGTAGGAGAAGCCCTCCACCTGGGGCAGTGCGTCTTCGTTCTCGCTGATGACCTGCTCAAAGACACCGGCCAAGGGGCCGGCCTCCTTCATCAGGGCGGAGGCCGCCATGATGGCGTCTTCAGCCACAGCACGACCACCAAAGGTCCGGATGCCCGCCAGCACTACGGTACCCCGGGGGAACAGATCCTCGGCGTCCACCATGACGGCGTTGACATTGCCCAACTGCTCCACGCCCTCATAGCTGACCACCATAGCGCCGGCACGGCGGGCCGTGCGGCACAGACGGCTGATGGGCAGGTTGACGGAAAGCATATTGGAGACCGCCACACAGGCACAGGCAGCAGCGGCAAACGCGCTGATGGCTGTAGCCACGCTGCTGGTGATGAGCAAGGTGGCGATGCACAAAATCAAAGAGGCGATGAGCCCGATGGGAGCCATCAGCTGAGAAGAGGACTCCGAGGGGTCGGGCTTATAGGAGAGATCCATAAACCGCTTGAGGAAACCGGCTCTGCACTGATAGGCGATCACCGGGGTTTCGGCCACACAGTCCTTGGCCATTTTCAAAGCGGTGTTGTGGTCGTCATAGATGCGCACGCTGTACTTCTGCTCCCGGGAAGTGACAAACCGGAAGTTGGAATGGATGCGGCGAATCATGGTGAGCTTGCCTGCGGTGTTGAGGAACAGCGCGGCAGAGAGCACCACAGCGTACAGATGGAGCGCTCCGTCAGAGAGGGCGTCCTGGAAGAAGGCTGCGGAAATGGCCTGAACGATCACAGCCACAGAGGCCACAGCCACTGCGCTGTCGGAGTTGGCGTTAAAGGCGAACAGAGCCCGCAGGCCGTTGGCCACCGTGCGGAAGCACATGCCCACTGCCACAGCCAGGAACACCAAGGTCAGCACCACATAGACCACCGGCAGGGAACCGGGGTCCCCGGGACCAGCCAGCTGGCCGCCGAAGATCAGGTTGACAATAGCCAGAAGCACCGTGCAAACGCCGGTGATCATCAGGCGCATGGTCAGCTCCCGCATGTCGCTGCGCAGCTCGTGGGAGATGGACTTGGCGTCCTCCGGACCGGTGTAATCGTCGATGGGCTCCCCGGTGTCGGCATCGGGGATGACCTCCTCCGGCTCCTGGGGGATCTCCAATTTCTTGTTGCGCACCCGGCGTTTGGGGCCGGAACGCTGTTCCTGACGCTCCTCCCGCAGAGCTTTTTCCCGCAGTTCCTCGGATTCCGACAGCAGAGCGCTCTGGAGCACATCTGCGTGGATCACATGGGTGGGAACGCTCCGGGGACGGTATTCGTAAATGCTGTTCACCTGAGGAGGCTCTGTGACTCTGGAGCGGTTGGCAGGAGCAGGAGCCTGCTGGCTCTTCTGGGCAGCTGCTCGCCGAGGAGGCTCCTCCTGAGGTGCGCTGGGGGCGTTGATCGCCTGGGTGGGCTCGTCCACCGGAGGCGCGTCCTCCCGCCGGACCACCCGCAGAGCGGGCTGGGCGGTGTGCTGCGCCACAGGGAGCTCCTCCATAGGAGGCTCCTCGGGCGGGAACGCTTCCACCGGTTCCTCCGGGGGCAGTTCCTCCACAGGGGCTTCCTCCACGGATTCCATAGGCTCCTGGGCAAATTCTTCCACAGGAGGCTCCTCCATGGGGATTTCTTCCACCTCCGGCTCCTCCGGAGCCATGGGGGCGGGGGAATCCAGCACCCGGCCGATGGCCTCCTCGGACACGGGAGCCTCGTTGCCGATGCGCTGGAGCTCCACCGTGTCATTGAGCACGTTGAGCTTGATCTCCATGGTCTGCTGGTCGGAAGCGTCCAGCATGGCCTTCTGAATGTCAGCCATGTTCTCCTGAACCTTCTTGCCGCCCTCCACACCGATGCCGTGCTGCTTGGCGTAAGGATCCGCAGCAAAGGAAGTCACGGGCATGGGAGCCACCACGCCAAACTCGTCAGCGATTTGCTCCTCATCCACACCGGCGGTCTGAACAGCCTCCGCCACCCGGCGGCGGCGCTCCCGCTGAAGCCGCTGGAAATTGGCCTCCACCTCTTGGTCGATGGCCTTTTTGGAGTCGTCAAAGAGGGCCTTGTAGGTCTCCTCCTCGCTGGTCAGCTCTCCAGCGGAGTCATACCCCATGCGGTACTCGTCGATGGGTTTGAGCTGGATGCCATAGTACATGTCGTCCTCGTTCTCGTCGAAGTCCGGCATGCGCTTTTTTCTGCCGAATAGGCCGAAGCCCTTCTTTTTCTTTTTGCCCGGCTTCTCCTGCTTCTCAGGAGCAGGGGCGGGTTGATCCTCCTTACGCAGGGGCAGCTCTACGCTGCCGGTGGCAAAGGAGTTCAAATCCTCTGCGGGGGCCGACGTCTGAGGCTTGGGCGCTGCCGGTTTGGGAGTCGGAGCGCTTTTGGCAGGCGCCTGCCGCTGCTTGGCAGGGGCCTGGGAGACCTTCGGGGCGGGCTTGCCCGCCGGCCGGCCTTGGGGCTGGGGAGCGGCGGCCTTTTCGGCCTCCTGCAACTCCCGTTTGGCCCGCTGTTCCGCCAGGATATCCTCCAAGGTGAAATCGTTATTGTCCTGTGCCATTGGCTGAAAACCCTCCTTTACGGGTCAATCGCTTTCAGTCCGCTGCGCTGACGGGCCACCTCGTAACAGAGGATGCCCGCAGCCACTGAGGCGTTGAGCGAATTGAGTTTTCCCTTTAAGGGAAGGGAAACCACAAAGTCTGCCTTTTCCTTCACAAGCCGTCCCACGCCCCGGCCCTCCGAGCCGATGACAAGAGCGGCTGGGCCGGTGAAGTCGGTTTGGCACCAGGGGGTGCCGTCCATGTCTCCGGCGTAAATCCACAGTCCCCGCTCCTTGAGCTGGTCCAGCAGCGCGGGCAGATTGCCCACCCGAGCCACGGGCAGATGCTCCACCGCTCCGGCGGAAGCCTTGCCCACCGCCCAGGTCAGACCTACGCTGCGGCGCTTGGGAACAATGACTCCATGGGCGCCGGCGCATTCGGCGGTGCGGATAATAGCCCCCAGGTTGTGGGGGTCCTCCAGTTCGTCGCAGATGACGAAGAAGGGGGGCTCGTCCCGCTGTTGAGCCAGAGCGAACAGATCCTCCACCGTGGCGTATTCCTTCACGGCGGCTACAGCCACCACACCCTGCTGGTTTCGGCCCGCCGCTCCCACCACACCTTGGTGATTGGCTCCGCCGCACATGTGGGCCAGCTTGACGGGGTCCGCCTCTTTGATGGCGGCGCCGCTGTCCTTGGCCTTGCGGATGATAGCCTGCAGCGAGCCGGAGCGTTCTCCCCGCTGAACGTACAGGCTGTCGATGCAACGCCCGGCTCGAAGAGCCTCTGTGACGGCGTTGCGCCCGGCGATGATGTCCGCCCCTTTGGGCTCCCCATCCAGGGGAGCGGCGGGACGTTTTTCACGATCTTTCTGCAAATGGGCCACCTGCCCTTTTCCTTATAATAGATGATAAAGGCCGTTTCCGGCCATAATTTGGGATCATTATAGCATACATTCCCGAAAATCTCAAATAAAAATGCGGACAGAATCCCCAAAGCTTCCCAAAGTTCCCGGGTTTTTGGACAGGATTTTCTTTTTTTGAGTATTTTCTTTCAAACCATGCAAGAAAATTCTTTTTTTGGAACCAAAAACACTCCACTTTTCCACAGCCTGGCGCCAGGTAACCACCATTTCCACCGGGGGATGTGGAAAACTCTGTGGAAACTGTGAAAAACACCTTGTCCCATGCGGTTTTCAGCTTTCCCCCGTTTCCACCAAGGGCCTCTTTTATGTAAACAAGCCGCGGAGTTTTTCGAAAAAAGAACAAAAATCGCCTGGATTCGAGAAAGAACGCAGCCCCAAAATCCGGGGGATTCGTAGAAAAAAAGCGCTTTATCTTGTGTCAAGTGGGGAAGGTGAAATTTCTTTCTCACAGCTTGTCCACAAAGATTTAACATACATTTCACGAGAGGGATCCCACCAAAGAGGGGGCAGTTCCAGAAAAAACTGGGGCTAGGATTTTCCCCCGTTTTGTGGTATACTAGCGGCAAAAGCAGGGGGTTTCCGGCGTGTTTTCACAAAAACCGGTGAGAAAGGGTCCGTTTTCCCCCTAAAATGCCGTTTTGCATAAATATACAGTAATTTTGTCGAACATACTTTTTGGGAGGTTTTAGCCATGCGGGAAGATATTTGCTCCATCCCGGTAAACGACGTGTTCCTGCCCAAGGACGGCTGTCCGTTCTGCCGGATGCGGGATATGCTGGAGGATCGGATGGCCACCTACATCACCGGCGCCGCCATGATGGAGCCGGACGTTCGGGTGGAGACCAACCGGCTGGGATTTTGCACCGAGCATTTCAATCAAATTCTGGCTCGGGGCAGCCGGCTGTCTGTGGCGCTGATTCTGGAGAGCCTGCTTCAGACGGTTCACGACGAGGTGTTTCCTCAAGGTGGAAAAGTCCAGCCGAAGAAGGTGGCCGCAGCGGTGCACAGTCGGGAGGAGCACTGCTTTGTCTGCGAGAATATCGAAAAGAACACTGCTCATCTGTTGGACAGCACCTTAAAGCTGTGGCAGACGGACCCGGACTTTCAAAAGCTCTATGCGGAGCAGCCCTACATTTGCCTGTCCCACTACGGCATGGTGATGGAGGCCGCCCAGAAGCTTCCCAGGAAGGTGTTCCCCCAGTTTGAGCAGGTGACCACAGGCCTGGCCAAAACATATTTGGAGCAGGTGAATGCAGATATCACCCATTTCTGCCGGATGTTTGACTACCGCAACGCAGGCGGGGATTGGGGCAACTCCAAGGACGCCATAGAGCGCGCTATCCGCTACCTGGTGTCCCGGGAGCCGGAGGTCCGGCAGAAGGCCGATGAGAAGAACCGTGCCTTTTGAGGGGGTCCCCATGACAGCCGGGCAGCCCAGCCCCGTATCCTTCGACCTGGCCCAAACCCTGGATTGCGGCCAGGCCTTCCGTTGGGTGGAGCTCTCCCGGGAGGGGGAGTGCTCCCTGTGGGAGGGAGCGGCCTTTGGGAAGGTCCTGCGGCTGGAGCAGCGGGGGGACCGGGTGTGGTTTTTGTGCTCCCAGGAGGATCTGGAGACCACCTGGCGGGAGTATTTTGACCTAGACGCCGACTATGAACAGAAGCGGGCCCAACTGTCGGCCATGAGTCCCGCACTGGAGGAGGCCGCCGCCTTTGCCCCGGGGATTCGGATTCTCCGCCAGGAGCCCTGGGAGGCGCTGTGCTCCTTTATCATCTCCCAGAACAATCATATCCCCCGGATCAAGGGGATTATCCACCGGCTGTGCAGCAGTTTTGGGGAGCCCATCCCCGGCACGGAGTGGCATGCATTTCCCACAGCCCAGGGGTTGGCTTCCCGTACCTTGGAGGATCTGGCGCCGCTGCGGGCTGGATTCCGAGCCAAGTACCTGCTGGACGCCGCCAAAAAAGTGGCGTCAGGCCAGGTGGATCTGGACCTGGTGAGCCGGGCGCCGGTGGAGGTGGGCAGACAGGAGCTGCAAAAGATCTTTGGAGTGGGGCCCAAGGTGGCGGAGTGCGCCCTGCTGTACGGATTTCATAAGACAACGTGTTTTCCCATGGATGTTTGGATGAAGCGAGCCATGGCCACACTGCTGCCGGGCCGCAGTCCCCAGGAGTTTGGGGAGAATGCGGGACTGGCGCAGCAGTACTTGTTTCATTATAGCCGTCTGCACCCGGAGCTATTTGGAGAAAAAGAGCGAACGCGAAGCGCGTAAAAGTTTCGCCAACCTTTTCAAAGGCTGCAGAGCGCGAGACAGAGTCTCGCGGCCTTGACCTTATTCGGCGCAAGCCGTAAAGAGAAACTAGTCCTTCCAGCCGCATTCGCCCCCAGGGCGGTAGGCTGGAAGGACGGCGCATCCCCACAAAAGCCAAAAAGGACACCCAAGTTTGAAACCTGGGCGTCCTTTTTGCATAATGCGCATTCGGCCAAATAGGTGGGGGGTTCGGGCTGTGGGGGCTGGGAGATTCGTTTTTGGCTCGGTGGAAGAGGGGCGGTCCAAGGGCCTATGCGCTTCGCGCCGTGCGGCCCTTGGGCCTGCTTTTTCTTTTCCGGCTTACGCCGGTTAAGGTCGCGAGACGCTGTCTCGCGCTCTGCAAGCTTTTGAAAAAGCTTGACCAAAACTTTTGCGTTTTTTCTGCTTACAGGTCCTCCCCCAGCAACCGGACCAGCAAGGCGTTGGACACCAGGAATCCCTCCGGCGTGAAGGAGATTCCCTCCTCCGTTGCCTGCAAGAGCTGCCGGGGACAGCCTTTGGCATTTTCCAGAATCTGGTCAAATTCTGCTTCTCCGGTCTTACCAAATTTGGCAAGGCAGTCCTCCCGGCGCAGTCCCCGGGTGAGTCGCAGATTGACCATGGCGAATTCCCCAAAGTCCCCGCCGTGGCCGTCCTCCACCGGGGGATTCCCCTGCAAAAAGCCCGCCAGGTCCCGGGGGTAGTAAAACCGCCTGCCCTCAAAGAAGGAGTGGGCCCCGGGACCAAAGCCCAGGTATTCCTCTCCCCGCCAATACAGCAGATTGTGACGGCTCTCCCTGTCCGGTCGGGAGAAATTGCTGATCTCATACTGGGTGTAGCCCAGTTTTGCCAGCTCTGCCACGGCGAACAGATACTCCTCCGCGGACTGGTCGTCGTCGGGGACGGTCACCTTCCGGGCGGCAAAGGGTGTGCCCGGCTCCACCTTTAGTAAATAGGAGGAGATGTGCTCCACGCCCAGTCCAGCGGCGAAGTGAATGGAGTGGCCTAGTTTTTCCTGGGAACCCCCCGGCAGGCCCAGCATGAGATCCAGGGAGATGTTCTCAAAACCTGCCCGGCGGGCGTTTTCCACAGCCCGGGCGGCGTCCTGTGGGGAGTGGGCCCGGCCTAGAAAGCGCAGTTCCTCCTGGTTGGCGGATTGCAGCCCCATGGAGAGCCGGTTGAAGCCGGCTTGCCGCACCTGCTGGAAAAAAGCCCCGTCCACATGGGTGGGATTGGCTTCTAGGGTGATCTCCGCTGTAGGAGCAAGGAAAAAGCGTTCCCGCACCCCTTGAAGAATGGCACTCAGCCGATCCGCCCCCAAAAGGCTGGGAGTACCTCCGCCAAAGTAGACGGTGGCAAGCTCCCGGTGCTGGAGCTTGTCCACCCAAGGGTCCAGGGAGGAGAGAACGGCCTGTACATAGGCGTCCATGTCCTCCTGGGAATCGGGGAGGGAGTAGAAATCGCAGTAAGGGCATTTGCCATGGCAGAAGGGGACGTGAACGTAGAAGCCGAGCATGGGATCACCACCAACGAAAAAGTTTTTGAGGCGCCTTTTTTCAAAAAGGCGCGACCTTTAGAACGGCGTAGCCGTCAAAGAAAAAGCAGGCGCAGCAGCCGCACGCGCCCGTATGGGCGATAGGCTGCCGCGCCGGATGGTCTGAACAAATCTCCCCTCCAGAAGGGGATGCTAACGGTCATTTTTGGCTTTGCTGGTTTTGGGGGGCGAGGCAAAGGCCGTCCGGGACGGACTCTACCCGCCTTCGGCGGCATGCGAGTTCGTCCCTGCATTTCTTTTTGCAAAGCTGCGCTTTGCTTCAAGGTCGTAAGGCTCCGCCTTACCAACCGCAAACTTTTGAAAAAGTTTGATCAAAACTTTTTTCGCCGCTATGCGGGTTTATTCGTCCAGCTTCAGCACGGACATAAACGCCTCCTGGGGCACCTCCACGGTACCCAACTGGCGCATCCGTTTCTTGCCTTCCTTCTGCTTTTCCAGCAGCTTCTTCTTTCGGGTGATATCGCCGCCGTAACACTTGGCCAGCACGTCCTTGCGCAATGCCTTTACTGTTTCACGGGCAATGATCTTTCCGCCGATACAGGCCTGGATGGGCACTTCAAACAGCTGGCGCGGAATCTTCTCCTTGAGCTTTTCCGTCATCTTCCGGGCCCGGCCGTAGGCCTTGTCCGCGTGGATGATAAAGCTCAGGGCGTCCACCACTTCTCCGTTGAGCATGATATCCAGCTTCACCAGCTTGCTGGGCTGGTATCCCATCAGCTCGTAGTCAAAGGAAGCATAGCCCCGGGTGCGGGATTTGAGGGCATCAAAAAAGTCGTAGACGATCTCGTTTAAGGGCAGCTCATAGTGGATGTCCACTCGGTCAGTATCCAGATACTTCATGTCCTTGAATACGCCACGACGCTCCTGGCACAGCTCCATGATGTTGCCCACGTACTCCGAGGGGGAGTAGATATGGGCGTTGCAGATGGGCTCCTCCGCGCTTTGAATCAAAGTGGGGTCCGGATAGTTGGTGGGGTTGTCGATGGTGATCTCCTGGCCGTCAGTGAGGTGCAGCTTGTACACAACGCTGGGGGCGGTGGTGATGAGATCCAGGTCATACTCCCGCTCCAACCGCTCCTGAATGATCTCCATGTGCAAGAGCCCCAAGAAGCCGCACCGGAAGCCAAAGCCCAGAGCCACGGAGGTCTCCGGCTCAAAGGTCAAAGAGGCGTCGTTGAGCTGGAGCTTTTCCAAAGCGTCCCGCAGGTCGGTGTAATGGGCGCCGTCGGCGGGGTAAATGCCGCAGAACACCATGGGCTGTACCGCTCGGTAGCCCTCTAAAGGCTCAGCAGCGGGACGGTCGGCTAGGGTTACAGTGTCACCCACCCGGGCCTGGCGCACGTCTTTGATGGAGGCGGCAATGTAGCCCACTTCTCCGGCATAGAGGGCGTCGGCGGGCTCCAAGGAGGTGGCCCGCAAAAAGCCGCACTCCACCACATTGAACTCGCCGCCGGTGGCCATCATGCGGATGGTATCCCCGGGGCGGACAGTGCCGTCCTTGATCCGCACGTAGACGATGACGCCACGGTAGGCGTCGTAGTAAGAGTCGAAAATCAGGGCCCGCAGGGGATCGGTTTCGTCCCCTCCCGGCGCGGGAATGTCGGTGACAATGCGCTCCATCACTTCCTGGATGTTCACGCCGGTCTTGGCGGAGATCCGGGGAGCGTCCATGGCGGGGATGCCAATGACGTCCTCGATCTCGTGGCAGACCCGGTCGGGATCAGCGCTGGGCAGGTCGATCTTGTTCACCACCGGGAGGATCTCCAACCCGGCGTCCACGGCCAGATAGGTGTTGGCCAGAGTCTGGGCTTCAATGCCCTGAGAGGCGTCCACCACCAGTACAGCTCCCTCGCAGGCGGCCAGAGAGCGGGAAACCTCGTAGTTGAAGTCCACGTGACCGGGGGTGTCAATGAGGTTGAAGACATAGTCCTCCCCATCCTGAGCGGTGTAGACCAGAGTGACGGCGTGGGCTTTGATGGTGATGCCCCGTTCCCGTTCCAAATCCATGTTGTCCAGCAGCTGATTTTCCATCTCCCGAAGGGGGACGGCCTTGGTCTGCTCAAGGATGCGGTCGGCCAAGGTGGATTTGCCGTGGTCGATGTGGGCAACGATGCTAAAATTGCGAATTTTACTTCTATCCATAGGGAATCTCCGTTACAAAAAGTGTATTTATTTATTATAGCAGAAAAGGGAAGAAAAGAAAACTGCGCAAAAAGGCGGGAAACGAAAAAGTTTTTGGTGCGTTGCTCCCCAGTGGGGAGCGTCCAGCGCTGACCGAGCCGGCAGGCGAGACCGCCTTTTTTTAAAAAGGCGCGACCTTAAGAACGAAACCGGCGCAGCCGGAAAGGAACTGCAGTGAGGCCGGCGCACCAGCGCGTAGCGCTGTAGCCGGGCCGAACGGCCCTCTAGCAGTGAGCTGTTCCACCGCAGTCGCGGCCGGGCTGCATGTATCGGCCATGAAAGGCTGAGTGGGAGCTATCCGGACCTTTTGAAGCTGGGCTCCCAAGACTGGGGTATCCGCTTCCTGGGAGGGCTTCTTGAGAGCCGTCCGGGGCGTGCGCCTATCGCCCTACGGGCGCGTGCGGCTTCGCCCCTGCTTTTCTTTGACGGCTGCGCCGGTGAAGGTCGTGGAGCTCTGCTCCACACCTCGCAAGCTTTTGAAAAAGCTTGACCAAAACTTTTTCGTTTTTCTCACTTTACTTTTTCGTTTTTCTCGCCTTGCAATCCCTTCCCGCCCATGCTACAATACTCCTCAGTATGACTTAACCAGAAAGGCGGTCCCTTCTTATGAAAGCTACCGATAAAACCATGGAGACTATCGTGAACCTCTGCAAAGCTCGGGGCTTTATCTTCCCCGGCAGCGAGATCTACGGCGGTCTCTCCAACTCCTGGGACTACGGCCCCTTGGGTGTGGAGTTTAAGAACAACGTCAAAAAGGCTTGGTGGAAAAAGTTCGTCCAGGAATCTCCCTACAACGTGGGTGTGGACGCCGCCATCTTGATGAATCCCCAGGTGTGGGTGGCCACCGGTCATGTGGGCGGTTTCTCCGATCCCCTCATGGACTGCAAGGACTGCAAAACCCGGCACCGCGCCGACAAGCTCATTGAGGACTTCACCGGCGAATCCGCCGACGGCTGGTCCAATGAGAAAATGATGGACTTTATCAAAGAAAATCACATCAAGTGCCCCAACTGTGGCAGCGAGAACTTCACTGATATTCGCCAGTTCAACTTGATGTTCAAGACCTTCCAGGGCGTCACCGAGGATCAGAAGAACGAGATCTACCTCCGTCCTGAGACTGCCCAAGGCATCTTTGTGAACTTCCCCAGCGTGCAGCGCACCACCCGGAAGAAGCTGCCCTTTGGCATTGCTCAGGTGGGCAAGAGCTTCCGCAATGAGATCACTCCCGGCAACTTCACTTTCCGCACCCGGGAATTTGAGCAGATGGAGCTGGAGTTCTTCTGCAAGCCCGACACCGACCTGGAGTGGTTTGCCTACTGGAAGGAGTTCTGCAAGCAGTGGCTGTTCAGCCTGGGCATGACCGAGGAGAACGTGCGCTTCCGGGATCACCGTCCCGAGGAGCTGTCCTTCTACTCCAAGGCCACCACCGACGTGGAGTACCTGTTCCCCTTCGGCTGGGGCGAGCTGTGGGGCATTGCCGACCGCACCGACTACGACCTGAAGCGCCATCAGGATCACTCCGGCAAGGATCTGACCTACTTCGATCAGGAGACCCAGGAGCACTACATCCCCTATGTGGTGGAGCCCTCCCTGGGTGCGGACCGTATGGCTTTGGCCTTCCTGTGCGACGCCTACGACGAGGAAGTGGTGGGCCAGGACAAGAACGGCAAGGACGACGTCCGTGTGGTGCTGCATCTCCATCCGGCGCTGGCGCCCTTCAAGGCCGCTGTGCTGCCCCTGTCCAAGAAGCTTGGGCCCAAGGCCCAGGAGGTCCACGACATGCTGTCCAAGGACTTCATGGTCGACTACGACGAGGCCGGTTCCATCGGCAAGCGGTATCGCCGCCAGGACGAGATCGGCACGCCTTTGTGCATCACCATCGACTTTGAGACTGTGGGCGATGGGGAGAAAGAAGCCGACAATTGCGTCACCGTCCGAGATCGCGACACCATGGAGCAGGTGCGCCTGCCCATTGAGAAGCTCAAGGACTACATTGCAGAAAAAGTGGCGTTTTAACCGAATCCACAAAGGGGAGCGGGGGAGACCCCGTTCCTTTTTTTGTTAACATAAAAAACGCCCATTGAACATTCTTCCGCAATGTGGTATAATAACTTGATAGGAAGTTTATCGGAAAATCCCACCCAGCAGGAGGAACTGCCATGAGAGAAAAGCGCCGATTTGCGGCTCTGCTTGCGGCCCTGGCATTGGCTGCCTGCCTAATCGCAGTGCCGGCCGTGGCCACAGAGGGAACACCCCCTCTGGGCCACACCCAGATGCCCAGCTATGCCACCGGCACCACCACCCCACAGAATCCGGAGACGGACCCCGTCACTCCGGAGCCTGCCACTCCCCCGCCGGATCCGGTGACGCCGCCCCCCTCCAGCAGCTCCTCTCAGGAACCCTCCAGTTCCTCTTCCTCCCAGGAGCCTTCGGATTCCTCCCAGGAGCCCAGTTCGTCTTCCAGCTCCTCTTCGGAGGAACCCTCGGATTCCTCCCAGGATCCGGGGAGCAGTTCTTCCTCGGAGGATCCCGGAAGCAGCTCTTCTCAGGAACCCTCGGATGGAGGGGACGGCAGTGATTCTTCATCGGAGTACCCCGAGAGCGAAGATCCTTGGGAGGAGCCCAGCCAGTCTCAGGAGGAGCCTGACGACACCCAGGGTCAAGATATTGAAATCCCTGACTATGAGCCCCAGACCATTGCCACCCCTCGTCCTGCGGTGGAGCGGCCTTCGGTCTCTCTGAACAACGGCAGCGAGACCTCTTCCGAGGAGGAGGAAAGCGGTCCCAACTATGTGACCTTTGCCCGACTGAACGTCAAGGGGAACTCCATGGCCAGCACCCTGTTTATTGGCGGCGTGGCCTGTGTTGTGGCAGGTGTCATGGGTTTGGTGGCTATTCTGCTGTTCTATCTCCGAGGCAGACGGCGCTATTCCGGCGCCGAGGGTATTCTGCAGGAGATCCATGAGGCGGAGGTTCGTCAGCAGCCGGCCCAGGGTGGTACGGGCTATCCGGAGCCTCCCGCACCGGTGGTGCGCAAGGCCCCGCCGGGAGCCTTGATGCCGGAGGAAGCCTCCCTGTATACGGAGGAGTTCTCCATGCCTCAGGAAGATCCCCAGCCGTACCAGGGAGAATACGACCAGTACGATGGGTACGACGACTATGATGATTACGGGGACTACGACGACTACCAGGATGAAGGCCAGTATGGCCAGTACCAGGAGCAGGAAGTTCCCTATGACGAAGGTGTCTATGAGGAGGACTATCCGGAGGAGCCCTTGCCGGAGCGTCCGGAAACGGCAAGCCCGCCGGCTCAGGAGACCATGGGCCAAACCCGGCAGTTTGACACGGAAGAGATCCTGCGGGAAGCCTTGCGCTTTACCGATGACGACTACAAAAATTGAGAAAAGCAGAATGAGAGGTTGTCGCCCAAAGCGACAGCCTCTTTTTTGTATCCGGGTTGAGTTTTCCACCAAAACTTGGTAGAATGAGGAAAACGAGGGGAGGGACGACGCCGTGGAAAATCAGGACCGCACCCGGGAGAAATTGGCCCGGGCCATCAAAGAGGAGATGGAGCGGGCGCCCTTGGACAAGATCACCGTCACTCAGATTGTGGAGCGGGCAGGGGTGACCCGGCAGACCTTTTACCGGAACTTCCAAGACAAATACGACCTGGTGAACTGGCATTTTGAACAGCTGGCCCAGCGGTCCTTCAAGCAGATGGGCGTCAGCCTGACGCTGCGGGAGGCGCTGATCCGCAAATTCCAGTTTTTAAAGGGAGAGGGCACCTTTTTCACCCAGGCGTTCCGCTCTCGAGATCACAACTCGGTGGTGGCCTATGACTACCAGTGCATTCTGGAGTTTTACACTGGAATTCTCCAGCGGAAGCTGGGAGTGGAGAAGCTCCCCCAGGACATCGCCTTTCTGCTGGAGATGTATTGCAGTGCCTCCATTGAAAAGACGGTGGAATGGGTGACCACCGGTATGGAGCGCCCTATTCCGGAGTTGGTGGACCTGCTGATTGAGGCCATGCCCCAGCGGCTGCAGGAGCTGCTGCGGGAGCTGCAAGGTCCGGTGGCGGAAGCCGCAGAAAACGTCCCCGGTTCCTCTTTGGAATGATGGAAAGGAGCGTGGGGAGATGAATCCGACCTCTTTGGGGTGGTTTGACCCCATGGATCAAACTGTCCCCGTCATTGAGCCAGGTGCTCACATTCAAAGCAAATACCCGGGGATGGAGATGCCCACCCTGCCGGAAAAAGCGGTGATGTTTTGCCTTGGAAAAGGCATGACCGTGTTAGAGGAGCGCTTTTCCGCCCAGACTCGGATGGAAAAACTGCCCGGCTTTATCGCCCACTCCAAGGTGGACATGGTGAGGGGTCATGAGGGCGTGTGCTTCCTCCACGGGGGATACGGTGCGCCCCAGGCCGCCTGTACGGTGGAGACCCTCCATGCCTTGGGGGTGAAGGATCTGCTGTTGGTGGGATTGTGCGGTGGGTTCCATCCCTCGCTCCAGGTGGGGGATGTAGTGATCCCCCAGAAGATCTGGAGCGAAGAGGGGACCTCTCTCCACTACCGGGAGAAGACGGGCTTTGTGGAGCTGCCGTCCCCCCGAGTGAGGGAGCTCACAGCTCATTTGGCAAAAGCGGGGTTTTCCGTGGAAAACCTGCCCACAGTGACCACGGATGCCGTTTACCGCCAAACCTATCATAAGGAGTCCTTTTGGCGGGAGCTGGGCTGTGCGGGGGTGGACATGGAGGCCTCGGCAGTGGGGGCAGTGTGCGCCTATTACGGCATGAGCTGTACAGTGGCGCTGCTGGTTTCGGACAAGCATCCCCAAACACCGGAGGAGCCCTCTTGGAAGTGGGGCAGCGACCGATACGGCCAGCAGCTGGAGCAGTATATCGCCGGCTGTGTGGAGTTTGCCTTGAAAGAGAATACCTTGAGCAAAGTTTGAAAGCGGCGGTCCTGAAAAGGGCCGCTGTTTTTTGCCTGCTATGTGACACTTTCCCCAAAGTGTCACTTGTTTTTTGGAAAACTACTTGCTACAATTTTAACAGAGTCTAAAAGGGGCAAGTGTGCTCCAGCGTCAAAAGCAGTGCGCTTTGACGTCAAAAGAAAGGAAGTTGTGTTCATGGCAAATCGTTTTGTCTTAAATGAGAGATCCTATCACGGCAAGGGCGCTATTGCTGAAATCGCCGGAGAAGTCACCAGCCGCGGTCTGAAGAAGGCTCTGGTCTGCTCCGACCCCGACCTGCTGAAGTTCGGCGTCACCAAGAAGGTCACCGACGTGCTGGAAGCTGCCGGCATCGCCTATGACATCTACTCCGATATCAAGCCCAACCCCACCATCCAGAACGTTCAGGACGGCGTGGAGGCTTTGAAGAAGTCTCAGGCGGACTGCATCATCGCCATCGGCGGCGGCTCTTCCATGGACACCGCCAAGGCCATGGGCATCATCGCCACTAACCCTGAGTTTGCCGATGTCCGCAGCCTGGAAGGCGTGGCTCCCACCAAGAATCCCTGCCTGCCCATCATCGCTGTGCCCACCACCGCCGGCACCGCTGCTGAGGTCACCATCAACTACGTCATCACCGACGTGGAGAAGAACCGTAAGTTTGTCTGTGTGGATCCCCACGACATCCCCGTGGTGGCTATTGTGGATCCCGATATGATGGCTTCCATGCCCAAGGGCCTCACCGCCGCCACCGGTATGGATGCTTTGACCCACGCCATCGAGGGCTACATCACCAAGGGCGCTTGGGAGCTGTCCGATATGTTCCATCTGAAGGCCATTGAGATCATCTCCAAGTCCCTGCGGGGCGCTGTGGAGAACACTCCCGAGGGCCGCGAGGGCATGGCTCTGGGCCAGTACATTGCCGGTATGGGCTTCTCCAATGTGGGTCTGGGTATTGTCCACTCCATGGCTCACGGCCTGTCCGCTCTGTATGACACTCCTCATGGTGTGGCTTGCGCCATCATCCTGCCCACGGGTCTGGAGTATAACAAGCCCGTAGCCGGCAAGCGCTATCGCGCCATCGCCGAGGCCATGGGTGTGGAGGGTGTTGCCTCCATGACCGACGACCAGGCTGCTGATGCAGCAATTGCCGCTGTGAAGAAGCTGTCCGCTGATGTGGGCATCCCCGCAAACCTCAACGGCATCCTGAAGGAAGAGGACGTGGCTTTCCTGTCCAAGTCCGCTTACGCTGACGCCTGCTGCCCCGGCAACCCCCGTGAGACCAGCGAAGAGGAAATTGCCGGTCTGTACCGCTCTCTGCTGTAAGGATAGAAAAGTTGGGGCGAGAATGACGGCTTTTTGCGAAGCAAAAGCAAAGCCCTGTGGGCTTTGAGATATTCTCGAGAAAGGCCGCCACGCGGACTTTCTTCCCCGGCAATCCCCGTGAGACCAGCGAAGAGGAAATTGCCGGTTTGTACCGCTCCTTGCTGGAAAGCGGCAACCAGAAGCTTTTATTTATGATGGAAAAGCCCGAGGGATTCCTCGGGCTTTTTTGTGTGGAGGAAAATGTATGGCATATCGGATAGAAGAACCAGTTTTGCCCGAGAGAAAAGCGCAGCTAGCCGGGGAGATTCTAGGTGCGCTGCCCCAGTGGTTTGGCATTCCAGAGTCAACGGCGGACTATGTGGAGGGCTGCAAGAGGTTGCCTTTGGCAGCGCTTTATGACGGAGAAACCGCAGTTGGTTTTTGTGCCCTACAGCAAACTGCTACGGAAGCCGGAGAGCTTTATGTGTTGGGAATCCTGCCGGGCTGGCATCGAAAAGGAGGGGGCAGGGTGCTGATAACATGGGCGCAGGAGTATGCCCACAAAGCGGGGTGGAAGCTCTTGCAGGTGAAGACTTTGGATGCCACGGCCCACAGTCCTGAGTATGACCGAACCCGGGAATTTTACCATGCAATGGGCTTTATAGATTTGGAGTGCTTTCCCAGTCTGTGGGATGAGGGAAATCCCTGCTTGATTATGGTAAAGCCTTTGTAGGGTTTGTGATTCCGCAATTACGGAATTTTAAAAAATAGCTTGACTTTTCCCAGTAGGCATGATACTTTTTAATTACGTAATTACGGAATATCATAAAAACGAGGTGAGTTTCATGAGTCGGGATTATGGAAAAGAGATCGACCAATTGCGGAATCAGCTCAATGAGTTGGTGGAAAAGGTGCTGCCCAAAATTACAGAGGAATGTGAGGAGAAGATGGCATCCGTTCTTCCCAATAAGCCGTCGGAGGAAGTGCTGGACCGAGTACATGTGATGCATGGAATGCACCCGGATGAGCGTCTCAGCCAGCAAATGGAGGAGCTGTGCTACAAAACGGAAAAAGAGGGCGCCAGTGGATTTGTGACGTACATGGGTGTGTACAATGCAGGGGGGAGGCAGTCAAACTGGATTCGCAACGACGTGCCAACGGACGGGCTGCTCTCGCAGATCGAAAGCGGAATTGCCAGCAAAGTGCTGGTTTGCATTGGCAATGCCAACCGGCTGACCATCCTGTTGGAGATTCTGCGGGGTCCCAAGACCGTGGCCGAGTTGGTGGAGAAGTGCGGATTTGGATCCACAGGCCAGGCTTACCACCACCTGAAACCATTGCTGGCGGCGGACCTGGTGGCGGAAGATGATTTTGAAAAAGGTGTGTATGGTATCCGCCCCCATAAGGTGCAGGGCATCATTATGTTGCTGGCAGGGATCAGCGACATGGTGGACGAAACCTACACCCAAGGCGCCTGGGATAGCTCGGAAGAAACTGAGGATTCTGAGGGATCCAAAGAGTGATTTCACAAGACGAGGAAAGCGCCTTCCAGTCACAGAGGAGAACTTTTTCGTAGAAACTACCTGCCTGAAAAAATACGTCCGATTTTCAGAATTTCCATTCTGTGCTTGCCAAAAGCGTATCGAAAGATTATAATGCACAACGTGCGTAAAACGCACGGCGCGTATTCTTGCGGTTCGGAAAGGAGCCAATGAAGAGGGAGAACCAAAAAAGAAGCAAATGAGGAAGAACTGATAGGAAAATCAGGAGGGTTTTTATTATGAAAAAGATGTTTGCATTGCTGATGGCTGGCTTGCTGGTGCTTTCCTTGACGGCTTGCACCGGAGGAAGCACCGGGAACACGGAGAGCTCTCAGGGGGCGACCTCTCAGCAGAGCACGGTTTCTGAGACAGCAGAGGAAAGCTCCGCTGTGCAGACCGCAGCCACGGACGAAATCAATCCGGAGTTCAAGAAAACCGTTGACGACTGCGAGGCTTTCTTTGACGAGTATGTGGCGTTCATGCAAAAGTATCAGGAGTCCGGTGACACAGAGGCCCTGGTTGCCGATTACACGGACTTTATGACCCGCTACACCGACATGATGGCAGCTTTGGAGGAGATTGACGAATCCACGCTGAACGATGCGGAGAAGGCTTACTACACAGAAGTGAGTGCAAGAATCCTGCAGAAGGTCAGCGAGGTTGCTGCCGCTGCAACGGAGTCTGAAACACAAGAATAAACAGTAGCAAGGAAGGGGCTGGTCCCCTTCCTTGTTCTTTTATTTTTGGGAAAGATTTGTCCAATTCCTCGTCTTTTTTCAGCGTTTGTGCTATGATACTCTTACAGTAAGAAAGGAGGCCCGCCATGGAAACTACTCTGTATGTCTCGGACCTGGACGGCACCCTGCTCACCCCCCAGGAGCAGCTGGCCCCCTTTACCACCCGGGTGATAAACCGCCTGGTGGAGCAGGGGGTGCACTTCACCTATGCCACCGCCCGATCCCGGCACTCGGCAGAGGTGGTCACTGCAGGGCTGACCAAGAACCTGCCGGTGATTGTCTATAACGGGGCCTTTGTCATTGACGGAGCCACCGGGGAAAAGTTGGTGGAGTCCGCCTTCACCCCGGAGCAGATTGACCAGGTCCGGGCCTGGGGAGAGACCTGTGGCCTGCGGCCCCTGTGCTACGCCTTTGTGGAGGGAAAGGAGCGGGTCTCCTGGCGGGAGGACCTGGTCAACGAGGGCATGGCCTTTTACCTGTCCAACCGGAAGGGGGATACCCGCCTGCGGCCGGTGGGGGAGGATGACGCCCTCTACCGGGGAGAGGTGTTCTACTTCACCTATATCGGGGAACAGGAGGATCTGGAGCCCCTGTGGCAGCTGGCCAGGGCGTGTCCCTGGCTCAACGCCACCTTCCAGCAGGAGCTGTACCGCCAGGAGTACTGGCTGGAGCTGATGCCCCGGGCAGCCACCAAGGCCAACGCCTCCCGCCGACTGTTGGAGCGGCTGGGGTGTGGCCGGATGGTGAGCTTTGGGGACGCGGTCAACGATGTGCCCTTGCTTCAGGCAGCGGACTGGGGCTGCGCCGTGGAAAACGCAGTTCCCTCGCTGTTGGAGGAGGCTGATGAGGTCCTCCCCGCCAACACCCAGGACGGTGTGGCAAAATTCCTTTTAGCGGACACTGCGCCGGCCCTAGCTCTGGGGGAGCGGGCCGGGGAGTTCCGGCGGCTGTACCGTCCCTCGGACCTGGAGGAGCTGATCCAGCTGTTTTATGGGACGGTTCACACTGTGAATCTGGGGGACTACTCCCAGCGGGAGGTGGATGCCTGGGTTCCCTCTCCGGAGAGCGTTGACCGGGAAGCCTGGGGCCAGAGCCTTGCTGCCCACTACACCCTGGTGGCGGAGAGGGATGGGGTCCTGGTGGGCTTTGGGGACATGGATGACACCGGCTACCTGGACCGGCTGTACGTCCACAAGGACTTCCAAGGCCGGGGAGCAGCCACTGCCATTACCCACGCCTTGGAGGGCTACGCCCAAGGCTTGGGGGTCTCCCGGGTGACGGTCCATGCCTCCCGCACGGCCCGGCCCTTCTTTGAGGCCCGGGGCTACCGGGTGGAGTACGCCCAGCAGGTGGAGCGCTATGGAGTGCTGCTGGAGAATTTCGGGATGGAGCTTCCCTTGGAGGAGCCCTCCGATGGGGAGAGAAGGAGGTAGAACCATGGGTGCGATCAAGGTGCTGCGGGCAGTGCTGGGGGTGATCCTCTGTGTGTTGCTGGGCATGAGCTTGTGGCTGACGGTGCAGCGGCAGGTGTTCCACAAGGAGGAGCTGGAGCTGCTGGGGGTGGTGGTATCCCCGGTGACAGGGGACACCATGGCCCCTGCCCTGGAGGCGGGGGATCTGGCCGTGGCAGTCTCTGGAGGGGATTGCAGCTTGGGGGATGCGGTGCTCTGCCAGGACGGCAGTTTCCAGCGGCTGGTGGGCAGTGTGGATGGAGAGTTCATTGCCCGGGGAGACAGCCAGTCCCAGGAGGATGAGGCCCTGCTCCCAGCGGAGCAGATCCGAGGCCGGGTGACGGGAGTGGTGCCCGGGGGCCAAGGTGCTTGGGCGTTTTTCGGTTCCCTTTGGGGGCCGTTGGTCATCCTGGTGGCTGGGATTGTGCTGCTGGCCCTGCCCGCCCTGCTGGGCCTGGGCCGGTACCCGGAACTTTTGGAGGAAGAGCCTGTCCCGCAGCGGCGTTCCAGGGAGAGCGCTCCCAGGGAGGAACCCCGCCAGCGGCGGCCCCGGGAGGAGAGAGGGGTTCCAAGAGAAACCCGGCGGGGTGGATACCGTCCCCGCCACTGAGAGAGGAGGAGCTTTATGCTTTGGCTGTGGATTTTATTGGGATTGATCGTGGTCTTGGCGGTGCTGCTGTTGGTGGCCTCCGGATATTTCTTCCGGTTTTCCATCCGGCGTCATCGCCGGGAGCTGACCGATGAGCAGTATAACGATCCGGGGTCCATCTGGCAGCCCTTTGCATCCCGGATGGCCCAGGCACAGGAGTACATCCGCACCCACACCACCGAGCGGATAAAACTGCGCTCCTATGACGGGCTGGAGCTGACAGCCCTCTACCTGCCCGCCCAGGGGGAGCCCAAGGGGACGGTGATCGCCTTTCACGGCTACCGGTCCCTGGCCACCATTGACTTTGCCCTGGAGGTGGAGTTCCTGTGCTCGTTGGGGTACGATGTGCTGCTGCCCTATCAGCGTTCCCACGGGCTGAGCCAGGGCAAGTACATCACCTACGGGGTCAAGGAGCGGTTTGACTGCCGGGATTGGGCCAAGTACGCCGCCCAGCGCTGGGGGGAGCGTCCCCTGTTCCTCATGGGGATCTCCATGGGCTCGGCCACGGTGATGATGGCCTCGGATTTGGACCTGCCAAAGAGCACCCGGGGGATCGTGGCGGACTGCGGATTCACCAGTCCCTGGGAGATCATGGCCCATGTGGCAAAGCGGGACTTCCGGCTGCCGCCCTTCCCGCTGCTGTACCTGCTGGACGTCATTGCCCGGCTCCGGGCGGGATTCTCCCTGAAGGGCGCGGACAGCCGGCAGGCGCTGAGCAGGACTTCCCTGCCGGTGCTGTTCCTCCACGGGGAGGACGACGACTTTGTGCCCGTGTCCATGACCCGGGAGAACTACCAGGCTTGCCGGGGGGAGAAGTCCCAGCGTTTGGTGCCTGGGGCGGCCCATGCCCAGAGCTTTGCCGTGGATACGCAGGGGTGCCAGCAGGCCATTCAGGAGTTTCTCGCCCGGTACGGAAAGGGCTGAGCTGCCGGGTCGTTTTTAGACGGGAAAAGAGAGTGGGCGTGCCGTTGGTTTTGACCGGCGGCACGCCTTTTTTCGTCCAAAAAAATTATTTTGTGTTATCCATTGCAAAGCGTCATGGGACATGATAAGATATACTGAGAATATGCGGCGGCAGCGGAAGCCGGGAGTCCCCGGGGACCGCCTTCGTCGTCTTTTTATGCCCCGGAAACGGGAGCTCGCAGAGAAAGGGGTCGTTTTATGGCGCAGAGAATTCGCAGTATGACAGAGGGATCTCCCACCAAGCTGTTGATTTCCTTTGCCCTGCCTTTGATGGTGGGCAACGTGTTCCAGCAGCTTTACACGGTGGTGGATACCGCCGTGGTGGGACAAGTGGTGGGCGTAGGAGCCCTGGCCTCCTTGGGCTCAGCGGACTGGCTTAACTGGATGATTTTGGGCATCATCCAAGGCTTGACCCAGGGCTTTGCCATTTTGATGGCCCAGCACTTTGGGGCCAAGGATTATCGAGAGCTTTCCCGGACGGTGGGAGCTTCGGTGACGCTGTGCCTGATCTCCATGGTGCTGCTGATGGCAGCCAGTCAGCTGGCGGCCCAGCCTGTGCTGCTGTTGCTCAACACACCGGAGGACATCCTCCCCGGGGCGCTGTTGTATCTGCGGATTGTGTTCGGCGGGATCCCGGCCATCATGGCCTACAACCTGTTGGCTTCCATTCTCCGGGCGTTGGGGGACAGCAAAACGCCCCTCTATGCTGTAGTCATGGCGGCCCTCTTAAACGTGGGATTGGATTTCCTGTTTGTCATGGGCTTCCGCTGGGGGATCGCCGGAGCGGCTATTGCCACGGTGATCTCTCAGCTGGCGTCGGCGGGGTACTGCTTTGTGAATGTGAAAAAGATCACCCTGCTGAAGATCCACAAGGAGGATTTCCGCCTGAGCTTTGAGCTGACCAAAACCTTGCTGAAATTGGGCTCTCCCGTAGCGCTGCAAAACGCAATCATCTCCATTGGCGGTATGGTGGTCCAGTCGGTGATCAACCGGTTTGGCATGCTATTCATCGCCGGGTTCACCGCCACCAACAAGCTCTACGGCATTTTGGAGATCGCCGCCACTTCCTATGGCTTTGCGGTGACCTCCTATGTGGGGCAGAACCTGGGCGCTAGGTTCCTCCATCGGATCAAAAAGGGCATGCGGTCCGCCGCGCTCATCGCCCTGGTCACCTCCCTGGTGATCGCCGGGGCCATGCTGGCCTTTGGCAAGCTGTTCTTGGGGATGTTCATCTCCGGTACACCGGAGGAGGTGGAGGCCTCCATGAAGATCGCCTACCACTATCTGGCTATCATGAGCGTGTGCCTGCCCATTCTGTACATGCTCCACATCTACCGGTCCGCCCTGATGGGCTTGGGAGACACGGTGGTGCCCATGTTCTCCGGCTTTGCGGAGATGGTGGTCCGTGTGGGCGTGGCGCTGCTGCTGCCCCTGGTCATGGGCCAGGAGGGCATCTACTATGCCGAGGTGGGAGCTTGGACCGGCGCTGCCATCATCTTAGTGGTTGCTTATTACATTCGCATCGGGGCGCTGTCCCGGCGCAAGGGCTTTGCCCTGGATGAATAATGGAAGGGAGGTTTTTTCCTGTGGAACGGACTATCAAAGAAAACAGCATTACCGAGGGCGTCATCTGGAAACAGCTGCTGACCTTTTTCTTTCCCATTTTGATCGGCACCTTTTTCCAACAGCTCTACAACACGGTGGATACCATTGTGGTGGGTCAGTATGTGGGCACTCAGGCGTTGGCCGCCGTGGGCACCACCGGCACCCTGATCAATCTGCTGGTGGGCTTCTTCGTGGGAGTTTCCTCCGGCGCCACGGTAATTATCTCCCAGTTTTTCGGCGCTGGGGATGCCAAGAACGTGTCCAAAGCGGTGCACACCTCTATGGCGCTGGCCATTGTGGGAGGATTGGTCATCATGGTGCTGGGCCTGCTGACTGCCAAGCCCAGCCTGGTGCTTTTGGGTGTGCCGGAGGAGATCCTGGGGGATGCCCTGACCTATGCCATTGTCTACTATTGCGGCATTATCGCCAGCATGATCTATAACGTGGGCACCGGTGTGCTGCGGGCTATCGGCGACTCCAAAATGCCCCTGTACGTGCTCATTGTCTGCTGTCTGGTGAACATCGTGCTGGACCTGCTGTTTGTGCTGGGATTTCACTGGGGCGTGTTCGGCGTGGCCATTGCCACCGTGCTGTCCCAGGTGGTCAGCGCCCTGCTGATCCTGCTGCGGTTGATGCTCACGCGGGAGTGCTATCGGGTGGAGCTCAAGCGCATCCGCTTCGACAGGAGCATCCTGAAAAACGTGATCCGCATTGGCCTGCCCGCCGGCATGCAGTCCGTGCTGTATTCCGTGTCCAACCTGGTGGTTCAGGCCAGCATCAACTCCTTTGGCACCGATGCCATTGCCTCCTGGGCGGCCATCGGCAAGATTGACGGCTTTATCTGGATGGTGATGAGCGCATTCGGCATTGCTGTGACCACCTTTGTGGGCCAGAATTTCGGAGCTCAGAAGTACGCCCGGGTGAAACGGAGTATCAAGGTGTGTCTGGCCATGTCCCTGAGTACCACCATCGCCTTGAGTATCCTGCTGCTGATCTTCATGGGACCCCTGCTTCAGTTCTTCACCGGGGACGAGACGGTCATCGAGATCGGCCAGCGGTTTTTCTGGGTACTGGCTCCCAGCTATTTTACCTATGTGTTCATCGAGATTCTCTCCGGCGCTATCCGAGGGGCTGGGGAGTCCTTCCAGCCCATGCTGATCACCTGCTTTGGCGTGTGCGGATTGCGGATTCTCTGGCTGGCTGTGGTGGTGAACATCTGGCACACCATGGAGGTGGTGGCCATGAATTACCCCGTCACCTGGGTGATCGCCGCTGTGGTCTTTATCATTTATTATTGCCGCATGAACTGGCTGCGGCGATGCATCAAGCGGGCGGGATTCCCCATGCCGGAAAAGGTGTGAATCCCCAGGGTTCCCGGTAAAAACATGTTGCATTTTCCAGGGGATTGCGCTACAATAAACCCATAACATGTGCGTACAAGTTACAGCGGCGGACAGCGCCGTGACGCACGTCTTCTTTTGAAATCATGGAAAATGGAGGAACCAACAATGACGAACATTCCTGAGGTCAAGCTGGGCATTGTGGCAGTGTCCCGCGACTGCTTTCCCATTGAGCTCTCTCAGAGCCGCCGGGCTGCGGTGACCGCTGCCTGCGCTCAGAAGGGCCTGGAGGTCTATGAGGCCAAGACCACTGTGGAGAACGAAAAGGACATGCTGAAGGCTGTGGAAGAAGTCACCGCTGCCGGCTGCAACGCCCTGACCGTGTTCCTGGGCAACTTCGGTCCGGAGACCCCCGAGACTTTGATTGCTAAGTACTTTGACGGCCCCTGCATGTTTGTGGCAGCTGCCGAGGGCGACGGCGACCTGATCAACGGCCGTGGCGACGCCTACTGCGGCATGCTCAACTGCTCCTACAACCTGGGCATGCGCGGCCTGAAGGGCTACATCCCCGAGTATCCCGTGGGCGACGCCCAGGAGATCGCTGACAAGATGGTGGAGTTTGTGCCCATCGCCCGTGCGGTCATCGGCCTGAAGAACCTGAAGATCATCACCTTCGGTCCCCGTCCCCAGGACTTCTTTGCCTGCAACGCTCCCATCCAGGGCCTGTACGATCTGGGCATCGAGATTGAGGAGAACAGCGAGCTGGATTTGCTGGTCTCTTACAAGGAGCATGCAGACGATCCCCGCATCCCCGATGTGTGCGCCGATATGGCCAAGGAGATGGGCGAGGGCAAGTACTACCCCGATATGCTCAGCCGCATGGCTCAGTTTGAGCTGACCCTTCTGGATTGGGCCGAGAACCACAAGGGCAGCCGCAAGTATGTGGCCTTCGCTGACAAATGTTGGCCTGCCTTCCCCAGCCAGTTTGGCTTTGAGCCCTGCTATGTCAACTCCCGTCTGGCAACCCGCGGTATCCCCGTGGCCTGCGAGGTGGACATCTACGGCGCTCTGTCCGAGTACATCGGCATGTGCATCTCCGGCGACACCGTCACCCTGCTGGACATCAACAACTCCGTGCCCGCCTCCATGTATGAGGCTCAGATCAAGGGCAAGTTTGATTATGACTACAAGCTCACCGACACCTTCATGGGCTTCCACTGCGGCAACACTCCCAGCTGCAAGCTGTGCGCCGACCGCGCTGTGAAGTACCAGCTGATTCAGCATCGTCTGCTGGAGCCCGCCGGTTCCGATCCTGATTTCACCCGCGGCACTCTGGAAGGCGACATCGCTCCCGGCGAGATCACCTTCTACCGCCTGCAGAGCACTTCCAACGGCCAGCTGCGCTGCTACGTGGCTGAGGGCGAAGTGCTGCCCGTGCCTACCTGCTCCTTCGGCGGCATCGGTGTGTTCGCCATCCCCGAGATGGGCCGGTTCTACCGTCACATCCTGGTGGAGAAGCGCTATCCCCATCACGGCGCTGTGGCCTTCGGCCATTACGGCAAGGCCCTCTTCGAGCTGTTCAAGCTGCTGGGCATCCAGGACATCGGCTTCAACCAGCCCGCCGGTATGCTCTATAAGACCGAGAATCCCTTTGCATAATAGAGATAAGATCGTAAATAGGAAAATCACCGTCCCAATGGGGGCGGTGATTTTTTATTTATGTCTTAAGAACCATAGGGGTAATTCCGATATTTCCATAGAAAACCCTGTGTTTCTGAGAGAGGTGATGAGAATGAATCTTTTGTCCATTGGAAACTTGAGCACCTACATGAAAAACGTCAAACTTCAAACCCAGTGGGATTTGAAGCAGCAGACTGGCAACTACACCGCCAAGGGCAAAAACCTGGATGAATGGCTGGATTCCTCTCTGAAGCAAAACGCTGAGGCAGCTGGGGTACAGGCCCAGGTGGATGCCCAGCGGGAGAACGGGGATGACAAGCTCCGGGAGATCCACCAGAAATTGGAGGCCGGAGGCAAGCTGACGCCTGAGGAACGGGAGTACCTTCAGGCCAAGGATCCCCAGTCGTACCAGGAACTGGTGCAGGAGGAACGCCAGCAGAAGGCCTACGAGCAGGCGCTGCGGCGGTGCAGGACCCAGGAGGAGGTCCAGCGGCTGCAGACCCAGCAGATCAATGCCTCCCTGACGGTGGTGCGCTCCATTGAGAACAATCCCCACATTTCCAAGGCGAAGAAACTGGAGATCGCCATGGGGGAGAAGCGCAAGGTGGACGCTGTAGCCGAGAGCACCCAGCGCTTTATCTCCAGCGGGGAGTACGCAAAGCTCCCCACGGAAGCGGAACAGGCCCAGGCCAACCAGGACAGGGAGCCTGTGGAGCGGCCCCAGGAGCCGGAGCGGACCCAGGAGACCGGCCAGAAGGAGGAAACGATCCAAGGAGAGGAGCCTGCAGAGAAGTCCCAATCTCCCCAGGGGGAGAAGACCGCCCCCGAAGTGGAAACCCCGGAGGAGCAGAAGGTCCGGCGGGCCAAAGCCAAGGCAGCCTATGCAGCCATGAAGCTTCCGGAACCCCAGCAGTCCGGCGGGACGCTGCCCACGTTTGACGAAAAGGGGTGAGTTCATGCAAATTGGAGGAATCGGAAAGCCGGGCGGATTGCCCCGGGCAGGAGCGTTCAACCTGTTTCAGAACGGCGGGACCAAGGAATCCAAGGTGCCCTTGGCAGGAGCTGCCCCTGGAGGGCAGGATCAGCTGACGTTGTCCCTGTCCTATCTGGAGGAGCAGACCAAGCGGGCCTGGGAGCTTTCCGCGCTGGAACAGCAGCAGATGGAGAGCTCCGGGAACAGTGACCAGCTGGAAGCGCTGAAGGAGGCCATGGACATCTTGGAAGCCTGCGCCAAGATCGCGGCCAGCATCATGAAGGGGGATCAGGTACCCACCAAGGACCTGCAATACCTGATGGAGCACGACATCCAAGGGTATCAGCTGGCCATGGCTATGCGCCGCACCAAGGAAGATCCGGAGAAGTGCAAGAGCGTCGTCCCAGAGGAAGAACAGAAGACACAGGGGTCCTCAGCGGCGGCGCCGGTGGAAGGAGCCTCCGGCAGCGGCGGAGGCGAGAGCGTCGCCCCGGCGGCGGAGTGCCACTGGCGGCGGCCCGGAAGCTTGAGTATCCGCAAAGACAGAAAAAGGACCGTCCATCTGGACGGTCCCTTTTTTATAGCTTTTAGAATGTTACAGGGTGAAGGTCACAGGGCTCAAACCGGCGTTGACGGTGAGCAGCAAGCCCTGCTCCGTATCCTGAGCCTCAGCTCCGGTCACATCCTTCACATCGTGGACGTTCCGCAGCAGCACCTTCAGGTTCTCGGCACGGCCCTCAAAGGTCAGGGTCACCTTGCCGTCCTGGTTCACGGCGCTGGCCTTCAGCAGGTCGTTGCCGTACATGTCCTTCACATCGGCGGAGGCCTTGTCCTTCAGAGCGAACAGGTGCAGAGTCAAATCCTTGCCGAAGTCGTACTCCACGTTCTGGTCATCGGCGCCCACGGCAATCAGAGAGTTCTCCCGGGCCATCAGGGGCAGGCTCATGAAGTCATGGACCTCATGGCGCCACTTGCCGCCTTCCACCACCTCACCGGTGAAGAAGTTGGTCCAGGTGCCCTCGGGCAGGTAGTAGTCCACATCGCCGCTCTCGGTGAACACGGGGGCCACCAGCAGGTCGCCGCCCAGCATGTACTGCCGGTCCAGATCGGAGCAGGGGATGTCCTGGGGGAATTCCAGCACCATGGCCCGCATGGTGGGTACGCCGGTCCGGTGGGTCTCCACAGCAGCGGAGTACAGGTAGGGCATCAAAGTGCACTTGAGGTTGGTGAACTTCCGTACCACGTCCACAGCCTCCTCGCCGAAGAGCCAGGGCACCCGGTAGGAGTTGGAACCGTGGAGCCGGGAATGGGTGGACAGCAGGCCAAAGGCTGCCCAGCGCTTGTACACGTCCGCAGGAGCAGTGCCCTCAAATCCGGAGATGTCGTGGCTCCAGAAGCCGAAGCCGGACATGCACAGGGACAGGCCGCCCCGGAGGGACTCGCTCATGGACAGGTAGTTGGAGGAGCAGTCGCCACCCCAGTGGACCGGGAACTTCTGACCGCCCACAGTGGCGCTGCGGGCGAACAGGCAGGCCTGATCCTTGCCCTTGTACTCTTCCAGCAGCTCAAAGACGCACTTGTTGTACAGATAGGTGTAGTAGTTGTGCATCAGTTCCGGATCGCTGCCGTCATAGTAAGCCACATCGGTGGGGATCCGCTCGCCGAAGTCGGTTTTGAAGCAGTCCACGCCCTGATCCAGCAGCACCCGCAGCTTGCCCTGGTACCACTTCCAGGCATCGGGGTTGGTGAAGTCCACCAGGCCCATGCCGGCCTGCCACAGGTCCCACTGCCACACGTCGCCGTTGGGGCGCTTCAGCAGGTAGCCCTTCTCCATGGCCTCCTGGAACAGGGGGGACTTCTGACCGATGTAGGAGTTGATCCACACGCAGATCTTCAGGCCGCACTCGTTCTTCATCCGGCTGAGCATGCCGGGCACGTCGTCAAACATGGCCTCGTCCCAGGTGAAGTTGCACCACTCGTTCTCCTTCATCCAGTAGCAGTCGAAGTGGAACACGTGGAGGGGGATCTTCCGCTCTGCCATGCCGTCCACAAAGCTGCGCACGGTCTTCTCATCGTAAGAGGTGGTGAAGCTGGTGGTCAGCCACAGGCCGAAGCTCCAGGCGGGGGGCAAAGCGGGCCGTCCGGTGAGGGCGGTGTAGTTGCTCAATACGGTTTTACCGTCACCGCCGCCGATGACCATGAAGTCGATTTTCTCTCCGGGTACGGAGAACTGCACACGGGTCACGGCCTCGGAGCAGATTTCATAGGACACCTTGCCGCTGGTGTTCACCAGCAGACCGTAGCCCTTGTTGGTCATGTAGAAGGGGATGTTCTTGTAGGAGATTTCGGTGCAGGTGCCGCCGTCCTCGTTCCACATGTCCACCACTTGACCGTTCTTCACGAAGGGAGTGAACCGCTCGCCCAGGCCGTAGACCTTCTCGCCGATGTCCAGGTCCATCTGCACCCGCATGAAGGGTCCCTCGGGAGTGGTCAGGGTGCTGATCATGGCGTGACCAAACCGGTCGCCGATGTGGGTCAGCTTCTTGCCCTCATAATAATAGGTAAAGGAAGCGGGGTTCTTGGTGATCTTCAGCTCAGTCTTGCCGCTGCGGATGGTCAGACCTCCCTCGAACTCCTCCACGGTGAGGGGATGCTCCTCCATATCCAGCTCAAACTGGGGCTCCTTCTTGGCGCTGCCCATGAAGTGAAACGCCTGGGTGCGGAGGATGTCCGCCTTGGGGGAGGAGATGTACATCTCCAGCACGGGGCCGCCCATAGCCCGCACGTCCTGGGCGTAGGGGACGGAGTAGAGATAGACGCGGTTTTGCTGCACTTTGACTTCACGGATCTGGACGCAGTCGGCGTTTTCCACGCCGGGCAGGTTCATCCAGTAGCCTTTTGTAAATTTCATGATGACACTTCCTTTTTCAGAGATCCTGCGGCTTGGAGGGGGTTGGGTAAAAATCCCCCGCCGCGGTTGCAAAATGGAAAAAGATGATATATAGTATATTTATTCTAACGTGTCCGGCCCGAAAAAGCTTGTGGGAAACCAACGTACAGCTGCAGAATCTTGATATTTTGGAGAAAGGCGGCGGGGCATTGGTCAACAGAAATTTAAAGGAAGAGCGGCATCACGGGGACATCAGCCTGCCGGTGAGCTGCTATCGCATGGAGCCGTCCTTCTCCGGTCACCAAAAGGAACTGGAGTGCCATTGGCACGACGAAATGGAGCTGTTCAAGGTGGAGCGGGGCGCGGTGCGGGTCCAGTGCGGCAGCGACTACCTGGAGGCCCGAGCGGGAGAGATGGTGTTCTTCAACAGCGGGGAGCTCCATGCGGCCCAGTCCTTGGACGGCCAAGCGCTGGATTATACAGCGGTGGTCTTCAGTCCGGAGATGCTCTGCGGGGACGAAAACGACATCGCCCGGCGGAAGTACGTGGCCCCGGTGTTGGAGGGAAAGCTCCACCCCCAGCGGGTCACCCACCCCGGTGACGGGGAGGACGCCCAAGTCCTGGCGGCCTTTGACCGGGTGATGGAGCTGCTGTTGGAGCGTCCCCCGGCCTACGAACTGCGGGTGCGTGCCCAGCTGTTGGAGATCTTCGCCGGCCTCACCCAGGGGGGTGAACGGGCGGTGTCCCAGCGGGAGCGGATTCCGGCCCAGGGGATCAAAACCGCCATCGACTACATCCGCGGCAATTACCGGCAGCCCATCACCATCAGCCAGCTGGCTGAGCTGAGCCACATGAGCGATGGTCACTTCTGCCGCCTCTTTAAAAAGTATACCTTTAAAACCCCGGTGCAGTACATCAACCGGGTGCGGTTGTCCGCCGCCATGGATCTGCTGCTGGAAAGCGACCGGAAGGTGCTGGACATCGCCTTTGACACAGGATTTAACAGCCTGAGCTATTTTATCGGGGTGTTCAAACAGAGCGTGGGCTGTACGCCCACAGAATTCCGCCGGCGGGGCCGGCCTGATACCAATTGGAGGGAAGCTGTATGACAATTCTATTGGTGATTCTGGCAATCGTGATCGTTGTGGTCCTTTTGTGGCTGTGGGCCATTGCACCCCAGCTTCCCCGGGCGGATTTCTCCGCCTTTGCCGCCTATGACTACGCCCATCGGGGCCTCCACGACAAGGACAAGGGCGTGCCGGAAAACTCCCTGAAGGCCTTTGATCTGGCGGTGCGGGGCGGTTTCGGCATGGAGTTTGACCTCCAGCTGACCAAGGACGGCCAGGTGGTGGTGCACCACGACTTGACCATCCAGCGCACCTGCGGGGTGGACCGGAACATCAACGAGATGACCTACGAAGAGCTGTCCGGATACCGGCTGTTTGGCACCGAGGAGCGGATTCCGCTATTCACCGAGGTGCTGAAGCTGGTAAACGGCCGCACTCCCCTGATTATCGAGCTGAAAAGCTATGACCGCCAAGAGGAGCTCTGCCAAAAGACCGTGGACCTGCTGAAGGGCTATTCCGGCCTGTACTGCGTGGAGTCCTTTGATCCCCGGATCGTCCGGTGGTTCCGGGAGCACCAGCCCCAGGTGGTCCGGGGCCAGCTGATGTGCCGCAAGCCCCAGCAGGACATGAGCGCCCTGGCGGATTTTGTGGGCCGCAATCTGCTGACCAACTTCTACACCCGCCCCCATTTTGAGGCCTATGATTTCCGCACCCGGAGCAACGGCTCTCTGAAAGCGGCCCGCCGTGTCTTTGGAATGCAGGAGGTCAGCTGGACCCTGCGCAGCCTGGAGGACTATCGGGTGGCCAGGGGAGAGGGCTGTTTGTGCATCTTTGAGAAATTCCTGCCCCTGGAGACCTCCAATCAGAAGAAGGTCACCTTTGCAGACCTGCTGGCTGAGGCCAAGACGGCTGCGGTGTGCCTGCGTTCCCAGGAAACCCAGAGCAAGGAGAGCCACTCTTAAAAAAGTTCGGAAGAAGTGTGGCAGCCTGCGGGTATTTATTATAGAAAGAGGCAAGGGGCTGCTCCGGATGTGGGCGGCCTCTTTTCCGTGTTTGCAGAGGGCCAAAAACCCCAGGAAAAGCCTGGAAAAACCGCCGGAAAAAATTCTGAAAAAATTTTGAAAAATCCTTGCAAAACCAGGATTGGTATGGTATTATAATTGAGCGTGACTGCACAGGCGTTCCAGACAAGGGGACGCCAGATATGCGATGAAGCGGGAGGTTGCGGCCCAATGAGGCCGGTTTTTCCGTGGAGTATGTCCGATTTGAAACCGGGCGAAGGAATTTGAGAGGAGTGGAACCGTCGGGAGCTTCCCGGAAGGCCGAAATTGTGCCTCTCGAAGGATTGAATGGGTTTGTCCTTGCCCCGGAATCCGCAGCTGCGGATTTCCGGTTTTTCTATGTCTAGGGTGGAAACACCCGGAACAGTGTTGAAAAAACCCAGCCCGCCTGAAGAAATTTAAGGAGGCGATTTTGAGTGGCAGTCAAGGAAAAAATTAGGATCAGAATCAAGGGGTACGATCATCAGCTGGTGGACCAGTCCGCAGAGAAGATCGTCGCTACCGCAAAGCGCACCGGCGCTCGGGTCTCTGGCCCCGTGCCGCTGCCCACCGAGAAGCAGATCATCACCATTCTGCGTGCTGTTCACAAGTATAAGGACAGCCGTGAGCAGTTTGAGATGCGCACCCACAAGAGACTGATCGACATTCTCCGGCCCAGCAACAAGACTGTGGAAGCCATGATGGGTCTGGAGCTCCCCGCCGGCGTAGAGATCGAGATTAAACTCTAATCTTAAGCTACACCGGAGCAGGAGGGTCATGTTGGAGGAATCCAACCAATAACTCTACAGGAGGAAAAGAAAGATGAAAAAAGGAATCATCGGCAAGAAGATCGGTATGACCCAGATCTTCGACGAAAAGGGGAAGGTCATCCCCGTCACGGTCATCGAGGCAGGCCCCTGCGTGGTCACCCAGAAGAAGACCGTGGAAAACGACGGCTACGATGCTGTGCAGGTAGGCTTTGGCGACCAGAAGCCCCAGCGGGTGAAGAAGCCCCTCACCGGTCACTTCAAGAAGGGCGACGTCGCCCCCAAGAAGACCCTGCGGGAGCTGCGTCTGGACGACATCAGCGCGCTGAACGTGGGCGACCTGATCAAGGCCGACACCTTCGAGGCTGGCGAGCGTGTGGACGTCACCGGCAAGAGCAAAGGTAAGGGCTACGCCGGCGTGATCAAGCGCTGGAACTTCCGCCGCCTGAAGGAAACCCACGGTTCCGGTCCCGTTGCCCGCCACGGCGGTTCCAACGGCGCCTGCTCCACTCCCTCTCGTGTGTGGAAGGGCCTGAAGATGGCCGGTCACCTGGGCGCTGAGACCGTCACCGTGCAGAACCTGACGGTTGCCAAGGTGGACGCCGAGAACAACCTGATCGCGGTCAAGGGTGCCATCCCCGGCCCCAATGGCGGAATCGTCATTGTCCGCGACAGTGTGAAAGCGTAAGGGAAGGAGGAATAAAGCATGCCTAGTATTGCAGTTTTGAACATGCAGGGCCAGGAAGTCGGCAAGCAGGAGCTCAATGACGCCGTGTTCGGCATCGAGCCCAACGTCTCTGTTATGAACGACATGGTGAAGAATTACCTGGCCAACCAGCGTCAGGGCACCCAGTCCGCCCTCACCCGCAGTGAGGTTTCCGGCGGCGGCAAGAAGCCGTGGCGCCAGAAGGGCACCGGCCGTGCTCGTCAGGGTTCCACCCGGGCTCCCCAGTGGACCCACGGCGGCATTGTGTTCGCTCCCAAGCCCCGGGAGTACCGCTACACCTTGAACAAGAAGGTGAAGCGCCTGGCCATGAAGAGCGCCCTTTCTTCCAAGGTGCGCGACAACGAGATGATCGTCATCGACCAGATCACTGCCGATTCCTATAAGACCAAGACCATCGCCGACATGCTCAAGGCGGTGGGTTCCGACAAGAAGGCCCTGATCGTCCTCTCCACTCTGGATGAGAAGGTCATCGCTTCCGCTCGGAATATCCCCGGTGTGAAGACCGCTCAGGTCAACACCCTGAACGTCTATGACATCCTGGGCGCTGACAAGTTCATCGTCGTTAAGGATGCAGTCGCTAAGATCGAGGAGGTGTATGCGTAATGGCAGCACAGGACATCATCATCCGCCCCATCATCACCGAGAAGACGATGGACGGCAACAGCCAGAAGAAGTACACCTTTGAAGTGAGCAAGACTTCCACCAAGATCGACATCAAGCGCGCTGTGGAAGAACTGTTCGGCGTGAAGGTCAGCAAGGTGAACACCCTCCATGTCAGGGGCCATATGCGCCGCCAGGGCCGGTATGAAGGTTATACCCGCAGCTGGAAGAAGGCCGTTGTCACCCTGACGGAAGACAGCAAGACCATCGAGTTCTTTGAGTCTATGATCTAAACCTCCTTCGGGAGAGCCGTCAAAAGGACGGCGGATCATCACAAGCCCAAAGATGGGCACGAATGGGGGTTACGCCGCCCCCGCAAAGCCAATATAGGAGAGTGAAAACCAAATGGCAATTAAGAGTTATAAGCCGACCACCGCGGCAAGGCGGAACATGTCCGTCACGGACTACACCAGCCTTTCCAAGAATGGTCCTGAGAAGAGCCTGCTGGCTCCTCTGGATAAAAAAGCCGGCCGCAACAGCTATGGCCGCATCACCGTTCGCCATCGTGGCGGCGGCAACCGCAAGAAGTACCGCATCATCGACTTCAAGCGTCAGAAGCATGACGTGGAGGCCACTGTTCTGGGCATCGAGTACGATCCCAACCGTTCCGCCTTCATCGCACTGGTGCAGTACGCCGACGGCGAGAAGCGCTACATCCTGGCTCCCCACGGCCTGAAGGCTGGGGACAAGGTTGTCTCCGGCGCTGGCGCCGACATCAAGCCCGGCAACGCCCTGCCCCTGAAGAACATCCCTGTCGGTACCTTCATCCACAACGTGGAGCTGTATCCCGGCAAGGGCGCTCAGCTGGCTCGTGCCGCTGGCATCATGGCTCAGCTGATGGCTAAGGAGAACGGCATGGCTCTGCTGCGTCTGCCCTCCGGCGAGCTGCGCAATGTTCCCGAGAACTGCATGGCCTCCATCGGCCAGGTTTCCAATATCGACCATGAGAACGTGAAGATCGGTAAAGCCGGCCGTAAGCGTCACATGGGTTGGCGGCCTACCGTGCGCGGTTCCGTTATGAACCCCAATGACCACCCCCACGGCGGTGGTGAGGGCAAGAGCCCTGTGGGCCGTCCCGGACCTGTCACTCCTTGGGGCAAGCCCGCTCTGGGTTACAAGACCCGCAAGAAGAACAACCGCAGCGATAAGTTTATCGTGAAGCGCAGAAACGGCAAGTAAGTCGCACGGGAAAGGAGCAAAGACACTATGAGCAGAAGCTTAAAGAAGGGACCCTTTGTACAGCCCGTGCTGCTGAAAAGGATCCAGGCCATGAACGAGGCCGGCGAGAAGAAGATCGTCAAGACCTGGAGCAGATCCTCCATGATCTTCCCGGATTTCGTTGGTCACACCATCGCGGTCCACGACGGCCGCAAGCATGTGCCGGTGTACGTCACCGAGGACATGGTCGGACACAAGCTGGGCGAGTTTGCCCCCACGCGGACCTTCAAGGGCCACGCGGGCGCAAAGACCTCTAAGTAAGCAGAAAGGAGAGAAGAACAATGGAAGCGAAAGCAACACTGAACTACACCCGTATCTCTCCCCGGAAGGTCGGAATCGTCCTGGATCTCATCCGCAATAAGCCGGTGGACCTTGCCGCCGCTATCTTGAAGCACACCCCCAAGGCCGCCTGCGAGGACCTGGAGAAGCTGCTCAAATCCGCTGTGGCTAACGCGGAGAACAACTTCAACATGGATCGCAACAGCCTGTATGTTTCCCAGTGCTATGTCACCCCCGGGCCGATCCTGAAGCGGATCCGTCCCAGCGCCCATGGCCGGGCGTTCCGGGTTTTGAAGAGGACTTCGCACATCACCATCGTGGTGAAGGAAAAAGAGTAAGCGGTAAGGAGGCAAATTATGGGTCAGAAAGTGAATCCCCACGGTCTCCGTGTGGGTGTTATCAAAGACTGGGATTCCCGCTGGTTCGCCAATGACAGCGAGTTCGGCGACATCCTGGTGGAGGATTACAACCTCCGCAAGACGCTGAAGAAGCAGCTGTACGCCGCTGGCGTGCCGAAGATCGAGATTGAGCGCGACGCCTCTAAGGTGCGCATCCACATCCACTGCGCAAAGCCGGGCATGGTCATCGGCAAGGGCGGCGCTGAGATCGAGAAGCTGCGTCAGCAGTGCGAGAAGATGCTGAATAAGCCCGTGGTCATCAACATCGTAGAAGTGCGGCAGCCCGACCTGAACGCTCAGCTGGTGGCTGAGAACATCGCCTCTCAGCTGGAGCGCCGGATCTCTTTCCGCCGCGCCATGAAGGGCTGCATCGGCCGCAGCATGAAGCTGGGCGCCAAGGGTATCAAGACCAAGGTTTCCGGCCGTTTGGGCGGCGCTGAAATCGCCCGCAGCGAAGAGTACCATGACGGTACCATTCCGCTGCAGACCATCCGCGCTGACATCGACTATGGTTTTGCTGAGGCCAACACCACTTACGGCCGTATCGGCGTAAAGGTTTGGCTGTACAAGGGTGAGGTGCTCAACGACAACCGCTCCAGCCGTGAGCGTTCCGACCGGGGCGACCGCCGCCGTGACGACCGCCGGGAGCGCCGTGACCGCCGCCCCGATCGCAATAGGGAAGGAGGCCGCAGATAATGTTACTGCCTAAGCGCGTGAAATACCGCAGAGTTCAGAGAGGCCGCATGAAGGGCAAGGCCCTGCGCGGCAATAAGGTGACCTATGGCGATTTTGGCCTGCAGGCTCTGGAGCCCGCTTGGATCACCTCCAACCAGATCGAGGCCGCCCGTGTGGCCATGACCCGTTACTGCAAGCGTTTCGGTAAGGTCTGGATCAAGATTTTCCCCGACAAGCCCGTCACTCAGAAGCCCGCTGAAACCCGAATGGGTTCCGGTAAAGGCTCTCCCGAGTACTGGGTTGCCGTTGTGAAGCCCGGCAGGGTGATGTTCGAGCTGGGCGGCGTGCCCGAGGCCACTGCCCGCGAGGCTCTGCGCCTGGCCGCCAACAAGCTCCCCATCAAGTGCAAATTCGTGACAAAAGAAACGGAGGCTAGTTTGTGATGAAAGCTTCAGAAATCAGAGAAATGACCGCTGACGAGCTGAACAGCAAACTCGCCGACCTGAAGGCTGAGCTTTTCAACCTGCGTTTCCAGCTCGCTATCAATCAGCTTGACAACCCCATGCGCATCTCGGCTGTGAAGAAGGACATCGCTCGGGTGAAGACCGTCATCCGCGAGAACGAGCTCCGCGCCGATAACGCCTAACGGGAAGGGAGGATTCAGAAGTGAGCGAAGAGAGAAACATGAGAAAGACCGCGGTTGGCCGCGTCGTCAGCGATAAGATGGACAAGACCGTGGTGGTCGCTATCCAGGACAGCGTGAAGCACCCCATCTACAACAAGGTCATCAAGCGTACTGTGAAGCGCAAGGCCCACGACGAGAACAACGAGTGCCGTGTGGGCGACCGCGTGCGCATCATGGAGACCCGCCCCCTCTCCAAGGACAAGAGATGGCGTCTGGTGGAGATCATCGAGAAAGCCAAATAAAAATTTTGGCAGAGCGATTTATCCAAAACAAAAAATTCTATTTGGCTTTTAAGCAAAGGAGGAACGCACTGTGATTCAGCAGCAGTCTTACCTCAAAGTGGCCGACAACACCGGCGCCAAGGAGCTTATGTGCATCCGTGTGCTGGGCGGCACTGGCAGGAGGTATGCCAATATCGGCGACGTGGTGGTTGCTTCCGTTAAAAAAGCAGCACCCGGCGGCGTGGTTAAAAAAGGCGACGTTGTCAAGGCAGTTATCGTCCGGACTTCTTCCGGCGTGCGCCGCGAGGACGGCACCTATATCCGTTTCGACGAAAATGCGGCCGTCATCATCCGCGATGACAAGAACCCCCGCGGAACCCGTATCTTTGGGCCTGTGGCCCGTGAGCTGCGCGACAAGGAATACATGAAGATCCTGTCCCTGGCTCCCGAAGTTCTTTAATGGAGGTGCACTGAAATGAATAACAAGGTTCATGTGAAAACCGGTGACACCGTCGTAATCCTCAGCGGCAAAGACCGCGGCAAGAAGGGCAAGGTCATGCAGGTCAGCCCCAAAGAGGGCAAGGTCATCGTGGAGAACGCCAACTTTGTCCAGAAGCATGTGAAGCCCCGTAGAATGGGCGAGGCCGGCGGCATCATCAAGGCCGAAGGCGCCATCTATGCCTGCAAGGTGCAGGTGGTTTGCCCCCGCTGCGGCAAGCCCACCCGTGTCGGTCACAAGATCCTGAAGGACGGCACGAAAGAGCGCATTTGCAAAAAATGCGGCGAGTCGCTGTGAGGGAGGATATAAAGCATGGCTAGAATGAAAGATTTCTATAAAGCAGAAGTTGCCCCCGCCCTGATGAAGAAGTTCGGCTACAAGAGCGTGATGCAGATCCCCAAGCTGG
>OBYM01000102.1_pt1 | contig 57497 bp, 60 predicted proteins | sample 1538191 | NCBI WGS metagenome assembly OBYM01 (sample SAMEA2580165, study PRJEB22360) | human gut metagenome | biome: human gut; feature: human-associated habitat; material: faeces | place: Denmark | collected 2008/2010 | reverse complement strand
CACCGTTCTCTGCCCCTCGCAAAGCTAAATAGTACCTTATCACTATTAAGCCTTGCGGAAGCGGGCTTTTTTCACATGTAAACGATAAAAGGATTAGATGCCCAACAGAGCCGGCACAGCTTCCTTCATCTTGTTGACAATAGCCTCGGAATCTTCATGGCTGGTGCCCTTTGCAGACAGATAAATCTTAATCTTGGGCTCAGTACCGGAGGGACGGACAATCAGCTTGCTGCCGTCTTCCATGCGATATTCCAGCACATTGGACTTGGGCAGAGTAATTTCGGATTTCTCATCGCCATCATAGCGGACGGACTCCAGATAGTCACTCCAACCAATGACCTTTTTCCCGGCAATCTCAGCAGGAGCATTGTTGCGCAAAGTGGACATAATGCTGTCCATCTTCTTCATGCCGTCTTCGCCTTCGAAGCCGAAGTTGCACAGGCCGTTGCGATAATAACCATACTTCTCATACAGAGCGTTGATAGCATCGACCAAAGTCATGCCCTTCTTCTTGTAGTAGTAGGCCATTTCACAAATCAGCATACTGCCGTCCACAGCATCCTTATCGCGGACATAGCCGCCAGACAGATAGCCATAGCTCTCTTCAAAGCCCAGAATATACCGCTCGGGATGGCCCTCAGCCTCCAAAGAAGCAATCTGGTCGCCAATATACTTAAAGCCAGTGAGCACACGGCGCATCTCGACGCCGTAGTCCTTGGCAATGGGGTCTACCATATCGGTGCTGACAATCGTGGTTACCGCCACAGGATTCTCCGGCAAAGTTCCCTTTGCCTTCTTCTGAGAAGCAATGAAGTCCAGCAGCAAAATACCAACCTCATTACCAGACAGCAAAATATATTCGCCGTTCTGATTTACTGCAATACCAACGCGGTCGCAATCGGGGTCAGTAGCCAGCAGCAAAGTAGGTTCCACCTTTTCGCACAACTCCAAGCCCTTCTGCAGTGCTTCGCGAATCTCGGGGTTCGGGAAGGGGCAGGTGGGGAAGTTGCCGTCGGGCTCGGACTGCTCCGGTACGACAGTTACATCGGTAACGCCAATACGCTCGAGAATCCGGGTTACGCACATTTTGCCGCTGCCGTTAAGAGGCGTATAAACAATTTTCAAGCTGCCGTCTGTGCCGCCCAGAACACTTTGTTTCTGCACGTCATCCAAGAAAGCCGTTACGCAATCTTCGCCAATCCAAGCAATCATGCCATCCTTCAGGCCCTGCTCAAAGTCCATTTTCTTCACGCCGTCGAAAATGTCCAGATTATTGATTTCCTTCAGGATTTCATCTGCCATTTCCAGAGTAACCTGGCAGCCATCATTGCCATATACTTTGTAACCGTTATATTTAGCGGGGTTATGGCTGGCCGTTACACAAATACCAGCATCGCACTTCAGATACCGTACCGCATAGGACAGGGACGGGGTGGGCATCAGCTGCGGATACAAATAGGCTTTAATGCCATTAGCAGCCAGAACCGCTGCGGATTCACGGGAAAACACATCACTTTTAATACGGCTGTCATGAGCAATCGCAACGCTGGGGACTTCACCTTCTGCCTTGTGCTTGTTCAGATAATTTGCCAGGCCCTGGGTTGCTTTACGCACCGTATAAACATTCATACGGTTGGTACCTGCGCCGATAACACCGCGCAGACCACCGGTGCCAAATTCCAGATTGCGATAAAAACGATCGTTGATTTCTTCGGGCTTATCCTGTATTGCCTTCAGTTCCTCGGTCAAATCGGGGTCATCCAAAGATACAGAAAGCCATCTCTCATATTCGTTCATTGGTAACACGTTCCTTTCAGCCGCTATGGCACGTATTTTTTCAAAACCATACCCTTTGGGAACCAGCAGATACAATTCTACTATAAAAATTCCCTATTTATAGAATAGCACTCTTGTCCGTCAATGTCAATGACAACCCGTGTCAAAAGTGGTTATTTTCTGTCAATAATGTTCGTAACAATCCCCTGTGGGGTGATATCAATAATTCCATAGGTTCCAAAGCTTCCCCGCATACTGCCGGGATTCATAATATACAATCCGTCCCGATATACGGCTTCTGCACGGTGGGTGTGTCCATACAGAGCGATGTCCGCTTTATTTTCACGGGCAGCCCGCTCAAATTCATCCGTTCCATACTTTACCTGATAAATATGCCCGTGGGTATAGAAAATCCGAACCCCTTCCACCATACATTCCCCTTTTTCTGGCAGTCGGGAGGCCCAATCACAATTTCCTCTTACCTGTAAAAACATTTTTTCCGGAAAACGGTATTTTTGCGCTTCCACATCATTTTCGCCATCACCCAAATGAATGACAATTTCCGCTTTCGGCTGTGACAGCAGAACTTTATGCAGGCCGCTTTCGTCCCCATGGGTATCAGAAACTACCAAAATTCTCATAATTACAATAAACCTTCTTCCCTTGGCCCCCAGGTGGGGCTAAATTTACTATTTGTACTTTTCTTTCCTGTTTTGATTCATTTTATGCGCAGTGTCATGTTTTGAGTCACCGTGCATATTCTGATAGCGGGAGCCTTTTCTCAAAAGGGAATCCCTTTTTCCTGCATGGTTTTTCGCTTGTAAGAAAGGATGATCATGATGCCCAATCAAAATCAATTGGAAACTTTTCTGCGTCAGGCCGCCCAACAGCTGGGTACCAATCCTGAAACTTTAAAACATGCTGCCCAGTCCGGAGAACTGGACAAAATTATCAGCGGAATGAATGCCGGTGACGCGGCAAAGTTTAAACAGGTGCTTTCCGACCAGCATGCCGCCGACAAACTGTTGAGTACCCCCCAGGCCCAAAAACTTCTGCAAATGCTTTTGGGCAAGCAAAAAGGAGGAAAATAGAACTGTGGATGATTTGGCAGGAAAACTGAATGAGCTGCTGAACAGTCCGGATGCCATGGCCCGTATTCAAAACCTTGCCGGGATGTTGGAGCAAAATCAGGGGGATTCCGCTCCATCACCGGCTTCTTCCCGACAGCAGCCAGAGGGAGGAAATTTAGGGGCATTGGCTTCTCTTCTAAGCGGTTTGGGGAATTCCAGTGGAGAGACTGCCAGCAGTTCTTCCATTCCAGAAGCCGGTACCCTGCAAATGGTTACACGGCTTGCCCCTTTACTTACGGCTACCAGACAGGAAGATGACCACATCCGGCTTCTTCGTGCCCTTCGTCCACTTCTTGGAAAGGAGCGGCAGAAAAAACTGGATGAAGCCATTCGCATTTTACAGCTGCTTCGGATGCTGCCCCTTTTGCGTCAAACCGGTCTGCTGTCCGGACTCTAATAGAGAACTTTTGAAAAGGAGCCATTTCTATGACTGGCAAAGCATCTCAATCAGGGAAGCCTTCCTCTGCCGGAAAAGATGACCTGCACCGAATGCAGGAAGATGCCGTCCGGAGAGTACAGGAAATGCAGAGCCGTGCCCGTTCTCACTTGGAACATACTGCTGCTCCTGCAGAACCCTCTCATCCTGAAAATCCCGAGCCAGCTTCTATCTCTGATTCCACCCCTACTATGGATGTATTTCAAACGCTGTTTCAGGATGAAGAGCGCACACTCATTTTAGCCTTACTCCTGCTGCTAAGTGGGGAAGGCGAACATCCGGAATTGTTATTTGCTCTACTGTTTCTTTTGCTGTAATCCTCTTATGACTGGGCAGAAACAGCTCTTTCACTGGTATCCGATTCTCGAATCTGCGTCACGTATTCTTGCCCATCTTCGGTCTCGGCAATCACATATTCCATATACTTGATAGGGGAAGGCTCTTCCGGCGCATTAGCATTATCGCTTCGCCATTGATCCGATGGTGCCACATAACCAACCGTCAGCACCTTTTTTCCATCTGCCTGTACCTTAATGGACTCTGTATATGGAATAAAGCTGCTCTGTGTACTGTACGGCGTTACATGAAACTGATTATCCGTATCATCGAATGTAAAAAAATTATCCTCATCAAGTCCATTCAGCTGCAGTTCAACCTCCGGGCCGAATAAACCATGACAGGCATCCGATACATCTGCCAGTGGAACAATCGTCCGTCCCATATCATCATAATCCGTATAGGAAGCACTGTTATCCTCCAATGCCTTCCATAAGGAAGCAGACAAAACCATCTGCTCATCTGCTTCTGCAGGCGTATCATAGGCATCTGGGTCCTGCATTACCAGTGGCTTGAGATATTCATCATAGGCCCGTTCTCTGCTGTCGTCTGTAGCTGCCTGATAAATCTGTGTGCCAATCGTTGCCGCAAGAAACCCTACACCGGTAAGAGCCAACAGCAGTACTACTACACCCGTAGCCAACCCCAATTTCTTACGTTTGCCTCTGGCACGAAATGCTGAAGTTTCTTTTGATATGGTTTCCGCCTCTACCGTATCTACAGATTCCTTCTCTGGTGTTTCCTCCGTATCTGCTGTCTGTTCTTCCAATAAGTCAAAGCCCTCATGAACGTTTTCCTGTGCCGCTTTCACTACGGATTTTACCGCTTCACCAGGTGCGGTGCGATGGCTTTTGCCTGCCGGTTTGCTCTGCGTTGTCTGCTCATTCTGCTGCTGTTTTGGGAACATGTCACGATAGTCGGAGGATATGACTCGGCCTTTTGGAGGTCTCTTCTTGTCAGAGACTTCCGGCGGCCGCTTGCCTGTTTTTTCCTGCTCGTCCATCTGTATCTTCCTTTCCGTCATTTCTGCTGTGTCATCGAATCTGTCCATTCCCTCGAATGACAAATTTCTGGGAAGTCAGCTGCCGGATTCCCATGGGGCCACGAGCGTGGAGTTTTTGGGTAGAAATTCCAATTTCTGCTCCCAGTCCGAACTCTCCGCCATCGGTAAACCGGGTAGATGCATTGACATACACTGCCGCAGCATCCACTTCAGAAAGGAAGCGCTCTGCATTGCGATAATTCTCCGTGACAATACATTCACTATGGCCGGAAGAATATTTTGCAATATGGGCCATCGCATCATCCAGAGAGTCCACCACTTTTACTGCCAGAATATAGTCCAGATACTCCGTGCTCCAATCTTCTTCGCAGGCAGGCACACATTCCGGCAGAATCTCCCGGGTCTTTTCACATCCGCGGATTTCTACCTGCTTTTCGTCCAGCTTTTTCTTCATCACCGGCAAAAACTCCCGAGCAATGTCCTGATGTACCAACACCGTCTCAATAGCATTACAAACAGAGGGGCGGGATGTTTTCGCGTTAAAAATAATATCTGATGCCATTTGGATATCCGCCGCATCATCCACATATACATGGCAGTTGCCTACACCCGTCTCAATGACCGGGACATGGGAATTCTCCACCACGGCACGAATCAGCCCCGCACCCCCTCGAGGAATCAACACATCCAGATATCCGGTCAGGCCCATCATTTCAATGGAGGAAGCACGGCTGGTATCCTGCACCAGCTGGATGCTGTCACGAGGCAGACCAGTTGTTTCCACTGCATCCCGCATGACTTCGGCAATGGCCTGATTGGAACGGAATGCCTCTTTGCCGCCCCGGAGAATCACCGCATTGCCCGCTTTCAGGCATAGCGCTGCCGCATCCGCGGTTACATTAGGACGAGCCTCATAGATAATCCCAATTACCCCCAGCGGAACGGCAACCTTTTCAATCCGCAGCCCATTGGGGCGCACTCCGCCTTCCAGCACCTGCCCCACCGGGTCGGGTTGCGCTTTTACCTGCCGCACACCGTCGGCCATCCCCTGGACTCGCTTCTCGTTTAGTGCCAACCGGTCCATCAGCGAACGGGACATACCGTTTTTTTCTGCTGCCGAAAGGTCCTCCCGGTTGGCTTCCAGAATTTCTTCTGTGTGTGCTTCCAAAGCAGCAGCAATCGCTTCCAGCGCTGCATCTTTCTGATTTCCGGCAACCGCCAACTTTCGGGCCGCTTGCTTTGCAGCTGCGCCCATTTCTTCCAATCTGGTCATACTCGTGCCTCCCTTGTCTGTATTGTAGTTGATTATTTATCCGAAAATTGTCCCAATCTGCGCCCCATCAAATAATTGATACAGCACATGAGGGTCTTCGCCGCTGACCACACAGCAAGGTATTCCCTGTCGATTGGCAATTTCTGCGGCTTTGATTTTGGTAGCCATGCCGCCGGTACCTCGATTGGAGCCTGCTCCGCCCGCCAGCGCCCGGATTTCGTCGGTAATTTCTTTCACAACCGGAATTCGTTTTGCGTTAGGATTTTTCCGGGGGTCGCTGTCATACAGGCCGTCAATATCTGTCAGAATCACCAGCGCATCAGCCTCCACCAACTGTGCCACCACCGCCGAAAGGGTATCGTTGTCGCCGAAATGACTTCCCACCAATTCGTCAATGGCCACCGTATCATTTTCATTGACAACCGGAATAATTCCCAGTTCAATCAGCTCCCGAAAGGTGTTCTCAACATTATGGCGGCTGCGGGCCTCTTCCACTACATCGCCGGTAAGCAATACCTGTGCCACCATCTGGTTATATTCTCCAAAGAGCTTGTCGTACATAAACATCAATTCACACTGCCCCACTGCGGCCAGTGCCTGCTTTTTTTCTGTTTCGGTGGGGCGCTGCGTCTGTCCCAGCTTTCCCATTCCCACACCAATGGCGCCGGAAGTCACTAACACTACCTCTCTGCCGGAATTCTGCAAATCGGTCAGTACTTTACAAAGAGTCTCCATCCGCCGAAGATTCAGCTTTCCGTTTTCATAAGTCAGGCTGGAAGTACCTACCTTGACTACCACGCGCTTTGCATCCTGTATCATTGTATTTTCTCCTTCTTTTCTTCTCCCGGAACCTTTTTCAAAACTTGGCTAATACCAAGGTGTCCCCCATACAAATTTCGGTATTTCCATCGGGAATAATGGTTTCATCATGGCGCTTTACCAGCACTACCAATAGCCCTTTGCCAGTGTCCAGTTCTTTCAGCGTCTTCCCGGACCATCTATGCCCTTTATCAATACTGATTTCGTACAAATACAGATTCCGTCTGTTTTCAAATTCTCTTGCCGCCGCCACCAGCAAATCACCCGGCAAAACTTCCGTTTCTCCGTTTGGAATAATATTTTCCTCTCCGCGAATGATGACCACTATCAAAAAGCCGGTTGGCAGTGACAATTTACTAAGTTTTTTATGCGCCATCCCGCTGTCTGCATCCACATGAATTTTGACAAACGAAATGTTGCTCTCCTCCTGATAATCGTTAAAGGTTTTTTGGATATCGGCATACTGGTCAATCATTCCCAGCTTTCCAGCAACCCATGGCAGCAACGTTCCCTGAACCCCCAATGAGAGGAACACTACGCAGAATACCAAGTTAAAAATGTTAAAAGTCATGTTTACCTGATGAAGAATCACATAAATGGCAAACACGATGGAAGCCACACCCCGAAGCCCTGCCCAAGAGACGATTCCAATTTGCCGCAGGGAAGAGCGCAGAGGCAATAGTACCGCCGACACTGCCAGCGGCCGGCCAATCACCGTCATAAACACCATAATCAATATAGCGGGCACCAATACCTGTGGAAGTTCCATGGGCGTTACCAAAAGACCCAACAGGAAGAAAATCATCATTTGAGAAATCCCGGTCACGGCGTCGAAAAAGTGCACGAGCTCCCGTTTTCCCGGGAAATACCGATTGCCCATCAAAATGCCGCACAAATAGACGCTCAAATAGCCATTACCACCCACTGCATTAGGCAGCGCATAGGCAATAATCGCAGCGGCAAACACAAAGATGGTCTTTCCCTGTTCCATAGAAAAATCAAAACGGTTCAGCAGCAACACCGACACCCATCCAACCAGCAAGCCACCCAGTACACCAAAGCTCATTTGCTGTAAAAACAGTATCGGCACTGAAACTTCTTGCCCGGTAACTAGAGAAACCATCACTATCGTCAGCAAATAGGACATAGGGTCGTTAGAACCGGATTCCAGCTCCAACAAAGAGTCCGTATGATTTTTTAATGCCATTTTTTGCGAACGAAGAATATTGAACACCGATGCGGCGTCGGTAGAAGAAAGAACCGCACCAATCAGAAAGCTCTCCATCCATTCCAATCCCAGCACATAGTGGGAAAAAAGTCCCACAAAAGCAGCCGTCAAAAACACGCCTACACTGGCCAGCAAAAAAGCCCTGCCCGCCACCGGCTTTGCCACATGAATGTTGGTACCGAAGCCTCCGTAAAACATCACAATAATCAGGCAGGCAGAACAGATATTTTCCGAAATGGCATACTCATTAAATACGATTCCTAAAGGGCCATTTTCCCCAAAGAACATTCCCAGTGCAATAAATATCAAAAGAGAAGGGACCGGCAGTTTTTCCGCAAAACGATGAAGTAGGACACAGGCAGCAATTACCACTCCTGCAAGCAGCAAATATTGGTTCATCTTTCGTTCCTCCCTTCATCTGCAATCTGTCAGTCCCATATTACCATTTCCAAATGGATTCTTATTTCATAGTATATCATACTTTTATACATGGCAGAAGAGCCAATTTCCTACATTTCCAAATTTCTCAAAAAGCAAAAAGGCTCCTGCTCAAAGCAGGAGCCTTAAAAGCTTCTTTATATCAGTCGTTATGGCGCGGCTTGTTGGTATTGGCAATAAATCCGTTGCTGGCACGAGGACGGTCGTCATGGCGGCGGTGGCCGTCACGACGGTCATCACGGCGGCGAGGTGCATCAGAAACGGTGTTCTCCGGAATCATTCCGTCCAAATCGATAAGAGCATCACGACGGGACAGGTTCAGGCGGCCTTTGTCGTCGATTTCCAGCACTTTCACCTTAACTACATCGCCCACATTTACCACATCGGTGACCTTCTCGGTGCGCTTTACGTCCAGACGGGAAATGTGTACCAGGCCTTCCTTACCGGGGGCAATCTCCACAAAGGCGCCAAAGTCCATAATGCGGGTAACCTTACCAGTGTAGTAGGTGCCGGGCTCGGGGTCATTGACAATGGTGTCAATAATGGTCATAGCGCGCTGGCACTTCTCCATGTCAATGCCGGAAACAAACACATGTCCGTCTTCTTCCACGTCCACCTTGACCTCGCACTCGGCGCAGATTTTCTGAATAACCTTTCCGCCGGAACCGATAACCTCACGAATCTTGTCCACAGGAATCACGGTAGAGAGCATTTTGGGTGCATACTTAGACAGCTCCGGACGGGGTGCGGGGATAGCCTTCAGCATGATCTCGTCGATGATATAGTCGCGGGCCTTGTGGGTCTTCAGCAGGGCTTCCTTTACCATAGCGGGAGTCAGGCCGTTGATCTTCAGGTCCATCTGGATAGCGGTGATACCCTTATGAGTACCTGCTACCTTAAAGTCCATATCGCCAAAGAAGTCTTCCACGCCCTGAATGTCCACCATGGTCATCCAGCGCTCGCCTTCGGTAATCAGACCGCAGGAAATACCGGCTACAGGAGCCTTAATCGGCACACCGGCATCCATCAGAGCCAAGGTGCTGCCGCATACGGAACCCTGAGAGGTGGAACCATTGGAAGAAAGCACCTCGGAAACCAGACGCAGGGTATAGGGGAACTCCTCCACCGGAGGAATGACAGGCACCAAAGCACGTTCTGCCAAAGCGCCGTGACCGATTTCACGACGGCCAGGGCCGCGGCTGGGCTTCGTCTCACCTACGGAGTAGGAGGGGAAGTTATAGTGATGGATGTACCGCTTGGATTCCTCCTCGTCAATACCATCCAGAAGCTGGCAATCGCTTACAGGGCCCAGAGTGGCAACGGTGAGCACCTGGGTCTGGCCACGAGTAAACATACCGGAACCATGTACGCGGGGCAACAGTCCCACTTCAGCAGCCAACGGGCGAATCTCGTCCATTCCACGACCGTCCACACGCTTCTGCTCATCCAGCAGCCAGCGGCGCACGATATATTTCTGGGTGCGGTACATGCAATCGTCGATAAGAGCTTCCTGCTCGGGGTAAATGGGGTCGAAGTGCTCATGTACTTTTTCGTAGATGGGCTTCAAACGCTCGTCACGGACCGTCTTGTCATCGGTATCCATAGCGAACTTCACGTCCTCCATGGCGAACTCTTTGACTGCTTCAATCATTTCCTCGGGGGGCAGGTTGCTGGGATATTCAAACTTGGGTTTGCCGATTTCGGACTGGATACCCTTGATGAATTCAATAATATGCTGGTTTGCCTTGTGACCAGCGATGATGCCGTTGTACATATCCTCGTCGGATACCTCGTTAGCGCCGGCCTCAATCATGGCAATACGGGAATCGGTAGAAGCCACAGTCACAGCCATCTGGGAAACTTTGCGCTGGGCAGCATCGGGGTTAATGATAAACTCACCGTCAATCAATCCCACGCTGACAGCAGAAATCGGTCCATTCCACGGCACATCAGAGATGGACAGAGCAATGGAAGTACCTACCATAGCAGCAATTTCAGGGGAGCAATCATGATCCACGGACATAACGGTGCAGACGATAGAAACATCGTTGCGCATATCCTTGGGGAACAGGGGACGAATGGGGCGGTCAATCACACGGCACACCAGAATCGCTTTATCGGTAGGGCGGCCTTCACGCTTCAGGAAGGAGCCGGGGATTTTGCCTACGGAATACATCTTCTCCTCAAAGTCCACGGACAGGGGGAAGAAGTCAACGCCCTCACGGGGTTTTGCAGCAGCGGTAACCGCTACATGCACCACGGTTTCGCCATAGCGGACCAGGCATTCGCCGTTAGCCAGCTGAGCCATTTTTCCGGTTTCTACAACCAGCGGACGGCCGGCAAATTCGGTTTCAAACACGCGGAATTTCTCGAACATTCAGCTTTCCTCCGTTTCTTTTTTGGGAAAGGCAGAACCGATTTAGCAATTAAACCAACGCGCAGTTTCTGCGCCCTCGTTTCACTGCTAAACACAGCTGTCTTTCCACAAAAAACAATTTTATATTTGTCACAGGGGTTCCAGATAGCCTAAAGGCAGGCGACTGAGGCCGCCTGCCCTTTTCAGCTTTCTGTAAAAAATTGCTTCCGCAACCCGGATTACTTACGGATACCCAGCTTTGCGATGATGGCACGATACCGCTCAATGTCAACCTTCATCAGGTAGTTGAGCAGGTTACGGCGCTGGCCAACCATCTTCAGCAGGCCACGACGGGAGTGGTGGTCCTTCTTATGGGTACGCAGGTGATCAGTCAGGTCATTGATACGCTTGGTCAGAACAGCGATCTGCACCTCGGGGGAGCCGGTATCGCCTTCGTGCATAGCGTAAGCCTTAATAATTGCGGTTTTTTCTTCTTTCAGCATTGTAATTCCACCTTTTCTGCGGCAACTGCCGCGATATATTTCCCTCATTCACAGAAAAAGGCTGGTGAACTCCCCGTACGGGGCTTAACCCTTTATCCGGGAAAGGGGCTGTAACTGTAGTATTATACCATGGCAAAAACTTTTTGTAAATCGTTTTGCGCCATTTACAGGCTTTTTTTCTTTTCTTCCCGCTGCGCAATCTGGCGAGCCATCACACTGTTTTTCAGGATTTCGTTTTTCAGTTCCTCCAAGTTGTCGAACTTTCTTTCCGGCCGAATAAAGTCCAGCAGCTCCACCGGCACTTTTTTGCCATACAAGTTTCCGGAAAACTCGGGAATCCAAGTCTCTGACGAAACACAATCGGAACCTACCGTGGGCTTTACCCCAATATTGGTCACACCATAGTACTTTTTGCCGTCCACTTCCACCAGCGATGCATATACGCCAAACCGCGGCATTATATATCCTGCCGGGAACGGCTGATTGATAGTAGGCGTCCCCCAGGTGCGTCCCAGCTGGCGACCATGAGTCACTGTAAAATCATATCCGAAAGGCCTTCCCAGTAACTGCCCCGCCTGCTGCACATCTCCCTGCTCCAGACAAGCACGAATACGGGTAGAACTGACCGGTTCACCGGCAATAGAAACCGGCGGCGCTACGCAAAGCTCTATTCCCTTTTGTCGGCACAAAGTTTCCAGCAAAGAAGCGTTTCCTCTACCATTTTTCCCAAATCGAAAATTAAATCCACAGGAAAGCTTTCGTACCCGACATACCTCATATAAAGTGCCTACAAAGTCCTCCGGCTCCATATCCCGAATTTGGTCGAAGGGAAGCAGATATACCACTTCTACGCCCATTTCTTCCAAGAGCGTCAGTTTCTGCTCGTTGGTAGTAAGCAGCGGGACAGGCTTTTTTTGCAGGCAAACCGACGGATTCTGCTGAAAAGTAATCACCGCAGGACACAGTCCAGGCGTCGAAAGGGTATTTCCGATGACCTGCCGGTGGCCTAAATGTAGCCCATCAAAACTGCCCAGCGCCGCCGCCAGCTCTCCTTCCGGTGTCTGTAATTCCTGATAGCATTTCATGGAAATTCGTCCTTTCCTATAACCGTGGATTTATTCTACGCTTCCTTTTAAAACAGCTTATAAATAGCCAGCTGTTCCCCTTCTACTTTTCCAAGCCCCAAAAAGGTTCCGTCCTCTGTCTTTACCCGGAACACCTGCCCTACTGGCGGCTTGTTCTTCCGGAATATCCCAATTCGATTCAAGTCTAGTTGCCCGCCGTTTCCAAACCGTACCGCCTGAGGGCCTGAAACATTCACTTCTGGCAAATGAAAAAACAGGCTCTCTACCGGACGAAGTTTTTGTTCCAATGTCCCAGCTTCTGAGAGTGCTTTTGCTTCGTCCAGCATGATGGCGTCTGCCAGCGTAAACCCACAGGCTTTTGTCCTGCGCAGGGCGGTCATCACTCCCAGTGAACCGGCAGCTTTTGCCAGGTCAGCAATCAGCGTTCGAATATAGGTTCCCTTGGAGCAGGAAACCACCAGTTTTCCCTCCCGAGCTTCTTCGTTATATTCTGTCAGCTCCAGCTTAAAAATCGTCACCGGGCGCGCGTCCCGCTCCACTTCGATGCCCTTTCTGGCCAGCTCATACAGCCGCTTTCCGTCTTTGGAAACCGCCGAATACATGGGCGGCACCTGCATGATTTCCCCGCGGAACCGAGGCAGAAGGTTTTCCAGCACTTCACGGGAAACGGGTGTTTCGCTGGTTTCCAACACCTTGCCGGTACTATCTTCCGTATCGGTGGCCATTCCCAGCTGGAACCCAGCCTCATACTCCTTATCGGTATCTTCCAGCAAAGAGGCAGCCCGGGTAGCTTTTCCCAGCAAAAGGGGCAGCACCCCGGTCGCCATAGGGTCCAGCGTACCGGTATGGCCAATTTTTCTCTCATGGCACAATCGGCGGCACACTGCTACCGCGTCAAAAGAAGTAAAATCCGCTGGCTTGTCCAGAATTAGAACACCGGTCACAGGCCGCACCTCTCTATCTGCTTCGCGATAACATCCAGCAGTAACCCTTTCACTTCATCAAAGCTTTTACCGGTAAAGCTGCATCCTGCTGCTGCAACATGTCCACCGCCGCCAAACTCTCCGCAAATTTTCGCTGCATTCAGGGGCGGGTTGGTACGCAGGGAGACTTTCAAAATACCGTCTTCCTTCTCCCGGATAGTCACGCCTGCCAGCACACCTTCAATCTGTCTGGGCATGGAAGCTACCCCGTCCAAATCCTCCTCTTTCACGGAAAGATCTTCTACCAAAGAACCGGGCATATATAACATGGCACACTTTCCATCAAAATAGAAAGTCATAGCCCCCATCACATATTTCTCCACTTCCAAGCGGGTACGGCTCTTGGTGTCGAATATTTCCCGGTTAATATCAGCAGCATGAGCGCCTAATTCAATCAGCTCTGCCGCCATACGATGGGTACGGGGCGTTACATTGCTATACCGGAAACAACCGGTATCCGTGGAAAGGCCGGTAAACAGACAGTCGGCAATTTTTGGGGAAATGGTGACCTGCATTTCTTTCAGCAGTAAAAATAGCACTTCACAGGCTGCGGCAGCTTTCGGCTCTACATAGCGCTCTTTTGCAAAATCGTTGTTGGTGCCGTGATGGTCCAGACACAAATCCACCTTTTCCCGGTATTCTTCCAAATTTTTCCCCAGCAGTTGGTCGTCTGCAACATCCACGCTCACAATAAATTCCGGCACAAAGTTCTGTTCTTCGATCCCCTCAAAAAGGAATTGGAACTTCGGTGGCACTGGGTCACTGCACAAAAACCGAACGTTTTTCCCCAGCGAGCACAGTCCACGCAACAAAGCAGATGCGCAGCCCAAGGTGTCACCGTCGGGGGAACGGTGACTCAGAATCAAAATATTATCTGCATCCAGCAAACGCTGAGCAGCCATATTCAGAGTAATGTCCATAGTCTCACTCCTTTAAATCATGGAGGATTTTGGAGATGTTGGCACTGTATTCGATGGAATCAGTGGCCTTGAAAATCAGCTCCGGCACATGGCGCAGCTTGAGCTGATGGCCCAGCTCCCGGCGGATAAAGCCCGCAGCGCTTTTGAGGCCCTTCACAGCTGTCTGTGCATGCTCCATGCCTTCCATAGAACTGATATAGACAGTGCAGTAGGAAAGGTCGTTAGTGACTTCTACCCGAACAATACTAATCATTCCCTGTACACGGGGGTCTTTGACTTCCCGCATAATTGCGGTCAGTTCCCGGCGGATATCTTCTGTGGTTCTTCCCATACGATGACTGGGCATAAACTTCCTCCGTTCTATTCAATCATAAAATAACTCTAATTTGTTAGCTTTGTTTTTTAAATCGGGTTCCGGTATTGGCATAAATCAGCCCAGCGATGATAACAATGCAAAACAGGACGATTCCCCCTATATGCAGGCTGTCCTGTTTCAGCCAAACGCCCACTGTAGCAATCAGCCAACCTCCCGCCATGGCAAAACAGAATTTTCCCATAAAACGGCAGAGCTGTTTTTCATCCATTTCCGTCCGTTCTTCCGGCGAAGCGGTATTGTATCCCGCAATAAGCATGGCGCCTTTTCCGCAGGAAAACACAATCCCCAGTATTGCCATAAAAATCACAATCATCAGATACGTGATGGCCATACGATCTCCTCCTATGTCAGGCCTTCTTGTGCCTTTTGTAAACGGCCACACCACCAACCAGCAGGACAATCAGCAAAATCAACGCGCCACCAGTAAATAGCACCGGACGCAATTCTGTCCACATAATAAACTGAGCAGTTGGCAAGTCTGCCCCTCCAATGATACCCATAGACGGTACTGTAGAAGGGACTTGAGACAGCGTATACATCACAATACCTGTGCAAACTGCCAAGATACAAACTATCGCGGCCGCGCCGCCAATCAGCCATTTTTTCATGAAATATCCTCTTTCTAAAACAACAAACAGGGAGCCTCTCAACAGAAAGGCTCCCCGAAAATGCAGTCCTTATTCGGGACGATATTCCTCCATCATATAGGCTTCCAGAATATCCCCTTCCTTGATGTCGGAGAAACGCTCCAAGCAGATACCGCAATCATAACCGTCGGCAACTTCCTTCACGTCATCCTTAAAGCGGCGCAGGGATGCCACCTTGTCATCGGCAATGACAATACCGTCGCGTACCACACGAACCTGTGCGCTACGGGTAATTTTACCGCTGGTAACATGAGCACCGATAACCACACCCACATTGGAAATCTTATAGGTTTCACGGCACTCGGCCTTGCCCAGTGCAACTTCACGGAACTTAGGCGCCAACATACCCTTCATGGCGGACTCGATTTCCTCGATGCAATCGTAAATCACACGGTACAGCCGCATATCCACGCCGTCACGTTTGGCGTTCTCTTCTGCAACCGGGTCGGGACGCACATTGAAGCCAACAATAATAGCGTTGGAAGCAGTTGCCAACATGACATCGTTCTCGTTGACAGCACCCACAGCACCGTGAATGACATGAACTCGGACTTCGTCATTGGAAAGCTTCTCGAGAGACTGACGCACAGCCTCCACAGAACCTTGCACGTCGGCCTTGACGATGATTTTCAGTTCCTTCATCTCGCCCTGCTGCATCTGGTCAAACAAATTATCCAGTGTAACCTTCGTCTGAGCGTTGAAAGCCTCTTCCTTCTGCTCGGTAATACGCTGTTCCACCAGTTCACGGGCCAGACGTTCGTCAGAAACGGCGTTCAGAATATCGCCGCCGGTGGGGACGTCGTTCAGGCCGGTAATCTCTACAGGCACAGACGGGCCTGCTTCGGTTACCTTGCGGCCCTTATCGTCGGTCATGGCACGAACACGGCCTACTGTAGTACCAGCAACAATCACATCACCAGTATGCAGGGTACCGTTCTGCACCAGTACGGTAGCAATGGGGCCACGGCCTCTATCCAGACGGGCTTCCACAACCGTACCCTTTGCTGCACGGTCAGGGTTCGCCTTCAGTTCTTTCATATCGGCAACCAGCAGGATCATCTCCAGCAAGTCGTCAATGCCCTGCTTGTTCTTTGCGGAAACCGGGATACAGGGAGTATCACCGCCCCACTCTTCCGGAACCAGCTCATATTCGGTCAGCTGCTGCTTTACCAAATCCGGGTTTGCACCGGGTTTATCCATCTTGTTGATAGCTACAATAATGGAGACCTCTGCTGCCTTTGCGTGGTTAATAGCCTCCACCGTCTGAGGCATAATGCCGTCATCAGCAGCCACAACCAATACAGCAATATCGGTTACCTGTGCACCACGGGCACGCATGGTAGTAAATGCAGCATGGCCGGGAGTGTCCAAGAACGTAATGTCACGGCCGTTAATCTTTACGCGATAAGCACCGATGTGCTGGGTAATACCGCCGGCCTCACTTGCTGTAACATTAGCATGACGAATTGCATCCAGCAGACTGGTCTTACCATGGTCAACGTGGCCCATAACTACCACAACAGGGGCACGGGGCACCAGATTGGTATCATCGTCTTCACTATCGTCGATAATCCGCTCTTCAATGGTAACAACGACTTCCTTTTCCACCTTGGCGTGGAACTCCATAGCCACCAGGCTGGCAGTATCAAAGTCGATGACATCGTTCACGGTCGCCATGGTGCCCATCATCATCAGCTTTTTGATGACTTCGGCGGCGGTGGCCTTCAAACGCATAGCCAGTTCGCCCACAGTGATTTCGTCGGGAATCTGGACAGTAATCGGCTTGGTTTTACGCTCCAAAGCAATCCGGCGCAGACGTTCTGCTTCCGTTTCCTTGCGGGAATTGCGGGGCTTACCGCGGCGCTGACTTCTCTGATTGATTTTCTGCTTTTGCACGGTGTTGTCAGTGCGCACCTTCTCAGAAGCCAGCCGGTCATATTTCTCATTATACCGCTCAATATCCACGTTGGATGCACGGGTATCTACCAAACGGCCAACAGGTCTCTGCACCGTGTTGGAATGATCCTGAACAGGCGCCTGCGTTTTGGCAGCTGGCTGCTGCTGTTTAGGCTGCTGAGGACGCTGCTGGGACTGAGCTTTCTGTCCCTTACCATTGCCGTTATTATTGTTGTGATTTCCGCTGGCAGCCGATTTTCCTTCCTGAGGCTTCTTTTGACCAGCAGCGGGGCGGCTGGTTTGTCTTTTGTTTTGCTGTGTTCTTTTTCCGTCTTCCTGTTTCTTCTCCATAACCGGCTCCTTTTCTTCAGGCTGATTATCTGCAAAATAGCCATCCAGGCTTTCCACCTGATGGGACTGGGTAAAGCTTTCCAGCACCAAATCCAGCTCTTCTTCCGTCAACGCGGTCATATGTTTTTTCGTTTCGTTACAGTATTTCTGCAGCAAATCGATTACAAACTTATTGGGCACGTTCAGGTCTTTTGCCACCTCATGAACCCGGTATTTCATCATCATACGGTTTCCCTACCTTTCTCTGCGTCACCGGCCGGTACCTCTGCTGCAAGGGTTTCCAGCTTTTTGGCAAACCCTTCGTCCAGAATGGCCACGATTCCGGCCCTTTTTCCGATTGCCTGGCTGACGCTCTCTATGGTCTCATGGATGGTAAGAACCGGTACGCCTGCCCGTTCCGCGGAAAACCGTACTCCCGCGGCGGTTTTTGCAGATATATCTTCCGCTACCAGAACCAGACGCGCCTTTCTTTTCCCGAGGGATTCCTCCACTGCATCACGGCCCCAGGAAATCTTCCCGGCCCGGCGTGCAATGCCCAGGAGAGAGAGCAGCCGATTTATGTTCACGGTTGAATCTCCTCCTCCATACGGTCATAGACCTCGTCCGGAATTTTACAGGAAAACGCTTTTTCAAACCGGCGGGCTTTTCTTGCCGCCTTCAGACATTCTACGCTTCTACAGACATAAGCGCCTCTTCCCGGCTTGCGTCCGCCAAGATCCAGCGAAACCTCTCCGGCCTGTATTACATTGCCGTTTTCATCCTTCACATCCGGGGCTTTCACCACCCGGACCAGCTCCCGTTTGGGCTTCATCTCTCCGCATCCTGTACACATGCGCATGGGAACGCGCTTCTGCCGCATAAGCATCCTCCTTTTTCCCTGTTAGGCTTTCTTTTATTCAAAAGGCTTATCAGGCCTCTTCTTCTCCATAAAAACCGCTTTCCGGCTTAATATCAATCTTCCAGCCGGTCAGTCTGGCAGCCAAACGTGCATTCTGTCCTTTGTTGCCAATGGCCAGAGAAAGCTGACTGTCCGGTACTGTTACACGGCAAGCATGGCTGCCATCTTCGGCCAAATCTACCGAAATTACTTCTGCCGGGGACAATGCCGAAGCGATAAACTTGGCCGGGTCCTCGCTGTATTCTACAATATCAATTTTTTCGCCGCCCAGCTCGTTGACAATGCTGCTGACGCGGGCGCCTCTGGTACCAATGCAAGCGCCTACAGCATCCACGTCCGGGTTATGGCTGATAACTGCCAGTTTCGTACGGGAACCGGCTTCTCGGGAGACAGCCTTAATTTCCACAATACCATTATAAATTTCCGGTACTTCCGTCTCAAACAACCGCTTAACCAAATCCGGATGCGTACGGGAAATGATAGCTCTGGGGCCTCTCTCAGTTTCTTTTACATCCACCACATATACCTTAATGTGGTCGCCTTCCTTCAGGTTTTCATCCCCTACCTGCTCGCTGTGAGGCAAAACCGCCTCTGCCTTTCCAATTCGAAGGGTAGCCGCACCGGTCTGGGGGTCAATACGTTCCACCTGTGCACTCACCAATTCCTGATGTTTGTTCTGGAACTCCTGCATCATTTGTCCTCGCTCACCATCACGAATGCCCTGTCGGATAATATTCCGGGCGGTCTGTGCAGCAATGCGGCCAAACTGTTTGGTATCCAATCGTGTTCCTACTGCGCCGCCAATTTCAATGGTAGGGGAAATCTTGCGGGCTCTTTCCAGAGAAACTTCGTTTCCGGGGTCTACAACTTCTTCCACTACAGTTTTCTTCAAATACACTTCAAATTTTCCGGACTCTTTATCTATATTGATAATAACATTCTCATTACCATAACTGTTTTTGCAGGCGGTAATAATAGCTTTGCGGATTTTATCCAGCATAAAGTCTACCGGGATGCCTCTTTCTTCTTGCAGCGTGTACAGCGCATCCAATACCTCATTTGTTTCCGGCGCCTCGCCTTTTTTGTTTGTTTTCTTTGTTCTGTTGGCCATTATCACTCATCCTCCAAAAAGTCGTCCTCCATCACCCGAACTGAAACCCGTTCTTTTGCGGTAATGGATATTGTGTCTGTTTCTTCTTCTCCAGTCTGGAGAACTATACTACCATCCTCCTGATAGCTGCGCAGGATTCCTCCTACTTCACGGCTTCCATCCTCCAGAGGGCGGATGAGCTTTACAATAACAAAGCAATCCATGAATGTTTCAAAATGCTCCGGACGAATCAACTCCCGGTTAATGCCAGGAGAGCTTACTTCCAGACAATAACTCTGGTCGATGGGATCCAGCTCATCCAAGGGGCCGTTCACTGCTCGGCTCATAGCTTCACAGTCTTCAATGCCCACACCTTCTGGCTTGTCAATAAAAATACGCAGATACCAAAGCGCACCTTCCTTCACGAACCGGACATCCCAAATGGTGAGACCAAGGCTCTCGGCAATGGGCTGCGCAAGCTTCCACACGGCAGCGGCCGTGTTGCCTGGCCGCCCTCCTTTTGACTTTTTGCTTCCTGCCAATTTCATTCACCTCATAATACAAACAAAAGAGCGGGTCGCCCCACTCTTTTATCCTCATCCTATACTTTTCAATATTGTATCACAACAAGCCCTCTATTGCAAGAGTGCAAACCGCCGAAAAAGGGGCATTTCTCCGCAAAAAAGCCAGCTTTTCTCACGGTTATGGCTCTTCCATATGGCTGGCCAGAAACGCGGCTGTTGCTTGTGTTAATTTCACTTTGGTTTCACCGGGTTCTGATGTCTGTCCTTCTGTATCTAAAATAGCAACGGCACCCAGTACATCTCCACATGCCAAAATTGGATACATAACAGATGCAGTACGCGGTACCCCTTCCAAAGGTAAAAATTTACGGCTGTCACGGCTCCAAATAAAATTTTTGCGGTTTTGAAGATACTGTTCCATATCAGCAGAAATTCTTCTTTCCAATACTTCCCGTTTGGGAATTCCCGCCGCCGCTACTACATGGTCGCCGTCACAAATGACCGAAGGGCTGCCGGAAATCTGGCTCAACACTTCCGCACATCTTCCCGCTGTGGAAGATAGCTCTCCCACCGGGGAATATTTTTTAAAAATCACGCCGCCTTGGGTATCGGTGTAAATTTCCAGCGGGTCGCCCTCCCGAATACGGAGCGTCCGTCTGATTTCTTTTGGGATAACCACACGGCCTAAATCGTCGATTCGTCTGACAATTCCAGTTGCTTTCATATTTTATTCCTCCGTTTATTGCAGGATATTTCCCTGGTAGTATCTGCAAAAGGTGGAAGGATATTCACAAAATCATATTCTATTTCAGGGGAATTCTATGTCCTTATTAAACCAATCCGACAAATTATCCAAAACTTATTGCAATTATCTCCCATAATATGATACAATATCCTTGTCAAAATCAGTTTCTTTTTGTAAATTTGCTTATCTATTACAGTTGATTTTGACAAACTCGATTTGAAAAAGGAGAAATATCACATGAAAAAGCGTTTTTCGGCAATACTGGCTCTTCTCGTTGCAATAGTTTTATCCATTTCTCTTGTCTCCTGCAATATGGAACCCCTGACAGTGGAAGATTTTATCAAATCCGATGTTTTCCAGCAGGAAGCTGAAGATGTCAGAAGCAGTTTAGACGGACAGGGTATCGACATCGACTTCGAAGCAGAGGGAAACAAACTGGTCTATGTCTACCACTTGCAGCAGGAATTTTCCGATGAAGAAGCGTCTCTTTACAAGGACTACATGGAAGCATCTTCTTCTACTATGACGGAATTACTCAAGACCGTTTATGACGAACTGGTGGATTATATTGGTGAAGATGCAGATGTTTCGGTATCAATGGAATACTATGACAGTGCTGATAAACTTCTGGTTTCCTTTACTTATCCGGAGTCGTAATTTTTTAACACAATTCAAATCAAAAAGGCCGAACCGGTTTAAAAATTGGTTCGGCCTTTTTATTATGCATTATCAATCAAGCAAAATCTGCCCATACCGGGGTGCCTGCTTCGCGGGTTTTTTTCATATCCAGTACTCGCTGATTAGCACTGCCTCTAAAATTCAAATCTATGTCCCGCTGTTCCAGTAAGAACGGGCCATCTACCAAATAATCTGCTTGCTCCAGCAGTGCCTGCACCTCGGGATTGTCCATTGCCCACAACTCTTCCAGTGTCCATCCGGAATATACCATCACATCCAAGCCCCGGCTATGAACCAATTCCGCCAGCTTTGCCAGAGGGCCCGGCTGACAAAAAGGCTCTCCTCCACTAAAGGTTACCCCTCGAAGCAATGGGTTCGTACAGATTTCCTCAAAAATAGAATCGATATCCCGCACCGTACCACCATTGAAATCATGGGAACCGGGATTATGGCAGCCGGGGCAGCCATGAGGACAGCCCTGTACAAAAACCGTATAGCGAAATCCCGGGCCATCCACTACGGATTCTTCCACAATACCAAACAGCCGCAAACTATTTTCCATTCTGTTCACCCCCCACTATCACAATGTTTGACCGGCGGCAGACTGATAAATCGACCGGGGGCCTGCCAATGCATATCCAATTCCCGCCTCTTTCATCGCGTGAAGTACCTTTTCCAGTTCCTTCTCCGGCTCACTGCTGTCCAACTCTGCACGGCACAAATGGCCTCCCAAAGTCAGAGCATGATAAGGCGCTTCCAGACAAATTCTCTCGTAAACATTGACAGAGCCATCTTCCGGGATTAAAAAGGACTCGGTATACTTTTCTTTATCGGTAATCCCAGGAATCTCTCCAAACTTTTTTCTGTCCAGACGGGCAAACCGCATAGCAGTTCCCTTATTAGGAGTGGCAATCAAATTCCAGTTCAGCTTTGTTTCCTGAGATTTTTTCTCGGTAAATTTCGCCATACGTCCAATGATTTCCAATCCCAACCGCTGACTGTCTGCGGATTGTCCATGATGATGACCGGTAAGAACCTGCAAAGCTTCTGCCAGCCCCACAAAGCCTATACTCAAGGTGCCCTGCCGCAGGACCTTTTCAACCGCATCATCCCGATACAGCGAATCAGAATCAATCCATACCCCCTGTCCCATTAGGAAAGGATAGTTATAGGCACGTCTTCTGCCCTGAATTTCCATACGCTGACGAAGCTGCCGAGCCGTTAATTCCAATCGGCTGTCCAAAATTTTTAGGAATTTCTCAAAATCCCTACCCGATTCCAGCGCTATCCGAGGAAGGTTAATAGATGTAAAGCTCAGGTTGCCTCTTCCGCAGGACGTTACACAGGAAGGCTCCGCCACGTTCTCCATCACACGAATATTATTTCCCTGATAGGCCGTTTCGCTGCGATAGTCGCCGGGACGATACCAGCGCAGATTAAAGGGCGCATCCAAGAAGGAAAAATGGAGAGAAACCCGCTCACAAGCTACCTGAATGGCCATCTGAAACAAATCGTAATTCGGCTCTCCGGGATTCAAATTGACCCCTTCTTTTATCTTAAAGATATGAACCGGGAAAATAGGCATTCCGCCATCTCCCAAGCCTGCCTTGGTAGCACGCAGCAAATTGCGAATCACCATCCGCCCCTGAGGGGTTGTATCCGTACCATAATTCAAAGAACTATAGGGTACCTGCGCCCCTGCACGGGAATTCATCGTATTCAGATTATGAATCAATGCTTCCATTGCTTGCCAACAGGTTTCATCCGTTTCCGTTTCGGCTTTTTTAACGGCATAGTCATGTGCTGCCCGTGCCTCTTCCGGTGAAACCGGCTGAAATCCATTTTCTGCCTGATGCGCAGGCATCCAGGCTACCATTTTTTCACCATAGTTCTCGGTATCATACAGGGCCACATTTTTTCCCAATTGACGTTTCATCTCTTCTACCAAAGCAATGGCATCTTTATGTTTAAAGCCAAGAAGAATTTGCAGGTACTGTGCGATTGCAGCAAAATAGGCCTTCCGATAGGTTTTATCAATACCCGGAGCCATAGCATAGTCAAAGTTGGGAATTCCCTGGCTTTCATGCATCTCATTCTGGTTAGCCTGAATGGCAATGCAAGCCAATGCCGTATAGCTGCGGATGTCGTTTGGTTCCCGCAAATATCCATGTCCGGTAGAAAAACCTCCATGGAACAAGGTTACCGGGTCAATCTGACAGCTGGTTTCCGTCAGAGCATAAAAATCTTTATCATGAATATGGATGTCTCCCTCTCGATGGGCTTTGGAGACCTCCGGCGGGATGACATTGGCGTCATAATACACCTTGGCTCCTTCAGAGCCATATTCCAGCATCGTTCCCATAGCGGTATCTTCATTGATACCCCTATACTCCTGCTCATCACGGTTCAAGCGGAAGGTCAGGTTCTCATACGTTTTCATCAGCTGCGGGTCAAACTCCCGCGCCTTTCTGTGCTCATCCCGATATAAAATATAAGCTTTGGCAGTCTGGGCATAGCCGTGAGAAATTAACATTTCCTCTACCAGATCCTGCACTTGCTCAACCGTAGGAATCGAATTTTCTTCCAATGCCCGCTGGGAAACCTGCTGGGTCAATTCATCCAGCTGTTTGGGAGAAAGAGGTTCCTGTGTCAGACGTATATTCGCTTTAAAAACAGCGCTGCGGATTTTGGCAGCGTCAAAGGGCACCAGTTCGCCATTGCGTTTGCGGATTTGTGGTTCCATAACTCGGCTCCGGCCTTTCTATGTGAATTTCGCCCAACAGGAGTGGGCGAGAATATTACTATTGTACTTCCCCCGCCTTCTGATGTCAAGGAAGAATCCGAATTGTCATCTATATGTTGTGCAAAAAGTGCGTAAATATACAGTCTGTATACAATATATATTTTTCATAGGGATTTTTTTGTTCAACCAAAGATTCAAAATAAAGGATGCTGACGAACCCGCCGGCATCCTTTATTTCTGTATGATTTTCTCTACTCCAACACGGCCCCCAAGCTTTCTGCCAGCAAAACCGCCTGTTCCAAATCGATTTTCGTGCGTTTCATTCGCGCACTTTTCAAATCTGCCCCCTCAATCTTGGCACCTCTCAAATCCGCTTCTTTCAAGTTTGCGTCCTGTACCACGGCCTGCCGAAGATTACAACCTGACAAATCGGCTTTTTCCAAATCAGCACCCGCAAAATTGGCTCCCTCAAAATTGCACCCATGCAAGTCCATTTTTTGCAGCGAAGCTCTATCCCAAACCGAAAACATATAATTTCCCTCGCAAATGGTCAGTCCTGTCAGTACTGCACCAGAAAAACTGCTTCCAGTCCCTTTACATTCTACCAGCTCTGCTCCAAATAGGCTGGCGCCATAAAAACGGCAATTTAGAAAAGCAGTCCGTAAATGCCGGCTTCCTTCCAGTCTTGCAAAAGAAAAATCACAGTCTACAAACTGACAGTTTTGAGTTGTCATTCCTGTCATAACAACTCCATGAAACCGGCAGCCCGAAAAAATCACACCGGTAAGATTCTTTTCTTCCCAATTCTCATCCTGAAAATCCATTCCTTCATATATTTCGGAAAACAACTTTTGCCCTCCCTGCCTTGAATTTTTTATTTTAAAAAATAAAAAGTCGGGCCTTCTTCTTTCCATCCAGGCCCGGCATTTTTAACTTCCTTTATCCAATTTTATCCCTGTGGAGGTTGTCCGCCATACGGTTTCTCTGCCAATCGATAAGCCACCGAATTACCGGAAGCAAAGTGCTTCCCTGCTGTAGAATCCGATATTCTACCCGTGGAGGGATTTCCTGAAACTGACGGCGTTCCACCAATCCAGTCTGACAAAGCTCCCGCAAACTCTGGCTCAGCATCATATCGGTAATCCCAGGAATAGAACTTTTAATACTGCCATATCGGAGCCCTTCTCCATCTCGCAAACTCCACAAAACCTGAAGCCGCCATTTTCCTCCCAACTGGTCCAATACCTGACGAAGATACATCATGCTGTCCGGTGTCACAGCTTTCTCTGGTACAGGCGGGCGTTCCATAGAAAAGGTCGGAAGAGATTCGTCTGTATCTTTGGTTGTAACGATTGCCTTATCGCGTTTTCTCTTTTTCTCTTTCTCTTTTTTCAATACAGACCCCCCCGTCTTTGCTTACTTTTTATGTAAAATATCCTATTACAATAAGCATAACATGATTCGACAGGGATGTAAAGGAAATCCCCCAAAATTTCCTTTTTTTATTCGTATTTCCTATTCTCTTCCTTAATAAGGGAAACCAAACAGCCTTTCCAGCCATTGATGGCACAAAGGAACCCAAGTTCCTACATGGCTGTCAGCTGAATTTACTTCCTGCGAACACACAGACATTCCATGGCTTCCATAAGGATACAAGTGACATTCAAAAGGAACTTGATTTCGCCGAAGCGCATTGATCATCAGCAGGGTATTTTCTACCGGAACACAATCATCTTCCACCACATGCCACAGAAATGCCGGCGGTGTTTCAGCGCTTACATGGCGTTCCAGTGCCCAAAACTCATTTTCGTCTGTTCCTTGTGGATATCCGGAAATCCAGTGCAAAGAGCCCTGATGGGCAAATTCCCCGGCGGTAATCACCGGATAACATAAAATCATAGCGTTAGGACGATTTTTTCCTCCACAGGTATCCATTTTTTCCAAAAGTCTTGGATGGTTCCACAGAACTCCCAGACTTCCCGCTGCATGGCCTCCCGCAGAAAACCCACACACTGCAATCTGATTTTCCTGAATATTCCACTCCTCGCTATGGTCACGAATCGTCATAATGGAGGCGGAAGCCTCCATGAGCACATGCATATCCTTCGCTTTTTCTCCAAGAGAATAATATAAAATAAAAGTCTGATACCCTCTCTCAAAAAAGGACATTGCTACTGGATCTGCTTCCCGCTCGGACAAAAACTCATAACCTCCACCTGGAAACACGACCACACAGGGACGTTTCGTCCGATATTTCTCCATTTCGTCCAGCGTTTGATGCAGATACCCGACCAAACGGGCATCGCTTCCCGTAAGCAAATGCATTTCTATTTTTTCCATAAACCAGTGTCTCCCACTATTTTTTATTTTTGCTCCATGAGCTTCCGATATAACTCTCCCTTTTTCAAAGAAGAGACCTTAGCAGCTTCTTTAGCAGCCTCTGAAGCCGAATACCCCTGTTCCATCAAATTTCGAGCCAACTCCACTGCCTGCTCCGGCGTCATTTCCTCAGTCTCCTCAGGTTTAGCGCCTTCTACAACCAAAACGAACTCTCCTTTTGGTGTATTTTCTCTATAAAATGCCACTGCTTCTTCCAGTGTGGTACGGCGCACTTCTTCATGAATTTTCGTCAATTCCCGGACAATGGCGATTCTCCGGTTTCCCCATGCAGACAGCATATCCTCCAGTGTGCTCAAAAGCTTGTGCGGAGCTTCATAAAACACCATGGTGCGTTTTTCTCCCCGGACTTCTTCCAGATGTTCCCGGCGGCTTTTTTTGGCGGTGCTCAAAAAGCCTTCAAAAGTAAAGCGCCCTGTGGGAAGCCCACTAATTGCCAGTGCCGATACCACCGCACTGGGTCCTGGAACCACTAATACGGGGATTCCACGTTCCGCACACTGTGCCACCAGCATTTCTCCCGGGTCAGAAATTGCCGGCATACCGGCATCAGACACCAAGGCACAGGTTTCTCCCGCTTCTATCCGCTGGCAAATCATCTCACCCCGCTGATATTTATTGTGTTCGAAGTAGCTGACCATGGGCTTTTTGATATCAAAATGATTTAACAGCTTCAAGGTCACTCGGGTATCTTCCGCGGCAATAAAATCCACTTCCGAAAGAATTTCCTGCGCCCGGGGAGAAAAGTCCGACAAATTTCCAATAGGGGTTCCCACCACATACAAAATCCCACTCATACCGTTTTCTCTCCTTTTGGGCTCTTCCCGTCCGGAGCACTGCCGGCTCCTTGACGATATTCTCCATAAATTTCTTCCATTTCCCGGGAAATCCCGCCTTGACCATTTTCAATCAAAAGCGTAGGTTCTACCACTAATCCCGGCTTTCCTCCCCGGCGCCCTTCCAGCAAAAACAGAAACGGAGCCTTTTCGGGCCGCTGCTGTACCAGTCGAAGACGTTTTGGCTCCAATCCTTTTTGCCGGAAAAGAACCATTGCATCCGTCAACCGCTGGGGCCGCTGGCAAATACACAGTCTTCCTCCCCAACGCAAACGAGGGAAAGCTGCCTGTATCACATCTTCCATTGTACAGGAAAGCTCATGCCTGGCCAATTGCTCCTGACTTCCGGCGCTGATAATCCCTGTTCCCGCAGCCTGATAAGGCGGATTACAAGCTATCAGATGAAGCTCTTCCATTCCGGGAATTCGCGGCAGCGTCCGCAAGTCTTCCCGTATCACGGTAATCGTTTCGGAAAGGCCACACCTGCGCACCGATTCTTCTGCCTGTTCTGCCGCCTGTTCCTGCAGCTCTACCGCCCATATATGCTTGGGATGGTTTCTGCCCGCCCACCACAGCGGAATGGTTCCACAGCCTGTTCCAAAGTCCGCGCAAAGCTCATGACGTTTTGGCGCAGAAAAAGACGCTAACAAAATCGTATCCGTATTAAAAGTATGCTGAGGGCTGGTCAAAACGGAAATTCCCGCAGAAAGGGGTTCCCAGGTGCCACAAGCCATGAAGTTTCCTTCTTTCTTTTGCTAAAATCAATTCGTTTCTACAACGAAAAAAAGCAGAGCATATCATCATGCCCTGCTTTTTGACTTGGACTTGTCCGGTAATCAGCCCTGCTCGGGAGCACCAACGGGACATGCATCAGCGCAAGCACCGCAATCGATGCAAACGTCAGCATTGATCTCGTACTTGCCGTCGCCCTCAGAAATAGCCTCTACGGGGCAGCCAGCAGCGCAAGCGCCGCAGGAAATGCAGGAATCATTAATAACATATGCCATGGTGGGCACCTCCTAATTTTGTTATACCTTTATTATAATGAAGTTTGGAAAAATTGCAATAACTTTTGCAAATTCTCCTTGTACCCATACAGAAATTTTACGAAATTGGAAAAGCCTTGCAACAAATCCAGCTTTTCTTGTTTTTACACAATTTCCTGGCGATTTTAATCCTTTTCCAAAGATTTAAGCTGTTCCAATTCTTTCTTATTTACCTGGATTCGACCGTCCCGCAGCACTTTGACCTCTTTCATATGGAAGGTTTTGGGAGCGGCTTCCGGTGCTTTATCCAATTGAATGGTCAGCATACCTGTCAAGATGTTCTGGTCAATGACCGTTCCTTTTCCGTCCGGAGTCATAACAACTGCATTGACTTTCGGGGTCGAGCGCAGCAAATCCTGATAGGCTTCCTGTTCGTACTTGAGGCAACACATAAGCCGTCCACAGGCTCCGGAAATTTTCACCGGATTCAAAGACAGTCCCTGCTCCTTTGCCATTTTAATGGAAACCGGCTGGAATCCGCCCAAAAAAGTGGAGCAACAGAAGGGCCTTCCACAAATTCCGATTCCTCCCAGCATTTTGGCTTCATCCCGGACGCCAATTTGCCGAAGCTCAATGCGGGTACGGAATACGCTGGCCAAATCCTTTACCAACTCCCGGAAGTCCACCCGGCCGTCGGCAGTAAAATAAAAGAGGATTTTGCTGTTATCAAAGGTATACTCTACATCCACCAGCTTCATTTCCAACTTGTGGGCGGCAATCTTTTTGCAGCAAATGTCAAAAGCCGTCTTTTCTCTTTTCCGGTTGTCCTCTACCCGGCCCAAATCTTCCTTAGTGGCAATACGAATCAGCCGCTTTAAAGGCTGCACAATGTTCTCATCAGCAACCTCCCGGTTTTCCATTGTCACTTCTCCACATTCTACTCCCCGGGCTGTTTCCACAATCACTCGTTCCCCTTTTTGGGGCTCGGTATCTCCCGGGTCAAAATAATACATTTTTCCAACGTTTTTAAAACGCACTCCAATTACGATGGCCATTCAGGACCTCCCAATCTATTTTTTCGGCATAGTATTTGCCGGTTTCTTTCCACTTATTTTCCCGCCAAAGAACGCAGCTTTGCACAAAACTCCGTTACCAGCAAAGGGGTATTGGCGTTTCGGTCTACCCGCAACCGGGTTTCCCTGGCCAATTCCGGCAGGCGCACAAGCCTATTTCTCGTCAGGCTATCAGCCAAGTATCGGGCTGCTTTTTCTCCGTCCTCCGAAAGGCGGGTATCACTGCCTGCCCTGATAGCACAGGCATCTCGGAAAATCAGTACCAACTGATCCATCACTGCCCGAATCAGTTCCCGGTCCCGAAGCATTGGCGCTGTCAGTTCCAGCAGCGGCAGTCCCTGTGGGGAACAGGCCGCCATAGCAATAGCTGCCGCCATAGATGCCGCCGCGCCTTGGTTCTCTTCTTCAAAAGAAGCTATCATCTTGCCAATATTGCAGCTATACCGGCGAGCCACTTCTTCCATTTCAGTCTTGGACACCTGTGGATATTTTTTCAAAACCGCCTCCACGGCTTCTTCTTCCGAAGGCGCCGTCAAAGTAAATATCTGTGCCCGGGAGCAAACCGTTGGCAGCAGGGAAGAGGCAGAAGGGCATGTCAAAATAAACAGGGCATAGGCCGGAGGCTCTTCCAGTACTTTGAGCAGGGCATTCTGTGCCTGTATGGACATGGTATCAGCCCCAAAAAGAAGATAGACCCGATACCGGGCCTCGTGGGGCTTTTTATAAACGTCTGAGCGAATAAAACGAATTTCCTCCACATGGAAGGAACGGGACGCACCGCTTCCCTGTGCCCGATGAATATCCGGGTGAGAACCGGCAGCTGCCCGGATACAAGCGGGGCATTTTCCGCAGGGAGCGTTTTCTGTATCAGAGCATACGGCAGCCGCAGCCAGTATCTCTGCCAGCATATGCTTACCAAGGCCGTCCTCTCCCTGCAAAATCATAGCATGGGGAAGGCGGCCTTCGGTAAACATCGTAGACAGGAGTGTTTTGATCTCCTGATTTCCAACAAAATCCGGGAAACGCATTTATACCTTCTCAAAGCGGTCCACATTCAGCACGAAAATGGTGGAACCGCCCACGGTAACTTCTACCGGGAAGGAAGAATACATGCCCACATCCATAGTAGAGGTGCTGGGAACAATTTGAGTGCGCCGGCTGCTCTGTTTGCTGATAATTTCGATAACCTTATCCACCTGGTCATCTTCCACACCAGAAATAAAAGTCGTATTGCCAGCCATCAAAAAGCCGCCGGTGGTGGCCAGCTTGGTGACGGAATAGCCGTTTTTCGTCAGGGCAGAGGATACCGCACTGCTGTCATCGTTGCTAACGATTGCAAAAATCAGTTTCATACTAAGCTCCCTCCAAAATCCGCTGCCGAAAATTGCACTGCATACCGGCAGCCTATAGAACTTTTTACAGAGTTATTTTATCACTTCCGACGAAAAAAAGCTATAGGAAATTGCACAGTTTTGTTATCCTTTTTTTGTTTCTCAAGGAAACTACGCCCATTCCAAGCCACGGGCAATGGCCGCCACCGCTGCACATATGGCCATTCCACACAAAGTTGGCAGAAAAAATGCTGCTGCCGTCCATTTCCAACTGCCCGTTTCTTTTCGAATGGTCAAACAGGTGGTAGAACAAGGCCAGTGCATTAGAGAAAACAAAATCGTACATAAAGCCGTCAGCCAAGTCCAGCCGTTAGCCTGTAGCAGTTGCCCTAAAGCCGGAACATCCAGCTCTAAAATATACCCCTGTGCCAGATAGGCCATGGCAATAATGGGTACGACAATTTCGTTTGCGGGAAATCCGAGAATAAAGGCCAGCAAAATTACCCCGTCCATTCCCAAAAACTGTCCTAAAGGCTCCAGAAATCCGGCGCACAGCATTAAAAGGGTTTCTCCACCGACTTTCAAGTTAGCCATCAGCCAAATTACCAATCCCGCCGGAGCCGCCACAGTAACCGCCCGTCCCAAGACAAAAAGCGTGCGATCCAATACCGAGCGCACCAGCACCTGGCCGACTTGGGGGCGGCGATAGGGGGGAAGCTCCAGCGTAAAGGAAGAGGGGGTCCCTCTCAGTAAAGTGGCCGACAGCAGCCGCGAAACCAGAAACGTCATGACAATTCCCAGCAGCACTACTGCCGTTACCATAATTGCTGAGAGAGCGGAACTAAAAGCACCGGCACTTCCCGCAAAAAACACCGTAATCAGCGCAATCATGGCGGGGAATCGGCCATTGCACGGGACAAAGCTGTTTGTCATCACGGCAATCAGTCTTTCCCGGGGAGAATCAATAATTCTGCATCCGGTTACTCCCGCAGCGTTACATCCAAACCCCATACACATGGTGAGTGCCTGTTTGCCGCAAGCGCGGGCTTTTTGAAAGCAGTGATCCAAGGTAAAAGCCACTCTCGGTAGGTATCCCAAATCTTCCAGCAGTGTAAACAGGGGAAAGAAAATTGCCATAGGCGGCAACATGACGGATACAACCCACGCCAAAACCCGCCACACTCCCATAATTAGCAGCTCTTCCAGCCATACAGGTGCGCCCAGCCATAAAAGGCCTTCTCCCATTTTTTCTCCCAGAAAAAACAACCCGTCCCCCAACCATTGGGAAGGAATATTAGCTCCCACAATGGTAATCCAAAAGACTCCCGCCAACAGCAGCAGCATAACAGGAATCCCCGTCCATTTTCCTGTCAAAATTTTATCCAGCCTTCTGTCCCAGCGGGAATTTCTTCCGCCTTCTTTTGCTGATGCCGCGATTTTTTCCGCTTCTACTGTCAGGGCAGAAACCGTTTCATCCACCAAGGTTTCTTGTGATATCTCCGTCTTTTTTAACTCCTGTTCGGCAAAATACAACGCCCGTTCCAGCGGAATCCCATTTACATGCCAAATTTTATCCATTGCCTCATGTAAAGCAACGTCCCCTTCCAGCAGGCGCATTGCCGCCCACTTAGGCACTGGTACGCCCTTATCCCGAAGCACGGGTTCTATCACAGCCGCCGCTCTTTTCATTTCTTCCCGATAGGGAGCAGCCATCGGTTCTCCTGCCGGTTTCCCACATCTTTCGGCTATCGTTTCCAGCAGTCGCTCCAATCCTTTTCCACTACGGGCTGAAACGGGAACAACTGGCAATCCCAGCGATTTTTCCAGCTTTTTCACGTGAATCGTAATTCCTTTTCTTTTAGCCTCATCCATCAGGTTCAAACACACTACGGTTCGGGGAATCAATTCCCGCACCTGTAGTACCAGATTCAGATTTCTTTCCAGGCAGGTGGCATCACATACCACTACGCAGGCATCCGGCTGGCCAAAACATAAAAAATCCCGGGCAGCTTCTTCTTCCGCCGAATGGGCCAATAGAGAATAGGTTCCGGGCAAATCCATCAAAATGTAGCTTCCTCCCTGAAAAACACACTTTCCCCGAGCATTGGAAACTGTTTTCCCCGGCCAGTTTCCCGTATGCTGATGCATCCCCGTTAATCGGTTAAAAACCGTACTCTTTCCCACATTGGGGTTTCCCGCCAATGCAATGACCCATTCCTTTTCATTTATCCCCATACAGCGCCTCCCGGCAGTCTGTCCAACAGCACTTGACAGGAATCCGACTGCCGCAAAGCAAACACTGCGCCCCGGATTTCATAGGCTGCCGGGTCTCCGAAGGGGCTGTGCAAAAGGCACTTTACCTGAGTTCCCCGGGTCAGGCCAATGTCCAGCAGCCTGCGCCGCATAGAGCCTTCTGCATTCAGCCCCCAAACTCTGGCGCACTCCCCGTCCCGCAGGCTGCTGAGCAAAAACGGTTCGTTCATTTTCACCGCTTCCTCTCTCCATAGTAGTGCAGGAAGACCCGAAAAACAGCCTTCCTGCACTCATACTATTGACGGAGAGAATTTTCTGTGCTAGTCCCACTTTTTCCGGTGCGTGTCTGCTCAGCCTTCGCCTGTTTTCGATAGGCCAGCGGTGCAGTACCGGTGGCTTTTCGGAACATTCGGGTAAAATACCCTGCATCCCCATAACCGCAGGCCTCGGCAATCTGAGAAACCGAGTCGTCCGAATTAAGCAGCCGCTGCCGGGCATAAGCCATGCGGATATGACTGAGATATTCCGTAAAGCTCTTCCCAAACATACTTTTAAACTTAGCTGCAAAACTGCTGTAACTCAGATTACAGATGTCCAGTGCTTTCTTCAGCAAGCCCTCTTCATAAAAATGGTCGGAAAGATATTGCAGCAGATGATTAAACTGTTCCTGTTCCCGGGTAGACAAGGAAAACGCCTGCACCGGATAGGAAAAAATCCGGTCTGCCAGTTGAGACATGAGAAGCCCAATATGGTTTCGCATCCGCAGTTCAAAACCAAAGGTACGCTTTTCCATTTCCCTGACAATGCAAGCCAGCTCTGGCGCGATTTCTTCTGCAATCCCCCGAAATGTCAGGCATCGGTATCCGCTTTCCGGCAAAAACGGGCATAAATACCGCTGTTCTGCTTCATAGCTTTCGGCAGAAAATAGCAATCCCGTATCGAATTTCAACAATGTGAGCTCAGTTCCGGATGGGCTGGTGCTGACAAACTCATGTACCTGTCGGGGATGAATATAAATGACATCTCCCGGCTTTAAAAGGACAGAGTTTTCTCCTATTTGGGCCCGCTCTTCACCCCGGTGCATCACAATCATTTCACAGCAGAAATGCCAGTGCAGGGGAGAGGGCTCCTGATACTTCCAATGGCCGGAACGATAACATTCTATAGGATAATTGGGAAGCTGAAAGGTATCGGAAGCATTCTCCATAACCACCATACCGGACATGGTATCCCCTTCCTTTCAAAAATAGATTTATCCTGATTTTCAGCAGGAAACTTCATAGTATTTCCCGGGAGAAGGATTATAATAAAGCTATCATATCACCTGAAACGAGATTTGCAAGCGTTTTGGAAGGAGTTGTCTATTTCATGGAATATACCCGCTATCAAAACTTTCAGCCTGATTATCACAATTTGGTCAACGCTGCCCGAAATCAGTGGGCAGAGCGCCTTCCCTTATATGAACATATCATTGGGGCAAAGGTCATCGAGGACATTACGGGAAACCGACCCTATGACTTGATGTTTTCCAAAAACCCGGAGGAAAGCCGGGAAGGGTTCCGACAGTACTGGGACTTTTGGCGTACCATGGGGTATGATACGGCTTCGTTTGAGTGTTGTATTACCGACATTCTGTATGATATGGGAGGCGGTGCACTGGGCGCTCACAAAGAGGGATGTATTAAAGACCGGGAGTCTTTTGAGCAATTCCCGTGGGAAGAAGTACCTATCCGGTATTTTGAAAAATTCGGTCCGGTTTTCAAAATGCTGGCCGAAACCTGTCCGGAAGGGATGAAAGCGGTAGGCGGCGTCGGAAACGGCCTCTTTGAATGTGTACAGGATTTGGTAGGATATATGGATTTGTGTTTTCTCCGTTCGGACGACGAAGAACTATATGCCAGCCTGTTCCGTAAAATGGGAGATATTCAGGCTGCAATTTGGGAGCGCTTCCTACGGGAATATTCCGATGCATACTGTGTGCTGCGATTTGGGGATGATTTGGGCTTTAATACTATGACCCTGCTGCCAACTGATGATATTATCGAACATATTCTGCCGCAATACCGCCGTATTACTGATATGGTACATGCAACGGGGCGTCCTTTCCTGCTCCATTCCTGCGGGAATCTGTTTGCCGTGTTTGATGAGATTATTGAAAAGGCCAATATCGACGCAAAACATTCCAATGAAGATGGCATTGCCCATTTCAGTGTATGGGTCGAGCGCTATGGGGAACGTATTGGGAACTTCGGAGGCATCGATACCGACGTGCTTTGCAGCCGTACCCCTGAAGAAATCCGCCTCTATATTTTAGATTGTCTGGAAAAGGTGAAGGAGCATGGGGGAATTGCTTTTGCTTCCGGAAACTCCATCCCGGATTATGTCCCTACGGAAGGATATCTGGCTATGGTAGATACTATCCGACAGTGGCGGGGAGAAAAGCCCGTTTGCTAATATTTTTTTTGAAATGTCCTTTTATTTTCTCATTAAAGTACCAAATACCGCATGATTTTTCATTGTATTTGACACCCTTCCTTTGCTATACTGTAGGTGCATTCTGTCAGGAGCAACAGGCGGACAAATCGAGGCCGCCGTTTCAGGGAGGAACCAGCTATGTCAAGCATACAAATCCAAATCGGAAATTGTAGGGAAGCTGTCCCCTTTACCGGGTCGCTTCCCATTTCCAGCATTACCGCTTCTTATGGGCTTGCTATGCCTTGCGGCGGACATCACACATGCGGAAAATGTAAAATTAAAGCTTTCGGTGCTTTGTCTCCTCTGGCGCCCGAGGAGCTTCGTCTTTTGACCCCGGAAGAAATCGACCAGGGGTTTCGCCTTGCATGCTCTCTGTCTGCTATAGGAGATTGTACGATTATTCTGCCAGACAACAAACAGCAAGAAGGAGAGGTCCTGCTCAAAGGGACGCAAACCGATATTTCTTCGGAAGGATGGGGGATAGCTGCTGATATCGGCACGACTACCATCGCGGTCTATGCCTGCCACCATGGCCAAATTGTGAAAAGCATCGGACAACTCAATGCCCAATCGGTTCATGGCGCTGACGTTATTACCCGTATCGGTGTTAAAAAGCATAAGGAGCTTCATGAAATCATAATTTCCCAGTTATCGCAATTATTCCGGCAGGCTCTGCCCGATACGGTATCCGAAAAAGAAGTACAGCATATTGTGATTACCGGAAATACCACCATGCTGCATTTCTTAATGGGATATGACCCCTCTTCTATCGCCGTCTCTCCCTTTACCCCTCAGTCTCTATTTGGGCAGTCCCTTTCTGCAAAAGAACTGTTTCCCGAATATTCACAGGCAGAATTATTCCTGCCGCCCTGCGTCTCCTCTTATGTTGGGGCAGATACGGTCTGTGCCATGACAGCAGCCCATCTTTTGGAACAACATAAAACCGTTTTACTGGCAGATATCGGCACAAACGGGGAGATGGCTCTATATCATCAGGGAAAACTATATACCTGCTCCACCGCCGCGGGGCCCGCATTAGAGGGCGCCTGTATCCATATGGGCATGGCCGCGGCTCCCGGTGCTATTGACAAGGTGACGCTGGGGAAGAATGGAGAACTGTTATGGCATACCATCGGTGACCAACCGGCAAAAGGAATTTGCGGAAGTGGGTTAATTTCTCTGATAGCCTGTTTGGTGGAGAATGGTCGGATTGATGAAACTGGCGTACTCTGTGAGGAAGAAGAGGCTCCCGACGGCTGCGGGGAAAGCTGTGTACGGATTGGTGACAGCGGGGTATTCCTGACTCAAAAGGATATTCGTCAGGTTCAGCTGGCCAAAGCTGCCATCTGTGCCGGAATTCTTACCATGCTGGAAGCATGTGGGCTTTCCGCCGAACAAGTGGATACCTTTTTTATTTGTGGCGGCTTTGGCAGTTACATCGATGCCCACGCAGCCGCTGTTATCGGTCTTTTTCCCCTTGCACTGGAAAACAAGGTCGAGGTTTTGGGAAATGCGGCTGGCTCTGGTGCTGTTATGATGCTCTCCACCCATTATCGGGAAATCGCCGACAGATTGCAGTGGGAAGCCTCACTCATTGAACTTTCAGAAAGTCCTGTATTTATGGAGCAATATATTGAGCAAATGTACTTCGGCATGGAATGATAAATTTTTTATTTTGGGAAAGGAATGTTGTAAAAATGGCAGACACACACAAGCAACGTTTTGAAAAGGCACTTCGCCGGGAAAAAGTCACTGGCCACGTTCCACAGTTTGAATTGGTTTTCTTTTTGACCATGGAGGCTTTCGGACGGGTTCATCCCTCTCACCGGCAATATAGCCAGTGGAACCAGATGAGCGCACGGGAAAGAGAACTTCACTTACAGGATATGGCGGATTTGTACATCCAGACCGCACGCCACTATGACCACGATGCTATTTTTGTCCATCCCAATCCTGGCGAAATGGATGACACTCGACGCCTGTTGGAAATCATCCGGGAAAAAACCGGCGACGAATATTTTCTCATGATGCATGGCGACACCACATTGGCAATTCCCACCGGCGACGAAATGATGGAAATGTCTATTAAAATGTATGAGGACCCGGACAGTCTTCACGACCAACAAAACCGCTGGATGGAAAAAATGGAAAAAGTCGCCTCCACCCTTAGCGGCACCGGCTTGCTGGACGGTTTTGCTCTGTGCTCTGATTATGCTTTTAATGTGAACCCCTTCTTTTCACCCGAACTGTTTGCAGAACTGGTGGCTCCCCATCTGAAGGAGTGTATTGATACTTACCGCAGCTTAGGATATTATACCATCAAGCATACAGATGGTAATATCAACCCGATTTTGGATCAAATTGTTGCCTGTGGCCCCGACGCCCTGCACTCTATTGACCCTCAAGGTCACATGAATCTGGCGGAGGTTCGGAAAAAATACGGCGACCGTATTTGTACCATTGGCAATGTGAACTGCGGCCTTTTACAGACCGGAACGGAACAGGAAGCCATTGATGACGTCCATCGCTGTCTGCGAGAGGGAATGGATGGAAATTATGGTTTTATTTTCTCCACTTCCAACTGCGCTTACACCGGTATGCCTTTGGAACGCTATGAGCTGATGCAAAAAATCTGGCGGGAAGAGGCTATTTACCGCTGATTTCTCATAAAAAAACTCCGACGTGTATACGCCGGAGTTTTTGTTTATTAACAAAAATTATTTGAGGGTATCCACCGCCATATTGGCACAGGCATTTAAATCCATTCCTGCCAAATTTCCCTGCAAAAACTCATAATATCCCTGTGCTGCCACCATGGCGCCATTATCGCCGCAATAGCATAGTTCTGGCCGGTAAAACTTCCAACCACGCTTTTGACACTCTTCTTCGAGCCTTGCCCGCAAAAGGCGGTTCGCCGAAACACCGCCTGCAATCACCAGTTTCTGTGCACCCGTTTGCCGAGCTGCTGACACCGTGTTATGAACCAGACAGTCTACAACGGCTTTTCGGAAAGAGGCCGCCATATCGGGAATACAGATTTCCTGTCCCTTTTGTGCGGCATTATGCAGCTGGTTGATAACAGCTGTTTTTAGCCCAGAAAAACTGAAGTCCAGCGGCGCGCCGGTCACACTGGGGTGAGGAAATTTATATGCATCCGGATTTCCTGTCTCTGCTACTTTGTCAAGATGCACACCTCCGGGATAGGACATTCCCATAGCCCGCGCTGCCTTATCAAAAGCTTCTCCTGCTGCATCGTCCCGGGTACGCCCCAAAATATGAAGCTGCGTATAATCCTCTACTTCAATAATATGGGTGTGCCCTCCGGATACTACCAAGCACAGGAAGGGCGGGGTTAAGTCCGGATGTGTCAGATAGTTTGCGGCAATATGGCTACGAAGATGATGTACCGGCACCAGTGGCTTGTCCGCAGACATTGCCAGTCCCTTTGCAAAATTCACCCCTACCAGCAGTGCCCCAATCAATCCGGGGGCATAGGTAACCGCAATGGCATCAATATCCTCTAATGAACAGTCTGCATCCTCCAGGGCCTGCCGGACCACCCCGGAAATCGCCTCACTATGACGGCGGGAAGCAATTTCCGGCACCACGCCGCCATATAATTTATGCTCCTCTACCTGAGAGGCCACCACGTTGGACAGGACTTTTCGTCCATCCTCTACAACAGAAGCAGCTGTCTCATCACAGGAACTTTCAATTCCTAAAATACGCATAAGGAAAACATCCTTTCTTTATTCAAAACCTCTCGGGTAATATCCTACCGCTCCTTTTGGCCGGTCAATGTTGTCGATTCATTGATTCTTCTGAATTTTCATGATAGAATACCGGCTCCTGGTTTTTCTTATTTTCCCAAAAAGAATATAAAAAGTAAAAAACAGGAATCGTGAGAAAGAGTAGCCAAGCTACATTCCATGTATCAAAAATAAATCCAACTAAGAAAAATAGAATCGCGGCAATAATAGGATATCCGTTATAAATCCCTAAGTAGTATACCGGGATTACCAGAAACAATATCCACATCGGATGCCATAAATTCCATACAGCCCCTAATACACAGTATAACAAACAAATGAGGATTGGAAAAATCACACCGAGCCGCTCCCATATCCCGCCTTGTAATTTCTCTCCTGCCTCCCTTGTACATTTTGAATCGTCATTCACCGTTTGGTTTTCGGAAGGCAAATTATCATATGCTGCGTGGGAACAAGAACCCGTCTTTTCAGCAGCCTGTGATTTCTCATTATCAAGTGAGGGCTTCGCCTGCTCATTTCCCAGCAGCAGTTCGTCCAGAGAAATCCCATATAGCCTGGACAGGGCTATCAGATTATCCGTATCCGGTGACGATTCTGCCCGCTCCCATTTGGATACAGCCTGACGGCTGATTCCCAATTTTGCAGCCAGCTCTTCCTGGGAAAAGCCTGCCTTCTTTCTCAGTTGGGAAAAACGTTCTGCCATTATCAAATTCATATTCATCCTACTCCTTCTGATAATTTTCAAGTGATGCGGCTGTTTCCAGTATACAAATATACAGAAAAAACACCACCAACTATCGGTTGAGTAAGGACGCAACTATTGGTTGCAGAGTGTAAGTGTCATAAGCAGGGCATCTTCCACTGGCTCCTGATAAAACCGAGGCCGCCTTCCTGCTTCCTCAAAGCCTAGGGATTGATATAGCGAAATGGCAGCCTGATTGGAAAGACGTACCTCTAACGTGAGAAACAAACCATCATGTTGTTTAAGCCAAGCAATGAGCGTCTCTACCAGCTGTTTTCCCACACCTTTTCTGCGGGCATGAGGAAAGACGGCCAGATTGTCCATATACCCTTCACCGAAAACGACATGCATTCCGATATATCCCAAAACTTCCCCTTTTTCTTCAGCCACCAAAAAAACAGCCTGGGGGTTTTCCAACTCTTCTTCCAGTGCTTCCCTGCTCCAAGGTTTCGAAAAGCAGCACACTTCCAAGCCTGCCACCTGCTCCAAGTAATTTTCGGTCATGGGATGAATGTTCATTTGTCCAATCCTTCCGGAACCACAATTCGGTCATAAATTCGCTCTTCTATCAAATTTCGGCAATGCCGGTAACTATTCAAGCTTCCACCATAAGGGTCTGCAATGTCCAGCAGGACCACTTTCTCTTCCGGTACCCCTGCCTCCAAAAGGAGTGCTTTCTGGTCTGCGGTCATCACCGCTAAAATATCCCATTCCTTTACCATGTCTTCCGTCAAACAACGGGCACGGTGCCCGGAAATATCCACACCAATTTCCTCACATACTTGTTTGGCCCAAGGGGTTACCTTTTGACCTTTTACAGCAGAAACACCTACACTGGCACATTCCGCCCAGGGTTCGGGCCAGTCCAGAAGCATTTTTTGAAAAATCCCTTCGGCCATAGGGCCGCGGCAGGTATTTCCAGTGCAGATAAATAATACTTTCTTCATTGCCAGTTCTGTCCTTTCACAAGTCCGCCAATTTTGATAGCGGAAGGGCCTTTGAGAGATGCCAAGGATGTTTGGGGCCTGTTATTGGGAAATCCCCAGAATCCGTTTTGCATTCCCGCTGAAAATCATTTCATTTTCTTCTTGCGTCAGTCCCAAAGAAAGCAGGGTATTCACTTCGGATTGATGGGACCACATGGGGAAATCATCCCCAAAAACAATTCTTTCTGCTCCATAAGCCCGAATGATTTCTTTTGCACGGACCTTTCCCAAAAATGCAAAGGAACTGGAAGTATCAAGCCAGCAACGGCGATTTAAAAGATACTCCATGGCTAAGTCCCACAAAGACCAGCCTCCAAAATGGGCAGCTATCACTTCCAGCCGGGGGAACTCGTCTAGAATGTGCGCCAGCCGTTTGGGATGGGAATAATCATACCGATAGTCTCCACAATGAATTAAAACCGGAGCGCGTCCTTGCAAAGCATCATAAATGGGGAACATTTCCGGGTCATCCATATGGAAGTGCTGGACATCCGGATGAATTTTGATACCGTGAAGCCCCATCTGTAGGCACCGCTCCACTTCCTCCACCGCGTTTTCCAACCCAGGATGGATGGTTCCAAAGCCAATGAGCCGACAAGGATATTCTTCACAGGTTTCTTTAATAAAGTTGTTGATACTCACAACCTGCCGGGATACTGTGGCAACAGACTGCACCACAAATCGGTCGACTCCTGCCGGATCTCCGCTTTGAAACAGCGCCTCCACACTTCCCACATTCTGCATGGGAATCGAATAAAAATCCCCGACGCTATGCGAAGCCTTTTCCGCAATTTTATCGGGATAAATATGTGCATGAAAATCTATGATTTCCATTTGCACACCGCCTCCAATCCGTACCATACAGATAATACTATAATGGTACCAAATTCCGTTTCCCCCGGCAAGAGGAAATGCCTTTATTTGTCAAATTTTTATCATTATTTGGAAAAGTCTCCACCTGTATTTTCCAGGCCTCTTTCCAAAAACCAACGAAACTCTCGCTCCACTACTTCTTTTTCTCCCGAAGTGTAGTAGGAATGCCAAGAACTTTGCAGCCAGACTACCCGGCAGGGAACCTGACTCATACCGGAAGAAAGGTCCATCGCGCTGCGCCACTTCACCGTTTCATCTCTTCTAGACTGGATAATGGTAACCGGTACCCGTACCTTTGGCAGTTCTTCCCGAATCCAAACCATCAGCTTTTGCAGGTCTGCTACTCGGGGAAGCATTTGCAGATATTGGGGAATGGCCATTCTCTGCACACTGTTTCCCTGCCGATAGCTTCTGGACACCACATCCAGGTATTTCTGCGGCGCAAAAACCGCTTTTAAACCATTTTTTGTTCCCCGGGCTGTAAAATGGATGGAAAGGGGAGTATTGAGCAAAAACACTCCGGCCACATGATTTTCGGAAAACAGACTGGCATGAAGCGCCAACAATCCACCCATAGAGTGGCCCACCACCAATACCCGCCTATATTGATACGCATACCGGCGAATTCGCTGCATGGTAAATCGTACCCATTGTCTGCCTGGCGTTCGAGTAAATTCTCTTCCGGAACCGCCATGTCCGGGGAGCAACAGCGACGCTATACTATATCCCTTTTCCCAGGCAATAGCCGACAAATCCCAAAATTGGCTGGGGCTTCCAAAAAATCCATGGATAAAAATGACAATGGTGTCTGCCCCTTCTTTTTCTCGATAGTATGGCCGGTGAGGATGCTCCCTGTCAAAGGGTTCCACAGAGTCACTCCCTTCGATATACTAAAAAGTCAAATCGGATTTCGGTAGTCAGCTGGTCTGTTTGTGCCAGACGAAGGCTTCCGGATTCCGGGGTTTTCCAATAATAGGGGGTCATGGCAAACAGGTTTTGAATTTGCTGGGTCTCATGCAGAACCAGTGTATCTTCCACTGTCTCCCGCCGTACAAAAGCAAACCCAGGATAGTCTGTCTCCCGATATTCATTCTCATACGGGGCATCATACAGAATTTCTTTTAAACCATACAAATGTCTTGGTCCCGGTACTGCCAGAATCATCACGCCTCCGGTTTTCACAACACGGGCGCACTCTGTCGGTACAATTGGGGCAAACACATTGGTAAGGCAGTCTACACGGTTCTCCGCCATAGGAATGGCAAAGGCACTGGCTACCGCAAACTGACATTCTTTATATTTTCCGGCAGCTGCTCGCACCGCCGATTTTGAAATATCAAATCCGGCTATTTGGACATCCAGCCCCTTTTCCTGCAAAAAGGCCTGCATTTTTCCGGTATAATAGCCTTCTCCACAACCGGCGTCCAGCAAAATCGGAGCATTCTTTCCCTGTAAAAATTCCCACGACAAGGCACACAATCGCTGCGCGAATATATCATACGCACCGCTTTCCAAAAAAGCCCTGCGGGAAAGTACCATTTCTTTGGTATCCCCTGGCTCTTTGGAATGCATTCGGTTTGCCGGCAACAAATGGGTATATCCCTGCCGGGCACGATCAAAACAGTGTCCCTGGGGGCAAATGAGGCGTGTTTTTTCTGTCAAAAGCCCTTGCCCACAAATGGGACAGGAAAACAGGCTCTTTTCCGTCATCACACTTCCTCCCGCTGCATGGCATATAAATCCTGGACCAGCTTCTCCAAATCTTGGAAAGTACACAATTCTCCGGCACGACGGCGGAATTCTGCGGCACCTCTCATACCATGCAGATACCAGCCTACATGTTTTCTGGCTTCCTGCATTCCCACACGCTCTCCCTTTTCCTGACAAAGGGCCTGCATATGCCGCAGCATGACCAACATTTTTTCATTGAACCCCGGGGGTGGTACAATCCGGCAGCTGTCTGTCAGATACATGTTGATTTGCTGAAAAACCCACGGATTTCCCAGCGCTCCCCGGCCTACCATGACCAAATCACAGCCGGTTTTCTCCAGCATCAAAGCAGCAGACTGGGCATCCTTCACATCACCGTTTCCGATCACCGGAACTTTGACTGCTTCCTTTACCTGACGAATGGCGTCCCAATCTGCCGGCGGCTGGTACATCTGGGTACGGGTTCTTCCATGCACACAAATAGCGGCAGCACCTGCCTGCTCACAGATTTTGGCCACTTCTATACAGTTTACACTGTTTTCGTCCCAGCCCTTTCGAATTTTTACGGTAACCGGAACATCGACAGCCCGGCTGACCGCTTCCACAATTCTCCCGCACAAATCGGGATTCTTCATCAAAGCACTGCCACTTCCGTTATTGGCAATTTTGGGAGCTGGACATCCCATGTTAATATCGATGGCATCCGGAGAAAACTCCATCGCTTTTTGTGCGGCAAACGCCATAACCTCCGGCTCATCTCCAAAAATCTGGATAGCCGCCGGATGTTCACTTTCATCCAAACGCATGAGCAGAGGTGTTTTTTTATCTTTAAATTGCAGAGCTTTTGCACTAACCATTTCGGTTACACAATAGGCCGCTCCAAACTGGCGGCACAACTTTCGGAAGGGTCTGTCGGTTACGCCGGCCATGGGCGCCAGCACAGCCTTACCCTGAATTTCCATGGTTCCGATTTTCAAAACACATCGTTTCCTTTCGGCTTTTTCAATCGTTATCAGTATACCACTTCTCAGCCCTTGGGAAAAGTGGTATACTAAAATAATCCCTCGAAAAGGCAAAACGATTTTGTGACATTGAGATTTTGTTTGAGACAGCCTGTTCATTTCCCGGGAAAAGGAGGACTTTTCATGGCCAAAAAAGAAGAAAAAACCAACGTAATGAGAATATTGGATAAAGCGAATATCCCATACCGTCATTATGCCTATGATGCTTCCGATGGACATATTGATGGAGAAGCGGTTGCCAAAAAGCTGGGGCAAAATCCCGAACAGGTTTTTAAAACTTTGGTGACACAAGGAGCTTCCGGGGGATATTTCGTGTTTGTGATTCCCGTACAAAAGGAATTGAACTTGAAAGCCGCTGCCCGGTCTGTGGGGGAAAAATCTGTTTCAATGCTCCATGTAGCTGACTTACTGAAAACAACCGGTTATATCCGGGGAGGATGCTCTCCTATAGGCATGAAAAAACAATACCCAACCGTAATTGACGAAACCTGCGAGCTCTTTGACACCATTATTTTCAGCGGCGGACGAATCGGCACACAGGTGGAAGTGGCCCCTGATGATTTGATGAAACTGATTTCTGCTTCGGCTGCTGCCATTACCGCAGACTAAAAATAGGAAAACACCCCCTTGATACTTTGTTACAAAATTAACTATATGTTATAAAATTAACGATTCTTGACAACTTTTTCTATATAGTTTATAGTAAAAGTGTTATTATATGAAAGGGGTGTTTCAGTCTATGTCATCAAGTCCTCTGCTGCTGCTGGATAACAGCGCTATGATGTCCGTTATCAATCGGGGCGTCTTTAAATGTACGGATGTAACCTTTGAAGAGGCCAAAGCCATTTTGGAAATGCATGACGAAGATGATGTCATCCAGTGTTTTACTAACTTGGATATTCAAAATATTATCTTCGGCTACTTGGGTATTGAAAAACGCAATTTTCAGTATAAGCATATTCGCGATATGAAGGTTATGCAGGATGGGTTGGTGTTCAAACTTTATGTAACACCGTCTGAAACGCAGCCTGTTATCATTACTGACAAGGGAAACGAAGCGAAAAAAATCCAGAACATCTATGTTTATTGCCAGATGATTTCCCGTATTGAATAATTGCCATCATAGAAATAAAAAACAGAACCTCCGGTTTCTCTCCCTGAGGTTCTGTTTTTCTATGATTTTATTTTTTCCCTGTTTGATTGGTTTTGTCTGTTGATTTCGTTTCTTCGCTTTTGTGCAGATTTCCTGCAAGTCCCTGAGTCTTTTCCAACAGCTTGGCTAACTTTGCCCGTTCGCGTCTGCGTCGGCTTTCTTTAATATTACTGATGGGCCCACCGCCAGCCGGACGGCCCAACAATTGCTCTACATCCACTTCCTCATCCAGCTGTTCTTTGCTGATATGCCTTTGGGAAAGCCGATTTTTTACAGCTTGCGTAAACAAAGCATAAAGCACGGAGGTGGCCGGAATTCCTATTAAAATTCCTCCAATTCCCATCAGCCCACTGCACACGATAACCGCTAGAAGGACCCAGATTCCTGGCAGACCAATAGAAGTTCCCACTACCCGGGGATAAATCAGATTTCCTTCCACCTGTTGGAGAATTAGCAGGAAAATTGTAAACCACAGGCTATTCCAAGGAAATTCTCCCCAGGGAGTGGACAGCAACAGAATAAAAATTCCGGAAAACATACTGATATATGCACCAAGCAGCGGAATCAAACTGAATACACATACCAGCGTACTAATCAGAAGGGCATAGGGAAGCCCTATGATGCTCATGCCTAAATAACACAAAATGCCCAAAATCAAGGACTCTGTCAGCTGACCGGCTACAAAACCAGAAAAAATCCGGTTGGTAATTGCCGCAATCTCGATAATGCGGCGAACCCGATGGGCTGGCAGAAAAGCATATAATACTCGGCGCATTCCTCGGACCAAATGCTCCTTTTTGGAAAGCATATAGGCAGAAAAAATCATACTCATTACCAGCGTAAACATTCCGGAAGCGACGGAGGAAGCAATCATCACCGCGGTAGTATATAAATTCCCCATAAAATCTGACGCCATCTGGCTGGCTTGCGTAATGATGGACGGCCAGTCAATTTGAAGCAAATCAATTTGTGAAGTATCAATATTTAGTCTAATTAACTGTTCATTCACCCAAATACTGACACTTCGAAGGTAATCCGGAACATTGTAGACGAACTTGCTGAGTGATTGATACAATTCGGGAATCACAAAAAATACCACACCGGTAAAAATTGCAAAAACCGTCAAATAGGTCAGGGCAATACAAATCATCCTGCGAAAGCGCATCCACAATTTATACTTTTTTCGATTTAAAAAGGCAAACACATGCTCTTCATACATTTTCAATATGACATTCAGAACAAAGGCAATACAGATTCCCAGCAGGAATGGATAAAAAACAGCGACCAGCGTATTGAGAACCGTTAAGAGCTTTTCTGTGTTGAATAGCCCAAATATAACCGCAATTGTAATAAGAATAACCAAAATGGTGCCGCGAAATATTTTTTTTGTGAAGCGGGGATTGGTGAGCAAGTCCACCAGTTTCATACTATAACACCTGCTTTTCTGAAAATAGGCAACGTGATTCTCCGTTTCTTTTATGCTATCCAATTCTTCCTGTTTTGTCAATCAATTTTACACTTTTCCAGAACCTATTCATATTTTACCTAATACTCATTATTTTATATTTCCTATCAATTTTTATCAGGTGGTATTTTGTATATTCCCAATATGCACCTTCATTTCGCTATCATGATGTTACTTTTACCCTTATACTTCTTTAAAAGAAATACAAGGGTAAGTTTTTTCAAAAAAAAGACTAAAAATTACACAAAATCTATTTACAAAACTGGATAACAGAGGTATAATATAGCCAAGCTTTTTTGAAACGTTTATTTAGAATTTTTCTCTTTTTGACAAAGCTTTGTTTAGTTTATCTGGGTATTAGCAAGACAATTTGCTATATTATCCAAAAACAAACACGATACGTCTCTTCAATAACCACTATTACTTATATATAATATTATTAACAAGTGCTTTTATACCTTTTTATATAAAATATATTTTATTACACTGAAAGGTATAAATATACTGGATACGGAGAATAGGATTTGCACTTTTCCATTTCCAGAAATTTTTTCTCTAACTTTTGATTACACGTTCTGTTCTTTTCTTTCTTTTTATTCTCCTATTTAAACAAAGTCAGACCCTCCGGTTCAATTCCGGAGGGTCTGACTTTGTTTTATGACTATTTCAATGAGTGGAAGCCGATTCTTGAACCTGCTCAGCCCGTTTCGTCAGAATCTTATTAAAACGACAGAAGAACACTGTCCCCGTGCAAAGTGCCGCGGTAATATCCGCAATAGGTTCCGCAAGATATACGGCAAAGACTTTGTCCGACAAAAACAATGGCAAAATCAATACAAGAGGAATCAACAGAATCACTTTTCTCAGCAGAGCCAGAAACAGAGAAACCTTTGCCTGCCCTAAAGCAACAAAAGTCTGTTGACAAGCTGTTTGGATTCCCACCATAAAAATACCTGCCATATAAATCCTCAGCGCCCAAACGGTAAAACTGGTTAGCTCCGGTTTATCGTTAAATAATGCCACAAAAGGCTCCGGGAAAAACTGTACGAACAGCCAGATAAGAATGGTCGCTGAAAAAGCAACGGTAATCAAAAGCCGAAACGTCTTTTTTACCCGCTCTGGCTGATTCGCTCCATAGTTAAAACTGACAATCGGCTGCGCTCCCTGTGCCAATCCCTGCAAGGGCATAAATACTACCTGCATAACACTACTGCAAATTGTCATAGCTCCCACTGCCAAATCTCCTCCATAATGCTGAAGAGAAGAGTTCAACGCAATGTTCACTGCACTTTCTGTGGACTGCATAATAAAAGGCGAAAGCCCTAACGCCAATACCGAGAACATAATCGATTTATTCCAGCGAAAATACCGTGTCTGTAAACGAAGATTGGTCTTTTTTCCAACCAGAAAGAGCACTACCCACACTGCCGAAACAGCCTGTGCCAAAATCGTTGCTAAAGCGGCACCTTTTACTCCCATATGAAAGCCAAAAATAAACAGAGGATCTAACGCAATATTGATAACAGCGCCTATCACTACGGTAAGCATACTGGTCGTAGCATATCCCTGAATAGAGATAAACGGATTGAGTCCCAACGCCATCTGCACAAAAATCGTTCCGCACAGATAGATAGTCAGATAATCCATAGCATAGGGAAGGGTTCTTTCACTGGCTCCGAACATCATTAAAAGAGGTTCCTGAGTAAGCAGGAATACAACTGTCAGGACTACCGATATCCCCAGCAGCGATACAAAACAATTACCCAAAATTTCCTCGGCCCCCTCCCGATGGCCTTCTCCCATTCGAATGGATGCCCGAGGGCTGCCTCCCATACCAATCAGCGCACTGAAGGCAGAAATCAACATGATAATCGGGAACGTAATTCCCAAACCAGTCAGGGCCACATCGCCTTCCCCCTCGATATGGCCAATATAAATCCGGTCAACAATGTTGTAGAGGGCATTGATTAACTGTGCTGTAATAGCCGGCAGCGCCAAGCGAAGCAAAAGTTTTCCTACCGGGTCCCTGCCTAAATCATTGGTTTGACGTTTTGGCAATGATATCAGTCTCCTCCATAAAATAAAATTTGTCAACATTTACCCATATTTGACAGTATTTTAAAATTGTAACACATTTATTTCCGATATGCCATCAAAATTCGATTTTCCTGTTTTTATAACAAAAGCGCCGCACTTTCATGCGGCGCTTCCGTTCAATATTTCAGAGGAAAAACCTCTTATTTGCAGTTGTTCTTCAGAGTCTCCAGAGAAGCTCTCAGCTCAGCAGGCAGCTTGTCGCCGAAGGTCTTATAGAACTCTTCGATTTCAGCAGCTTCCTTAGCCCACTCGTCCTTGTTGACAGCCAGGATGCCCTTCAGAGCGTCGATGGAGAAGTCCAGACCCTCCAGGTTGATGTCCTCAGCATGAGGCACATAACCGATAGCGGTCTCCTCAGCGTCAGCCTTGCCCTCGCAGCGGTTGATGATCCACTCGAGCACACGGAGGTTGTCGCCGAAGCCCGGCCAAATGAAGTGGCCTTCGTCGTCCAGACGGAACCAGTTCACGTTGAAGATCTTGGGAGCCTTGTCGCCCAGCTTCTCGCCCATCTCAATCCAGTGCTGGAAGTAGTCGCCCATGTGATAGCCGCAGAAGGGCTTCATAGCCATGGGGTCATGACGCAGCACGCCAACAGCGCCGGTAGCAGCAGCAGTGGTCTCGGAAGCCATGATGGAGCCTACGAACACGCCATGGTTCCAGTCGCGGGACTGATACACCAGAGGAGTGGTCTTAGCACGACGGCCGCCAAAGATGATAGCGGAAATCGGAACGCCAGCGCCCTTGTCGAACTCGGGGCTGATGCAGGGGCAGTTCTTAGCCGGAGCGGTGAAGCGGCTGTTGGGATGAGCGCCCTTCACATCGCTGGTCTTGCCGTTCCAGGGGTTGCCCTTCCAGTCAACAGCATTCTCAGGCGGATTCTTGTCTAGGCCTTCCCACCAAACGGTATTGTCGTCCAGGTTGTGGGCAACGTTGGTGAAGATGGTTCCCTGACGGGTGGTAGCCAGAGCGTTGGGGTTGGACTTGTTGTTGGTTCCGGGAGCAACGCCGAAGAAGCCGTTCTCGGGGTTGATGGCATACAGACGGCCATCCTCGCCCTGACGCATCCAGGCGATGTCGTCGCCGACAGTCCAAACCTTGTAGCCCTTCTTGCGATATCCCTCCGGGGGAATCAGCATAGCCAGGTTGGTCTTGCCGCAGGCAGACGGGAAAGCAGCAGCCACATACTTGATTTCGCCCTGAGGATTCTCAATGCCCAGAATCAGCATGTGCTCAGCCATCCAGCCTTCGTTCTTGCCCTGGTAAGAAGCAATACGCAGAGCGAAGCACTTCTTGCCCAGCAGCACGTTTCCGCCGTAACCGGAGTTCACAGAGATAATGGTGTTATCCTCCGGGAAGTGGCAGATATATCTCTTCTCTTCGTCAATATCACACTTGCAGTGCAGGCCCTTCACCCAGTCGGTGCTGTCGCCCAGAGCTTCCCAGACTTTCTCACCAACGCGAGTCATAATGGCCATGTTCAGTACAACATAGATAGAGTCGGTCAGCTCTACGCCGATTTTGGCCAGAGGAGAACCGATGGGGCCCATGGAGTAGGGAATCACGTACATGGTACGGCCCTTGTAGCTGCCGCGGGCAATATCATACAGCATTTTGTATGCTTTCTCGGGGTCCATCCAGTTATTGGTGGGGCCAGCGTCCTCTTCTTTCTTTGCGCAAATGAAAGTTCTGCCTTCCACACGAGCCACATCGTTAACAGCAGTACGGTGCAGGTAGCAGCCCGGCAGCTTTTCCTGATTCAACTTAATCATTTCGCCGGTCTTGCAAGCCTCAGCGCGCAGGGCCTCCAGCTGCTCTTCGGAACCGTCGATCCAGACCAGCTGGTCGGGGGTGACAAGAGCCTTCATCTCGTCAATCCACTTCAAAACAGAAGCATTGTTTGTCATAATTTTTCTCCTTCCGGCCCAATGGCCAAAACATTTAAAATTATGCGGTATATTGGAAGAACCCGAAATATATCGGCATTCCTCTAAACATACATACAACGCCGTAAAAGCTCGAATTTACGGCTGATACCATTGTACCCGATAGCGAAAAAGAAATCAATGTCCAAATTGTGAAATTGTTAAAGTTTTGGCACATTTTTCTTTTTGCAGAAAAATAAGTATAAATATTTATTTTTTGTTACTGCATATACATGTTTTAAGCCTTGATTTATTGTATTTTCTAAACTTAAATGTTCTCGCATTAAGAAGCAACAAATATTTCTTTCATAGCCCATGCTATGCTCACAGAAAAATGCATATATATTCATTTTTGCCAATCATGCAAAAGTTACAAACTATCATGTATAAAAAGTTCACAGACTATTAAAACTATTTTTCATAAAACAAGTTATTATAATATATAGTTTTAAAAACTAGATTTCAAATTGTCTAAAAGGAGATTTCAACATGGGACTTCTTCATAAAATCCAAATCTACGGAGATTCGATTCTAAAAGGAATTGAGCTGGATTATACCGAAAAATATATTGTCCCAAAAGAAAGTGGTTGGCAATATTTAGAGGAGGAATATCCGTTGGCCATCGTAAATCGGGCCAAGTTTGGATGTACCATCACAAAAGGTCTGGACCAGCTTTCGAAAGCCCTGTCAAAAGGGCTTACCTGTGATGCCGTGGTATTGGAATACGGAGGAAACGATTGTGATTACCACTGGCCGGATATCTCCGCAAACCCTCATGGCGAGCATTTGCCAAATACTCCTTTGCCTTTATTTATAAGCAGTTGTCGGGAAATGATTCATCTATTGAAAAAAAACGGAATTCTTCCTATTATCATGAGTCTTCCACCTATTGATGCCCAGAGATATTTTGATTGGTTCTGCCGTCCAGGATTGGACAAACACGCCATTTTGGAATGGCTTGGCGGAGATATTCAAACGATTTACCGACATCAGGAAATGTACTCAAACGCTCTTTGCCGGACTGCACTGGAAAATCACGTACCTTTGGTCGATGTGCGGACACCGTTTTTGGCTGCCAAAAATTGTCGCGACCTTCTTTGTATTGACGGTATTCATCCTAACCATGAAGGTCACCGGTTGATTGGACAAGTATTCGGTGAATTTGCCGCTACACATTTTCAGACCGCCTGATATTTCCCCCCAAAGGCGAACCTGATGTTTTGGCAGGTTTTTGTCTTGACTTTTATTGACAAAAAGTGTAGTATAAAATAGCAATGGAATGATGCTTTTTACAGAGTTTCATGCAAATATTTTTGACCACCCGTTATTGGGTTAAGGCCATACGGACAGCCGGGTCAACTGCCGATTGGCAACGCTGGTTGCCTTATTGATGGAGTGTATACTCAAATTTTATAAGTTGGTCACTTTATAACCGGTGCTTTGCACATCAACTTGTGAAACAATCAATAAGAGTGGTAAAAGTGAGATATTTGCTATATAGACTCTGAACTCTGTAGAATCCGGAAGCCGTGCGCCCCCACAAAGGTTTTTCCGCTCCGGATAGATACACTTAGAAATGATTCAACGCAGGTGATGGCAATTGTCACCTGCGTTTTTCTTTATAATTGTGATTTACTCAAATTTTATGATTATTATCATCTTGGGGAATGTTGGATTGTCCCAATGCAGGAGGATGCATGATGGAGCAGAAAATGAGATTATACGGCTTCAATAATCTGACAAAGGCGCTGAGTTTTAATATCTATGACGTGTGCTATGCCAAAACGCCAAGGGAGCAGAAGGACTATATCGCCTATATTGACGAGCAGTATAACTCTGAACGTCTGACCAATATTCTCACCCGGCTGACGGACATGATTGGCGCAACGGTGCTCAATGTTTCTCGTCAGGATTATGAGCCCCAAGGTGCGTCCGTAACCATCCTCATTGCCGAGGGCTCCATGATTCCCGTACAGGGAGAGACCCAGCTGGCTCATTTGGACAAAAGTCATGTGACTGTTCATACCTACCCGGAATATCATCCGGACACCTGCCTTGCCACCTTTCGGGTGGATATTGATGTGGCAACATGCGGAGAAATTACGCCTCTTTCCACACTGGATTATCTCATCAATTCTTTTGATTCCGATATCATTACCATGGATTACCGCGTGCGGGGGTTTACCCGGGATGTGGACGGAAAAAAACTATTTTTGGACCACAAAATCACCTCCATTCAGGATTATATTGATAAAGAAATTCTTCGCCGATATGATACGGTGGACATTAACGTGTATGAAGCCAACCTGTTCCACACCAAGATGATGGTGAAGGAAGTCAATTTGCAGAACTATCTGTTCAATACGGATGTATATGAACTTCCGCCCCAAACCCGACTGGCCATTATGGACAGCCTGCGGCAGGAAATGATTGAAATCTTCAGTGGACGGAATATTTATTGAGGGGGAATGGAATATGCCGCTTTCTCAGGAGCGGGCGCCTATTTATGAGGCGCTGGAAAAATTTCAGAAAATGAGGGTCGTCCCCTTTGACGTGCCCGGCCATAAGCGAGGCCGGGGCAATCCGGAGCTGACCGCTCTTTTGGGCGAAACATGTATGCGTATGGACGTGAACTCCATGAAGCCCCTCGACACCCTGTGCCCCCCTATTTCCGTAAACCGGGAAGCGGAGGAACTGGCAGCCGAGGCCTTCGGGGCAGCTCACGCCTTTTTAATGGTGGGGGGAACCACCTCCGCTGTGCAGAGTATGATTTTGTCCGTGGCCAAGCGGGGAGAAAAGATCATTCTTCCCCGAAATGTCCACCGTAGCGTCATGGGAGCCATGGTGCTGTGCGGCGCGGTGCCGGTGTATGTGAACCCGGCCTGCGACGACCGACTGGGGATTCCTCTTGGCATGAGCGTCAAGGACGTGGAAATGGCCATCCGCAAAAACCCGGACGCCAAAGCGGTGCTGGTGAATAATCCCACCTATTACGGCATCTGTTCCGACCTGCGGGCCATCGTCAAATTGGCTCACCAATATGGCATGCTGTGCTTGGCAGACGAAGCCCACGGCACCCACTTCTATTTTGGCGAAAATTTGCCCGTTTCCGCCATGGCTGCGGGGGCGGATATGGCGGCGGTATCCATGCACAAGTCCGGCGGCAGCCTGACCCAAAGTTCTTTGCTTCTCACCGGTCCCGCCATGCAGGAAGGCCACGTGCGGCAGATCATCAACCTGACCCAGACCACCAGCGCCTCCTATCTGCTTCTTTCCAGTCTGGATATTTCCCGCCGGAACCTGGCGCTGCGTGGCAAAGAAGCCTTTGCCGGCGTGGTGAAGCTGGCGGAATACGCCCGCTCCGAGATCAACCGCATTGGCGGCTATTACGCCTATTCCCGGGAACTGATTAATGGGGACAGCATTTATGATTTTGACGTGACCAAGCTGTCGGTGAACACGCTGGATATCGGTCTGGCGGGGATTGAGGTTTACGACCTGCTTCGGGACGAGTACGATATTCAGATCGAGTTTGGCGACTTGGGCAATATTCTGGCCTACCTCTCTATCGGCGACCGTCAGCGGGAGGTGGAGCGGCTGGTGAGCGCCATGGCGGAAATTCGCCGGCGGTACAGCGGCCCCAAAAACGACTTGATGGTACAGGAATACATCGAGCCCATTGTGGCGGTATCTCCCCAGGCGGCTTTTTATGCGGATAAGGAATCGCTGCCCCTGCGGCGCACCTGCGGGCGGATTTGCAGCGAATTTGTCATGTGCTACCCGCCCGGAATCCCCATTCTTTCCCCCGGCGAGGAAATTACCGAGGAAATACTGGATTACATCGAATACGCCAAGGAAAAGGGCTGCTCCATGACGGGCCCCGAAGACCCGGGCATTGAGCGGCTGAACGTGATCCGCGGCATGAACGGGGTGTAATAAACCTCAGAAAACCTCCATCTGAAAGGGGCCCTATTGATGAAAAAGTTCCCCTTCCCCAAAGCACATTTGCGTCTTGTCTATTTCATCGGATATATCTATCTGACGTGGCTATTTTTCTCTGGATTTTCTCTTTCCGATTTCAAAAACATCCTCTGGTTTCAGTGGCTATTCATGCTTTTGCTGGCTGTTGTATTTAGCGCTATGATTTTGATTCTGGTTTATATCACACTGGCCAAGGCAGAGGTAATTTCTCCAAGAAACCGGAAGCGGATAGATGCAGTAAAGACAGACTCTTTTGATTTTTTTAACTTTATCCTTCTGGCCATCATGCTATATGACGGCATCCGGCGGATTTTGTGATAGAAAGGATTGATACTTGTGAATTTCTGGTTCTCGGAAGCCCAGACCCCCAATGTGAAGCTCTCCATTCGGGTAGACCGTCAGCTGTATAGCGGCAAAAGCGAATTTCAGCGCATTGATGTGTTTGAATCCCCGGAATTTGGCCGCTTCCTCACTTTGGACGGCTATATGATGCTCACGGAAAAAGATGAGTTCATCTACCACGAAATGATTACCCACATTCCCATGGCTGTGCATCCCAATGTAAAAAAGGTGCTGGTCATCGGTGCCGGTGATGGCGGCGTAGTGCGGGAACTGGCCCGGTATCCCGAAATCGAGACCATCGACATGGTGGAGATTGACCCGCTGGTGGTGGAGGTGTGCAAAAAATACCTGCCCAAAACCGCTTGCTGTCTCGACGACCCCCGGCTGAATATCCACTATGAGGACGGCCTCAAGTTCATCCGTTTCTGTGAAAACGAATACGACCTGATTATTGTGGATTCCACCGACCCCTTTGGTCCCGGTGAAGGACTGTTTACCCGGGAGTTTTATGGCAACTGTTTCAAGGCCCTGAAAGAGGACGGCATTATGGTGAATCAGCACGAGAGTCCCTTCTATGATGACGATGCCCACGCCTGCCAGCGGGCTCACAAGAATATTGCCGCTTCCTTCCCCATTCACAAGGTGTATCAGGCCCATATCCCCACCTATCCCTCCGGCCACTGGCTGTTCGGCTTTGCTTCTAAAAAATACCATCCCCTGCGGGATTTAGACGAGACCCGGTGGAATATGCGGGGCCTGCGCTGCCGCTATTACACCACCACCCTGCACAAAGGGGCGTTTTATCTCCCCGCCTATGTAGAGGAGCTGTTATCCAATGTTGAATAAAAATATCGAAACCATTTTGGGCTGCGACGCGGAATATGAGGACGCTTCCACTGTCCTGTTCGGCGCACCCTTTGATTCCACCACCTCCTACCGTCCCGGCACCCGGTTCGGCAGCAGCGCCATTCGCCACGAGTCCTTTGGCATGGAGACCTATAGTCCCTATCAAGATAAGGACATGACCGATTACGCCTTTTTTGACAGCGGTGATATTGAGCTGTGTATCGGCAGCAGCCAGCTGGCTTTGGAAGCCATCGAGGAGCGGGCCAGAACCATTTTAGCAGACGGCAAGCGTCCCTTTATGCTGGGCGGCGAGCATCTGGTGACGCTGGGCGCTTTCCGGGCTGCGGCGGAAAAATATCCGGATATCCATATCGTTCACTTTGACGCCCACGCCGACCTCCGGGAAGACTATCTGGACGTGAAGCTATCCCATGCCTGCGTCATTCGCCGGTGCTGGGAGATTATCGGCGACGGGAAGATCTTCCAGTTTGGCATTCGTTCCGGCGACCGGGAGGAATTTGTTTTTGGAAAAGACCATGTGACCACCCGGAAGTTCGACTTTGAAGGGCTGGAAGAAACTCTGGACAAGCTGGGAAATTTTCCGGTGTATTTCACCGTGGATTTGGACGTTATGGACCCGTCGGTGTTCCCGGGAACCGGTACGCCGGAGCCCGGCGGCGTGACCTTTGACCAGCTGCGGAAAGCGGCCACGCTGGTGTGCCAAAAGGCCAACGTGGTGGCCTGCGATATCAACGAATTGAGCCCCCACTATGACCCCAGCGGGATTTCCGCCATGGCGGCGTGTAAGATTTTGCGGGAAATGCTGCTGGCGCTGGAAAAGTAAAGAATTTACGCGGAGCGCCACACGGTTTCCAAAGGGCGCCGTGTGCCAAGTGGCACACAATAAGGTGCCGACCGAGCCGGCAGGCGAGACCTTAGTTCCTTTGGCGAGGGCCTGGGGCGAGGAGGCCCAGGAATGCGAAGCGGCCGGCATTGTGGATGG
>OBYM01000099.1_pt1 | contig 58817 bp, 40 predicted proteins | sample 1538191 | NCBI WGS metagenome assembly OBYM01 (sample SAMEA2580165, study PRJEB22360) | human gut metagenome | biome: human gut; feature: human-associated habitat; material: faeces | place: Denmark | collected 2008/2010 | reverse complement strand
CAACTTACGATTAGTTTTAAGCAAAAACAGAGTCAACCAAAATCAGTTCAGGTCAGTGAGCTGTCCACTTGCTTGAGAATTTGATCCATCTCGGAATCTGATAACAGAACGCCATGCAGGACATCCCGATTATTCTCAAAAATAATCTTTTTCCAATTCTCGATTAAGTCCTTCTCTGTAGGCCGATAAAAAACATCTCCTTTCCAACCTTTATTTTTTAGAGTGTTAATTAAGGCCTTTTCGAATTCTGCTTCGGATTTAAATAAACTTCCGGTCATAATCATTCTGCGTTTGAGGGTGGAAACATGCTCTGTAAAAGACTTGACTTGATCTGCTTGAGAAGATCTGCTTTACGCTGATGAAGAGAGATCACTTTGTCTATTAAGTCAAATAAGTACCCTAACTTCCTTTGTTCTGAAATATCTGGAACAGTTAACAGAACTTTTTTTAGTTCAGAAACGTCAACACTTTTACCATCTCTAATACCGTAAACACATGGGCTAAGCAGCCTATTGATGAAATTAGAGCTGCGAAAAATGCGATAAATAAAGGAACTATTTACTTTCCTTGAATGGAACACATGGTATGCCGGACTTACTAACCCAGTTGAATTGGCCCGCTCTAATCCGCCCTCAAAAGAACGGAGGTGGAGGATGAAGTCGTCTTTGTAGACAACTTTGTAATTGCCCAGATTTTTTGTCGAATAACTTAAATTTCTATTACTCCTGTCCCGCTCTATCGTGCCTGCCCCTTGAACAACTGATAACGCGGAATATTGATCAAATCCTTTTATCACATATTCTGAAAAAAGATCTTCAAATTTATGCAATCTCCATTCGTTATTGAAAGAAGCGAATCGGATTTCTGGTTTTGTTCCCCCATGCTTGGGGAACATTTTAAGAAGGAGAGTCGCTTCTAGCATTTGGAACTTACTTAGCTTACTCTGATGAAGAGTAATAGTTTTCTCTAAACTATCAAAAAATGTTCCGATTTTCCTTTGCTCTTCGATAGAGCAGAAAGGAATTTCGGTATTTTCAATTGTTCTCTTAGAAAGGCTAGGCACCCCAGTCGATTCGTCTTTCTTTTTCCAATCTACCCTCTGGAAAAGACAAAAAAGAAAATTCAAGTCAACTCCAGGCTTAGGTAGACAAAAGAAGAGCGTGTCGACTGTCCAGAACGGTGCTTTCAAAATATATGGGGAGTTAATAGTTCCTTTTCTCCCAATTCCGACAGCATCTTTCTCAGAGGATAATGCCTGGTCTACGCTAGTCAGATATCCACCGGTTCCGTAGACAGGAATATTCCCTTCACCTAAGTGTTTGTAATCTCGTCCCGATCCAATATTAATCGCGTCTCCCAACTTACGCTGTTCCCACGCTTCAATGAAACCTTTAAAACAGATTTTTATCGGGTTGCTTTGGTTCACAGCTCTACTCCTTAATCAACTCTTGGAGTGTCTTTAAAGCCTCAGACTGAATTTCATCGGCCTGTAATTCTGACAAAAGACTAGAAAGCTCATCAGAAGTTTTCTTAATTTCTTCCTCAAGGGCAATAAACGAGGAGCTATGCTCTGCTTGTAAAGTTGAAAGTTTTTCCGAGAAGTTAAAGACGAGGTCGTCCCCCATTTTCTCCCAGCTCTTTACTAACGGATTGATCCATTTATTCGTTAAGATTTCTTCAAATTCTTCTTCTGTGAGACTTTGCTGTTTTTTCGAAGTTTCCCCATCGAGTTCTTCATAAATTTTTTTAGCTTCTTTGCGTGTCTTATCTACTGTTGAAATTCGTGAAGCAACTTTTTTTACGAATTCCTGAGATTCTGAAAGAGTAAAGCCAGCCTTTTCGTCTTTTGCAATCGCCTTAGAGAGGGCTTTGATTTCCTTCGGAATAAAGACTTCTTTCTCTTGATCGATTGCAGAATCAAACTCAAAGTCTTCTGGAATTTCACCGTACAGTTCTTTCAACTCTTCTTTGGCGAGCTCGGCGTTCCTTTCGGCGGAACTTAATTCTTCTAACTTAGTCGGAAAATAACGCTCCTGAATAAAAGTTCTAACAAAAGCGCCGAGTTGAAATGAAGCTTCCCCGTAGGAAGTTATTTCTTCTTTTCCTAACTCAGGATTGTTGCGTTCATCAGGTTTTCCCTGTCTTTGCTCCTCCCCGAAAACTTCACTACCTTCCTGGGAAGAGAGAGCTTCCATATCATTTGTTATTTCCGTCCAATGTTGTGAGAAGAGTTCAAATGCTTCGTACTTATCGATTAAGGGCAGCTTTTCTGCTTGTCCCAGTATTTCTGAAGCAATTGATTCAAACGCCAAACTCTGAGAAATTTCTTGACGCTCTGCAATAAGTTTTTGTTTGAGGAAAGGGAAAAACGCTTCGAAAGACTCATGAACTTTCTTTTTAAATTCTATGATTGCCGAAAAATTTTCCAGAATTTCTTGTGCGTTTTCTTTTAAGACGAAATAGCCGTCTTTTCTTTGGTCGAATAATTTTTCTTTAAGCCCTTCAAACACGTTCCAAAACGGCTGTAGGGCGTCAATCTCCTCCTTTGGTATTCCGCTGTAAATTAAAGAATATAAATCCGATCTCTCCTCTTCAGAAGAAGCGATGTAACGTGGAATATTTAAATTAAATCCGTTGTTTTCAATTTCTTCAAAAGAAACCCTACGAGAAAAACCTTCCAGCTCTTTGCGATCTTTCCATACCTCTACAGCTTTTCTAATGTCCCGCGCTCTTAATTTATTTTTAGCCGTGACTTTTTCAAATCCTTTTGAAGCATCAATAAAAAGAACGTCTTTTTGCTCTCTTGACTTCTTTAACACCATAATGACCGTCGAAATTCCTGTTCCGAAGAAAATATTGGGCGGCAAGCCAATGACAGCGTCAATTTGATTCAATTTAAGAAGCTGTTTTCTGATACGTTCCTCTTCCCCTCCCCGGAATAAAACCCCATGAGGCAAAACAATGGTGAGAATACCGTCGTACTTCAGATGGTATAGATCGTGCAGAAGAAACGCGAAATCCGCGGCGCTTTTCGGCGCTAAGCCATAATTTTGAAAGCGCGGATCAACTGCCATGCCATCCGGGTTCCACTTTAAGGAATAAGGGGGATTGGAAACAACTGCGTCGACTAAAAGCGGCTCATCTTTAAGCGTATTTCTTGGCCAATCAGTGCGGAGCGTATCGTTGTTGCTAGTCGAAATATTGTCTCGAATAATGCCTCTCATGACAAGGTTCATTCGAGTCAGGTTGTAAGTCGCCTCTATGATTTCCTGTGCGAAATATCTAATTGAATCTGTTGATTTTCCCTGCTTTTCAATCGCTTTTCCAATGGTAATCAGGAGAGAACCCGAACCGCTTGTCGGATCATAAACAGAAATGCGTTCTCTATCTTTTAAGGAGTAAGCAACAATCTCGGCCATTAGTTCCGAGACTTCGTGCGGTGTATAGAATTCCCCTGCTTTTTTTCCGGCTGAGGAAGCGAATTGGCCGATTAAATACTCATAAATGAACCCAAGAACGTCATACCCCCCCCCGCATTTTTCATCGGAATATTGTCTATGAGACGGGCGAGTTTAACGATCATCTGAGAGCGCGTAGCATCGTTTTCGCCAAGGCTCATGAGGCCCGCATTAAGAGAACGGAAAATATTGGAGAACAAGGGATTTTCAAGCGTCACTAAATTAAAATTACTCAAAGCAGCCGAAAGACTCCCGATATTCATTCCCTTATCTTTTCCCATCATTGAGGAAAATAGATTTTCTTCAGGGATGTAATAGCCGAGGTTGTCTATAAGATAAGTTTTGACGTCCTCAGCGGCCAAGTCTTCTTTAGATGCGCCTAAGTTCTCTTTGAGATATTTAACCTCGTTTTCCGAAAGGAATTTATAAAACAAAAGCCCTAAAATGAAATCTTTATAGTTCCCGGCTTCTATTTTTCCCCGCATCTCATTTGCGCCCTTCCAGATCTGGGCGGCCAGTTCTTGTTTATTCATCCGTAGTACTTTCCTCTAATATTTTTTGAGGAATATTAGTCGATTCGAACGGAGCATATCGAAAAAATACTGTTGTCGTGAAAAAATGTGCTTTTGACCACAATTTCTTCTCTTCAACTGCAACTAGAAAGTGTTCTCCTTTACACGAGTCTTCCAAAACTTTTGATTTTTGAAAGCTGCCAAGCATCTACAAGCCTAAAGAACCGATATTTAACCGAAACCTCTTCATAACCTTAAAACTTGTGGTCTTTTTCATATTTTTAGTTTGCTGCTTACCATGTTCCAAGGATTGCGCTTGGGTTAAAAACAAAAATCCCGAGCACCGACTTTATTTGTCGATACTCGGGAGTTTTACTTAGCTTCCGGCCTTAATGTACTTAGCCGGAAACTTTCTGCAAGTTTCTAGAGATTAGAACTGGTAGCTATATTTAGTTTTCAGCATCTGATCCAATCTGCCGTCGTTGGCGCCGTCTACGGAATAATGAAGTCCGAAGGAGTGGCTGCCTTTAACGGCATTGACGCCGATTGTACCGTTTACCAAAGCGTTATTGGTAATACGTGCGTCGAACGAATCAGAAACAGCAGTGTTGCGCAAACCGACCTTATTCTTAACCTTACGATCACCAAAGTTCGGTGTCGCCGTCACGTCTACGAACGGCTTGATTCCAGCGCCGCCGGCAGTCTTAATATCGGAGCTCACTGCGACACCGACCAGCAGTTCAAAGAGGTTAGCGCTCTCGTTCTTATAGGAGAAGCCGCTTGCATTGAAATCGTCAACCCTAACGTGTTTATAACGGAGACCAACGTGCGGAGTAACCTTTACTGCCTCAGTAACGGCAAACGGTTTTTCAGCACGAATGCCGGCAACAAAGGTCTTACCGTTGGGTTTTGCCTTGTAGCCCTGAGACTTGATCTCGTTTTTGCTCTGAAGATAACCGACAGAGCCGATCAAATTCACATACGGATTCGACCAAACGCCGTAAAGGTTGAGTCCGAAGTAATCAATGTTGTTCTTGATTCCGGTTCCGGTGTTCTGACCTCTGAGAGAGCCTTTACCGAAGTTGGCCGCCAAGCCGGCGGCTAAACCATTACCGAAGGCATAGCCGCTTCCCACGGTAATGCCTGAGACATCACTTCTGTAGCCGTACTCATGGGAACCTGCAGAATAGTGACGAGCCTTGCTGAAAGAACCGTTGACATCAATCCAAAGGTCGGCGCCCTTGCGGTCATGAGCGTGGCCGACAAGCACGGATCCGTGAGAATCGATCGTATCCAGCTGAGTGTTGGCAATATTGACAGCCATGGTCTGAGTGCCGGATGCAGTACCCATCAAAGCGATTGCGTTCAGTTTTGCTGATGCCCCCTGAGCTGTCGCGTTTGTGGTAATACTTTCAATTCTGTCTTTTGCAAGACCGTCAGCGGTTAATGCGAAGTTCACAGGGTTCTGGATCAGGATATCTGCACTGAAAACATTTTCTGCCTTAGCGGTAACAACCTTATTGTCCACAACTTGCTTGAGCAGATTGTCTGTAGAGAAAAGGTAGTCCTCGATCGAGTCATTATCTTTAACCGCAAAGACGGTGGTGCCTTCCTTAACTGCTGTGGCATTGAGCAGAACAACGCTGCTGCCTTTGGCTGCATCAACTTTGTCTACGACAACCAGAGGAGAAGATCCGTCATAGCCGTCGAGCGCCTTGATGAGGACTTTTCCGTCGGAAGCAACGGTCAAAGTATTTGAGGAAGCAGCACGTACGTTGTCAGCGTTTGCGTTTAATGGTTCCGGCAACAGTCGTTCCTGCAGCGAGCAATAAGGCGGAGCCGCTGACATCAGAGAGCGAAGAGCCGATTTGATCCTCTGTCATGGAGTAAGCAGCTTTGCCTTCGACGTTTAAAGCACCGGTCTCTTGCGAGGAGAAAAAGGCTCTAATCGCATTGTGACTCACGTCGGCATGGTGCATTTTTTCTAACCTCTTGCCTTTCAAGGCAGTTCTTTCTCCTACCCGGAGGTTTTTCAATGAGCACATTAGACGTAGTAGATAAACAAAAAACCGAATCCTCTCCCAGCCGAACAAATATCTGCTCTGAGACCTTTTTGGGAGAAGGCAACATACCCATTGATCTTTTGATAACGCCTGAGGTGCCGAAACAACTCTTAAGCCTGATTAAAGAGTTGGGAAGCGAGAGAGCACTGCAAAAAGACGAATTATTTTTACGTAAAGGATTCCTGCGTTCAGAGATTAGCTGTCGTTATAGATGGGATTAATGGAAAGGTATTATCTGATCCTCGAGACATAAACACGGGTATATACGCTATTGCAACACCCTTGCGTGTAGCGACGGGGTATGTGAACTTTTTCTCCGGTCGACCCTGTGGACAAATTTGTGTTGCATTGACTCCTGCCAGAATCCTAGAGTGCGACGTTGGCGCTTTGAGATCAGAACTCATGAAAGATCAAGAATTGATTTTTGAAACAGCCGAGTATTTCGAGAAGTGCGCGGATTTGGAAAACATCACGATTTCTGCTCGACATCTGCCGAACCTGAAATATAAGAAAGACTAGTATGGGTAAATTCAGGACTTGTTGTTGCCGAAATAGATGCCCCTTGAAGAAGTCAGGTTTACTCGAACAGATTGCTTCAGAAAAAAGTTTCTTTTGCTGCGCGTTTTTTCTCCAACTTAGTTTCTAATCTAGCTAACACGTGAAAGCGATACATGGACTACCGCAGGCTTACGGCTACGGCATCTTTGGGACGCGCCCAAAATTCTAACGACTTCCGTCCCCCATAGGAGTACGAATCACCGTGGGCGTGTTCACAAATACGCCCTCATCGAGTCCGAACAGTTTTTGAGCCGTTCATTCCCGAATTCTTTTAGCCGGAAAAAAGTGGATTGTGCGGAACCGGCAGGCCTCACAGGGCGATTCTATCGCGCGAACCTTATCGGTTCGCCTCCTATCCATCCCCGCGTTACGCACGGAGAATTTCGCGGAATTTATTAAAAACCGAATTATTTCGGGCTGAAGAGAATTTTTGGATCAGAAAAATAATGGAAGGAGCTTCAACCATAAAGGGGAAACCTCCCCAAGTCACTCAACATACTGAAGCAATACTTACCTTGTTAACTAATGAGAACTAACAATTCTTTGAAGTCATAGACAAAGCCTTCAAGTCAAGCAAAAATTATGCGGCCGGAGAGAAGTCTTCAACGATTGAAAGGTTTTAAATGGTACACAAGTTTGTTTGATTAGTTAATTGATCTTTCTCGGCAGAATGCAAATAGTTGCGAATGCCTTCGTTGTCCTATACTGGTTAAGTAGTTGTAAAGGCGAGGACAGAGATTAGCGCTTTTACAAACAAAATTTCTATTAAAACCCTCGACAAACCGTTAAGAAGCCGCGTTGAACCTACGGCTCCTTTCTCCTTCAAGTGTAATTACTTCAAAGCAGATTGTCCGGAGATTCTTCCGAAAACCATCGCATCAGCAACGCCATTCCCGCCGACACGATTAGAGCCGTGAACACCTCCAGTGGCTTCGCCTGCGGCGAACAATCCTGGAATCACGTGCCCTGCCTTGTCTAACACCTGAGCTGCAGAATTAATTTGAATGCCACCCATTGTATGGTGAACTGCCGGTACCATTGGCGTGGCGTAGAAAGGACCTTCTGTCATCGGCTTATCATCCTGAGTGAATTTCTTAAAACCAAGATTATCTTCCTTAATCTTCCCAGTAACGACGTCGTTATAGGTGTCAATCGAGGCGCGAAGTTTTTTCGGGTCCATACCCGTTTTCTGAGCCAGCTCTTCAATCGTGTTGCCGGAGAAAGCTTGGCCAAGCTTGATCATTTCGCCAATCGTTAAGTTCTTCGACTGATAGTCAAGCGTCGGGTACTTAACGTGATTAGAAACAATCCAGTACTTGCCGCCTTCCTTGAAGACAGCCTTGCATAAAGTATCTCTCGCTGCATCTTCGTTTACAAAACGGTCACCCTGCGGCGTGAGGAAGATGCGGTTTCTTCCGCTGGGCCAGCTGGACATAATGCCTGTTTTCGGTGTTCCGCCGGGATGCAGCTGGATATCATCAAGGTTGATGACATTGGCACCGACCTGTTCGGCAAGTTTTAACCCATCGCCTTGAGATGCTTTGAAATTGTTCGTGCAGGGAATGTTTTTATCGAGCGTAACTTCTTTCCATACACCGGTATTTTTGGCTTGCCTCATTTCTACATTGGAACCAAAACCACCGGTTGCAATGATGACGCCTTTGCTCGCCATGAAATTGACGTCTTTACTATCATGCTTACCCAAAACACCAATCACCTTGCCTGCCTCATTCTTAATGAGTTTCACAGCCTGAGTATCGGTGAATACTTTCACTTTATCCGGATAGGCTTTAATGAACTTTTCCAACACGCGGATATAGCCATAACCACCTCCTTCGGCACCATGACCACGTGGATACAAGCCACCGACAATCACTCGTACCTTCGGCCCGAATCCAAGTCCTTTGCCTTCCAACCAATGCATCGTTGCCGGAGCTTCTTCAACCAGTTTCTTCACCAGCTCCGGATTGTTTTTGTTGTGACCGCCTCTCATCGTGTCTTGAAAATGTCTGTCGATGCTGTCGTCGATGTTTTGACGATTTTGTCTTTCGGGATCAACCGCGTTGTATCCGCCCCCGGAAACTACTGTGGAGCCACCTAAATAACCCAGCTTTTCAACAATGATCGCTGTTCCGCCAGCTTCGATGACTGACGCGGCAGCCGCAAGACCTGCCCCACCGCCTCCGACAATCACCACTTCACTGCTATAGGTATCCTTGAGCTGAGCCTTCGGAAGTTTGGTCTGAAATTTAGAGAGGTCGGCACCGGCAGCCTCAAGATTCTTCTTGACGGCATACTTCAACGCCATACTGGTCACGGAAGCGCCGGTTACATTATCAACATTGATAGTTTGATTCCTGATTATTTTCTTGGAAAGGTTAGCAATAGCCAGTTTGCCGACCCCTGGGCTCTCTCTGTTGTCTGTGAGAATATTGGCAATTTTTCCGTCTTTCATGATTACGTCGACGGTCATCGGTGCATTGTGTGCTTGAACCGTGTTGGAATAGACCTGGTTTGTTTCAGCGTAAACAGAAGAGGCAATCAGCACTCCAAATGCAGCTGCAGTCAGATGAAATTTTGCTGTTGTATTCATGAGATTCTCCTTGGAATGAAACACTGAAGAAATAGTAGAAAAAATTAAAAAATCAGGAATTTTCAAAGAATTCATTTCAGCTAAAATTGATAGAATTATCAATAAATATTGAAAAAATTCTCAATTTACTAATGAAAGCTTCTAATCAAATTGAGGTTTGGAAGTTATTTTTAGACCTTCGTCATTCAGGCAGCATTCGCAAAACCGCTGAACAATACGGACGTGATTCGGCGGAGATTTCCCGTACTCTAAGCAAATTGGAGAAAGAACTAAAAGTTCCTCTGTTAGATAGGCGTTCTCGCCCTTTTCGTCTAACGGAAACGGGAGAAGAACTCTTTCCTCTAGTCGAAGATATGGTCGGACGGTATGAGGAGCTCTTGGGAAAAATAGAACAGAAAGCGGATAAAGAGTCCGCCATAATAAAGATCATGGTCCCGAATACTTTCGTCTCTATCTCACACTCACTTTTCTTTGAGTACATCAAGTTCTTTCCGAAACATAAAATTCGCGTTATTACTCCTGTAAATACCGAAGAGTTCCGAAAAGGAAGCGCTGATATCGTGGCTGTCACAGGCCATGTCACACTTCCGGACTCTATTCTCATCCCTCGCGGCAGAATGATCTTTGTACCGGTTGCCGCTCCTTCCTTCATTGAAAAATACGGCCTTTTGGATCATCCAGACCGTTTAGCCGAAGTCCCGGTCGGACACACATTTGGCGGAGACAAGTTTTCGCATACGCCATTTGACAGCGTATGCAAGCAAGGAAAGCGCTGTCACCTTCATTTGCGCCAACAAATTGAGTGGTCCTCTCCAAATTTGTTGTTTGAGTCCGTATTGGCCGGAGAATGCGCATCTCCTGGAATGCCGCTCTTTTATTGCATAGACGCACTGCGAGCCGAAAAACTTGTCCCGATTCTTAACGGCTGGCACAGAGCTTCTCAGTTCAATTATCTCGCATGCCATTCATCACGTTGGAATGTTCCCTACATACGAACCTTCATGAATTGGTTTGCCGAAAGATTTGCTGAGAAAGAAGCCCATTATGAAAAAGAATTTGCAAAACTCTTCGGAGAGGAGCTTTTACACGAGTTGATGACTTCCTGAAAGTCATCGGTTTGAGCAGCTTCTGATGACCAGAATATTAAATAGAACCCGGGGCTTATCGTCGCTGAAGAGCTCGAGTATCTGCAAATCCCTGCCAGGGATTTTGCTAGACAGAGCAATGTCGATCCAAACTCGCTTTTAAAAATTCTGAGAGGCCAAGCGTCCATAACTCTTGACATTGCTGAGCGTTTGGTGAAGGCTTTAACTGGCCCTGATGCGGTCAGGCAATGGTAGCTGCCGGGTTCAACAAATCGCGCTCTGCCTCTTCTTCTCCTTACAGTAGGAGCAGCCTTTCCGGTTTGTCACTGGGATATGCGTACCCGTTTACCAAAAGAACAAACATTTATTTTTTAGTTAATGCTGCGTACGCGACACAAAAGAATGATGGCCCTAAAAGGTCAAGAGCATTCGTTACCGAGGAAGCTATCGGTCTGACACACTTTTTTTGATCATCGCTTCGTCCCCGCCTCGTCGCCAATTCACGTCTAACTTGATCATTTGAGAGAAGAAACTATCGCAGGCTGCGAAACTCAATGGCATTTGTTATGCAGATACAGAGGACTTCTCCGCGGGCGAGCCCTGAGATGGATAGCGGTCGTTCCGGTCGGAAAGGTCCAGGTGATAGAACTGCCGTGTGAGGCTTCTTAGAGGTGATACTACCCGTTATGCAAGATCTGAACTACTCACCACCGGCGTTCGTCGCGCTCGTAATCCACCTTTAGGCATTTTTGCTGAAGCGGCCGGGCTCCTCTTCGTTTACATGAAGAGGAGGAAGTCAATGACGGGCCGGCTAAAGTTTTCTATCCATTCTCATCCTCAAAATTCATACCTCAAGCCGATATCGGCCCGGAACTCTTGGTTGAGCTTACCTCCAAAAGAGCGCTTGATCTGTGCAAAACCTGATGTGTTCTTAGACAAATGCATCGTCCCTCCAATGCCAACATCTAACCAACTGTCTTTTAGGTTAACTGTGCTTCTGTTATTGGCAGTTCCCCCGATCATGTGATAGTCGGCACGATACCGAGCAGTAAACTCTCTCAGACCGTCCACCTTGACAAAAGCGCTGCCAAGACTTCCTTTGTATCCGCCGGAAAGCCCAACTCGTCCTATCACGCTATTAATGGCTTTTGTTCTAACACCGACAGCGGTGTCCGTATCAAAGCTATTTCCCTTAATCCGACCGTACAAAATTTGGAACTGCGGCTCAACAAACCAATTTCCTTCCTTTCCGAAACAAATACGTTTCCCGGCTTCTGCGCCCAGCTGAATCGCATAGTTGTTAAAGCGACCTCTGGAAATGTAGTCATAATTATCGGAAACGGCAGTGAACTTATTGTGCATCCGGCTCAATTTAAACACTAAATCGACATACATATCGTTGTTCCAAAGGAACGTTCCGTAACCGCTTAAACTGGCCATATTATTTTTCTCAGAACCGCCGTTAGATAAGTCCGCGTTTCCTCGAAGAACAGTTAACCCGGCTCCCGCCAGCCACTTTCCGTTTTCTGTATGCGTTACTGTTTTATCTAAGCCCAATTGAATGCCTCCAAAATCGTTTCGGAAATAAACTCCATTTTTATCGTACTTATTCCTTCCGCCGATTACTCGGACCCATGGACCTTCTGCACTTTCATCATCCCTTATTTCTCCGAGTCGCTGATAAAGCGTCTCGTTATCTTGGCGCCAAATGAAGTATTGAGTCAGTCCGACTCCGTCAATACTTGTCATTGTTGAGGTCTTGTCATTAATAATTTGCGGCTCATCGGTCCCGTGCGAATCTCCTCCTTCGATACTTCCGACGATCTCTCCTTCGTATTGATAGCGGGAAGCTGCATCTCCGCTGTTTGCTTCGCTTTCAAATCCGATTTCCTTGACTTCGTCGGGGTTTCCGACCGAACCAATCGGTTTTAATGCATATGCCGCCCTATATTTATTGATCAAGCCCTCATTAATAGCCACTGTTCCGTGTTTGACCTCTCCATTAAGTTGGCTCGTCTCCAAATTTTCAGCACCTGTATCTACAAAAACTCGACGTGCTGCTGAGCGGAGAACTTTTTCTGCACCCTCGATTGATAATTTATCTGGATCTTCCCCCATAACGGCAAGATTAATTCGAGATAGCGACCCGTCCTCTTGTTTCTCCACTTGTTTCAAAAAGACTCCGCCGGAAGTTACGTTGTTTCCCTCTCTAGAAAAAACAAACAGTGCATTCCCCCGGAATCTGCCCTGGTTATAAAGACCGCTGTGATCACCAAAACGGATGCGGTATGGAGTTGCCTTTATTCCAACCGAAAGAAGAGAATTTTCAGGATTTCCCTTCCCCATCAACGACCGTCCGATGAAAATATTTACACCCGGGTTCAAGGTAAGCTCACCACTGTTTGACGGTGAATTTTCTAACTTGAGAACCCCAAGATTTGTATTCGTTCCGGCCGCGTATAAGGATCCCGACTCAATGGTAAATTTTCCTTTTAACACGGTAACCGCATTAGAAGCGTCATCATAATCGGGTTTCACAGAGCTAACATGAACAGCTGCGCCTCCTGCATATGTACCATTCTGCGTTTTGGAGCCCACTCTAATCCTCGCCCCATCTTCATTAAGAGACTCAATAACTTGAAGTCCGCCTCGGTTTGCAATGCCTACGGTTCGCCGACTAAAGCCTTCCTGTCCCTCAACGCTTTGTTGAGGTAAGTCTGTAGTGGCCTGAATCAAGTATTGAATCCCGATGTATTGATTAGGCTCTCCGTCCTCTCTGATTTGATTCCAATTCAGTACCCCGAAGACAGGCCATGAATTCCTTATCTCCGTTCCCCCATTTCCGGGATCATTGATCTTTTCTGCTTTTTGCTGCAAGGAATCTACAATCACGCTGCCAATCGATTTTATGATTTGTCGGCCGTTAAAAAATTCATTTGTTCGATTATGCGGACCTGACAAATCATCGATTCCACTTAAGATACCAATTGGATTCGCGTACAGGACGCCTATGGACTCAATATATTGAATCCCCTTGCCGCGCTCAACAACGCCAAAAGTAAAGTTTTGTTCCGGCGACCCTATTGAATCAATTCTTGAAAAAATTTCCTGATGGCCTTCTGTTTGCCCGGCGCTGTAATTAGCAATCGCGCTTCCTCGATTGTTGTAATAACTCATGGAGTCATATGAATGACCGCTGCTGATGGCAATGGAAGAAATCTTATCGTCCTTTTTACCGATAATTTGGGTCCCGCTCCAATTCGTAATGACTGCACCGTCATAATAGACTGAATTGGAGAAATTACCATTCAAGTCAAGTTGATAGGCATTTCCAACATTTGCTAACAACATACCGAAAGAACCGGATATTTTTTGAGGAGATTCCCCAAAACTATTTCCGTGTTCAAAAACCGTTCCATTTGCAGCGATGAGATTCTCACCAGGCTGGGAAGCATGATAAGACCCCGCAATTGGCTCCGAGAGTTCTTTCGCACCCAAATGACTCCAAAAGCTGCAGCCGAGAGCTGAGGCTATTGCCAAGCATAAATATTGGTTTAATTTTTTCCTTTTCAGATCAAACATGAATGTACAACCCATCGTAATATTAGTGTAGGTAACTCAAAACAAGTTATATAAAATTGCAGATGGTTAAATTAATAAGTTAAAACGGGTGGTATTAATTAACCAAAATAGGAAATCAAGGGATTAATCCGAAAATTATTTAGTAACGTCTTCATGGATATACAAAGGGATAGTTACCTAACGATATAAGGGGAAATTGATATTTGAAACTAAAAGTTGCTTTTTTGGACAACAGAATCCCCGCCGGTTAAATGGACTGTAAAACCACAGGGCTGCACGTCTTCAACCAATTTCGGTACTTTCCCTCCTTAAAAATCTCGATTCGGGCCGTGATAGGCCTTTCCTCTCTTCCGGAAATCCATAATGGCAATAGAAACAATCGGAGGATGCATGAGCTCGATCACAGACGTCTATAGTCCAAGGACGACATTTCGTTGTACACGCCTTCGCGGCGCTAAGGTCGGGAGTTCCGTCTGCCAATTTTGTGCAGTCGGATGTTCTCAATTGGGCTTTTTTAAAGACGGAAAATTAATCGATGTTGAGGGAGATCCTAGAAGTGCCGTTAACGAAGGCAGACTTTGCCCCAAGGGCTCTTCTACGTATGCTCTGAATGAGAACCCTTATAGAAAGGTCAAACCGATGTACCGCGCACCGGGTTCTGATCATTGGGAAGAGGTCTCTTTGGACTGGATGCTGGATACGGTGGCAAAACGTATTTGGGACACTAGGAATAAAGGATTTGTAGAAAAAGATCCGACAACCGGCATTACGGTCAATAACTGCGCCAATATCGGCTTTATCGGCGGTTCGGCGAACGACAATGAAGAATGCTATCTTTTCAGAAAACTCTTCACCGGCGGCCTCGGTATTCTGCCGGTTGAGAACTCTGCTCGTTACTGTCACTCGACGACCGTTGCTGCCTTAAGCCCAACCTTCGGTTTCGGTGCCTGCACCAACCCGCCTCGTGATCTTCTCAACAGCGACTGCATCCTAATCATGGGCTCGAATATGGCCGAAGCCCACCCTTGCGCCTTCTATTGGCCCATGCAGGCCAAAAAGAAGGGTGCGGTAACCATTCATGTGGACCCTCGCTACACCCGTACGAGCGCGGCTTGCGATCACCATGTGCATATTCGCCCGGAAACCGATATTGCTTTCCTTTCCGCGATCATTCGCTATATTCTGGAAAAGGACTTATGGTTCAAGGAATATGTGCTTGCTTATACCAATGCCTCAACCATTATTAATCCGAAATTTAATTTTGATCAAAACACGGGCTTATTTAACGGTTGGGATCCGACTACCCGTTCTTACAGCAAAGAACCTAATTCTTGGGACTATGAGTACGAAATAAATCCTGACGGTTCCCGTGGAGCGCCAAAAACAGATCCGACTCTTCAGGATCCTCACTGCGTATTTCAGCTGCTCAAAAAACAGGTGGAAAAGTACACCCCGGAAGCTTCGGCCAATATTTGCGGCTGCCGCCCCTGCGACATTATTAAAGTCGCCGAACTTTTGGCTCGCAATTCCGGGCCCGACAGAACCTCGGCGTTCTGTTACGCTACCGGCTTTACACAGCACTCGGCCGGTTCTCAGATCATCAGAACCTGTGCAATTCTTCAAACACTGCTCGGAAACATCGGAAGACCGGGCGGAGGCATCCTCGCTCTTCGCGGCCACTCCAATGTCCAGGGTGCAACGGATATCCCGACATTGTTTGCCGATCTTCCGAACTACATCCCGCTGCCAAAGGTTGCAGAGGGGAACGCCACGCTCAAAGACTATCTCGCCAACGGCCATGGATTCAGCGGTGCGAGAAACAAGTCAGATGGTATGTGGAAACTCGAAACTGAACGCGGTTCATGGGCTTCTCTTCCAAACTACATGGTTAGCCTCCTAAAAGCCTGGTACGGCGACTACGCTGTAAAAGAAAACGAATACGGATATCAGTGGCTTCCGAAACTCGGCGGCAATGAGTCTTTAACCGTCACGATTGAACGGGCAAAGAAAGGCGAAGTCGACGGCCTGTTGGTTTTTGGTCAAAACATTGCCGTTACGAACCCCAATACCGGTTGGGGGCGCGCCGCGATTCGCAACCTTAAGTGGCTGGTTGTCTGTGATTTATTCGAAAACGAAACCGCTTCTGTCTGGTATGCGGACCCGAATGGTCCTAAACCCTCAGAAGTTCAAACCGAAGTGTTTTACCTCCCGACAAATTCCTGCTTAGAAAAGGACGGCTCTGTCAATAATACAGAACGCTTGATGCAGTGGCATGACCGTATTAAAGCCGCACCCGGAGAATGCCGATCAGATGCCTGGTGGACTTATCAGCTTGGTAAGAGACTCAAAGCTTTGGCTGAAAGCTCCGGTCTTCCAAGAGATGAAGGTTTACGCAGTCTCACGTGGTCTTATGATGTGCCGCAGGGTAAGCAAAATGAAATGGGACTTCCTCCGATCGAGGGAGACTGTGACTTGGATGCCGTCGCTTTTGAAATGAACGGCTTTGATACGGCTACCGGGCGACCTGTTCAAGGTTCCTCTGAACTTAAGAGTGACGGGACAACTGCTTGCGGCTGCCGCCTGCTTGCCGGTTTCATCAACGAAGCGGGAGAAAACCTCACCAAACGGCGCGACGGCGGAACGGTCGATCATGAAATCGATCTGACTTATCGTTTTGCTTGGCCTACCAACTCCCGCATTCTCTATAACCGGTGCTCTGCCGCACCGGACGGTCATCCGTGGTCAGAGAGAAAGAAGCTCGTCTGGTGGGATGAGCACGAACAGAAGTGGGTCGGATATGACAAACCGCAGTTCGACGCAACTAAACCGCCTAGCTACCGGCCCGCTCCCGATGCCAGAGGCGGCGCTGCTCTGGACGGCACCGCTGCATTCGGCGCCCACTCGGACGGCAAAGCCTGGCTCTTCGTTCCCTATGGAATTAAAGAAGGACCCTTCCCTGTCTTCTATGAGTCCGTTGAATCGCCATATACCAATACTCTTTGGAGCACGAGCCGCGTTCCGGATGTCACAATCATCGACGATCCGATGAATCCGGTAACCGAGCCCGGAGATCCGGCCTACCCGACAGTGATGACGACTTACCATATGGTCGAACACTGGATGTCAGGCTCCATGACGAGAACCATTCCCTGGCTAGTAGGCCTGCAGCCGAGATCTTTCATCGAAATATCACCGGAATTAGCTGAAAGCATAGGAGTCACGACAGGAAACTATGTTTCCGTCAAGAGTCCGAGAAATGAAATTCAAGTGAGAGCTCTTGTCACACCGCGTTTGAGAATCGGCGTTATCGAAGGGCGCCAGGCGAGCATCGCCGGCCGCTTTGTCTGCTCGGGTTATAAGGGTATCGTCTGCGATCCGATTACTAACGACTTAAGCCCTGCGGATATGGCCGGTGACGGCCTGATCCCGAGCTCAAAGAGCTTCGTGGTGAAGATTGATAAGCCGGATATGAGCAAGATTGAAAAATTCAATGAATTCCCTGTTGAATACCCGAAAGGAATGTCGGAGCCGATTCCTGAGACACCATGGGCCGCACAACCGGAAGAGAGGAACTAAATATGAAATCCATCAATTCCAAAAACATCTTTGACGTCGTCAAAGAGAAATATGCGCCCGATCAGCCGAAGAAGAATCACAAGATTGATCCGATCTACAGCCTGTTTGATCGAAATGATCCGCTCCCGAAGTGTCAGGAATTGGCTTTTTTTACTGATACTTCTATCTGTACCGGATGCAAAGCCTGCGAAGTAGCCTGCAAGCAATGGAATCAGTTGGAGTCGGATCCTTATCATTGGTCCGGTGATAGTTACGACAACACCGGCGACCTTTCCGCAAATAATTGGCGCCACGTAAAGTTCATAGAACGATTCTCTGAAAAGAATGCAGTTGATCGTCCGGCTCCGGCTACGATTGATGCTCTTCTTAAAGAACCTAAGGCCGGGAAATGGCTCTTCATGAGCGACCAATGCAAACACTGCCGAACCTCTCCCTGCCATGAGGCTTGCCCAACCGGTGCAATTGTGCGCAACGAATTCGGAGGAGTGTATTACCAGACAGATATCTGCATGGGCTGTGGAATGTGCGTCGCAGCATGTCCCTTTGGAGTTCCTGAAATCAGTCCTAAGTCAGGTCACTCCATGAAGTGTGCGGAGTGTTATGACCGCTTGAGAGACGGTTTGCGCCCCGCGTGTCAGGAGGCTTGTACGACAGGAGCAATTCAATTCGGACCGAGAGAGCTGATGGTCCGAGAAGCGCGCGACCGAGTGAACTATCTGATCACCCATGGGCATCCGGAAGCTCAGCTCTATGGTGTCGATCCGTTTGAAAACTACGACAGCTTGAATTCCTTCTACCTCTTAATGGACAAGCCCGAAGTTTACGGCTTACCCTCCGATCCGGTCACGCCGACAAAATACATGCCGGGCGATTATCTGAGAGGAGCTGCAACGCTCATTCTTTGCGCTGCAGCTATCGCGGCCTGTTTAGTCTGAGGAGGAAAAGATGAACATGACCAACATGAATAATCCTAAACCTTGGGCTGAAGGGCATCCCTCCCTTTATCAAGGACACGATATTACGCATCGCCCCGACTGGGGAAACATTATTGTTTGGGATGCTTTCTTTAACAATCTGACCGCTGGCTTCATGGTGTTAACCGGTATCGCCTGGTTTGCCGGTCCTCCTCTTTTTGCAGCAATTTTGCCTTTTGCATTAACACTTGCGCTGCTCATCGTGCTGGTAGACCTCGCGTTGTTAGTCTTTGACCTCGGAGATCCTCCCCGCTTTATCCATGCAATGCGCATACTGCATTTCACTTCGCCGCTTTCGGTCGGTGTTTGGGGACTGGCTTGTTATGCAACTTGCTTAGGCTGTGCAGTAGCCGTTTACTGGCTGTCTGTTTTTTCAGTTGCGACAAACGACTTTTTAGCGCCTTACATCGGCTGGCTGGATATTTTGATGCGGCTCTTTACCGTACTGGCTTTCATCGGCGCAGTGGTTGTCATTTGCTATAAAGGCGTTGCATTTAGCTGCACATCACAACCTGGTGTTAAAAAAGCTCGCTGGCTGACTTCCTTTATGGTCTCGGATGCACTTCTGATGGGCTGCGGTCTTTACGCCATTCTTGCCGGCTGCTTGGGATTTTGGGATGCATGTGCCTACTTGTTGATGCCCTTCCTCATTCTCGAAGTCGCTAGAACCGTTGCTTTCAGCCTGCTTTGGATGGAAACTTCAGAAAGAGCTCGGCGAGTTTATTCCGGAGAAAACACTCTTCTTCGTATTTGGGTATACCTCATCGGAGGTCTGCTTGCCGCTGTTTTAGCTTTCTTTGGTGTGTACGGGATGTGCGCCGCCGGGGCTTTAGTGCTGCTGACCGGCGTGTTTGAACGCTATTGGCTCATCGGTATCACAAAGAAGATTTAAGAAGAAGAAACCGGGTCGGAGTTAAGACCTCGGTTTCCTCCTCTTGTCTTCGAGTGAATAAATGCTGCAGCAGAAGGCTTCCTGAAGTATGCAGCCGTTTTATCCGCGGCTGTACCCCAAGAATCGTATTTGTATTATCCGGTTAAGTGTTTGATATGTGGCGATTGATTTTCCCGATTTTTGGTGCGATTTTATTCGGGGCCCACTTGTACTTTTGGGGAAATTACCTCCTTTTGCCTATCCCCGTAATCTTATTGATTTTATTGTTTATTCCTTTCAGGCCCGTCTGCTGGATTTGGGAGATCTGTTTAATTTGTTTCGGCATTGAATGGCTAATTTCCGCTTACCAGCTTTATTTGCGCCGAATTTCAGCGGGAATGCCTTTTGCTTTAGGAACATCCATCCTCGTAGCCTGTGGGATTTTAACCATGGTCTCTGCCAGTGTCTTTTTCAGCAGACAGATCAAAAATCGTTATCCGCTACATGTTTGAATCCTAACTTCAAGTCAACTACCTCGGCCTTAAGGCCGGGGCTTGAAAGAGCCTCTAGTTGACTAGCCTCAGGCCGTCGTTTGGCGGACTACGTTGGTCGGGAATCTATAGGCACCGCGGGATGCAGATCCTAGTCCCGCGCTCTGCGGCCGATGGTTAAAAGCTCTGAGAGGTAGGAGCGGTGCTGTCGGCTTGAAACCCCTTCCAACATTGGCGAAGGATCACAACCGGTCGAAAGACCGAGGAGATAAAACTTGAGAGTATTTCTTGAACAAACGCGGAAAACCGCTGATGCTGGGTACAAACATGTCGGACTTTCCGCATCAACTGAAAAGGCTGAACTTTATGCATCCCAAGTCGAACTGCGGCAGGACATCACCGATCTTCTCTCCGCTCGTCGTGCGTTACGACGGGCTCGTAGAAACCGCAAAACGCGCTACCGCGCGCCGAGATTCGACAACCGCATTCGCACCAAGTGCGAAGGCTGGCTTGCTCCGTCGGTTGAAAACCGAATCAACGCGTATTTGTCGCGCATAGAAGCAGTTCTTCGATTGCTTCCGATCACGAAGATCACCGTGGAAACGGCGTCTTTCGACACGCAGCTGCTGAAGAGTCCGGACATTGCAGGGGAAGAGTACCAAAAGGGAGAACAGCTCGGCTTCTGGAACGTCCGCGAGTATGTTCTTTTCAGAGACGGACACGTTTGTCAGCATTGTCACGGCAGATCGAAAGACCCGGTGCTCAATGTTCATCACTTGGAGAGCAGACGTACAGGCGGCGATTCCCCCGACAACCTGCTCACGCTTTGTGAGACGTGTCATAAGGCGCTTCACCGCGGCGAAATCACGCTGAAGACAAAGCGCGGACAATCGTTCCGTGCGCAAGCCTTCATGGGAATTATGCGCTGGGTGGTTTTGGACCGCCTGAAGGCGTCGCACCCGAAGCTAGAGGTGCAAAACACCTACGGCTACCGGACCAAGCACGCGCGGATCTCGAACGGCATTGCCAAATCGCATTGTGCGGATGCTTTCTGCATCGCCGGCAATCTTGGCGCCGAAAGGCTCGGCGAACTCTTCTTCCAGAAGCAGACGCGTCGGAACAACCGGCAGATTCACAAGCTTTCCATCCTCAAATGCGGCATTCGAAAACGCAATCAGGCGCCCTTTGAGGCCAAAGGCTTCCGTCTTTTTGACAAGGTTGCCCGCAAGGGAGAAGAAGGCTTCATTTTCGGCCGTCGATCATCCAAAACTTGACGGAACCCGCATTTCGGCAGGCATCAGCTACAAGAAGCTGCATCTGCTGGAAAAGAGACAAACCTATTTAACTGAAATTCGAAAAAAGGAGGCGCTTCCTCCCCTCCCTGAACGCAGGGGACTCCGCGCCTAAATGTGATGAAAACGACGGCATACTTACACAAAATATGCCGTCGATAAAAAATCAAAAAATTTTAAAACACGCCTTCTGAACGCATTTTTGACAGTTCATTTGCGACATAGGCCATCTCCTGCGGCGTACCTAAAGAAATGCGGCACCAATTCATTGCAGGAGGGAACGGTCTGCCGACCATGATGTTTCGAGCAGCCATCTTCTTCTGGAATGCACGAATCGGTTCGTTTAACTCAAAAAACATGAAGTTCGTGCTCGAAGGGAGGTATTTAACCCCGAGCTTATCTAAACAAGAAGCTAAAATCTCTCGGCTCTCTAAGTTCGAAGCTCTGGAATAAGCCTGGAACGGTTCATCATCTAAGGAAACCAAAGCAGCAGTAACACCCGGATAGTTCAATTTTTCACCGGCTACCTGATCTTTCATCATCTTGATAATGCTCGGAGCGCCGACCGCAAAACCAACCCGCATCCCGGCCATAGCATATAGCTTCGAGAATGTCTTTAAGAGAACTACGTTGTCCAGCCCGTCCTGAATTAAACCTGCCATCGATTTGAATTTCGGATCGCTGACATACTCCGCATAGGCCTCATCCGCGATAAACAGGGTATTGTCCGGTTTACTCTTGACCCAAGGTTCGATTTCAGAGGCAGGTGTAACAGTCGACGTCGGGTTGTTGGGGTTGACGAAATAAACAATGGAGAAGCCGTCGAAACCGTCCACTGCCTTCTTGAGCCCTGCGACATCGACCTTCCAATCCGCGAGCATCGGAACTTTTACAACAGGAACGTTATAGAGGTTCGCAAAGTGCTCACCGTCGCCGTAAGTCAGTTCCGGAATAACCAACTGGACTTTGGGAAGACGGGAATATGCGCCCATTAGAGCTCTGATCCCTTCAGAAGAACCGTCCGTCAAAAGAAGGAAATTCTTTGGAACTTTATACATATCGCAAAGCTTACCGTGGAGCTGTGTAATCTCTGCTTTCGCGTAACGGTTCCCTTTTGCAACGGCGTCTCGTGCGGCTGCCTGGGCGCTCGGACTCATACCTAAAGCGTTTTCATTAAAATTGATACGAATTGGATTTTCCGCTGTCGGAGCCAAAAATGAAATGTTCGCTGCTGTCTCCTGTGAAAAAGCCTTAACAGGAAGCGCTGCACTAACAGCAGCTCCAAGCAAACTGAAATTGAGGAAAGTCCGTCTTCTTAAAGCGAGAGAGTTTGACATTTAAGTTCTCCTGTTTGTGTTTGAATGCACTTCAACCACACGCATATTTCGTGCCAATTTTTTATGGTGTGAATAGCGCTTCCAAGCGGTGCAAACAAGGAAACTGCAGAAAAATCCCCCGCTTAGTGCACAACTAAGAAGCAAGCAGCACAAAAGCGGGGCAATAATTATTTTAAATATTGAAAAATTTCAATAACTTTCGATTAATGGAGCAGCAGCATCGCAATAAAGAAGATGGAAAGCAGGTACATCTCAATTCGGATCTTTTTGAACTTTCCGGCGATCAGGTTAATCAGAACATAACTCAGCAGACCGAAGACGATACCGTTTGCGATGCTGTAAGTTAGCGGAATTGTGATAATGCAGATGAATGCCGGGATGGCTTCGGCATAATCATTCAAATCTATTTCTTTAATGCAGGAGATCATTAAGAAACCGACCAGAATTAAGACAGGAGCGGTTGCCTGAGCCGGGATAGATAAGAAAAGCGGCGCAAAGAAGAGAGACAAAAAGAAGCAAACCGCAATCACAAAAGCCGTTAACCCCGACTTGCCTCCGACGGAGACACCAGCCGCGCTCTCTACATAAGTAGAGATCGCGCTCGTTCCCATGCAGGCTCCGATGGTAGTACCCATCGCATCGGCGAAGAAGGACTCTTTCATTCTCGGCATTTTTCCGTCTTTAACAAAACCGCCCTTGTATAAAAGGCTAACCAGAGTGCCTAAAGTATCAAATAGGTCCATGAACAAGAACGAAAAAACAACCATCACCATATCTACAGTGAAAATGTTGTGCCATTCAAATTTCATGAAAATCGGTTCTACAGAAGGCGGAACGGAGACAAATCCGTCTAAATGGGTCAGACCGAACGGTATGCCGCAGATCGTTGTAATCGCGATGCCGATCAATAAGGCACCGGGAATATTTTTAACGAGAAGAACGGCGGTTGAAATCAAGCCGACGATAACCAGCAGGACACTAGGCTGAAAAATTTGACCGAGAGCGACCAGAGTTGCATCGTTTTTAACGGAAATTCCTGCATTTTGCAGACCGATAAAGGCAATAAAAAGACCAATACCCACTCCAATCGCTTTTTGAATACTCGGCGGTAGGGAATAAACGATCTTTTCTCGAATATTGGTAACGGTTAGAAGGATGAATATCAGACCTTCCAGTAAGACTGCTGTCAGCGCAAACTGCCAGGTATGCCCCATGGAAAGGCAGACGGTATAGGCAAAGAAGGCATTAATACCCATACCAGGAGCAAGCCCGAAAGGCATCTTGGCGTAGAGCGCCATGATAAGAGTCGCAATGCCGGAGGTAATCGCCGTGGTAGCAAAAAGCGCTCCTTTATCCATTCCCGTAATGCCGAGAATGGCCGGGTTTACGGCCAAAATATAGGCCATTGTGAGGAAAGTTGAGACACCGGCGATGATTTCAGTTCTGATCGTCGTCGTTGCAGGATCAAATCCGAAGTATTTTTGAAGAAGCTGGTTCATTTCTACAAGCGGTGTTTGAAGAGCAGGAAAATTAAGCAAAAACCCGAGAATAAAAATTGTTGCCCTCGAAGTTTTTGGCGAAAAACCAGGATTGTAGAAGAAAAATTTCTCGATTCTCTTTACTGCCGCCCAGCTCAAGTAGAAAATAGTTAACAAAGGTGCTTGAGATCCGGCTAAGCACCAAATATTTTCCTATTACTCTAGGCATTGAGGTAAAAACAATTTTTATTCAACAAGTTGCCACTTTACAAACTTTCTTCCTTGCAAAGAGTAAATCAGCACCATCCTAATTAATTCTTGAACGTGGTGTTGTTTTCCATGATTCTGCCTTAATACCTGTGAAATAGCCTCTTCCAGCCTTTTCTCCGAGCTTTCCCCTTCACGAACCACTTTGAACTCGAAAACCCAATGCGTAATTCCAGCGCGAACTTCCAAATCGCTGCGACCTTTGTTGTTGTGAACCTCTATGCTCGGCTCCAGTCCGAAACAAGAAAGAAAAACTTGAGCCAAGGCCCGAACCGAACTCTCATCCCTAACCGGGTAGTTCTTGTAATCAATGGAGAGAAACGCCTTATTAAGTAGTTGGAAAACAGCCTCTGCGTTTCCGTTAAAAAGTTCTCGGATAACGTCGCTTGCTCCTACCTGCACCAAATTCCGGCCGTCCAAAATCTGCTCCGTGTATAACTGCGCCATGGACGAACTGACTTCTCGATTTGGATAACCGACGAAGGCCGTTTCATATTCGACATTTTTAATCGTTAAATAGCCAGCTTGAGTTAATAATCCGACATCGGAGAGCCCGTCGACATCAGAAGAGCCACTTAAATGGGACAGGGCAATTGATTTCGTCTTTGCGTAATCCTTAGGATTACTCAAAATATGTGTCTTCATATATTGAATTAGGACAGACGATTTTCCTCCGCTTTCAAACCAATAATTCTTCAGCCCCCTTTCCGGTTCTGCCATAAATTTGAGAAGAGACCAGGGTGCGAAAACTTTCTGACGCGCTGTCTCTTCAAAACAAAAACCGTCGTATTGTTTAGTTAAGTCGTCCAGAAGCCGGACTTCATCCAAACCAAGAAGTTTGGACGCTCTGACTAAGTATTCCGAGAAATACTCTTTCAGTTCGATATGGGTATAGCCCAAAAGAGAGCCGTATCTCGGGCTCAAAGAGATATCGTTTAGGTTGTTAAGCTCAGAAAAAATGCTGAGTTTATTAAACGTTATAATTCCGGTGAGGAATAAAAATCTGATTACCCTGTCATTAGACTTTAGCAGAGCATAAAAAGCAGACAAAGCCTCTCGAACTCTTGCGAAACCAAACTGGTCATTTATTACAGTCGTTAATGGAGCATCGTATTCATCTATCAAAACTACTAGAGATGAGTCTGGCAATTTCTTTAGAAAAGCCTCTAATTGATTGAGAATCGAACCTCCTCGGGCGCTTTCTGTGAAGCCCACGGCTGAGAATCTATGCGACAAATATTCAGCTAAGAGCGAATCGAAATCCTCCGTATCAGTACTTTTTAGGCGAGAAAAATCCAAACGAACAACAGAATAAGTTTTTACCTCTTTCCATAGTTTTTCGATCTTGAGACCTTCAAAATTTTTGAGACCGTCCCTAAACAAAGTTTCAAAAGTCGAAATTAATAGGGACTTGCCAAACCTTCTTGGACGGGCGAGAAAGTATTTTTGTCTTTCAGAGGCAAGTTCGTATACGAACTCCGTCTTGTCTACATAAGTTTGACCAGCTGACCTGAGAGCGGAAAAGTCCGATGTCCCGATTGGCAATGGTTGTAAGTTCATGACGAAGCCTCTTCAAATGAAATTGCTCTTTACTGAAGTTTAGCGAAGGCGAATTATCAGACAGAGCAAAAATCTTCCCAATATCGCAAAGTTCCGTTCGCTAACTCAAGAATCCTCCTAGAATGCGAGCTATGGCTACGAAGGATAAAAGAACGGAACAGCTGTTTTCTCTTATCAGAAACGGCGCGCAATTAAACGTTTGTGACCAAATCGAACTCGTTTGGCGCTTAAGCCTGCCTGCGATTTTTGCTCAGATTTCTTTCGTGATGGTCCAGTACATCGACGCAGCTATGGTCGGTCACCTCGGCGCAAACCCAGCGGCCTCGATCGGATTGGTCTCTTCCTCTCTCTGGTTTGTTTGGGGACTTATTACTTCCGTCACTGCAGGCTTTACGGTTCAAGTCGCACAAAGAATCGGTGCAAAGCAATTCGATGAAGCTCGATCCGTGCTCCGGCAATCATTGTTTGTCGGCGGACTTATCAGCATAGCAATAGCTGTAGTTGGTGTTGTTCTTGCCCCTTATGTTCCGACTTGGCTCGGTGGTGCCCCGGAATTGTATGCGGACGCAAAAACTTACTTTGCCATATTCTGCCTCGGAACACCGGCTGCATTCTTAGGATTTGTTGCCTCCAGCATGCTTCGAAGCACCGGAAATGTAAAACTTCCGAGCATGATTAATATCGGGATGTGCTTCTTGGACGCCATATTTAATCTTCTGCTGATCTTTCCGACTGCTGAATACGACGTTCTTGGTTTAAACATTACTGTTCCCGGTGCCAACCTTGGGGTTGCCGGCGCTGCTTTAGGGACCATCTTGGCGGAGTTGGCCAGCACATGTTTGCTTCTTTGGTTCTTGGTTGTGAAGTCTGACAAAATTGCCCTCGTCGGCCACCCAGGCTCTTTCCTTCCTGAGATTTTCTGCATGAGGCGAGTTGTCAGAATCGGCTCTCCGATCGCCATAGAAAGAATGGCCATGAGCAGCGCCCAAATCGTTACGACGATGATTGTGGCGCCATTAGGACCTCTATCTTTGGCGGCTCATTCTTTTGCCATAACCGCTGAGAGCTTGTGCTATATGCCGGGTTACGGGGTTGCTGATGCCGCTTCCACCATCGTAGGTCAAAGCATCGGAGCAAAACGGCCGGACATGGCAAGAAGATTTGCCAAGATCAACGTCATCATGGTCATGGTCATCATGTCGGCTATGGGCGTAGTGATGTATTTGACAGCTCCTTGGATGATTGGGTTTATGACGACTAATCAATCCATTGTCGAATTAGGATCCAGTGCTCTGCGAATTGAGGCGTTCGCCGAGCCGATGTTTGCTGCTGCTATTGTTAGCTGCAGTATCTTTGTGAGTGCCGGATTTACGTTGTTCCCAAGCCTTATGAATTTAGGGAGCATGTGGCTCATCCGTATTCCTTTAGCTTACTACCTAGCTTCTAGAATGGGATTAGACGGTGTCTGGGTTGCGATGGCTTTTGAATTGTGCTTCAGAGGTGCAATCTTCCTATTTGCTCTTTCAAGATTTGATTTTTCTAAGCGCCGGGGTATTGAAGATTAACAACGTCGTCAATAAGCAGAATGCCGGCTTAACGCCGGCATTCTTCAAATCAAAGTGAGATTGATTTCAAATTCGATGATTAAAATCTCAGTGTAACCAGTACGTTCCTATTGAGAACTTTAAAGCCGTCTTTATCCGCGATAAGACCGCGAACATCGTCAAGAGACTCAGGGAGAGCGAAAGCTCTTTCAATCATCTCGTTCTTCGGGTCAATCTCAAAGATACAGTTAAAGTTTTTACTCACCGCAAACAGTTTTCCTTCATACATCGACAAGCCCGTGACGTAAAGTTCACCCAAGCTTCGTCCTTCTTTCAGTAGATTTGTCTTAGGTGTAAATTCGCCGGATGTCACCATGTCTTTCATCAGCTGTTTGCTGATCACAAATGTTTTATGGTCACGATTATTCGGAACGGTTGCCATGTAGTTATATTCACCGTCGGAGGCAGCGCTCATGACATGATTAAACTTAGAGCGAACAGTATCCACACGGCCGCGTCCCAGAGCCAAGAAATGATCCTCTCCCTTAACAAAGTCAGAGTACCTTCCGATTAGCTGTTTATCCGGATCGTCAGTCACGTTCTTTTCAAACTTCAGGAAGCTCTTATTAGATCCCATCAAGAGGTACTTGCCGTCTTTCCACGGAATAAGACCGACCGTCGGATCGATCGTGGCAGAATACAGAGGATCCATCTCAAACTCATCGACCAACTTGAGATCGGGGGTCAGGAAAAAAACGTTGTTTTTAGAGCTGACAACATATTCTCCGTTGATAAGAGTCAAAGTATTCAACGGCTGACGGATTCCGATCTTTTCCTCTGAAACAATACGAAGTTCCTTCTCCGTTTTCAGAGGTCCCTCTGACGCTTTATGGTTGAACGAAATGCCTAACTTCTCTGCGTTTGGAGCGAATGCAAAATCCGGAGCCTTCACATCTCGCTTACCCAAGAAACTAATGGTCTTGAAATGTCCGTTCATTCCGGAACCGGTATGAATAATATGTTTGGGATCCCAAGAAAAACGAATCGGATCACCTTGCCCATAATTAGGAGGAAGTCCCGTCGAAACCGCAGCCTGGAGGCAATTAGAGGCGAGAACAATTGCAGATAGGAAAAAACAAAGTTTTCCCCACCAATTCAAAGTCCGCCAATTATTACCGTTTTCGCTTGCCGGCGCTAATACCTTAGGCGCAAAAAAGAACATAACTCCGAGGAGAATAATGACGGCCCAAAACACAACCTCGGCCCAAAAATAAGTATGAGCACCCAGAACCATCAAGCCAAAACCTTGATCCAGATCTCGGGCAGAGTGCGGAGCGATATGACGGAAAGACTGCCAAAGGCCAACCCCGGTGAAGATGAGGAGAGAGGCAATGTATTTCGGTTTAAAGCCGTAACGAACAATAAAAAAAGCACACAGCGCGATGAATATCATCGCAATTCTCTGTCCCCAGCAAAGCGTACAAGGAGAATCGCCAAGGATATACCCGAAAACCATGTTGGCAATGCCGACCGGAAAAAGAAAAACAATGGCTGCAGCAGTGCAGAGAAGGAAATAGAAGAAAGTGCCTCTTGAGGTATCTAAAGAAATATTTTTGTTTTCTGACATTCGATGTCTCCTACAGATTCATGTTGCCTAACAGAGCACCGGATGTATGGCCGACATATAGGTAAATCATAAGAAGCCAGCCAAGCCACATGGCAGTAAAAGCCCAATTCTCTGCTTTGGGTCTTAGCCATATAATCAAAAGCGCTATAAAAGCCAAAATTAGTTGTAAAAATTCCATTATTTTTCCAATTGTGATCGGTTCATCCCAGAGACAAATATCAATTTAACGAGGCAGATAGATGGGAAACCTAAGCCAAAGCATTTGTCTCAAACACTTTCAAAATATCCTGATCACTCCATTAGGGATTTCAAAAGTCGGGTGAGTTTAACAAAAATTACACCTTTACATGTAAAGAGGTTATTTGGCCTTTAGGAAGCGGGATGTTTGAGAAGGTTATCCGTGAACATGTTCACACTTTAATTACTGCTGATTAACTCTTTGTATGTCACGCAAAAAAGCTATCAGTACCTCTTAATTTACTGTTTCCCTTCATTAAATTATTAATAAGAAAAACTCAAACCTAGGAGACAAAAATGAGCGCTTGGCTGCAAACCAAAAGCTGGGAAGAAGCAAAGGAAGCAATCGCCAGATCCAAAGGCGTTGCTATTGTCCCGATCGGAAGTGTGGAACAACACAGTTATCACCTTCCATTAGGCACGGATACTTACGTCGCAATGACTATAGCTGAGGAAGCAGCGGAAAAAACCGGTGCAGTCCTGACTCCGCCAGTTTGGTTCGGCTGGAGTCCCCATCACATGGTACTACCGGGGACCGTCACAATCCGACCTGAGGTACTGTCTGAATTGACCTACGACATCATCGAATCCTTGAATGCTCACGGTCTGAATAAGATTATTCTGATCAACGGTCATCGCATCGTGAACGTTGTTTGGATGCAGATCTGCGCACAGAAAGCTCAGAGCAAGCTTGGCTGCACCGTCAAGATTTTTGATCCGGCTTACATGAGCAAGGATATTGTGAAGGAACTGGGCTTCGGTCCGGTCGGACACGCCGAAGAAGTAGAAACTTCTCATATGATGGCTCGCTACCCGGACATGGTTCACTTGGAAAAGGCTGTGGATAATCCCATCAAGGATACGCCGCTCTATTCCGTCGATCCGACTTACGAACATGACACACTTTGTTATGTTCCGAGCACGATTGATCATGCAAGAGCAGCCGCGAAAAAATCCGGAGGATGTACCGGGGAACCTTCTAAATCGGATGCACGTCGCGGCCAGATCTATCACGATCACCTAGTTAAAAACTTGGTCTCCGTCGTTGAGCAGCTCCAAAACGCTTAACCCAAGGAGAATATTATGAAACTATCCGGACACAAGTTATTTTATGCGGTGCTGATCGTCAGCGTCCTTATGGTCAATCCGCCGATTGTCTTTTGGTTTAACGACTATTGCGTAGAACATCCGCTCTTATTGGGCTGGCCAACCATGTACATTTGGCTTGAATTCTGGTTCTTAGTCATGATTGCCGACTTCATTATTGCTGCCTACAAACTCAAAGCGTGGGATTGTCGGCAGGACCAAAAACCCATCGTGCCCGTGCAGCGGCCTGAACTGTAGGAGGTCCAAATGAATATCGGATTAGTGATTTTAGCCGTCTATATCGCCGTACTTTTAGGTATTGCGCTTTATGCCTCCAAAAAAGATAAGAAAAACATCAAGGACTTTGCCACAGGCGGTGGGCTTGGCATTTTCATTCTGACACTGACATTCTCAGCAACCTACCATAGTGCTTATGCCTTTATGGGAGCCGGCGGATTCGCCTACAAAAACGGTATCGGCTGGTGGTGCAACGGATTATGGACAGTTCTTCCGGGCGTCCTCTTCTGGGTTTGGGGGCGGCGCTTTTGGTATTTAGGCAAGCGTTACGGTTATTTGTCTGTATCAGACTACGCCTCTGACGTATATCAATCGAAAACCGTAGGCATTCTTGTAACGCTCATCACGATGATCTTTACTATCCCGTATGTGGCGATTCAAGCCATTGGATGCAGCTACATTTTCCAAACGATCTCCGGAGGCATGCTGAGCTACACCGTTGGAGCATTGATTTTCTTTGCCATCATGATCGTATTGGTCTGGTTAGGCGGGATGAAAGGTGTTGCCATCACCGACGCCGCTCAAGGGGTATTTATGTTCGCCGGCCTACTCGGCGGTTCGCTTTGGGTTATCCTTGCAAATTTCCCATCCGTTGCAGATGCCTACCAAGCAGCGTTCTCTCATACGCCGGAACTCTTCACAATGCCGGGGCCAAACGGCGTCGTAACCGCTCAGGACTGGGTTTCTCGCTGGATCGTCATTACATTCGGCATGATGATGTTCCCGCAGGTCACCTTGCGCTTTTTCGCCGGAAAAAATCTTAACGTCATGAAATGGTCAGCCGTCTTCTCGTCTATCTATCTGACGATGATTTACGTATTTACGCCTTGCGTCGGGATGATCGGCCGACTTTTAATGCCTGATATCGCAGCCCCGGATACGATTTTCCCAGAACTGCTGCTTAAATACACTCCTGCTGTATTTGCTGCACTAATCATCAGCGGAGCCCTCGCAGCAGCCATGTCTACCGGAGATTCCCAGCTACACGCAACTTCTACGATGGTCGCGACCGATATCTACAAAAAATTCGTGGACAAAAAGGCCAATGAAAACACGCTCTACAACGTCGCAAAGATCGGTGTTTTGATTATCGGTTTGGCATCGGTTGTTTTTGCATTAACTCGCCCAACAGCCCTCGCTGATCTGTTGGTACTTTCTAACGGCGGAGTTGCCGTCCTTGTTCCGGCCGTTATCGGCGGTTTGTACTGGAAGAAAGCAAGCCGCGAAGGAGCCATCGCTTCGATCGTTATCGGTGAAATCTGCATGGTATCTATGACTTTTATCTTCAAAGTCTCGCCGTTCGGATTTTCGGGTGCACTCTGCTCGATGCTTATTTCTTTGATTATTTTCGTTAGCGTTTCGTTTATAACAAAGCCTCAAGCGCACACTTCTGAAGTTATTTCTTCAATTAATAATTATTTTGCAGAAGATAAAGCTGTAGAAGAAACCCAAAACAATCAAGGCGCTTTAGCTATTGATTAAGAAAAAATATATTTTTCTAATTGAGCTCTCTAAGATCAATTCATCTCAGAGAGCTTTTTTCTCAATTAGTTTTGTAATAAACGATGAGCCGAGAATCAACACCCGCTAATAATGAAAATTAACGCCAAGAACTTCTTGTTTTTATAGACAAAATGCCTAATTTTTGGGTGAAAAGCTATTCAAAAATTAAGGAGAACCCCAAGGCAACTTTAGTTAAGAATCTTTATCATTTACGGAAGTCTCTCCCCAAAAAATGAGACCTCTCCCTTTAGAGGACACAATTTATGACTTCTATTTCTAGACGTTCTTTTCTTGCCGTAGCCGCGGCTTCAGGTGCCGCAGCCCTTTCCAACACTGTGTCGGCACAAGAAAAACCCAGTGTTTCAGAAAAATTTAAAGATTATCCTGCTGGAGCTAAAAGCGCTGCCAAATACCCAGCATTGCCGGAGCCGCTTCCTGACCTTAGCCTAACAGAGACTTTCTCTCTCGGAAAATCTCCGCTAAACGAAGGATCATGCATTACGGCATGTCACTGGGGCATCGTCCGTCCTCAGGTTCGCGGCGGAAAAATGGTGGCACTTCACCCGTTTGAGTACGACTACGCGCCTTCTCCGAATATTAACGGTCTTTGCAATTTGCCTTATTCTGCCTCAAGAATCCATTATCCGATGGTCAGGGAAAGTTACTTAAAAGATGGTCCCGCCTCTCGAGAAAAACGCGGCACTGACCGCTGGGTAAGAGTTTCGTGGGATCAAGCGTTAGATTTGGTCGCCAATGAGATGAAACGTATTTACGCTGATTTCGGCCCGAGCGCGATGTTCGGTCGTTCTTACGGTTGGATGTCCAGCGGTAAGGTCAATGCGGCCATAAATTTGCAGCAGCGCTTACTCAACCTTTGCGGCGGATTCATCCAAACCACTAACAGCTATTCAACGGCAGCCATTGGCCGTATCTTGCCCTATGTGGTCGGCATGTCGGACCCCACCTCCACGAGCTGGGATAATGTTCTTAAAAACAGTAAACGTGTTGTCCTTTGGGGAGCAGACCCCCTCGTCACAGATGATATTGATTGGGTAACTACTCTGCATAACGCTGCCGGTTACTTTAGAGCCCTCAAAGATTCCGGCATCAAAACCATCTCCATCAACCCTATTGCTACAGACACCGCAGAATATCTCAACAGTGAATGGATTGCACCGATTCCGGGTACTGACTGTGCATTGATGCTAGGCATGATCCACGAGCTGGAAAAGACCGGGAAATGTGATCACAACTTCATCAATAAGTACACCTCCGGTTGGAAAGAATTCAATGCGTACGTCATGGGTAAAACTGACGGTATTGAGAAAACTCCTGCTTGGGCATCCAAAGTGACAGGTGTCCCTGAATCAAGAATCAAATCTTTAGCACACGAGCTTCAAGAAAACCGCACTATGATCATGATGGGCTGGGGGATTCAGCGCATTCAATACGGCGAACAGCCCCATTGGATGGGTTTTGCCTTAGCATCAGCCTTAGGACAGATCGGATTGCCTGGAGGCGGGATAGGGACAAATTATCAATATTCAAGCGGAGGATCCCCTGCTGCTTACGGTCCTTTTGTCGGAGGCGTGCCTGCTTCGGTCGAACCTGTCCTTCCTTACAACAAGGCCTGGAAAGGCAGCAAGGTAATCCCTGTCGCCCGCTTTGTAGACTGCTTCCTGCATCCAGGAAAAACGATCGACTTCAACGGAACAAAGGTCACTTATCCTGAAGTTAAGATGGTAATGTGGGCCGGCGGCAACCCCTTCGCTCATCAGCCTTCGACAAATCAACTGCTGGAAGCATGGAAGATTCCTGAGACTGTCGTAGTAACAGACACGTGCTGGACTGCTACTGCTCGCCATGCGGACATTGTCTTACCCGCTGCAACCCAGTTCGAACACAACGATATTACCAATATCGGAACTTATTCCAATGACGGTATCGTTGCGATGCAGCAGGCAATCGAGCCTCAATATGAATCTAAGCCCGACTATTGGATCTTCAGTGAATTAGCCAAACGAATGGGGTGCGGAGACCAATTCACAGAGGGAAGAAGCGAAATGGATTGGATTAAGTTCATTTACGAGCAGTCCAGGAAGTTCGGAGCACAGATGGGAGTCAAGCTGCCATCCTTTGAAAACTTCTGGAAGAAAGGCTACTTCCTCTATGACGTGCGTCCGCAGGAAAGAGACTATGTTGCATTCGCTAATTTCCGCAAGGACCCGAAGAGAAATTCTCTTGGTACGGAAAGCGGCTTAATTCAGATTTACAGTCCCAAGATAGCAAGTTACGGTTACAAGAGCTGTTTAGGTCATCCGAGTTATTTAGAGCCGACCGAGGGCCTCAATACACCTAACAAGAAATATCCGCTTGCATATATGGCCTGTAAGAGTCGCTATCGTATGCACAGCCAGCTTGACGGTACTTCCAGCCATGATTTTGCAAATATTTTGAAGCGCGAACCGATCTGGATCAATCCGGAAAACGCAAAATCACTCGGTATTGAAGACGGAGATATCGTTCTGGTTAAAAATGACCGCGGTGCGCTACTAGCCGGTGCTTATGTCACGGACAGAATCAGAAAAGACACGGTTGTTGTTCATCACGGTGCCTGGTATGAGCCCGTCAAGATGACTGACGGCACTTTATTGGACATTCATGGCAACTCCAATACATTGACTATGGATATTCCTACATCTGATTTAGCTTGCGGCAATGTTGCCTCTTCAGGTCTTGTCAGCGTAACTAAATACACAGGAAAACTGTCGGAAATCAAAGTCTGGGATCAGCCTGAAACTGTCAATCAATAACCTCATTTACTAATCAGACGCCCGGCAACTTGCCGGGCGCATTTTTTAGTCGTCCATGTTTTTTGCAAAATTAGATATAACGGCAAACATGATCAACAGCGATATCAGAAAAGCCTAAAGCCTCTGCTTTTGTTACCTTGCCGCCGGCGACTTCCAACACTTCTTTCAGGATTCTCTCCCCGGCCTGGTTAATCGTTTCTTCTCCCTCTAAAATACCGGAAACATCAATATCCATATTGTCTTTCATTCTTTCCGCAGTCAATGGATTTCCAGTAACTTTAATTACTGGAGCTAGCGCATGGCCGGTCGGAGTGCCTCGGCCGGTTGTGAAGACCACAATCGTCGCGCCCCCGGCGACCATACTCGTGACAGAAGAAATGTCATACCCTGGCGTATCCATAATGAGAGCACCTTTCTTAGTTGGCCTCGCTGCTTCTTGGAGAACCTCGGAAACCGGACGAGTTCCTCCCTTATGGATACAACCGAGACTTTTTTCTTCGATTGTCGACAAACCGCCAACTTTGTTACCGGGCGTAGGCTGGCCGGATCGGCAATCTTGCCCAGCTAGGGCGAGATGTTTTTCATACTCTTCACAGATACGAATAATCTGATCATGAATCTCGGGTGTTTCCCCGCGTTTGGCGAGAACATGCTCAGCGCCTATGAACTCAACGGTTTCGCTCATCATCGTTGTGCCGCCAAGATCATAGATTTTGTCGGCCATACTCCCGACTGCCGGATTGGACGCAATCCCACTGGTTGCATCCGATCCGCCGCATTCGATCGCAACAAAAAGATCTGAAGCATCACACTCTACTTTTTGCAGCTTGCTTGCCTCTTCAACCATTTTCCGAGCCGCCTCAACGGCAAGAGCTGCTGTTTTGATGGTTCCGCCTTCTTCTTGAATTCCGAAAGAAACGACCGGTTTATCGGACAACGTGCGGATTTTTTCTGCGAGCTCTCGATGCCCGACAGTTTCACATCCAAGTCCAATAACGACAACTCCGAAAACATTAGCGTTTAGCGCAAATCCTGTCAGCACTCGCTGAGTCATTTCTGTATTTGCTGTGACATCAGAGCAGCCGACATTGATAATGACGTTTTTAGTCCCTAGAACTTGAGAAGCAACCACACGGCAAGTTTCTGACGCGCACGCGCAGGAAGGAAGAATGAGAACGTGATTACGTACACCGACAGAGCCGTCTTTTCGTTTGAAGCCTAAAAATTTCATTTGTATTTTCCTTTTAATACGTACTCTTCAGCGTAGGAACGCGGCTGGCTCGCGATATTGAGATGATTCACCAAAGTTCCTTTAGGAATGAACGCAATCGCTTTGCCGATAACTTCGCCATATTTAAAAATTTCTTCTCCTTCTTGGATATCGATTAACGCGATCTTGTTGCAAAAAGGAATGGAACTTACTGCATTGATGAAGCTTCTGGAACCATCGGAATCAATGACTTCGACTTCTTCTCCAGCTTTGACTTCTGAGGTACAGACAGCGGTGTTGTCTTTTGAATGAATGTGGAGTGCCTTGGACATTTGAGCCTTAATTTTTAGTAGAAATAATGAGGTTGATTGCTCAGTCATTTTAAAACTGACTAAAAAATCTGAGATCTCCGTGTTTTTATCTAGTCTTAAAAAGAAAATTAGGGGGATTTAAAAATTCAACCATCAAAACTCACTTTTTTCTTTATTGAAGCAAAAGTAAATGCTTTTACAGGGCTATTTCACCGTCAAATGAAATTTTGACTAACAATTTGTCTTAATTATCTATTTTTGTTCAAAAAATAAATACCCAAATTCGTTAGCACGCATGGGACTTAACCCTAATTGTCTCTTTTGTATGAAAGCGTAGACTGAAATCACCTACTTCCGAGGAGAATAGGATGACACTCAACAGAAGATCATTTCTTGTTGGGGGTGCAGCCTCTGCTGCCGCCTCCATTTCCACATTCGCTCATGCAGCAAATCCCTGCTCGACGCCCACCACTTGGGATAAAACCTATGACGTCATTGTCATCGGCTCCGGCGGTGCCGGTCTTTCTGCCGGCATCGTCGCCAAGGAAAAAGGCGCAAATGCTGTCGTTCTGGAAAAACTTTCCATTCCAGGCGGCAATACTATGGTTAGCGGAGGCGGCTTGAATGCGGCCGTAGAAGCAGATTACAAGAAAGCAGGCATTGAGGACTCTCCTCAGCTCCATACCAAACAAACGATGGCTGCGGGCGATTTCCGCGCCGACCCTGCTCTTGTCGCCACATTGTGCGAAAACGTTCCTCAAAGCGTCGAATGGCTTAAGAAAGTCGGCGTGCAGTTCAAACCCGGCATCTACCAAATCTATGGCGGCCTGTGGCCTCGTTGCCGCAATCCTGTCGGTCAGAGCGGCGGAGACTACATCAAAGCCTGCATGAACTACGCCAACAAGATCGGTCTTCCGGTTCTGACTAACCACAAAGTCATCGGGATCATTCGTGAGAAACCGGACTCCGGCCGTGTCTTAGGCGTTGAAGTTGAACTCAAAGACGCCAAGAAAGAGTTTTGGAAAGCCAACAAGGCCGTCGTTGCCGCAGCAGGCGGTTTCGCTGCAAACCCGACAATGTGCTCTTACTTTGACCCGCGTCTGACAAAACTCAACACAACGAACCAGCCAGGCTCTACCGGTGAAGTACTCAAATATATCCAAGGTATCGGAGGTTTAGCCGTTGGTTTGGATTACATCCAGTGCATTCCGTGGACTGCTCCCGGCTACAAACACACCGCTGATATTTTCCAAGCTATCGAATACACCATCTTCCTCAACAAGGAAGGAAAGAGATATGTTGCCGAAGATGCTCGCCGTGACGTAATTCGTGACGCCACTTTGGCTCAAACCGATCAAACGGTCTTCCCGGTATGCGATACAGACGGCTTCGATAAGAACAACGAGTATTACAACGAGATGAACCATCGTGCTCTGGAAAACGGCACCTTGTTCAAAGCAGACACGATTGAAGAACTCGCCAAACTCATCAAAGTACCGCCGGAAGTTATGGTCGCGACCATCAATGAATACAACGCAATGGTTGATTCCAAGAAAGATCCTCTCGGCCGTACCCCGATTATGCTGAGTCACAAGATCGTAAAAGCCCCGTTCTATGCGGGTCCGATCGGTATGTGCCGTCATCACACAATGGGCGGGGCCAAGATCAATACGAAAGCTCAAGTACTGGACCGCGACGGAAATGTGATTCCGGGTCTGTATGCTGCCGGTGAAGTCACAGGCGGTATCCACGGAAGCAACCGTATTGGCGGAAATGCTATTGCAGATATCTTCACATTCGGAAGAATCGCCGGTGAAGGCGCCGCTTCTGAGCAATAAGTAGGCTTATGAGTTATAGGCCGCCGGTTTCATCAGGCGGCCTTTTCACTTATATTCTCGGTAATCACTTCTCATAAGAAAGCCGTCCTGACAGCTTCCTGCTCACAATTGGTTAGATTACTCAGATTGTTGTCCGCAGAGCCTGATAATTCTCCTGCTAAATACTCGGCTGGGAGTGAGAGTCATGCCAAACAATAGATTAGATTTCGAAAGTATCGATCAGGTAGAAGTTTTCAAGGAAAACGGAGATGTCATCGGAACCGTTAAAGTCTCCGGTGTCCGTTCAATTGAAGCTGCTATCGAAAAAGCCCTTCAGCAGCTGCCGGAAGCGAAAGATCCAGAAGCCTATGTATTCAAGGTGTCAAACCTGTCTGACGGAACCGAGCGCCGATATCGTTTAAACGCACACGGTCACGTTAAATTAATTATCTAATCTTCAAACAAAAACCGGGCCTCGCTAAAGAACCGGATCCTGAATCAATGGTCCCGACGCCTTGGCATCGAGACCTTTGTTGATTAGTAGGACATGATCTGTCCGTCGGTACGCTTCTCGGTTGCGCCGCAAAGCACGCCGTTTTCATCTCTAAGAATGACCTGACCACGACCCATATGATAAGGATCAGGTTGGACGACGATTTGGTGTCCCATTCGCTGAAGCTGGCGAATGATGTAGTTGGGAGTTTCTTGCTCCACTTCGACTTTCTTACCACCGACCCACTGCCAGCGTGGCGCATCAAGCGCTTGCTGAGGATTCAGGTGCCAATCAATCATATTCATAACCACCTGAACATGAGCCTGGGGCTGCATCCATCCGCCCATAATTCCGAACGGTCCTAATGGTTTTCCGTCTTGAGTCAGGAATCCCGGAATAATGGTGTGGTACGGACGTTTGCCTCCCGTCAACGCATTAGCATGGTTTTCGTCAAATTTAAAATTCTCTGCACGGTCGTTCAAAGAAATGCCGGTGCCCGGAACAACGATGCCGGAGCCGAATCCGCGGAAATTGGACTGGATAAAGCTCACCATGTTGCCGTCTGCGTCTGCACAGCAGAAGTAAACGGTAGACGGGCATCCTGGATCCCCCGGTTCCGGCATGATGGCTTTATCGTTAATCAATGCGCGGCGTTTGGCAGCATAGTCTTCGCTTAAAAGCTGATCAACAGAAACTCTCATGAAAGAAGGTTCCGCGACGTATTCAGCTGTATCTACCATCGCGAGTTTCATTGCTTCGATCTGCTTGTGCATTGTGTCGGCACAATCTCTTTCAGCAAGATTCATATCTTTAAGAATCTGCAAGGCCATCAGAACGGTAATACCGTGCCCGTTAGGCGGCAGCTCCCATACATCCACCCCGTGATAGTTCACGCTGATCGGATCAACCCACTCAGGTTTGAAAGCAGCCAGGTCTTCCTTGGTTAAGAAGCCGTTGTGCTTCTTAAAGAAAGCATCAATCTTTTCGGCAATGGCTCCGCGGTAGAAAGCTTCGCCCTTGGTAGCAGCGATTTCTTTCAATGTCTTAGCCATATCCGGACAGCGGAACATCTCGCCGGGTTTGAGCCAAGTGTTGTTGGGTGCAAATGTATCAAACCAGCCCTGGAATTCAGGACGATCACGATATTTGGAATAGTTTTCGAAAGCTTCCTGCCAGAGACGAGAAATATTCGGAGTCACCGGATAGCCTTTCTCTGCGTAGCGAATGGCAGGTGCCATCACTTCTTCCAAAGGAAGTTTGCCGAAGCGTTCATGAAGCGTCATCCAGCCTGCAACCGCACCCGGAACATCAATCGGTTCAACGCCGTAAGAAGGAATTTTTTCAAATCCTCTGTCCTTTAGTGCAGCAACGGAAAGAGACTTAGGAGCGGGACCCGAAGCGTTCAGGCCGTACATTTTTCCTTCATACCAAAGGATTACGAAGCAGTCGGCACCCAAACCGTTGCCGGTTGGCTCCACAACCGGCATAGCGCTGGCCATTGCGACAGCTGCGTCCACTGCATTGCCGCCTTTCAGAAGAGTCTGAAGACCAGCGGATGCAGCGTGCGGATTCCCAGCGTTGCACATGCCGTTGCGAGCATAGACCACGTTGCGTTTGGACGGATAGGGATAATTTTGAGGATCAAATTTAATCATGTTTTCTTTCCTAACCTTGAAATCGGGATCAGATGAACTTCACAAAGATGCCGGCAACGATCACGGAGAAGGTTGTCACGGTCACGAAGCCTGCAACGAGGTATTTCGCCATCAAGCGTTCATGAATAATCTTCTTTTCTTCCTCAGTTTCGGCAACGGCGTTAATAATTTCATTAACGACCAAGTAGGTAGCCGGGAAACCAATTAACTGGCAGGCAGCAACGCCGACGGCAACGTTCTTGGAACCGATGATCTTCCACAAGGGAAGGTACTTGAAGAACACGATGATGCAGAAGATCGAAATCGCGAAAATCACACAGATTGAGTAAGACAGGGTCAAGAGATTTTCCGGTTTAATCGTGGCAAGCGACGGGATAATGGCACAGAAAACAGCGCAGTTCAGTAAACCGCCGGCATTGGCGTGCTTCAGAATATTGCGAGGCAGATAACCGGTACTGCCGACAGCAGCGCCCAAGATCAAGGCCCAAATTGTTGCAGAAAGGCCTGTCCATTTGCCGATTACAAAGGCGATCCAAGAGAAAAGCGCTGTAATCGCTAAACAAGTGAACTGGCCGTAGTACTTCTTGTGACCTTCAAAGAAAGTGGGACCGGCAGCCGATTCTTTCTTAGGTGCATAAGTATCTTGTGGTACGACACCGGTTTTGCGGTATTCATCGATTAAGAAACGAGCTTCTTTGAGTCCGAAGTAACTGGCTAACGGAGTACCGATGAATTTCTGCACTGCGAAAACGATCGTACCCAATGCTGCCGCCAGAGCAAAACCATGTTCCATCGCTCCGCTTGTCATGATCTGAGTTGCAACGATACCGCCGGTCACGATAGGCACGCTGACCATAGTGTTTTCGTAACCGATAAACGGCATCATCAAAAATGCGCCGAGCATAATGACGCCCATTGCCAAAAGGGCCGTCACAACCGTGCGCCATTCGGCAATCAGCTCACGCATGTTAATGGTAGTTCCCATGGAGAACACGAGCAGAATCACAGACCATTTAGCGATCTGATCCAAGCCGGCTTTCTTAATGATGTCGGGAGGAATCCACCCGGCCATGAAAGCGATTAAAAAGAGCATTAAGCTCACGAACACTGCAGAAACCTTGGCTTTTGTGGCAACGCCAAGGAAGTCGCCTATTCCGAAGAATAAAAGGCAGATGAAAAGATACCAATACATCGAAGTAAACATCATTCCGGCGCTCTAAAGGCACCCTCCTTTATTTGAGATTTAAGGTTTGTTTCATCAATTAGCCTCACAGGCAAAACCTATGAAGGAGGAAAAACTTCTCGAATGTTCCAACTACACCCTCTACAAAAGACTCGTCCCCATCAGGCTCAAGGCAATAAAGTTTTTCTTCTTCTTTGATTTTATCTTTCACAAGTTGAAGAATTTCTTTTTTGAAACAACAAGCGAATGAGTATTTTCGATTAGTTTTTTCTTCCAAATTGATCTGATTTCACGGCGTTTTTTCCCTTTTCACTTTTTCTCTCCAGAAACATCAAACCAAAAGTGATAGGCAATCAACACACAACTTCTGCACAGAAACATTGAAGTTAGACATTTTCATCAGCTCTTTTACTTCAACAATTAGTCGTGCTCTTGACTATCGGCCTCGACCTTCCGAGAATGACGCTTTATTTAATAAAGCTATCTCAGCTGAAAATGAAAAACACAATAGATCCAGAAAGCATTCGTCAGGAGCTTCAACAATACGAATCTCGTTTGATCTCCTTCCGCAAAACCGTCCACGAAAATCCCGAAGTCGGTTTCAACACACGAGGCACGCTTGCCCGCATCAAATCCATTCTTGAACAATTCGGAATTTCGGGATTAGATACAGAAACCTCTCCTGGAAGCGGATTCCTTTTGATCGAAGGCAATAGGCCCGGAGCAACGGTGGCTCTTAGAGCCGATATCGATGCCCTCCCGATCGAAGAAAAATCCGGATGCGAATGGGCTTCCAAAAACGGAAATGCCCACTCATGCGGACACGACGGCCACCAGACTTGGCTGATCGCTGCCATTATCTATCTGGTCAAACATCGTGATTTCCCCGGAAGAATTCTTTGCATCTTCCAAGCAGACGAAGAAAATGTTGCCGGCGCTCAAAGCGTCATTGACTCCGGCGTTTTCCAAAAATACGGCGTTAAAGAGATCTACGGCGCGCACAACGAACCTTCCTTAGATGTCGGAACGATCGCTTTCAAAGCCGGTCCGACCATGGCTGCCTGCGATCTGTTTTCCATTCGCGTCGTCGGTGTAGGGACACACGGTGCACGTCCGAATTTCGGCAAAGACCCGCTGCCGGTTGCCACAGAAATTTATAACGCTCTGCAGAGCTTAGTTTCGCGCACATTGGATCCGCTTAAATCCGCTGTTGTTTCTGTTTGCAGTTTTAATACCGAAGGATCACGCGCTTACAACATCATTCCCGACTCTGTAAAAATGATCGGCACGGTTCGAACCTTTGACGAATCCATTCGAGACACAATTGAGGAAGAGCTGACACGGCGCTCTCAAGGCATCGCCGCGGCCTACGGCATCAAAGCAGAAACTGTCTATGAACGCCGCGTTTCTGCCGTCAATAATGATCCCGAACTCACAAAAGATGCAAAGGAAGCGGCAGATCGTTGTTTCGGTGCTCAAAATGTCATTGAACTTGCCGAGCCTTACATGATCAGTGAGGACTTCAGTTCCTATCAAAAGGTTTTGCCGGGCTGTTTCTTCTTTATCGGAGTGAAAGACTCGGAACACAAAGAAGCTCTTCACAGCCCGTATTTTGACTTCAATGACAAAGCATTGATTCCGGCAGGAGCTTTCTTCAGCTACTTGGCGCTCGAGAGACTGAATAAACTGCAAGAAGCCAAATAATTCTTATGTATGAGAGCTTGGAGGGAGAAATACCGACTCCAAGCTTGGCTCTTATCCCCTATTTATGGGTCATGATTTCGAGAACCTGACGGTCCGTCTCGACCATCGCTTCCTTACCGATTAAGGTGAGATTGTGAATCGTCTGATCCACATCTTCGCTGACGATTCCCTCAATGCTAGATACGCAACGGCCGCTCATCGCCAGCATCGCAGACATCAGAGCAGTAGAAACACCTGAAGAGATTTTCATGGAACAGGCGGGCTTGGCTCCGTCACAAAGCATCCCTGACAAGTTAGCTACCATATTTTTGACGGCGGCACACGCGTCTTCATATCCGCCGCCCATTAGCCAAGTGATAGCAGTAGATGCTCCGGTCGAAGCTACAACACAGCCGCAAAGGGCCGATAAGCGCCCAAGACTTTGCTTGATGTAGACACTGGTCAAATGACTAAGTGTCAAGGCCCGAATCATCTGATCTTCGCTCGCGTTCATATCTTTAGCGAAAACAACTACCGGCAAAGTCGCGGTAATTCCTTGGTTGCCGCTGCCGGAATTAGACATCACAGGAACGGTTGCTCCGCCCATGCGAGCATCACATGCGGCCGAAGTAAATTCAACCATATGGGCCAGGGTTGAATCGCCCATGTACTTCATTCCGTTGTTCCGGATCATTGCTCCAAGGGAATGACCGTAGTCACCTTTTAATGCGAACTCCGCGGCCTCTTCGTTAAGTCTCTGAGCTTCTTTCATAAATCGGATTTCTTCTAACGGAGCCGTCGTCGCAAAATCAAAAACCATTCTGAAATTCAGTTGTACATCATCTGCGTCTTGAGCATCACCGTTCCCGGAACCTTCTTCTTCCGCAAAAATCACCTCATCGTCTTTTTCCAAGAGGACAAAGAGCGTGTGCTCTCGCGAAATAACCGCCCTAGCCGAATGACCTTGCGCTCGGACCTCAACGTCAACATGAAGGTTAGAAGGAGAGTCCGGCAAGTGTTTGATATTGATTGGAACCGACTCGATAAAAGCTTTTCCTCTTTCGACAGCTTCTGGGGAGACTTCTTTGAGGACCTCGAGACCGTATTCGGATTTTCCAATGAGACTTCCAAGGGCGATTGCGATCGGAAGCCCGATCATCCCGGTTCCCGGTATGCCGACTCCCATTGCGTTCTTAATGATGTTCCCGCTAAGGCCAAGGTTGATTTCTTCAGGCTGCATACCTAAGAGCTCGGTTGCTTTGGCAACTGCCAGTGATACTGCAATCGGTTCAGTGCATCCCAGCGCCGGCACAACCTCCCGATGAATTAAGGAAATAATCTTCTCTCTGGTTGCCTTGTCGATCATGTTGGGCCTTTTGGTCGGGTGAATAATTATGATCGACACTCTAGCGGTTTTTAGCCAAAAACAAAATACCCACTAGGCAGAAATCCTGACCTGTGTGGTTAATAAGCTGAGCGTTAGATATTTTTTCCTAGGCTTCTTTGAAAAGGCAGTCGGTGCCCGGATTCTGATCCGTAGATTTGAGGCTATTTTTCGACTCCTTGGTGTTTAGCAAGCTTTTTTGAATTAGGAAAACGTCGTTCACATTTTAGGGGCTGTTGCAAAAGTCTCTCCGAAAGAAAACTTTCAACAGCTCTTTTTGTATTTAAGGACTAAATATAGAGAAGAAATAGTAACTCTTTGATTTAAAAGCAGACAGAGGGAATCGAACCCCCTGTCGTGCTATGGAGATGTGCTTCGCAAAGAACCACATACCATGAGTCATTTTACAATTTCTGAGATCGTCCTTCTTTATAGTTTCCGCTCGAGGCGAAGGAATAGGAAGAACTGAGCACTTTCGTGTTAATTTTGGAAAAGTCGGAGGTGTGAAAATACCTTAAATAATGTCAGGATGAGTTCCGAGACAGGACGACCTCAAATATTCGAAAAAGATGGTGAAATGCCATCTTATTAAATGATTTAAAGGCCAAAACATTTAAGATTCCTTCTGCAAAAGGAATCTTAAGGGGTTTCAAAAGGCGAAAAAATTACAACCTAAAGAGTTCGCTTAAAAGGTATAAAAGAAAGGGAATGTGCCAATCGTCCGTTTCTGGACTTTTGCAACATCCCCTTTTATTGAACATTCATATTAAATATTATTTGATACGGACATTGAATAAAATTTCACCAATACTTATACTTTTGATAAGTATGAGGGAGCTCCTGTTATGAATTACCTACCACGCACGATCTAGCCCGTTATTGAAGAAGCCTCCAAATTCTTTAAGATCGTTATGGTTTCAGGAATGCGGCAGGTTGGCAAAAGTACATTATTGAAACAGTTGTCGTCCGATAAGCGAACCATCATAAGTTTTGACGATATTAACAATCTGGAATCGGCTAAAAACGCGCCGCTCCAATTCCTGCAGCTTAATCCTCCCCCTTGTTTCTTTAACCAAGTTCAGCGTGTACCGGAAATTTTTAAAGCTCTAAAAATTTCAGTTGATTCAAGATCTGAAAAAGGCCTGTATTGGTTGAGCGGTTCGCAAAAACTATCTTTAATGTCGCAGGTATCGGATGCTTTGCCGGGCAGACTAATGAATTTCGAATTGTGGCCTTTTTCCATTTATGAAATTGCAGGGAAAGGTCTGGAACAAAAGCCTTACCTTCCTAGTTTTTCTCTTTCATCAAATCTCCCCATTCTTGATCCTGCTGATACTTGGAATGCTGTTTTCCAAGGATTTTGGCCGGAGTTAAAGAAAGCGACCGAAACAGAGAGAAGTTGGTTTTTTAGATCATTAGTAGACTTGTACCTTTCAAGGGACGTCCGAAGCTTATCCGGCATAGAGAAGTTTGATGAATTCGAAAAATTTCTAATCACTATTGCCAGACGAGTTAGCCAAGAACTCAGGCTTCAAGAGATAGCCAAGGAAGTTGGAGTATCACAGCCCACGGTTAAAAGGTGGCTATCAATTGCTGAAGCGTCCGGCATTATTCATTTACTGCGTCCGTATGCTCATAATGTTGGAAAACAATTAGTGAAAAGTCCCAAACTCTACTTCACTGATACTGGATTGGTTTGCCATCTTCTTAATCTTCAAAATGGGAAAGAGTTAAGTAACTCTTACTTGGCCGGAAATATTTTTGAGAACTTCATCGTTAACGAAATTAAAAAAAAGCTGGGCTCACAACGGGAAAGAAGCTAATTTTTATTTTTACCGTGACAACACCGGAATGGAAATTGACTTAATCATTCATGCCCATGGGAAGTACAGCTGCGTGGAGATTAAGTCTAAAACTTCACCCGACACTCATGATGCAAAATGGCTCAATAAAGCTGAGGATCTTCTTCCGGATCTTGCTGAAAACGCATCTATTGTTTGTATGACTGAGAAAGCCTTCCCTATTTCGCCAAGTATTGTTGCTCATAGTATTTGGCAAATCTGACCGTTATTTTCTAGTTGACAAAGCTACATATTGGATAATACTCAACATGCATATGTAATATTATTCAACATCGATATGAAATATTATTGAATATCTATGTCGAAAACTGAATCTGACTTAATGCGATTGATTCAGGTCTTCAACAAAAACGTAAGAATTCTTAGACGAAAAATCGGCGAATCCATTCAAAAACAGATGCGCCGATCCACCGTTTCTTCAATTGCGGTTAGACGTTTTCAGTCGTAGTTTTCTCCACCGTTTCCTGCGCCAAAGATTCTTTTTTCTTTCCTCGGAATTTTCTTCCGAGTGCTGTGGCCTGAGTCTTCACCCAAACTACCGCTGGGACGAGGGGACTGGCTTTCAAGTGGGTCTCCTGAAACTCGACCGGAGAACGCTCCTCAATCTTTCTACAAATATCCTCAATCGCAGAGAGATAGGCTTTGTAGTTATCAAGGTAGAAAGCCAAAGCCTTCGAGAAATTAGAACCAAGCATTCCGCTTAAGAACAACCTTGAAACTTCCTTGTACTCAGTGAGAGATTTCTGGAAGCGAACAAAAACTAAACGCTCTTCCGCAGACATTCTCTTGAGTTCCGTCAGGAAGGCATGTTGTGCACAAGGCTGGTAGTACCAGATATACATCAAATCGAGAGAAATCACGATGCATTCGATTTCCATCGATTTAGAGCGCTCGGAAATCACACGAATGAAATCTGCTGGACGAGACATTAAGGAGAGGATATCGTTCTTCGGAAAAGCCAGTTCCATACGCTCGAAGCAGCTGAAGAGCGCCTTGGCCGACATACGAAAGTCAGATGTGCGGAGGCGGTAGTTATTGCGGCGATCAGCCACACTCTCAATCACTCCAGCCACTGTATCGGAAGCGAACTTAGACACGATCGCTGCCGCCGGCACCAAAATCGCGGCCGCAGGCATTCCGGTAATGATCGGCAGAATCATCGCGAGGATCACGTTGTAGACCATGGCTACCGGAATTGCCAAAATGCTTCGAAATAAGTTTCCGACAACAGCGGTCTTCGGAAATCCACGGAAGATGTTATGAGAAGAGATGTAAAGACCATTTGCCAAAGCAATGATCGAGAACACCAGTAGAGGCGCCTTATCCACTGTGATCCCGAGAATATGCCCCAAAAGGACATTACGAGTAAAGCCTTCGAGCAGCACAACCGACATGCCGGTGTACATCAATGAGTCACTGACGCGAGACCAATTAATCAAGGATTTCCAGTCGATGCGCGCGCCCTTCTGGAAGCCGCCCCCAGCAATAACCGCCTGAATAATATTGCGGATGCCGGTAATGCTGAACCAAATCAGAGCTCCGAACCAAGCGAGCACCCACCAATTCTGAGTGAGCATGAAAGTGAGGAACGCCGGCAGGAAACCGATCGTGACCTTGATAATGTTCAGGATCGTCGTATTGGTATAAGAGAAACCGGTCTTTTCTTTTTTCTGTTTACTCTCGTCAGCCACAAGCCCGTTAGTATTGCCTCGTGTAATGCCGCCGAGAGAAACCACGTTGCAGTTATTCGTTGTGACTTCTGCGTTGGCGTAGGTCGCGACCCATTCTCTTGAGTGTTTCATTCCGAACTTTGTGAAGCCCAAGTTCTTGCGAACCCATTTCACAAATGGAGAAACTTCCTCAGGCTCCGAATAAACATCGATACATTGAACCGGAACATGCAGAGGAATTTGGAAAGACTCATCGCTTTCCTTCTCGATCATCTTTTGCGCGCTGCGCGGAAGCGTATCGGGCACGGCAAAGCCCATACCGAATCGTGTACCTAAGATGGTCGTGGAGTCCGATCCAAACCGGCTGCCGAGCGGCTGGTTGGCATAGAAACTCAAGATGCACGGGATGTTCTCGAGGAACTCATTAAAGAGAGCGCTGCGTTCGGGATTTTGTGCAATCTCCAGACGCTGGTGCATTTCTTGGATAATTCTTTTGAGCTCAATCGCATTGTGTCGGTTGATCGCCTGCTGCAGCTGATTGATCTCGTTCAAGTGTTTTACACGTCCGAGCTCACGCTCTTTCATGTTTAGGATTTCCAGATGCGAAATCCGACCTTGTCCGAGCCAAAGGAGTTCTAAAACATCCGCATCTGACAGCTTGCCCGTTAAAAGCGTAATGCGTGACGACGGACGAATGTGCATCAGACGAGACAGGAGTCCCTGAACGTCAACCTTAAGAAGATCCGGACGGTTATCATCCGCCGATTCAGACAGCGAGGGAATTTCAGGATTTCGAGACGGACGGAGCCAACGCTGGTAAAGCACAACAGAAGTCAATTCATCCAGTTTATTCAGGCGTTCCTGAAGAACGCCTTGATCCTCAGGAGATGCGCTCAGGAGCTCCTGCTTAACTTTATCAGCTTCTGTCTCAACAAGCGGAAGCAGTTTGGAGTGCACAAATTCAGAAAGACGAATCAGCGTGGTTTGTCCCATGCCAACGTACTCTTCAAATTCTTTTGCCGACAGAAGGGGAACCTCAATGCCCCATTCCTTCGCGATTTCTGCTGCGTGCTTGGCATTAAAGACTTCCAAGGTCTGAAGGACTTCTTCTTTGGCCCAGTCTTCGACTGAGCGGCCTTCCTGCATCAAGGCTCCGGTTTCAGGTTCTTTTAAAAAGTCCAAAACCGACTTTGTGTCCGTAAATCCCTTCGGCGTCCAAAGGAATTCAACATAACGATCGTGGAAACAAGCTTTAAATTTAATACCCAGCCGAACCGAAATGCCCATGATATGAGCAGCTTCATAAAGTTCGTAGACTACTTTCGGATCAACAAAGTTGTAATAGACAACCGTCAGACGGCGAATTCCTTTCACACGAGCGTCCATCACCAAATAGGTCGGATTTTTTCGGCCCATGGTATTGGCGTCGTGCACATGGTCGTCCATCGTTTTCTGATTCCACTCTTCCGGCATCTCCAACAGAAAGAATTTAGAAAGGAATGCTCGAACGATACGAGGGTTACCCGCCGCCACTTTTTGGAAATCGTGAATCAGACGGAGTTGTTCTTCTTCATTGCCGCGTGCGCGGACAATCTCCTTCATGAGCTGAATAAGCACGCGCGAAGTGTTAAAGCGGAACGGTGTCTGTGCGCTGTAAAGCACTTCATCATGAAGCGTTTTCAGAGCCGAAAGTCTTTCTTCTACGCCTGTCCCGTCATTTAAACGCTGCAAAAGGTTAACCTCAGCCATCGCCATCCGTTCTTCATGGGTGCTAACCATGTTTTGAATGCCGTGCGGGTGCAGAGCGGTTCTAAAAGTCTCCTGCTCAGCAGAAGACACATTGCCGGAATCGATGACCTCATTAATTTTTCTGAGCAGATCTCGATCCTTCTTATCAAAACGTAATGACTGATTCACCTTGCGACTCAAAAGTAATTATTCTTGTGAAAAGTTTCGATTTTACAGAAGGTTAGCTTTTATGGTTGTAACAGAGAAGCAAAAGTTACCTGTGGTTTTCGGCAATAGATTCACTCTTTTCGAGCGTTCTATTGGGTGCGGCCGACCTCATCCTCTTCGCTATTTTTTCTGTTCCGGCGTTTTTTAGCTCGTTTCTCTTCGAGACTGCGCAGTAAAACAGAGCGAAACCACTGATGCGCCGGATCAAAATGCGTACGGTCATGCCACAGAAATACCGGTGTCCACGCCGGATCTGCGACTAGATTCTTCGGAAGAATGGTCAGAGGCAGGTTGCCGATAAGTTCTCTCACAGAGGACTCCGGCAAACGTCCGATAAGATCGCACTGCGTGAGCATGTGCGGAACCGTTAAGAGATAAGGGGTATCAATGGCAATATTGCTCCCCTCTTCAAACCCCGAGGAGTCGGTCGTGATCTTTCCCTCCGAATAACCGTACTTCACCGCAATAAAACGATAGTTCTTTAAGTCCGACCTTTTAAGCTGCTTGCCTTCCCTCAGCTTGACTGCCAAAGGATGAGTATTCCTGACCACATATAAGTGATCGGTGTTATAGAGCGTCTCGTAATGGAATTTCTTTCCTAATTCTCTTAACTTCAAATTGGGCGGTGCGTAGATGACAATATCAATGTTGCCCTTCTCCAGCGCCCACTGAAAATGCTCATGGAGCGAAATGATAGACAGACGAATATTCGGAGCCTGATCAAACAGATTAGCAAGCGACGGAACTATGAATCTCAGAGCCGCATTATCAATACAACCAATACGGAAATCCTGCGTTAAATTCTTTGGCGAAAAGACCTTCGGACTCGGAAGACGGTCTATGCGCATCAAAATGGATTGGATTTCGCCGATCAATGAATCCATCTTCGGTGTCGGCATCATTGCACGCCCGCCCTTCACAAACAAAGGATCTTCAAAAATTTCACGAGCCTGCGCTAAGAGGCGAAAGCACGTTGCTGAACCTTTGCCTAAACGGTTTGCCGTGGAAATAAGGTTGCGGGAGTCATAGAACTCGGCAAGAAATCTGAGCAACTCGCTGGTAGGTCTGTCTTGGGCCATATCGTTATCAATTTTGATGAGGATTTTTGTCAATTTTAATCAAATATGACAGGAAAACTCCTCTATTCAAACACGCGAAAAGCCTCCAAAATTTCACTCAGAAGCACCCCAATGCTGACCAAGGAGAAATAATTATGCAAAAACTCTCAAGAAGGCAAATTCTCAAGGCAATCTCCGCTCTTCCGGCCGTCTCTCCGGCTACTTCCGTTCTTGCACAGGCTTCAAATCCCCAGCCTCAGGAATGGACGGGCTTTGCCATTTGCGATTCTTGCAACCATGTACCTTCCTGCGGAATTCAGTTCCAAGCACAAGGCAATAACATCATCAGTATCCAAAACTGGAAAGAAAATCCGCGTCACTGGCTCTGCTCTAAAGGCATGAGCACTCTGCAGCGCTTATATAACCCGAATCGTCTGCTTTACCCGATGAAACGCACGGCTCCCAAAGGGGCTGCCGATCCGGGATGGGTTCGTATTACCTGGGATGAAGCTTACAAGACGATTGCAGCCAACATGCTCGCCGCCAAGAAGAAATACGGCCCCGAATCTGTCATGTTCTATGCCGGCGACCCGAAAGAACCGAGACCTTCTATTTACCGTTTGGCTCGCTATTTCGACTCTCCCACTTGGGCCACAGAATCCTCCGCCGCTTGCCGCTCCGGCTGCATGATGGCAGAACAGCTCAACTTCGGACAGCCGAACAACGGCGCAACTCCGACGAAAGATACTAAGGTTTACATGATCATGGCCACCAACGTTTGGGCTCAGCCCCTGGGTTGGTGGGAAGCCATAAAGGCTGCAAAAGCACGCGGCTGCAAGATCATCACAGTTGATACAAGAAGAACCAAAGCCGCAGAAATTGCCGATATCCATTTGGCTCCTGCCATTGGTACGGATGCCGCTTTGGCTGCCGGTATCGCCCGCGTTCTGATCAAAGAAAACCTTATTAATAAGCCCTTCATTGATCAGTGGACACATGGTTTCGAAGAGTACGCCAAGTACGTTGACCAGTTCACACCCGAAAAAACCCAGGAAATCACCGGCGTTCCGGCCGACAAGATTGTCGCCGCGGCTCGCCTCTGGGCTCAGGGCCCGGGCTCCTTCACTCTGACGACTCAGTCTCTGTCTCACAACTCCAACGGTGTGAACAACACTCGCGGTCTGCTCCTACTGCCAATTTTAATGGGCTATATCGACATCCCCGGCGGCGTTCCTTTCGGTCAGCCTCCCAAAGGCTTGTCCATGGCTGCATTCGGTCTGCACCCCGCTATGGCCGATAAGAAATGGTGGAACTCTCCTGAAGTAAAAGCTCGCCGCTTAGATAAAGACGAACTTCCGCTCTGGCATGACCTACAGGATCAGACAAGCCCGAACAACCTGCCTGAATGGGTTCGTGACGGTAAAGTCAAAGTCTTCTGCGGATGGGGCTTTAACGTCAACATTTGGCCGCAGCCTGATGTCTATAACGACGCCCTCTCGAAATTAGACTTTGCATTCGCAACGGACTACTTCCACCGCAAAGACAGCCACCGAAACATGGATATCATTCTTCCTGCTGCGATGAACTATGAACGCCATGCTCCCTTCGGCTGGTACGGTCCTAACATTGCCGTTCGCAAACCGATCAAACCGCTCGGCGAAGCTAAAGAAGACTGGCGTATTGCTCTGGAACTCGGCTGCATTGTTGATAAACCCGAACACTTCTTCGACGGCGATCCCGAAAAAGCCCTCAACTTCATCCTTCATCAGTACGAAGGCGGCGACCTCGTTAAGTTTAGAAATGCATTGCCTCAGATCAGCCGCATCCCGGCACCGAAGCCCGGCTTCAAGAAGTACGAAGACGGAAGACTCCGTCCTGACGGCAAACCCGGTTTCAACACTCTTTCCGGCAAGCTGGACTTCTTCTCGGATCGTGCCGCCAAATTCGGCTATCCCGGCCTTCCGGTTTACAAGCCGATGACCGAGCTCAGCAAGGATTTTGATCTTCGCTTGATGAACGGCTCACGCAAACCGTACATCACGCACAGCAAGACGCGTACGGACCAGCCCTACCTGATGGAAATTGAAGACTGTCTGCACGTCAACATCAATCCGAAAGACGCGGAAGCCAGAGGTATTAAGGAAGGCGATACGATCCTCATCACTTCCCCGTATGGCGGTCCTGTAGAAGCTAAAGCAGTGGTTTCTCTGATAGTTCCTGTCGGCACGATTGACGCCCAATATGGCTGGCTCGACAATCAGAATACCCAGAAACTCATGAACCGCGGCAATCGCGACCCGCTGTCCGGTTATCCGAGCTACTTCGAAAATCCCGTCTGTATTGAAAAGAAAGCCTAAGGAGATCGTCATGAGCAAATATGGAATCATTGTTAATGCTGACGACTGCGTCGGCTGCCACGCCTGCTTCGTCGCTTGTAAAGAAGAAAACCAAGTTGCGCCCGGTGTGAAGTGGAACCATTTGGAAAGACTTGAGCATCCGGCTGAAGAAGTCATCGAATACTTCCGAGTATCCTGCATGCACTGCGAAAATCCAGCTTGCATGAAGGTCTGCCCGGTAAAAGCCGTTTACTTCGGACCGCACGGTGAAGTTCTGATCGACCAGAAAAAGTGCATCGGTTGCAAAGGCTGCTTAGCTGCCTGCCCGTACAGTGCTCCTAAATTCTCCGATCCGAATAAGCAGTCTTACTTCGGCGATCTGACGCCGCTCGGCGGCAGATCCGCCAGTCCGACAGCGTGGACAACGCGCATCCCCGGAAAAGCCGAGCACTGCACGCTGTGCACGCATCGTACTTCCCAAGGACGCTTGCCTGCCTGCGTTGAAGTATGCTCGACTAAGGCTTTGCAGTTAGTAGACTACGACAATCCGACCGATGCTCAGAAAGCCTTGATCGCTAAGGCCCAGATCATCAATAAGGATGCCGGTACTTCTCCGAAGATCCGCTTCATTTCTTCCATTACGGACTTTGGAGCTATGAAAGTTAAAGCCTAAGTTTGAATTGCGGTGCCGAAAGCGTGCGGCACCGCCTCGTGTCTCTTAGGGTATTTTTGAGGCGCGTCTCTGATCCGCCTTCTTACCCGCTACTCGCAAAAATGCCGGCAAACTTCGCCGGCATCTCTTGCTTAGGAACAATAATCGATTAGTTATTAGCTATTCGTTTTGCTGCTTCCTCTCCGGAAATTCTGCCGAAGGTAATCGTCTCGGAAATCGAGTTGCCTCCGAGTCTGTTCTTTCCGTGAACACCGCCGGTCACTTCACCTGCGGCAAATAAACCTTCGATAACTTTGCCATTCTTATCGATTACTTTGGCCTGAGGATTGATCTTCAAGCCGCCCATGTAATAGTGAATAGCGGGAGTGACTTCAATCGCATAGAAATTTGGAGTATCCACCTTCGCTGAGATCTTCGGACGACCGAATTCAGGATCGTTACCGGCTCCTGCATATTTATTGTATTGGGCAATCGTTGCTGCTAGATTCTTCGGATCAATTCCGGCGTTTTTTCCGAGTTCCTCCAAGGTCCTACCTTCTTTTGCAAGCCCAAGCTCAAATGCAGCGCCTGTCTGCTTTACTTTATCCCTAACTTTTTGATCAAAGATTTCGTAAGCAACGCCTCCTGTCTGTTTCGAAACCGCTGCACTTGTTTTATCCCTTGTCGTCAGTTCGCTAATGAAACGCTTGCCTTCTTTATTTACAAAGACAGCACCTGCTCCTCGAACCGTCTCGGAAACGATTACCGGAGAGCCGACAAGAAGGGTCGGATTCAATTGAATTTCCTTCGCATCTACAACTGCAGCGCCGACATTTTCGCCGAGGATGATACCGTCGCCCTGACTGCCCGGTTGGTTAGAGGTTTTTACTTCAGGGCTAATATCCGGGCGAAGCTTCTGAATTAGCGCAGGATTGGCACCAATACCACCAGTCGCAAGGATGACCGCTTTCGCATCAATCTGATAAATGCCAGTATGTTTGCCTTTAACCAAAGCTCCGATAATTTCTCCGTTCGTTCCTTTTATGAGTTTGACAAGTTTGGTATTGAGGCGGAGGTCTAAATTCGACTTAGCAGCTTCGTCTCTGAAGAACTTAGAAAGATAGGGGCCTACAAAGGCACCGCCGGCCGGTCCATGCATACGAGCCGCGGAAGATCCACCACCCTGACCAACATGACTTAAAGTTGCTCCGTGTTTATCGAGCCACTCAATAGACTCGTTTGATTTATCGGCAAGCACTCTTACGAGATCCGGATTAGAAACATTCTTCCCGCCCTTCATGGTGTCGTCAAACATCAACTGCGGATTGTCCTCAATACCCGCCCGCTTCTGAAATTTTGTTCCTGCGGCATTCATACCGCCGGCTGCCAATTGGCTATTACCGCCCGGAACGGCCATCTTCTCAATCATGATGAGATTTTTTACGCCGGCTTCTCTTGCAGCCATTGAAGCCGTGAAACCAGCCGCGCCAGAACCAACAATTAGCAAGTCTGTTTTTTCTACTTTTACAGGTTTTAATCCTTCATATTTTGACAAATCGTCTGTGAACTTGGCCTTCAACCCGCTTACACCCTGCTTCATCTTGTTCAGCGACGGGAAATCGTGGCAGTTAGTGCAATAAGCTACGCTGGGAACATGGCCGGAGTGGCAGGCCGTACATTGCATTTGGCCAATATGGCTCTTATGAGGATTAGGACTTTGGGAGTTTGTCTTTGCCCCCATTTGCTCTAATGATCCATGACAAATGACGCACTGTTTATTGATTTCAGTCTCTGAATCTGAGATGACATTTGATGTATGACATGCAGCGCAGTCAAGTCCTTTCTTCGTATGAACACCGGCTAAATAAGCTGCTTTATCTCCGCTCATATATTGTTTAGAGAGATCGGCATTGAAAGGTTCGGCAGAGGCTGTATTAATAAATGCAAAAGACAGCACACCCGCCATCAACGCATACGCTACTAATGGTTTAAACATTTAATTCTCCTTGTGGACGAGCTAATTTCGTAATTAGATTATGTGAGTTAGAGAGGAGAATTTCTATTTAAAAATAGCTAAGATAACGTTAGGTTTTATCTAACACTATTTGCTTAAATGTTTCGCTACGATCTCAATGATTTGCTTTTACTGCAAGCAATATCGGACTGTCAAAACTTGACGAGAGGAGCAGAAAAAATCGGCCTTACCGCTCCCTCCGCATCCGTTCGCATTCGAAAATTAGAGGAGGCATTGAAAGTCAAGCTCCTAAAAAGGAGTCCTAAGGGCGTTGAATTAACCTCTGCTGGAAAATTAGTTGTTGACCAATCAAAAAAGGTTTTCTGGACCTTTGAGGGCATGGCTTCTTCGCTTCGACCGTTCATCCGTAAAGAAGAAGGCGTAATCAAAATCTTCGCTAATTATGGTGCGGCAATTGATTTCCTCCCTTACGACCTCGCTGAGTATATGGCGGTTCATAATGAAATTTCCTTCGTGCTGGAACAGAGACCCTCTCTTGACGTCGTCAGGGCAGTTGCCACCGGCGAAGCAGACATTGGCATCTCAGTTTGTGAGGTTCTTCCGGAATCATTAAGAAGCTATCCATACCATGAAGACAGATTAGTAGCTATCCTTCCCGAAAACCATCCGCTTGCTGATCGAACCCATGTCGACTTCAAAGAATTACTGGTTTTCGATTCTGTCGGCCTATCTCAAAATTGTTCCATGCAACTTTTCCTTTGCAAAAAGGCCGTGGATTTAGGTTTGCCGATGAAACTTAAAGTGCAGGTGGACAATCCCCATATTCTCTTTGAGTTCGTTTCTGTTGGAGTCGGCTACGCCATCGTTTCTCAAAAGACATTAGAGAAAAGGTCTCCGGAATGGAAATTTAAAACTGTCCAATTAAACGATCCATGGGCTCGGAGGGAATTAAAAATTTTCCTGCCGCAAGCTAAAGATTCCGAAACAAATCGTCTTGAAGAATTCAAAGATTATTTACAGTCAAGAGGCTATATGAAAAGCCTTGACGACTAACCGTAGCAGCACGACTAAAGACTCAGAAACTGGTCTTCCCAGCAAAAGTCTAACCGCCCATAAGCTTTCAACTTTTACGACTATAAAGCGAAAAAGAAAAATAACCGCTATCAGACGAGGCTCTCGTCTGACAATTTAAGAGAGCAGGAAAGATTGAGCAGCTCAATTAAATGGGAAGAACTAATCGTCGAAATTTAGGGGGAGATTGTTCTCCCTATTTTGATAAAATCACAAAGTAGCTGTTTTTACCTCGTGACTCTTAGAATCACTAGAGAGCCCCACTAACGGTCTTGATTTTAGTACCTCTGCCTTACTTAATCCATAAGGGTTTTCTCAATGAAAAAACTCGATAATCTTTTGGCTTGGAAAGTTTTTAAGCTCGCACTAGAGACAGGAAACCTAACTCAAGCATCCATTCAATTAGACCTTGATACAGCCGCCGCAAGTCGCTTAATCGACGGGCTTGAAAGAGAGTTGGGTGAAAAGCTTCTGTATCGAAACAGACGCCCCTTCATCGCCACAACTACGGGCGATGAGATTCTCGCTGACGTCTCTAGTCTCATTGAAGCCCATGACAAACTGACGCGACGATTTACGTTGAAGCGAGGCCAATCAGTCATAGGTCATAAAGTCATCACTCTTTCAGCTGCGCAAGGATACGGACATGGCTGGCTTATGCCTCGGCTTCTTGAATATATGAAGGTTAACGATAATGTAACATTCGACACTTTAACAGAGAGAAATTTGAGGGATCTTCAGGAGGGTAGGATAGAAGTCCTCCTCTCTGTTCACCGCTTTATTCGCCAAGGATTCGTAATAAAGCCTTATGCAGTTCTTCCATGTATTGCGTTCGCATCACCGGAGTACATCCGTCAATACGGCATGCCCTCCCACCCCGAAGAATTAAAAAATCACGTAGGCCTCATACGCTCTGGCACTAACTTCCCTATATCGCACGAAAGGATTACAAACGGCACAGATGTCAAACCACTCATCTGGGGAAAAGTCATTAAAGCCGAAAATTCCATCGTCTTAAAACGGTTAGCCGTTCAAGGTGTCGGCATTGTGTTTGACTTACCGATAGGTTTTTTCACAGAAGAATTGGCTGCCGGCAAGCTCGTCCCAACAATCGGAAACTGGAGAAGAACTCCTTTTTATTGCTCAGTTGTCACAACAGAGCAGCTCTACAAGAACGATTTGATTATTCGAGACTTTGTGAACTGGATGCAAATCCACGAAGGAAAAGCCTCCAATAACAGAACTCAACTAGCACTGGATTACCTTGGTAGATCCCCAGCTAGCGTTTTTGACAACTGCCAGGAATTTACGCAGCCGGAAGAGGCTTATTTTCGGCGGAAAAAGAAGAAAAAGGACGACTCTATCTGATTGGGAGAATCCATTATGCATTTTGTTAAATCCACAAAATAACTTTAAAAAAGACGTGTAGCTCAAACCGTTGCTGCTCCCTAGAATTTGACTCAGATGCCGTGACAAGTATCTAAATCGATAAACCATCTAAGGAGAAAAAAATGTCGCAAGTTAAAGCTACACGCCGTCTCATTTTAAAGAGTTCTTTAGCAGTAGGTTTAGGAGCTGCTTCAACAGCCGCAGCCACCTTCGCTCAAGCAAATCCTCAGACTCAAATTCCAACCACATGGGACGAGTCCACTGACATTCTCATTGTCGGTTCTGGCTTCGCCGGCTTGGCTGCCGCC